>Ga0210040_10006074_pt1 | contig 15166 bp, 12 predicted proteins | sample CryGeyCG12114_NA_FD_185462 | JGI IMG/M metagenome (GOLD analysis project Ga0210040, IMG submission 185462) | Groundwater microbial communities from aquifer - Crystal Geyser CG19_WC_8/21/14_NA (SPAdes) (version 2) | ecosystem: Environmental > Aquatic > Deep subsurface > Groundwater | place: USA... | reverse complement strand
TATATATATATATATATATATATATATATATATATATATATATATATATATATATATATATATATATATATATATATATATATATATATATATATATATATATATATATATATATATATATATATAAATACATATGCATATATCTATAATATATCTCTCTATTAATTAATTATTGAACCAAAAATTTCCCAGCTAAAATATCGAAAATATATATTATTAGATAACTCGTTCTCTTTTACGATAACGCTAATTATCTATTAACTTCGAGAAGTATCCTTGATTTGTAATAAATAAATACTACAAACTTCTACGAAGTTTGTAAACTTATATTAAAATCGATTTAATACCTAAATTTAGATTTATATAATATAGTTAAATAATTAATTATAATATATATATATAAATTATATAATATATATATATATATATATATACATTCCTTTTTTTTCTAAAATGCCACTTTTATATACACTTTATATTTAAGTATACTAAAAAAAGGTGCCTGTAACAATTCTTAGCACAGAAAATATATCAGTAAGGTGCCTGAGTAAAGGATTATTTTGATAGAATAAATTATGCAGAATTACTGCTCTTACTTATAGTTAATAGAATTACACTATTTCTTCTAAAATCAAAATTTAAAGTTCCTTTAAACTAAACTATAAAGATAAGCTAATTAAGCTTATGGGTTCATACCTCATTTATAAGGGTTATAGTCCCTTTCTTTTTAATATTATTAACGTGATTTAATATAATATTTTATTTTTATTCATTAGTAGGGTCTGTCGTCACAATATCCTCCTCTTCGTGGTTAGCTTGTTGACTCGGGTTAGAACTTAATTTATTAAGAGTAATTCCTATCATGATATCAAAAAGATCTACAAACTCTTCTGAATCTTCTATTAAATACTTTATAATCCAAGCTATATCATCTTTAATTTTTATCTCAGCTAGATTAATAATGATATACTCTTCGAGTTTATTTTTTTCTAATCAAATAAATTACTTAATTTCTATCGCAATAGCAATTAAAATAGGAGCAGCCCCCTTCCATTTCTGATTTCCTCAAATTGTAGGTATATGTTCATGACCAGTCTCTTTATTCATTATAACATGACAAAAAGTAGCTCCTATATTTATTATAGCATTTAGCCAGACAAAAATAATTTTTTTAGTGGTTATTATCTCAGCCTTGACAGGTGCCATAGGTGGATTGAATCAGTTAAGATTAAAGAAAATTATGGCTTACTCCTCAATTGCTCATTTGGCGTGACTCATCATGGCCCTATCTCTTAATATGATAATATGGCTGGTATACTTTACAGTATACACAATTATAGCTTCTGGAATTATTATAATATTTTTTTTTCTTAATATAAATTATATTAATGACTTATCTAAGCAACAATTACATAGACCCCTTAAAATAATATTAGCCTTTAATATTTTTTCTATAGCAGGTCTACCACCCTTTCTAGGATTCCTAATAAAAATTATAGTGATTGACTATATATTAATAAATGAATTATTTTTTTTAACTATATTTTTAATTGTTTCTTCAATTATTTCCCTATATTTTTATTCCCGAATAAATTATTCCCTTATATTTCTTTCTCTTACACCTATTAAAATTAAGTCAACCTTTAAAAATAAAATTCCCTCAACCCTTCCCATAATTTCTATTTTATTAAACTGTGCAGCACCTATTATTTATACGTTGTACTAAAGTTTTAAGTTAAAAAAACTAAAGACCTTCAAAGTCTTAATTAAAAATAATTTTTTAAACTTTAAGTTTAGGGAAATTTTCCACCTTAAGATTTGCAATCAAAAATCATAATTGAATACTAAACATGATAGAAGAGGAAATCCCCGTAATTAAATTTACAGTTTAATGCCTAACTCAGCCATTCTATCTATTCGTTGAATATTTTCTACTAATCATAAAGACATCGGAACAATATACCTGATTTTTGGGGTTTGAGCAGCTATAGTAGGTACAGCATTTAGTGTAATTATTCGTCTAGAGCTAGGCCAACCAGGAAATTTTATTGGTGATGACCAAATTTATAACGTAATAGTTACAGCTCATGCATTCATTATAATTTTTTTTATAGTTATACCTATTATAATTGGAGGGTTTGGGAATTGACTTGTACCCCTAATAATTGGGGCACCTGACATAGCTTTCCCTCGCATAAACAATATAAGATTTTGACTTCTTCCACCTTCTTTAATGCTTCTTTTAACTGGAGGCATAGTAGAAAGAGGTGCAGGAACAGGATGGACAGTTTATCCTCCTTTATCTTCTTCCATTGCCCATGCAGGAGCTTCCGTTGACCTATCAATTTTTAGTCTACATTTAGCAGGAGCTTCTTCTATTTTAGGGGCAGTAAATTTTATTACAACTATCATTAATATACGTAGACCAGGTATAACATGAGACCGAACTCCTCTATTTGTTTGATCAGTTTTTTTAACGGCTATCCTTTTACTTCTTTCCTTACCAGTACTAGCAGGAGCTATTACAATACTTCTAACTGACCGTAATCTTAATACATCATTTTTTGACCCAGCAGGAGGGGGTGACCCAATTTTATACCAACATCTGTTTTGATTCTTCGGGCACCCAGAAGTCTATATTTTAATTTTACCTGGTTTTGGTATAATCTCACATATTGTAACATTTGAAAGAGGAAAAAATCAAACATTTGGCCAATTAGGGATAATTTATGCAATAATAGCAATCGGTCTTTTAGGCTTTATTGTTTGAGCACATCATATATTCACAGTTGGGATAGATGTAGACACACGAGCATATTTTACAGCAGCAACTATAATTATTGCTGTTCCTACAGGAGTAAAAATCTTTAGATGAATTGCTACCCTTCAAGGTTCATTCTTAACACTTACCCCAACAATTATGTGAGCTATAGGATTCATTTTTTTATTTACAGTTGGAGGTCTTACAGGAATTATTTTATCTAATTCAAGTCTAGATATTGTTCTTCATGATACTTACTACGTAGTGGCACATTTCCACTATGTTTTATCTATAGGCGCTGTATTTGCAATTATAGCAGGATTAATTCATTGATTTCCACTCTTTACAGGTAACTCAATAAACAGAAAATGATTGAAAATACAATTTATTATTATATTTACTGGGGTTAATTTAACTTTTTTCCCACAACATTTTCTAGGGTTAAGAGGAATACCTCGACGTTATTCTGACTACCCTGATGCCTATACTACCTGAAATGTAGTATCATCGATGGGAAGATACACGTCAGTAATAGCAATCCTCATATTTAGTTTTATTATCTGAGAAGCACTAAGTGCCTCTCGGCCAATTATATTTAACTTAATTAATTCATCTTCCATTGAGTGACTTCAAAACTACCCACCTTCAGAACACTCTTATTCAGAATTAACTATAATTTCATCATTCTACTATGGCAGACTAGTGCAATGAACTTAAAATTCATAAATAAATATTTATATTTTTGTAGAAATCGGAACTTGAGCAAATTTAGGATTTCAAGACGCAGCTTCACCTTTAATGGAACAACTAATTTTTTTCCACGATCATACTATAACTATTATTATACTAATTACTTCAATTGTTATGTATAACTTAATTTCTACCTACACTAACAAAAGTGTAGATATTTATATACTAGAATCCCAATCTCTTGAGTTATTTTGAACAGTAGTACCAGCTTTTATTTTAATTTTTATTGGGTTACCCTCAATCCGCCTTCTTTATATATTAGATGAAGTTTATAAACCAGCAATTACTATTAAAACAATTGGACATCAATGATACTGATCTTACGAATATTCTGACTTTTTAAACCTTGAGTTTGATTCTTATATAATTCCTCAAAATGAAATAAACCCCTCATCATTTCGTTTACTAGACGTAGATAACCGAACTGTAATTCCTATAAACTCTCAGATTCGAGTTCTTATTACCGCAGCTGATGTTCTTCATTCTTGAACTATTCCTTCAATAGGAGTAAAAGCAGATGCTGTTCCAGGACGATTAAACCAAGTAAATTTTTATGCCAATCGCCCAGGATTATTTTTTGGGCAATGCTCAGAAATTTGTGGTGCAAATCACAGATTTATACCAATTACTATCGAGAGAGTAAATAGAAACACATTTATTAAATGAATTAAATTTATAATTAATAATTTATTAAATGGCTGAAAGTAAGCACTGGTCTCTTAAACCATTCTATAATAGAGTAACTCCTATTTTTAATAAGGTATTAGTTAATAAATAATATAATTTTGTCATAATTATGTAACCTTAAAGGTATATCTTTATCCCTCAAATAGCTCCAATAATATGAACTACACTTTTTATATCATTTTCGCTTCTATTTATAATTATTATAACTAAAACATTCTTTATCTTTACAAAAATTAAACCTGGACACAAAACATCCTCACTAAAGTCAAGAAAAATAAATTGAATATGATAACTAACCTATTTTCTGTGTTTGACCCTGCATCATCCTTATTTATACCTTTCAATTGAGCAAGTTCCTTTATATTTATAACATTCATTTTACCTTTATACTGACTTACCCCAAGAAAATCATTTATCCTAATTAAAAATACAATATTAGATTTACATTACGAATTTAAAAATTTACTAGGACCAACATCTTTGAAAGGAAGCACAATAATCTTAATCGGTCTTTTCACCTTTATCTTATGTAATAATTTTTTAGGGCTTTTTCCCTACATTTTCACTTCAACTAGACATTTAAGTATAACTCTCACGCTTTCACTACCCCTTTGATTGTCATTTATAATATTTGGCTGATTTAACCACACAAAGCATATATTTGCACATCTTGTACCACAAAGCACACCTTCTGTATTAATACCCTTTATAGTAATTATTGAATCTATTAGAAATATTATTCGTCCGGGAACTTTAGCAGTACGTCTAACAGCTAATATAATTGCAGGCCATCTTTTAATAACTCTTCTAGGAAATAAAACAGCAGACTCGAGAAATTTTATTCTAATTAGACTACTGGTCGTACAAATCTTATTATTAACTTTAGAGTCTGCAGTAGCAATTATTCAATCTTATGTTTTTGCAGTATTAACAACTTTATACTCTAGAGAAATTACATCTCATTAATGATAATTAAAAGAAACCACTCATTTCACTTAGTAGATCAAAGCCCATGACCTATTACAGGTGCTATTGGAGCTCTTACTTTAACATCAGGAATAACTAAAATATTTAATATAATAAACCCAGACCTATTTTTTCTAGGTATTACTATTTTAATAATTACATGCTACCAATGATGACGAGACATCAGACGGGAGGGTACTTATCAAGGATTACACACTAAGATTGTAACTAAAGGCTTACGTTGAGGAATAATTTTATTTATTGTCTCAGAAGTATTTTTTTTCTTTTCATTTTTTTGAGCATTTTTCCATAGCAGTTTATCCCCTTCTATAGAAATTGGTATAAAATGACCCCCTATGGGAATTGAAGTATTTAACCCTTTCCAAGTCCCATTGTTAAACACTATTATCTTATTGTCCTCAGGAGTAACTGTAACATGAGCCCACCATGCTATAATAGAAAAAAACTATTCACAAGCTTTCTCAAGATTACTTATTACTATTATTCTAGGATTATACTTTACAGCTCTACAAGCGATAGAATATATTGAAGCAGAATTCACAATTGCAGACTCAGTTTATGGCTCAACTTTTTTTCTAGCCACAGGATTCCATGGAATTCACGTCATCATCGGAACAAGATTTCTACTAGTTTGTCTAATTCGACATTCAATAATACATTTCTCAAGAAACCATCACTTTGGTTTTGAGGCAGCTGCATGATACTGACATTTTGTAGACGTTGTTTGACTATTTCTATATATAAGAATCTACTGATGAGGTGGTAATTAATCAATTAATATATAAGTATATTTAACTTCCAATTAAAAAGTTCAAAAAAATTTGAATTGATTAATTATTTCAACTTTTTTACTAGCCTTAATTATTTCAGTAATTTTAATTATTATTAATACTTTAATTAGAAAAAAAACATCTATAGACCGAGAAAAACCTTCGCCATTTGAGTGTGGTTTTGACCCTAAGAGATCTGCTCGACTACCATTTTCACTACGATTTTATATTATCGCTGTAGTATTCTTAGTTTTTGATGTAGAAATTACTTTAATTCTTCCTATTCCTATAATTTTAAACTATTTTAATTTAGAGACAATTTTAATTATTGCTTCAACATTCATCTTAATCTTAATCATTGGACTTTATTTAGAATGAATAAACGGAGCATTAGACTGAAAATAGGACTATAGTTAACATTAATATATAATTTGCATTTATAAGTAGGCTCATAGCCTAGTCTTATAATAAGAAGCAATGAATGCATTTAGTTTCGGCCTAAAAGTTTGATATAATAATCCTTATTTTAAAAGAAACCAAAATAGCGGTATGCTACTGTTAATAGTATTTAGGTTTAAGCCCTTTTAATACCCCCCCCCAATTTTTGCCCTTCTCTAATTCAAGAGAAGAGGCTCAAATTTAAGCTGCTAACTTAAAATTTAAGCGGTTGAACTCCGTTTTTCTCTTTAAACCATTTTAGTTTAATTAAAACACTACATTTTCAGTGTAGAGACCTAACTGTTAGAAATGGTTACTTTAAAGTCTTAGACTATCCTAGAATCTTCAATTCTATGCTTTGAATTTAAGCTATTAAAATATATAAAAAATATAAAGATTAAAACAAAATACATAAAGACTAGTAGGTAAGACTTCAAGTTTAAGTTATTTATATAATCAATAATTCTTGATGACTTCTGTAAAAAAGAAATTCTTCCTAAACCTCCATAATATTCCACCCATCTTTGATCTACATTTTTTAAAAATTTTTGGCCCAAGCTTAAGGTAGGATAAACTATTACTGAAGAAATAAAAGGTAAAAACCACATTAAGCCAAAGAAATGAGTTCAATCCCCTGAGCTTTTTCTTATATATAGGTGTCTAAAGTCAATAAGAACAAATATTAAAAAGCCAAAAGTAATAATAGAAAACAAAATAATTAGCTTATAAAATAACGGAAGAACGATAGTTTCTACTGAAATGAATGTATTACATATTATACTTCCACACATTACAGATATAAGATACAAAAAAGATATAGGAAAAAGTATAGTATTGTCTTCGTGCAATGAATTTATAGCTACCTTACTAAAATTTTTAAAATATAAATAATACAATAAACGAATAGAATAGGTTATTGTTGCAACCGTTCTTACAATAACTACTAAGCATATAAAATAATTTATATAACCTATAAAAAAATACTCTAAAATTAAATCTTTTGAGTAAAATCCCGCTAAAAAGGGGAACCCACATAGTGCTAAAGATGAACCAATAAAATAAGAAGAAGTAACAGGAAGTCTCGACACAAAAGAACCTGATAGACGAATATCTTGATTGTCCCCTAATGAATGAATGAAACTACCAGCACACAAAAATAACAGAGACTTAAACATAGCATGAGTTATTAAGTGAAAAAAAGAAAACTCAGGCATACCTAAAGATAAGACAGTTATTATTAAACCAAGTTGACTAAGAGTAGAAAGAGCAATAATTTTTTTTAAGTCAGTCTCATAATTGGCTCCAACCCCGGACATAAATATAGTAAAGACACCAATAAAAAATAAAAATTTACTCTCTCCGAGAAGATTTCTGAATCGAATTAATAGATAAACCCCAGCGGTGACTAAAGTTGAAGAATGAACTAGAGCTGAAACAGGGGTAGGAGCAGCTATAGCTGCTGGGAGTCACGCAGAAAACGGCATCTGAGCACTCTTAGTTATTGCAGCTAATACCACCAAAAATAATACGTAGAATATAGTAGGGTTACTATAAAAATAATGAAAATAGTAAAAATTTCAAGTCCCAAAATTTAATAACCAAGAGATTCTTAGCAAAATAGCAACGTCACCAATACGATTTGATAAAATAGTAATTATACCAGCAGAAGATGACTTAACGTTTTGATAAAAAATAACGAGGCAGTAAGAAACTAAACCTAATCCATCCCACCCTAACAAAATTCTAAGCATATTGGGTCTGAGAATAAGAAGAACTATTGATACAACAAATAAATAAACTAAAACGATAAAACGATAAAAATATTTTTCTCCTCTTATATAACTAGTTCTATAAAAAAATACTATTGAAGAAATCATCAAAACAAACCCCATGAAGGATAAACTTATTCAATCAAATAAAAATACCAACGAAATCTCTACAGAGTTTAAAGTAAAAACTTCTCATTCAATAAATAATGTCAAACCTCTTAGAAATATTTTAAACCCATTGAAAAGTGAATAAACTCTAAGAATAAAAAGTATAAAAGATATATAAACAGAACTCAGTAAATATTTAATTAGTAAAATTACTCAAAGGCAATCCCATCTAAAACACCACAAATTTTAATTTTAATTTAAACTATTTGAGTAAAAACTAAATAAGTAATCACTTTTTAAAATAACTATATATACAATAAAAACATGAATAAAAAGTAAGTAAATTTCTCGGTAAGAAAAGGTATAAAAAGAATTTACTCTATTATATACCCTGCCATGCTGGGTGTAGGAAAATATAAACAATGAATAAGCAGCCCCTATAAAGGATCCCAATGGGAAAATAATTAATATTAAACTTCTAATACCTAGGATAGAAGTTATTAGTATAACTTCTGACATTAAATTAATCGTTGGAGGAGCTGCTATATTAGCTGCTCTCAACATAAATATAAACAAAGAATAGATAGGAAGAAATACTATTAAACCTTTATTTAAATATATGCTTCGACTTGAAATTCGTTCATAATATATATTGACAATACAAAATAGACCTGAAGATGCAACTCCATGGCTAATTATAAGAATTAGTATACCTGCAAAGCCTCAAATAAAATATCTAAATAAACCTCTAATCACAAGGGCCATATGAGCGACTGACGAATAAGCTACTAAAGCTTTTATATCATTTAACCGACAACACATAAAACCAACACATATTATTCCTACTAAGCTTAAACCAATAAAATATCTTCTAATTTTACTCACAGAAAAAATTATAAGTCTCATAACTCGAGCTATCCCGTAGCCACCAAGTTTAAGAAGAACTCCAGCTAAGATTATAGACCCTGCTACAGGAGCTTCTACATGAGCTTTAGGAAGTCACAAATGCGTAAAATATATAGGCATCTTCACCAGAAATGCAAAAATTAAAAATAATCTAAAATATAAAGAAAAATTTGAAAGTAAAATATCGTTATTTATGCTAAAGACTATTTCTAAAGTAGATAAAATTTGTAACGAATAAATAATGCACAGCAAGAGAGGAAGAGATATAAATAATGTATAAAATAAAAAATAGAGACCAGCTTGCAAACGCTCAGGTTGATAACCCCAACCTAAGATAATTAATAAAGTAGGAATTAAGGAAGCTTCAAAAAAAAAATAATATTGTAAATAATTACTCACAGAAAATCTTAGCAACAAAATAATAAACAAACTTATTACCAGAAAATAAAACTCTCGTCTATTTAAAGATATCTTAAAAACTGAATGGCTAGCGATTATTATCAAAACAGTTACTAGTATAGTAAGCAAAATTAAATTCATTGATATGCTATCGAGTCAAAACCCATTCCCTAAAATTTTATATTCTAAACCTGAAAACCCGTAAATTGATAAGGCCAAGGAAAGTAAAAGAAAAATAAATCTTATATCTAAAAAAGAAATCCTTATAAAGACAAATATTAAAAAATAAAGTCTTCTAAATAATAATTTTATCATAATTAGTTTATTAAATTAAATCTTTTAAAATAATCTCCACCGTGGGTACGGGTGCATATAACTAGTAAAGATAAACCTAACGCACCTTCACAAGCTGTAAAAGTAATATAAATTAAAGAATAAAATATATGAGTGACTCTTAAAAAATAAAAAAACATTAAAAAAAGACCAATTACCATATACTCCAATCTTAGTAAAGATGCTAAAAGATGCTCACGCTTAGAACTAAAAATTCATAGGCCGGATAAAAGAATTATAACAACACACAATAAAATTAAAATAATAGTTTTTATAGTTTAAATAAAACACTAGTTTTGTAATCTAGAAATTAACTATATATTATAAAAACTCAGAAAGAAAAATTAATTTATCTAAAGTCTCCAAAACTTTTATTTTGAATAAACTACTTTCTGTATTTTAATGATTAGCTTATTTAGTTCACTAATTAGACTACTTCTTTTAGCTTCTTCTCACCCCGTTTCTATCGTATGTTGTATCCTAGCCCAAACAGCGATAGTGAGTGTGATGATTTGATTTTATTCATCAACAAGATGATTTTCATTCATCTTGTTCTTAATCTTTGTGGGAGGTCTAATAGTATTATTTGTTTACATTGTTAGTCTCGCATCTAACGAAAAATTTAATCTATCATTTAATAGATTAATCATAATTTCTTCGTTGATGCTAATAATTTTATTTTTCAGTGGTCTCAATAGACAAGATTTACTATTCGAAACAAAGTTTGAGAGTTCTATTCTTCTTGTAAACAAAATATATTCAATCAACGCTGCTCCTTTAATTTTAATAACAATAATTTATTTACTATATACCCTTATTGTAGTAGTCAAAATTATAGAAACATTTGAAGGACCTTTGCGATCGTTAATTTAATAATGATAAATTTACGTAAGACTCATCCATTAATTAAAATTGCCAATAATGCTTTAGTAGATTTACCCGCTCCTATTAATATTTCATCTTTGTGAAATTTTGGCTCACTTCTTGGGCTATGCCTTATTATTCAAATTGTGACAGGTTTATTTCTAGCAATACATTATTCAGCTAATGTATTAATTTCATTTGATACAGTTGCCCACATTACGCGAGATGTTAATTACGGGTGATTAATTCGTTCTATACATGCAAATGGAGCATCTTTTTTCTTCATTTGCTTATACACTCATGCAGGTCGAGGCATATATTATGCATCCTACTTTTACACACTAACATGACTAGTAGGAGTAGTTATTATATTACTAGTAATAGCTACCGCATTCTTAGGTTATGTATTAATTTGAGGACAAATATCTTTCTGGGCTGCCACAGTAATTACTAATTTATTGTCCGCGATTCCTTATCTAGGAAATATAGTGGTTCAATGATTATGAGGAGGATTTGCTGTAGATAATGCTACATTAACACGATTTTTTACATTCCATTTCCTTTTACCTTTTATTATTGCAGGACTGTCTATAGTACATTTATTATTTTTACACCAAACAGGATCAAACAACCCTATAGGGCTAAATAGAAATTTTGATAAAATTCCTTTTCACCCATTCTTCTCCTTCAAAGATATTTTTGGTTTTATTGTAATAATTTGACTATTAATATCTCTTTCTATTATATATCCTTACGCTCTCGGAGATGTAGAAAACTTTATCCCGGCTAACCCATTAGTCACACCTGTGCATATCCAACCAGAATGATACTTTTTATTTGCTTACGCTATTCTTCGCTCTATTCCCAATAAATTAGGAGGTGTGGTGGCTCTTGTAGCTTCAGTAATAATTTTATTGATCCTTCCATTTTCACAAAATAGAATGATACGAGGAAACCAATTCTATCCAATAAGAAAAATATCATTCTGATTACTAGTAAACACAGTTATCCTACTTACCTGAATTGGAGCTCGTCCTGCAGAAGATCCTTACATCTTAGTGGGCCAAATTTTAACAGTAATTTACTTTATGTACTTTATCATCAACCCACTACTTATTACATTATGAGACAAAATCTTAAAATAATTATTTGGCTGATTGTTTAAGCAGTTATCTTGAAAATAACTAAAAAAGGTTAAATTCCTTTAATAATTTTTCCCTAAAAATCAATAATTAAAGAAATAAGCTTATGATTCTTAAAATAATAAATATAATAATAAAATTCAATCTAATAGGTAAAAGATTTTTTCAAGCTAAGTATATTAATTTATCATAGCGAAATCGAGGTAAAATCCCTCGCACCCAAATAAAAAAAAAAGACAAAAAACATCCTTTTAAATTAAATAGTAGTAAATTCCCGACACCACCTAAAAATAATAAAGAAATAAGGTAGCTTATAAAAATAATTCTAGCATACTCAGCTAAGAACAATAAAGCAAAACCACCACTTCCATACTCAACATTAAACCCAGATACCAACTCCGATTCTCCTTCGGCAAAATCGAAAGGGGTGCGGTTAGTTTCAGCAAATATAGTAACTAATCAACAAAGAAACAAGGGGAAAAATAAGATAAAAAAAGGTAAATAAATTTGATTTTCTCTAATTACCGTAAAATTATAGCTTAAACTTACAAAAATTAAAGAAATAAAAATTAAAGCTATACTCACCTCATAAGAAATAGTCTGTGCAATCCCACGGATCGCCCCTAAAAGAGCGTAATTAGAATTAGATGATCAACCTCTTCCGATTAATGCATAAATTCCTATTCTAGTACAACTAAAAAAAAATAATCCACCAAATATATAATTTAAAGTTAACAGATTAAAAGGTATAACTCTTCATAAAAAAAGAATTAATAATAATGAAAGTACTGGGGAAAAATAATAAATGAATAAATTTCTATTAAAAGGAATAGTTTGTTCTTTAATGAATAACTTAATAGCGTCTCCAAAAGACTGAAGAATCCCAATGTAACCAACCTTATTAGGACCTTTTCGAAGCTGAATATAACTTAAAACTTTACGCTCAAACATAATCATAAAAGCTACACTAATCAAGACGCCAATCAACATTAGTAAATAAGATATTAATAATGAAATATAGACAATTTGGAAAATTACTAAATAAAGGTAATCTTTATGAAAAGAATCTAAGTCTTTCGCACTTATCTGCCAATTTAGTTAATTATTAAAAAGAAATGGTCCTTTCGTACTAAAGTCTTTCTTTAAATCTAAAAGATAGAAACCAACCTGGCTCACGCCGGTTTGAACTCAAATCATGTAAAATTTTAATGGTCGAACAGACCACCTAATAAAAATGCTGCCCCTTAAAGGATTTTTAATTCAACATCGAGGTCGCAAACAAATTTATTGATAAGAACTCTCAAAATTCATTACGCTGTTATCCCCAAGGTAACTTTTTTATTATTTCTTAATAATAGATTTTTATATAAAATAAAAAAAAAGAAGTTAAATTTATTCTTTTATTGCCCCAATAAAATACTTAATACTTTAAATTAAGCATAAAGCTCTACGGGGTCTTATCGTCTATTTAAACCATTTAAGCATTTTCACTTAACATTTAAATTCATTATTTAATAATTAACAGCAAAAATATATTTAGCCATTCATTCCATTCCTCAATTAAAGAACTAATTATTATGCTACCTTAGCACGGTCAAAATACCGCGGCCCTTTATATAAACAGTGGGCAGGCCTTACTTTATATTTCTACATAAAGAAATGTTTTTGTTAAACAGTTATATTTTTATTGCCGAGTTCTAATTATTAAATTAATATATTACTAAAAATTAAAAACTAACTCTACTAATACTTTAATTAAAATTAACTTTAAATTATTTTAAGTCACGTTTTTCTAGATACAAAATTTACAATAAATTCAATAAATTAATTATAAAATATTACTTTTAAAGCTGTTTCTAAGCCTTTATTTAATTAATTTCAAATGTAAATTATTGTCTATACAAGAGCTAATCCCCTTATATATTTAATTCTTTTAACCACCATAAATTAATTTTTAAAGAGAAGAAAAGAAATTAAAATTATTTTAATTTCTAAAAACCAGATACTGCCATTCGATACCTTTTAGGTTCTACACAAAAATTTATAGTAATTATTCAATATTAAAAATTTTATTGTATAAGTCACGACAATTCGGGATAAAATTATCTAAAATAAATTATAAAGTCACTGATACAAAAGGTACTTCATATACTTCTACTTAGTTATATATTTAAATTATTTCAAACTTACTTTTCAGTAAAATAATACAATTAATTTCCTTGCTGTACTTTAAATTTTAAAACATTAATTAACCCATTAGATAAACTTTAAGCTACTTTAGTAAAAAAGTTCTTTTCAGTGTAAATGAAACGCTGTAATAAGCTTTAGCTTAAGATTCTCCTTCCGGAAAGCCAACTTTGTTACGACTTACCTAATCTTTTAACTAGGGTGACGGGCGATATGTGCATATACTAGAGCCTAATTCATAAAATATATTTTTCTAAATTACTTTCAAATCCAATTTCAAATTATTTACATTTAATTATCCAACATATAAAGATTGTAACCCACCTCTTCTTAATAAAGCTACACCTTGATTTGACGTATAAACTTTTATTTTTAAGAAAAAACTTATTAGTTAATTCTTAAGACAACGATATATAAACTAGTACTAAGTAAAGTAAAACGTGGACTATCGATCATAGGGCAGGTTCCTCTGATAGGATTGTATACCGCCAAATTTTTTAAGTTTTTAGATAATACTACTTTTATTGAACTATAATAAGTATAACTGGGTATCTAATCCAGGTTTACTATCTTATTTTTACAAACTATTAAATAAATATACAAAAATATATAATTTCACCTAATATATTCAATTATAATAAAAATAATCAATATTTTATATAAAACGCACTTAAGCATTATTAATAGTATAACCGCAGTTGCTGGCACTACATTAACCAATATTTTATAATAATTTATACCTTTGAGTTGTATAATATTAAATACTACCTATTGTATGTATAAATATTAAACTGCTTAAGAAAAAGCTAAAATCAAACTTTTATTATAAAACAATCAATAAGTATACTCAACTCTAATAGAATGCCATTAATACGTGTATATTAATCTATATATCTATAATATATATATATACATACAAATATATATATATACATACAAATATATATATATATATATATATATATATATATATATATATATATATATATATATATATATATATATATATATATATATATATATATATATATATATATATATATATATATATATATATATATATAT
>Ga0210040_10006073_pt1 | contig 15169 bp, 15 predicted proteins | sample CryGeyCG12114_NA_FD_185462 | JGI IMG/M metagenome (GOLD analysis project Ga0210040, IMG submission 185462) | Groundwater microbial communities from aquifer - Crystal Geyser CG19_WC_8/21/14_NA (SPAdes) (version 2) | ecosystem: Environmental > Aquatic > Deep subsurface > Groundwater | place: USA... | reverse complement strand
CACCACGCCCGTCGATGTCGCTCCGGCGTCCGGGGTCGCGCGGCGGCCCAGCGGTCCGCCGAAGGGACCCTCCGCGCCCCCGGCCCGTCCGGCCACCGGCGCCCCGGTCCGCAGCGTCCCGTCGGCGGGCCCGGAGCCTGCGCGGTCCGCCGCGCCGTCCACCGCGCCGTCCACCTCGCCGTCCACCTCGGCGGGCCGGCCCGCCCGCCCGGAGCCGATCGACCTGCTCGAGGTGTCCGCCGGCGGGCCCGGCCGGTACGCGCCGGCCGTCGGCACCGCGGCAGCGGTGGTCGCGGTGGTGCTGCTCCTCCGTCGTCGGCGCCGCCGCTGAACTCGGGGGCGGCTCAGGCGGGAAGGACCTCGATGAGCCAGGACAGGGCCGCTGCGGCGGCGAGCCCGGGGTTCTTCTTCAGCGAGTGGTCGCCCGGCACCGCGTAGACCGAGGCCAGGCCGGAGCCGGCGAGCGCGGCGGCGACGTCCTCGGGGCGCCCGAACGCGTCGGTCTCGCCCTGCACGACGACGACCGGGACGCCGACGCCGGTCAGCTCCGGCGCGCGCGTCTTCTCGGGCCGGCCCGGCGGGTGCAGCGGGAAGGCCAGCGCGAGGACCCCGGCCGCGCCCTCGGCCGCCGACGTCCGGCAGGCCACGCGGGCGCCCGCGCTCCGGCCGCCGAGCACCAGCCGGCCGGGCAGCCGGTCGGTGATCCGCAGCCGGTCCAGCACCGCGCCCCAGGCCTCGTCCAGCCGCGGCGGCGCGGGGGCGATCCGCTTGCCGGCCACGCGCCAGGGCTGGTCCACCCGGTGCACCAGCCAGCCGGCGCCCGCCGCCTCCGCGGTCAGCGCCGCCAGGTCCGGGGCCTCCGCGCCGCCCCCGGCGCCGTGGCCCAGCACGAGCGTTCCCGCGCTCCCGTCGCCGGTGCTGAGCACGCGGGCGGGGCCGTGCGGGGTGTCGACGAGCTCGCTCACGCCTCGTCGCGCTCGTCGGCCGGCAGGTGGGCGCCGGCCGACGGGGGACGGCGCAGACCGCCGCTGAACTTCTTGTAGAGGAACCAGGCCACGAACAGCACGACGGCGACGACGACGGCGTAGTCCAGGAAGTGCAGGTTGTCGCGCACGAAGTCGCCGGCGGCCACGCCGAGCCCGATGAGCACGCTGTTCCAGATCAGGCTGCCCGCGGTCGTGAACAGCAGGAACTGCCCGATCGGCATCCGGACGACGCCCGCGGGCACCGAGATGAAGCTGCGCACGATGGGCACCATGCGGCCGAAGAACACCGCTGACCGCCCGTGCCGCTCGAACCAGGCGAAGGTCTTGTCGACGTCCTCGGTACCCACGAGGGGGAGCCGGTCGAGGAAAGCGTGCGAGCGCCGCGGCCCCAGCGCGCGGCCGACGTAGTAGAAGAAGATGGCGCCCAGCACCGAGCCCAGCGTGGCGAACAGGACGACCGGGACGATGTTCATCTCGCCGTCGTTGATGAGCACGCCGGCCAGCCCGAGCACGGCCTCGCTCGGGATCGGCGGGATCACCGTCTCGGCCAGGATGGCCAGCCCCACGCCCACCGGGCCCAGCGAGTTCACCAGGTCCAGCAGGAATCCGGTGATCCCACCCTCGTCGGAGGCGGCGGCGGTGAGGAGGTCCATGGCTCCACGGTATCGGCCGCTCCCGGTGCGCTGCCGCGACGCCGACGGTCGGCGCGGCTAGCGTCGCCAGGTATGCGCCAGCGCTTCACCGCCCGGGCGGCCGTGGTCGGGGACCGCGCCGGCACCGTCGTCCCCGATGCCGTCGTCGACGTGGTGGACGGGTCGATCGAGTGGATCGGCCCGTCCGCCGAGGCCCCGACCCAGCCCGGCGCCGAGGTGGTCGCGCTACCCGGCGTCCTCACGCCCGGTCTGGTCAACGCCCACTCGCACGCGCCGATGGTGCTGTTCCGCGGGCAGGGGGAGGGGCTGCCGCTGGACCGCTGGCTGCAGGAGGTCATGTGGCCGCGAGAGGCCCGCCTGACCCCCGAGGACGTCGAGGTCGCGATGACCGCCGCCTCGGCGGAGATGCTGGGCAACGGCATCACCACCAGCGTCGAGATGTACTTCCAGCCGGAGCGGATCGCGGCCGCCGTCGGCGTCACCGGTGCCCGCGCGGTCATCGCCACCCCGCTGCTCCCGCTGCCGGGCATGCCACCGATGGAGGAGCAGCTGCGCGCCGCCGTCGAGCTCGCCGCCGGCGCGCCGGGCGACGGCTCGGTCGAGTACGGACTGGGCCCGCACGCCGCCTACACGGTGCCGCTCCCGGTGCTCCGTGACGCGGCCGCCGCTGCTCGCGAGCACGGCCTGCTGCTGCACCTGCATGTCGCCGAGACCGCCACCGAGGGCGGGGAGCTGCTCGCCACCCACGGGCTCTCCGTGCCCTCGCTCCTGGCCGCCCACGACGTCCTGGGCGGGCGCGTGCTGGCCGCGCACTGCGTGCACATGGACGACGGCGACCTCGACCTGTGGCGCGAGTACGACGTCGCCGTGGCGCACTGCCCGGCGAGCAACGCCAAGCTCGCCAGCGGCGTCGCCCGCGTGCGGGACATGCTCGACCGCGGCATCCGGGTGGGCCTGGGCACCGACGGCCCGGCGTCCAACGACTCCCTCGACCTGCTCGCCGACCTGCGCCTGGCCGCCGGCATGGCGCGGCTGCGCGAGCGGTCGGCCACCGCGCTGACCGCCGCCGAGGCATTCTGGTTGATCACCGGCGCGGCCGCGGACGCCCTGGGCCGTCCCGACCTCGGGATGCTCGAGGCCGGGCGGCGTGCGGACCTCGTGCACGTCGACACCCGCGACCTGGTCTTCGAGCCCGTCGGCGACGCCGACGACCTGCTGGCGCACCTGCTCTGGTCTGCCGACGGCCGGCACGTCCGCGACGTCTGGGTGGGCGGCAGCCAGGTGGTGGCCGACGGCCGGTCCGCGCGGGTGGACGCCGAGGCCCTGCGGCACGACGTCGCCGAGCGCGCCGCGCGGTTGGCCGGACGGTGACCCCGGACCGCGCCCCGCGTGCGGTCGTGGTCGGTGGGGGGATCGGCGGTCTGGCCGCCGCCCGGGGTCTCCAGCTGAACGGCTGGTCGGTGCGGGTCCTCGAGCGGGCGGCCGCCCTCGAGCCGCTGGGCGCCGGCATCAGCCTCTGGCCCAACGCGGTCCGGGCCCTCCGCGACCTCGGCGTGCACCTCCCGGCCGGGCCCGACGGCCCGCCGGTGGGCGGTGGCATCCTCGACCGGGAGGGCCGACGGCTGGCGCGGACGCACCCGCAGCGCTTCCCCGGCCGCTACGGCGCAGCGCTGCAGGCGGTGCACCGGGCCGAGCTGCAGGAGGCGCTGCTGTCCGCGCTGTCGCCGGGCACCGTCGTGACCGGCACCCCGGTGCTGGAGGTCGAGGACGGATCCGGGTCCGCGCGCGTCCGGCACCCCGGCGGTGAGGACCGCGCCGAGCTGGTGGTGCTCGCCGACGGCTTGCACAGCACGACCCGGCACCTGGTCGCCGGCCCGGGCCCCCGCCCGCGGTACGCGGGCTACACCGCCTGGCGCGGGGTGGCGCCCGCCGGAACGGGGATCCCCGGCCTCGGCGCGACCGAGAGCTGGGGTCGCGGTGAGCGGTTCGGCGTCGTGCCGCTCGCCGACGGCCGGGTCTACTGGTTCGCGACGGCGAACGCCCCGGCGGGCGCGCGGGCGGCGGACGGGGAGCACGCCGAGGTGCTGCGTCGGTTCTCCGCCTGGCACGCGCCCGTACCGGACGTCGTCCGCGCGACCGAGCCGGGCGAGGTGCTGCGCCACGACGTCCACGACCTGCGCCCGCACCCGCGGTCCTACGTCGGCCGGCGGCTGGTCCTGCTCGGCGACGCGGCGCACGCCATGTCGCCGAACCTCGGTCAGGGCGCCTGCCAGGCGATCGAGGACGCCGCCACGCTGCGGGTGCTGCTGCCGGCCGGTGCGGATGTGGGCACCGGGCTGGCTGCCTACGACCGGATCCGCCGCCCCCGGGCCCGGCGGATCGCCGGTCGCTCGGCCCAGCTGGGGCGGGTCGGCCAGCTCGAGGGTCGCCTCGCCGGAGCCGTGCGCGACCTGGCGGTGCGCTGGGTTCCCGACGCCCTCACCGAGCGGCAGCTCGACGACGTCCTGCGGTGGACCCCACCCGGTTCCAGCCCCTGAGCCACTCGTGTTCAACCGGGAGGTTGACCACCGCGCGCGATCTCGCTACGGTCGTGTTCAACCGAGAGGTTGAAGAAGGAGGAACGTGGCGGCGGATCCGCTCTCCCGGGTGTTCTCGGCGCTGGCCGACCCGACCCGGCGGGACATCGTGGCGCGGCTCGCGGTCGGCGACGCAGGAGTCAACGAGCTCGCCGCGCCCTACGACGTGACCGTCCAGGCGGTCTCCAGGCATCTGCGGGTGCTGGAGGACGCCGGCCTGGTGAGCCGCAGCCGGGAGGCCCAGCGCCGCCCGGTGCACCTCGAGGCCGAGGTGTTCGACCTGATGACCACGTGGATCGAGCGCTACCGGCGCCAGGCCGAGGAGCGCTACCGCCGTCTCGACGACGTCCTGCGCGACATGCCGGATCGTCCAGCACCCCACCCGCCCGCCGGTGACGCCCTACCCCCGGAAGGACCGCCGTCATGACCAGCACCACGCACCGCGAAGCCCGGATCACCGCGGACCCCGACGTGCCGCTGATCCGGATCGAGCGCGAGTTCGACTTCCCGCGGGACAAGGTCTTCCGGGCGCACACCGACCCCGACCTCTTCGTCCAGTGGGTCGGCCCCCGGGACCTGACGATGATGATCGACCACTACGACTGCCGCACCGGCGGCTCCTACCGCTACATCCACTCGCGCGACGGCGAGGAGTACGGCTTCCACGGCTCCTTCCACGAGGTGCGCCCGGACGAGCTGATCGTGCAGACCTTCACCTTCGAGGGCTTCCCGGACGGCGTCGCCCTGGAGAAGCTCGTGCTCGAGGACCTCGGGAACGGCCGCACCCGGCTGACCGCGACGTCGCTGTGCGACTCGTTCGCCGACCGCGACGGCATGCTCGCCAGCGGTATGGACGTCGGCGTGCATGAGGGCTACGCGAAGCTCGACGAGCTCCTCGCGGAGGGCTGACGTGCGCATGTTGTTCGAGCTCGTACCGATTCCCGTCGCCGACGTCGATCGGGCGAAGGCGTTCTACGCCGACCAGGTCGGGTTCCACGTCGACGTGGACGTGCGGCCGGCCGACGGCGTGCGCGTCGTGCAGCTGACCCCGCCGGGGTCGGGCTGCTCGATCGGCCTCGGCACCGGCCTCGCGGCCTACGAGGCGGCGCCGGGCTCGGTCCGCGGCCTGCACCTGGTGGTCGACGGCATCGAGCAGGCCCGCGACGAGCTGATCAGCCGGGGTGTGGACGTCGGCGCGGTCCAGGACGTCGGCGGCGGGGTCCGCTACGCAGGGTTCAGCGACCCGGACGGCAACGGCTGGACCCTGCAGGAGATGGCGTGGCGCACCGGGGACGCGTTCTGATCAGGCGCGCAGGCTGATGGTGTCGCCGCGCTGGACGGTCCGGACGCTGCCGGGCAGCTCGCGGCGGGCGACCTCGGCGACGAAGTCACCGAGCGGGGACTTGAACCGGTCGTAGTCGTCGTAGTGGACCGGCACGGTGACCGGCGGCTTCAACAGCTCGACGAGATCGGCGCCCTGGCGCGCGTCCATGGTCACGGTCAGCCCGAGCGCCTTCGTGCCGCCGAGGTGCGGGACGAGGACGTCGAGCGGTCCGCAGCGTTCCAGCACCTCGCCGAGGAAGGGCCGGTAGAGGGTGTCGCCGGAGATGTAGCCGCGCCACGCCACCTCACCGCCCCGGACCAGCTCGAGCACGCTGCCCATCACCGGGGGGAGCACCTTCGCCAGCGGCCCCGGACCGTGCACCCCCGGAACGGAGGTGATCCGCAGCTCCCCGTCGCCGGCGGACAGCACGTGCTGCTGCCAGGGGCGCAGGTCCGACGTCGCCGTGAAGCCCTTGCGCCCCAGCGCCCGCGCCGCCGCCTGCGTGGTCACGACCGGGGTGGCCTTGTCCAGGCTGCGGGTGGCGATGTCGTCCCAGTGGTCGCCGTGCAGATGCGAGAGGAGGACGGCGTCCAGCGGGGGGAGCTCGCCGGGCTGCAGGGCCGGGTCGGTCAGCCGCTTCGTCCAGAGCCCCTTGCCCAGGTAGGCCCGCTGCCCGCGGTGCAGGAAGCTCGGGTCGGTGAGCAGGGTGAACCCACCGATCCGCAGCAGCATCGTCGCGTTCCCGACGAAGGTCATCGTCACGTCGTCCACGGGTTCGGCCATGACCTGGCGCTACCCGGGCCGCCGCCCGGGAATCCCGGGCCAGGTGATCCGGGTTGCGCTGCACGACGTCCGCCCCGGGGACGATGACGCCATGGGAGGGCCGCCGTGGAGGTAGTCGCCGAACTCGTGGCGCTCGTGGTCGCGGTCGGCCTGGTCGCCGCGTTGTGCGACCGGTTCGGGTGGCCGACGCCGCTGGTGCTGGTCGTCGTCGGCGCCGCGGCGTCGTTCGTGCCCCACGCGCCGGAGATCAGCCTGGACCCCGACCTGGTCCTGCACGCGCTGCTCCCGCCGCTGCTCTACGCGACCGCGGTGCGCACGTCGTTGTTCGACTTCCGGCACAACAAGACCAGCATCGTGTCGCTGTCGGTGGTGCTCGTCGTGTTCACCACCGGCGTCGTCGGCTGGGTCACCTGGCTGGTGCTGCCGGGCGTGGCCGTCGCCGCCGCGCTGGCGCTGGGCGCCGTCGTCGCGCCACCCGACGCCGTGGCCGCCGCCGCGCTCGGCCGCCGACTCGGCCTGCCGCGCAAGGTGGCGACCCTGCTCGAGCAGGAGAGCCTGGTCAACGACGCCGCGGCGCTCATCGCGCTGACGGTCGCGGTCTCGGCGCTCACGTCCTCGCCCTCGGCGCCGGAGGTGGCCGGCGACTTCGTCTGGGCGGTCGTGGCGGCGGTGCTGATCGGCCTGGCGGTCGCAGCGGTGCTCGCGATGGTGCGGGCCCGGCTGCGCGACCCGGTGCTGGACACCCTGATCTCCTTCGTGGCCCCTTACCTGGCCTTCCTCCCGGCCGAGGAGGTGAACGCCTCCGGTGTCCTGGCCACTGTCGTCACCGGGCTGACCCTGGCCCACCTCTCGCCCCGCGTGCAGACGGCGTCGGCGCGGGTCATCGAGGCGATCACCTGGCGCACGGTCGCCTTCGTGCTGGAGAACGCCGTCTTCCTGGTCATCGGCCTGCAGCTGCCCGGCCTGCTCGCCGACGCCGGCGACAGCGACCTGGGCGCCGGCCGCATCGTCGCCGTCTGCGCGGCCGTGTTCGCGGCGACCGTCGTGGCCCGCTTCGTGTTCATCTTCGGGCTGGCCGGGATCCTGTCGTCCGGCACACCCCGGATGCGGCGCCAGGCGTGGAGCCCCGGGATCGCGGGCCTCGTCTCCTGGGCGGGCATGCGCGGGGTGGTCACGCTGGCCGCGGCCCAGCTGCTGCCCGAGGACCTGGCCGACCGGGAGGTGCTGCTGCTCGCTGCCTTCACGGTCGTGGTGGGCAGCCTGCTCGTGCAGGGCTCGACGCTGCCCTGGCTGGTGCGCCGGGTGGGTCTGCCCGGGCCGGACCCGGCCGAGGACGCGCTGCGCGCCGCCGAGCTGGGGGACACCGCCAGCGCCGCCGGCCTGCGCCGGCTCGACGAGCTGGCCACCGGACGCGAACCCGTGGACGTGATCAAGCGGCTGCGCGACCGGTCGATGGCCCGCTCGCACGCCGCGTGGGAGCGCCTCGGTCGGCCGCTCGAGGACCAGGAGACGCCGTCGAACACCTACGCCCGGCTGCGCATGCAGATGCTCGCCGCCGAGCGCGAGGTGGTCATCCGTGCCCGGGACGACGGCACGGCGCCGGGGGAGGTGCTGACCGCGGCCCTCGCGGCGATCGACGTCGAGGAGTCGCTGCTGGACCGGCAGGACGAGCTCGAGTCCCTGGAGCGGGACCGGGCCCTCGCGCCGGCCCCTCGCGGCGCCCGCTGCGAGCACCTGCAGAGCGCGCCGGTCGGCGAGCGTCACCCGGCGTCGGCCTGCCAGGACTGCCTGGTCGAGGGGACGGCGTGGGTGCACCTGCGCACGTGCCTCAGCTGCGGGCACGTCGGGTGCTGCGACTCCTCGCCCCGCCGGCACTCGCGGGCCCACTTCGGCGCCGAGGGGCACCCGGTCGCGGTCAGCGCCGAACCCGGCGAGGCGTGGCGCTGGTGCTGGGTGGACGAGGAACTGGGCTAGTACGGGCCTCGTCGCTCGAGTGGTGCCGCAAGAAGGCTCGGACGGCTAGGTGCTTCAGGATCTCGCGTGAGGCCTCCCTGCGTCCGCGCCTGAAGAAGCAAATTGCAGTGTCAGGCCCTTCCCGGGGGCTGCAGTCGGCCGCGAACAAATCTTCGACGATTCACCCAGGACACGTCCGACGTATCGACATCCTGTTCCGGCGACACTTCGTACCAAGGGTCCGTGCCATCGGGCGCTATGCGATTCCATGTTGCTTGGTCTGCGTCACCAAGCCGCCATGCTGCTCCGGGCGACACCAACCGGCGGATTCCGACCGTCCGCGACGCCACGTCCTCTAGTTCGACGGAGCCCTGGTGTATCAGGCTTTGAACGGCGGCTTTTAGTGCCTCTGGGTCGCCATTATCGGTCGCGAAATTAATGTAGTACGCAACGGGCATCTCATCGGCTTGATCGCGGCGGCGAAGGTTCTGCATAACTAGCCGCCTTGCCTCCCTGGCGTATTGGGCGCCGAGGGCCTCGATCCAGCTGGGGGGTCGGTCGGAGGATTCTTGACGCTTCTGCGCCCGTTGGAGCGCTTGAAATCTTGTGGCGGGCCGGGTTTGGCTGAGTGCTGCGCTCACCGTTGCGAGGTCCGCTCCGTCAGGCACCCGGGACAGCATCTCCCCGAGCCAAAAGATGGCCCGGTCTCGAGCGGAGAAGAGGAGTCCCGCTACATCCGGAAAATCGTCGACGTACACGGAAAGACCCGAGATCACCGCCAACAGTTCGTCAGCCTCCCAGTTCTCCAGCCCCTGCGACTGCGCCTTCTCGGCTGCCAGGTAGGCGCGGTTCGGATCGGGGTCCGTAAGAAGTTGCTTGAGGGCCTCGCCGACACCCGAGCGAGCAGCACTCAGGGCCGCGTGGACTATGGCGTCAGGTATGTCGTAGTCGGGAATTCCCATCGAGAAGTAGCGGTCAAAGTATTGCGGGTGAAAGATTCTCTTGCCCGCCTCCTCGACTCTGGTTTGCTCTCCCCTGAGCTTCGGGAATAGTGCAGTGAGCAGCCGTAAGGCTGGCGCGCCCTCGGCAGGCTCGAGGTCGCGAAGGAGGACGCTGCTATCGAATGGGTCATGTTCGATCGCGCCGCCTGAAGCATTCTTTATGTCACCCGTGTGTCCAGAAAGTAACTCCTTCCCCAGTGGGCGAGCTGCCTATAGACGCTAGGGTATTCGACCCTCAATAGGGTCAAGATCATCACATCTCCGTCATCAATCTCGTCGTGTGGAACCAGCGGAAGGTGGTGCCGCAGCTGGGCTAGGAAGCGCTCAATGGCTCGAGGTGTGCGCAAATGGTTGCGAATCAGCTCGCTGGCTGATGACTGGCGTCCTGGTTCAAGAACTGGTCTTTCGAGCTTCTGAAACACGCGAAGGATGCCGTCGTTGATGCGAGAGATTAGCTGGTACTGGAGTAGCGGAGGGACTGTGAGTGGATATTGAACAATCTTCTCCATGTAGTCTGCACCGTAGGCGGCCAGGCGGTCTGAGCCATTCAGCTGGCCAAAAAGGGTCTGGTCGTCATAGGCCAAGAGATACTGCACCCCCGGGAATCGGCCGAGTAGTCGCACAACCTTGAGTAGTGCTAGAAGCTCATCCGGTTGGAGCCTGTCAATGTCGTCCGCGATGACAAGCACAGGTATGCCTAGGTCTCTCATCCTTCGCGAGGCTTCCTTGAAGGCCGCATCCCAGGGCGGCGACGATGAGAGAGCGTCACCGGTCATCTTCAATGCGCTCTCGGCCGCTCCGCCCGCGAGAGGAATCAGGGACGCGGCAGGCGCCGCGATGCTTGCCAACCTTCCGAAAGAGCGCCTTAAGTCTATCCCCCGCTTTGGCGGCAACGCGCGAGCGAGGGATCCGTAGAATTCGGCCAAGAGGCTGCTTAAGTCGCTTGCCGCCCATGGGGTGAAGTGGGCAATTGCCCAATCCTTGTGGTTCTTCTCCAACGTCTCGACGATCATCGCGATGAGCGATGACTTGCCACTGCCCCATGGCCCCGTGAGGCCGAAAACGAGACTCGAGTCCCACGTATGACTCCGGGCAATCAAATTTGCAGCAGCCTCGGCGTAGTTCTCGCGTCCAAGCTCGTCATCCGCGATAGTCGTGATCGCGTCGTCGTGCCAGAAGGAGTCAGTCACGCCTCAACACTCGCAGACTTCCGTTCTGCGTACCAGTCGGCCTACGCGTGCACGGCAGAAAGTTAGCGGTGATCGGGGCTCATTGTGAGAGGCGAGGGTCGGAAAGCGCGGGCGACATTGCTGGTCGCGTTAGCCAAAAATATCCGGCCCTCTCGCTCGCACCGCAGGCGAGGGCGATTCGGAGAAGTTCGAAGGCGCGATGCTGGCACTGCCGGGGCCCGTCGCATCGTCCGGACCGTAAGTCGATCCGGCGTAGATCCGGGGGTCGAACTGGTAAACACGGCACGTGCCTCAAACCCGGTCGGTCGACGAGTCCTTCCTCGCGCTCCCGTTGTCGGCGCTCACCGACGCCGCCCTCACCCGGGCGCTGGACCTCGGCTGCGAACACGCCGACATCCGCGTCGAGCGCATCCGCACCCAGATGATCAGCCTGCGCGACGCCCGGCCGGAGGCGGTGACCGACGGCGAGGACCTCGGGCTGGCCGTCCGGGTCGTGCACGAGGGCACCTGGGGGTTTGCCGCCGGCGTCGTCCTCACCGCGGCGGAGGCCGTCCGGCTGGCCGAGGAGGCCGTCGCCGTGGCGACGGTGTCCGCGGCCATCAACAGCGACCGCGTGGAGCTGGCCCCGGAGCCGGTGCACCGCGACGTCACGTGGGTCTCCGACTACGAGATCGACCCGTTCGACCTCCCCGACACCGAGAAGACGGCGCTGCTCACCGAGTTCTCCGAGCGGTTGCTGGCCGCCGACGGCGTCGAGCACGTGCAGAGCAGCTGCATGCACGTCAAGGAGCAGAAGTACTACGCCGACACCGCCGGCACCCGCACCCGCCAGCAGCGCGTGCGCATCCACCCCGAGTTCACCGCGCTCACCGTCGACCGCGCGACCGGCTCCTTCGAGAGCATGCGCACGCTCGCGCCGCCGGCCGGCCGGGGCTGGGAGTACCTCACCGGCGGCAGCTGGAACTGGGCGCAGGAGCTGGCCGAGATCCCGGAGCTGCTGCGCGAGAAGACCAAGGCGCCCTCGGTCGAGGCCGGCCGCTACGACCTGGTCATCGACCCCTCGAACCTGTGGCTGACCATCCACGAGTCGATCGGGCACGCCACCGAGCTGGACCGGGCGCTGGGCTACGAGGCCGCCTACGCCGGGACGTCCTTCGCGACCGTCGACAAGCTGGGCACGCTGCAGTACGGCTCGCCGCTGCTGCAGGTCACCGGCGACCGCACCACCCCGAACGGCCTGTCCACGGTCGGCTGGGACGACGAGGGCGTGGCCGGTCAGGAGTGGGACATCGTGCAGGACGGCGTGCTCGTCGGTTACCAGGTCGACCGGAACATGGCCCGGCTGCGCGGCCTGCCCCGCTCCAACGGCTGCGCCTTCGCCGACTCCCCGGGCCACGTGCCCGTGCAGCGGATGGCCAACGTGTCGCTCCGCCCCGCACCCGACGGCCCGTCCACCGACGAGATCATCGGCGGGGTCGAGCGCGGCATCTACGTCGTCGGCGACAAGAGCTGGTCGATCGACATGCAGCGCTACAACTTCCAGTTCACCGGCCAGCGGTTCTACCGGATCGAGAACGGGACGCTGGCCGGCCAGCTGCGCGACGTCGCCTACCAGGCCACGACGACGGACTTCTGGGGCTCGATGTCGGTCGTCGGCGGGCCGCAGACCTACGTCCTGGGCGGCGCCTTCAACTGTGGCAAGGCCCAACCCGGGCAGGCGGCGCCGGTGAGCCACGGCTGCCCGACCGCCCGCTTCGACCAGGTGTCGGTGCTCAACACGGTGCAGGAGGGCGGCCGATGAGCACCATCTCCGCGCAGCAGCTCGTCGAGCGGGCGCTGGCCGCCTCGACCACCGACGCGCAGATCACCTACGTCACCGAGCACTCGGAGGCCAACCTGCGGTGGGCGGGCAACAGCCTGACCACCAACGGCGCCATGCGCTCGCGCTCGGTCGTCGTCATCTCCTTCCTCGACGGCGGAGCCGGCATGGCCTCGGGCACGGTCTCCCGGACCGGGACGCCGGACGTCGCCGAGCTGGTCGCCGCCAGCGAGCGGGCCGCGCGCGACGCCGGTCCGGCCGAGGACGCCGTCCCGCTGGTGTCCGAGGCGCCGCCGGGCACCGGCGACTGGTCGGCCGACCCCGCCGAGACCTCGATCAGGGTGTTCGCCGAGTTCGCCCCGGCCCTCGGTCAGGCGTTCGGTGAGGCCCGCGACCGCGGTGAGCTGCTGTTCGGCTTCGCCGAGCACTCGATGAGCACCACCTACCTCGGCACCTCCACCGGCCTGCGGCTGCGCACCGACCAGCCCGCCGGCCGCGTGGAGCTCAACGGCAAGAGCCCCGACTTCGCCCGCTCGGTGTGGTCGGGCACCAGCACGCGCGACTTCCGCGACGTGTCGGTGGGCGCGCTGGCCGCCGAGGTGGAGCAGAAGATGCGCTGGTCGCAGCGCCGCGTCGACCTCCCGGCCGGGCGCTACGAGACGCTGCTGCCGCCCTCGGCGGTCAGCGACCTGATGATCTACCTCTACTGGACGATGGAGGCCCGCGACGCCGACGAGGGCCGCAACGTCTTCGCCCGGCAGGGCGGGGGCAACCGCATCGGCGACCGGCTGGCCGAGCTGCCGCTCACCCTGCGCAGCGACCCGGCCGCCCCCGGCCTGGAGACGGCGCCCTTCCAGGTGGTGCCGGCCTCGTCCGGTGCGGCCTCGGTGTTCGACAACGGCCTGGCCGCCCCGGCGATCGACTGGATCACCGACGGCGTGCTGACCAACCTGGTCCGCCCCCGGGCCTGGGCGCTGGAGCAGACCGCGCCGGCCACCGTCGCCGTCGACAACCTGATCCTCGAGGACCGCTCCGCGACGGTGGCGCCGGCGGACATGGTGGCGTCCACCGAGCGCGGGCTGCTCCTCACGACGCTCTGGTACATCCGCGAGGTGGACCCGCAGACGCTGCTGCTCACCGGGCTCACCCGGGACGGCGTCTTCCTCGTGGAGGACGGCGAGGTGACCGGTGCGGTGAACAACTTCCGGTTCAACGAGTCGCCGGTCGACCTGCTGAGCCGCGCGGTCCAGGCCAGCCGCACCGAGCGCACGCTGCCGCGGGAGTGGAACGACTGGTTCACCCGCGCGGCCATGCCGATGCTGCGGGTGCCCGACTTCAACATGAGCTCGGTCTCGCCCGCCAGCTGACCGCCGGGGCGCTCCGGCGGACCCGTCCGTCACACCCGTCACGCGGACCGGCGCGAGCGGTGCAGTTCCGACAATCGATGGCCGCGACACCTGGGAACAAATGACGGCGACGCTTCGTGGTGACCGGATTACCTTGAGTGCTGAAAGTCGGAGAGCGACTCAAGGCTTTACCGCAGCGGCGCTGCTGCCGAAACCTCCAGTGGCTCAATTCTTCAACCGAGCACCGGCCCCGCTCTCCGGAGCGGGCTGTCGAGGGGAGCACTTCCATGACCAGGAGTTCCAAGCCGTCCGTCTTCCAGGTCGGCAAGGTCCGCGACGACGGGCAGACCGTCGTCATCTCCGGTTGGGGGCTGGGGCTCTGCGCCGCAGCCTGTTCCTGCCACCGGCACCCGTCCGCCGGCAACCTGGCCATCGCCGAGGACCAGGCCGGGGGCCGACTCGGCCTGGCCAGCTTCGCCGACGGTGACTGCGACTGCTGCGAGGCGTGGACCGCCGACGAGCTGTGCGCGATCCTCCGCGACTTCCAGGCCGTCTCCGAGCTCCAGGTCCAGGAGCCGCTCGCCGGCTGATCGAAGGACCCCCTCGCCCCCCAGCCCTCGCTCCGCTCGGGCCGGGACCCTGCGAGGGGGCCGTTCCAGCACCTCGCCTCCGGGGTAGTGGCCGTCCATGCTGGGACGAGCCGCGCTGCGCGGTGCCATTGCCGGTCTGGCCGGCGTCGCCGCGATGACCCTGGCCGAGAAGGCCGAGCAGTCGGTCACCTCGCGGCCGGACTCCTACGTGCCCGCGCGCACGCTGACCGCGCTCACCACCGGGCGCCGGTTGCCGGGCTCGGCGCGCCCACCGGTGCGCAACCACCTCATGCACTGGGGCACCGGTGCCGCGGTGGGTACTTTGCGCGGCGTCTGGTCCGCCGCCGGCCTGCGCGGCTGGCGCGCATCGGCGTGGCACACCTCGGTCCGGCTGGCCACCGACCAGACGGTGGAGAACGCGACCGGCGTCGGGTCACCGCCCTGGACCTGGTCCCGCCGCGACCAGATGGTCGACGTCGGGCACAAGGCGGTCTACTCGTTCGTCACCGGCGCCGTCTCCGATCGCCTGGTCCCGCCCCGCCCCTGACGGACGGCTCGCAGCCGCCGCGCGGTGCCGGGGCCACCGCACACCGCGGCTGACGCCCCGCACCGCGGCTCCGGTGCGACAGGAGCGAGTCACCGAGGCCGGTGGGACATGTGGGACGAACGGAGTTCCTGCACGCCTTCCCCTGCCGCGCGCCGTCGGCTACGTGTCGACATCGCCTCCCTACGGTGCGTATCGACGCGCAACGAACAGTGCCCTTCCCCGGTACTGGCGCAGCTGATCGGAGGCCGACGGTGCAGTCCGCCCGCACGACCCCACGTCGCCGTTCCCGGGCCGTTCTCGCCGTCGGGGCCTCGCTCCTCGCCGTCGCGGCGGGCGTGCTGGCACCGTCCCCGGCCGGAGCCACCCCCGGCACCGTGGCCGAGGCGAGCGAGCTCGTCCGG
>Ga0210040_10006072_pt1 | contig 15169 bp, 12 predicted proteins | sample CryGeyCG12114_NA_FD_185462 | JGI IMG/M metagenome (GOLD analysis project Ga0210040, IMG submission 185462) | Groundwater microbial communities from aquifer - Crystal Geyser CG19_WC_8/21/14_NA (SPAdes) (version 2) | ecosystem: Environmental > Aquatic > Deep subsurface > Groundwater | place: USA... | reverse complement strand
AGAGGTTGAGGCCGGCGCCGGAGCCGCCCTTGAAGATCATCCCCTCCTCGCGGTACCAGTTGAGGATCGAGTCCATCGAGTCGTCGACGGAGAGGATGAAGCACGCCGAGACCTGCTGCGGGCTCGACGTCCCCACGTTGAACCACACGGGGCTGTTGAACGAGAACACCTGGTGCAGCAGCATCCACGTGAGCTCGTGCTCGAAGACCTCGGCGTCGGCCTCGCTCGCGAAGTAGCCGTTCTCGCGCCCGGCGCGGCCGTAGGTGAGCACGACCCGGTCGACGAGCTGGCGCAGCGAGGTCTCGCGGTCCTCGCTGCCGACGGCGCCGCGGAAGTACTTCGTCGTCACGATGGTGGAGGCGTTCGCGCTCCAGCTCGTCGGGTACTCGACACCGCGCTGCTCGAAGATCGTGGCGCCGGTCTTCCAGTTGGTCTGGACGACGTCGCGGCGCTCCCACTCCACCTCGTCGTAGGGGTGGGTGCCGGGGGTCGTGAACAGCCTCTCGACCGTCAGGCCCTTGCCCCGTCCTGCGCCCTTGCGGGCGGACCGGGGGCGCGGCGTCGTCTCGGTCATGGGTCCTTCTTCCGTCGGTCGTCGTCGTGGGTCGTTGGGCCCCCGCAGGAGCCCGGTGCATCGGGTGCGTGGTGCGCGGGGCCGAGGCCGCCTCGCGGGCCGGCGCGGTGCCGCACCGGCGGGCCGGGAGCTGCGGAGATCAGGTGGGCGGGCTGCTCCCCGGCTGGTCGAGCGCCTGGGTGTCGCCGCCGGGGGCGGTGCCGCGCTCGGCGCGCAGCACCGTGATGGCCGCCTCGAAGTCCTCGAGGGTGTCGAAGGCCTGGTAGACCGAGGCGAAGCGGAGGTAGGCGACCTCGTCGAGCTGCCGCAGGGGCGCGAGGACGGCGACGCCCACCTCGTGGGCCTCCACCTCCGCGGTCCCGGCCGTGCGGATGGACTCCTCCACCTGCTGCGCGAGCAGTGCGAGCCGGTCCTCGGTGACCGGGCGGCCCTGGCAGGCCTTGCGGACGCCGGAGAGGACCTTCTCGCGGCTGAACGGCTCGGTGGTGCCCGAGCGCTTGACCACCGTGAGGCTGGCGGCCTCCATGGTCGTGAAGCGGCGCTGGCACTGCGGGCACTGGCGCCGGCGCCGGATGGCCGTGCCGTCGTCGGTGGCTCGCGAGTCGACGACGCGCGAGTCCGGGTAGCGGCAGAAGGGGCAGTGCACGACGACGCTCCTCCCGCCACGCACGGCCTCGGGCCGCTCCGGGACGGCGCGGGCACCCGGCGACCCCTCCACAGACTGTGGAGAAGTCGTCCTCGGCATCCACAACCTGTGGAGGGACCACAGCCGTGCAACTACTAGATGTTGGGGTGAACGCTATGTCGCGCCCTGGGCTTCCGCAAGCACCCGGCGTGTCGACGGCCTGGGGGTGCCGGGAGTGCCGGCCCGACTCGTCGGGCCGGCACGGGAGGAGCCGGCCCACGGGGTCAGGTCGTGGGTCGCGTGCCGGGCGGGTCATGGGCGGAGCCTGCCCGCGACCACCGACGACGACGGACGACGACCGCGGCCACGTGCGGTGCGGGGTGGTCCGGCCTCCACGGCCCGAGCCGGTCCCCGCCTGCGGGTGGACCTCAGCGGGTGAGGACCTCCTGGACGGGGCCGATCGTGAAGTACAGGACGAAGGCGGCGGCCACCACCCACAGGAGCGGGTGCACCTCCCGGGTGCGCCCCCGCGCGACGGCGAGCAGCACGTAGGTGAGGAAGCCGGCCCCGATGCCCACGGTGATGGAGTAGCTGAAGGGCATGAGCACGATCGTGAGGAAGGCGGGCAGGGCGATGCCGGGGTCGTCCCACCGGATGCCGGTGACCTGGCTCATCATCAGGAAGCCGACCACGACGAGCGCCGGGCTGGCCGCCTCGTACGGCACCAGCGACACGAGCGGCGAGGCCACCACGGCCACGAGGAACGCCGCACCCGTCACCACGCTGGCCAGGCCGGTGCGGGCGCCGTCGCCCACCCCGGCCGCCGACTCCACGAAGCTCGTCGCGCTCGAGGCGCTGGCCGCGCCGCCCACCACCGCCGCCAGGGAGTCCACGAGCAGGATGCGCTGGCTGCCCACCGGGTTGCCCTCCTCGTCGAGGAGGCCACCCTCGGCGCCGACGGCGACCATCGTGCCCATGGTGTCGAAGAAGTCGGCCACCACCAGCGTGAAGACGACGAGCACCGCGGTCACGCCGCCCACCGCGGCGAAGGCCCCGACCGGGCTCACCTGCCCCAGGAGGCTGAGGTCGGGCAGCCCCAGCCACTGCGAGGGCACCTCGGGCACCGACAGCCCGAAGCCGGTGGGGTTGGCCTGGTCGCCCCCCTGGCCCCCGATGTCGAAGGCGGCCTGGAGGACCAGGGCGAGCGCCGTGGCGACCAGCACGCCGATCAGCAGGGCACCCCGCACGCCCCGCGCCACGAGGACGACGGTGAGCAGCAGCCCGACGACGAACACCACCGTCGGCCAGCCGCGCAGCGAGCCGCCGACCCCGAGCTCGAGCGGGGTGCCCCCACCGGCCGGGGCGCGGACGAAGCCGGCGTTGACGAGCCCGACCAGGGTCAGGAACAGGCCGATGCCGACGCTGATGGCGATCTTCAGCTGCCCCGGCACGGCGCGGAGGACCGCGCGCCGGAACCCGGTGAGCACGAGCAGGAGGATGACCAGGCCCTCGAGGACCACGAGACCCATGGCCATCGGCCACGTCATCCCGGGCAGGCCCGCCACCCCGTAGGCGATGAAGGCGTTCAGGCCCAGCCCGGCCGCGAGGCCCAGCGGGAAGCGCCCGACGAGGCCCATCAGCACCGTCATGACGGCCGCGACGAGCGCGGTGACGGCCGCCACCGCCGGCAGGTCGGGCGCGTCGCCGCCCCCCAGGTAGGTGCCGGTCGAGTCGGGGACCGTCCCGATGATGAGGGGGTTGAGCACGACGATGTAGGCCATCGCGACGAAGGTGACGAGACCGCCGCGCACCTCGCGCGCGACCGTCGAGCCACGGGCCGTGATGCCGAAGAAGCGGTCGACCCGCCCGAGCGGCTCCCCCGGTCCCTCGTCCCTGTCCGTCGTGGCGTGCGGGTCGGTGCGGCTCATGCGTCCTCCGGCAGGACGGGGCCTGGGTCGCGGCGCACCGCGACCCGCGGCGGTGCTGGCGCTGGGCGGCGCCCACCCTGGCAGAGGGACCACGTGATCGGTCGCCGCGACCGGCAGGTGCGCCGCCCGGCCTCCCCGCCCCGGGCGTCGGCCCGGCGCCCGTCAGGCGGGCACGAGGAGGGTGTCCCCGACCGAGAGCGCCGAGGACGAGAGCCCGTTCAGCTCCTCGATGCGCAGGACGACGTCACGCACGTCCTGCCCGGGCAGCGCCGTCTCGTCCGCGATGGACCACAGCGTGTCGCCCGGCAGGACGACCACCGCCGCCTCGGCCGGGGCGGCTGCCACGACCGGGACCGTCGAGGTGGTGCGGGCGGGCGAGGGGCCCGCGTGGACGAGCGCCGCGGACAGGGCCGCCGTCGCCCCGACGAGCAGGAGCGTCGACACGGTGAGCGTCAGGGCCAGCCGACCGCGGCGCGTGACGTGCAGGGGGCCGGGGACCCGGGGGGCGCGGCGAGCCGGTCCAGCGCGGCGGACGGGGGCGGCGCTCGTCCCGGCACGGCGGGCCGGGGGCACCAGGACGAGGTGGCGACGCCGGGCCGGTGCGCTCAGCGGGGGCAGCAGGACGAGGGCGCTCATGGGGACCTCCGATGGACCGCGGGCGGTGGCCCGACGGACGTGCGGGTCGAGGACGAGATCGTGCGGCGCCGGGGGCGCTCCCCCTTCGTCGGCGTCGAACGTGCTTTCGATCGAACGTCTGTGCGATGTCTACCAGGGAGCCGCTCCGCCGTCCAGGTCATGGCCGTGCGAGACGGCCCCTGCCCCGGCGGCGGACCAGCTCCACCGGCACCCGGAGGCAACCACCGACCACCGACAACGGGCCCGGCCCGCTCTCCGGGCGCACGAGCGCACGGCGCCGGAGCAGGCCGCGACACGCTCGAACAGGTGTTTGATCACGACTGCCGCTGTCCCTAGGCTCGACGCGCACGGCGAGCGCAGGAGGGCGCGCGCCGGCGCAGGACCCAGGAGGCCACGTGGCGCGGCGCAGGGACGACGAGGACCAGGACCGCTCTCAGGGCCCGGACGGCGGCGAGGGGGCGGGGACCGCCGCGCCGGGCGGCACGGTGGTGGAGCTCCCGGACACCCCGGCGGTGGACGGGCTGACCGCTCGCCAGCGGAAGGTCCTGGAGTGCATCGGCGACGCCGTCAGCCGGCGCGGCTACCCGCCGAGCATGCGCGAGATCGGCGAGGCGGTCGGGCTCACGAGCCCCTCCAGCGTCTCCCACCAGCTCGCCGCGCTGGAGCGCAAGGGCTTCCTGCGCCGCGACCCGCGCCGGCCGCGGGCGATCGAGGTGGTGGTGCCCGGCACGGCGGCCGAGAGGACCTCCGCGCCCACCGACGGCCGCGGCCTCCACGTGGTGGGCGGCGCCGAGGTCGACGAGACCGGGTCGGGCGACGCGCGCCCCGCGGCGACGTACGTGCCCGTCGTCGGGCGCATCGCCGCGGGCGGCCCGATCCTCGCCGAGCAGGCCGTCGAGGACGTCTTCCCGCTCCCCCGCCAGCTCGTCGGTGACGGCCAGCTGTTCCTGCTCAGGGTGGCGGGCGACTCGATGGTGGACGCCGCCATCTGCGACGGGGACTGGGTGGTCGTCCGGCAGCAGCCGGTCGCCGAGAACGGCGAGGTCGTGGCCGCCATGATCGACGGCGAGGCGACGGTCAAGGTCTTCCAGCGCCGCGACGGCCACGTGCGGCTCCTCCCCCGCAACCCCGCCTACGAGCCCATCCCGGGCGACGAGGCCGTCGTGCTGGGCCGCGTGGTGGCGGTGCTCCGCAGCGTCTGAGCACCGCTGGACGCCCGGCTCCGGGTGCGGACCGTGGTCGACGGGGCGTCGCCGGGCACGCCACGCCGAGGTGATGGTGCGTCCGTGCAGGTCGTGCGCGCCGCGCACGACCTGCACGGCCCTGGCCCTGGCCCTGGCCCGAGGAGGAGACCTACCAGGACTACGCGGCGCCGAGCGCCTCCGCGGCGACCCGCAGGTCGGCCACGAGGCCCGCGCGGGCCGCCTCGCGCTGGTCGTCCGGCGTCCGCAGGACCGCGGAGGGGTGGATCGTCGCCACGAAGCGCTTCAGGCCCCGGGAGGTCTCCCGCTCGAGGACGCGCCCGCGCTCCTTGGTGACGCGGAACGCCGGACCGAGCAGCGCGCGACCGGCCGTGGCGCCGAGCACGACGACGACGTCCGGGTCGACGGCGGCCAGCTCCGCCGTCAGCCACGGCCGGCAGGCGCTCACGTGCCCTGCGTCCGGCGTCGCGTGGATGCGCCGGTTGCCCGGAGCCGTCTGCGTGAAGCGGAAGTGCTTGACGGCGTTGGTGACGTAGACGTCCTCGCGGGCGATGCCGGCCTCCTCGACGGCCGCCTGGAGCAGCCGGCCCGCCGGCCCGACGAAGGGGACGCCGCGGCGGTCCTCCTGGTCCCCGGGCTGCTCGCCGACGAGCGCCACGCGCCCGCCGGGCGCGCCGGCGGAGAAGACGACCTGCGTGGCCGGCTCCCAGAGCTCGCAGCCGCGGCACTCGTGCGCGGCCTGCCGGAGGTGCTCGACGTCGCGCTTCGACGGGTCGTCGGGCACCCACGAGGCGGCGCCGGGGCGGTCGGGACGGGCGGTGGCGGCCATGCCCGCACGCTAGGTCGGCGCTCGTCCGAGCGCGCGTCGCCCCGCGCCGACCGCCCCGCCTCAGGCGGTGGTGCCGTCGGCCTCCCGCGCCGCGGCGTCCAGGCGCCGCAGGGCGCCCAGGACGACCTCCTTGTCGCTCGTCGCCCACAGCGGGGGGAGGCTCGCCCGCAGGAAGCCGGCGTACCGGGCGGTCGCCAGGCGGGGGTCGAGGACCGCGACGACGCCCCGGTCGGCCGTGGAGCGCACCAGCCGCCCCGCGCCCTGGGCCAGCCGGAGGGCGGCGTGCTGCGCCGAGACGGCGAGGAAGCCGTTGCCGCCGGCGCGCGCCACCGCCTCGGCCCGCGCCGACAGGAGCGGGTCGTCGGGGCGCGGGAAGGGGATGCGGTCGATGGTCACCAGCTGGCACGACGGGCCGGGCACGTCGACGCCCTGCCAGAGCGAGAGCGTGCCGACGAGGACGCTGCTCGGGTCGGCCGCGAACTCGCGCACGAGCGTCGGCGTGACGTCGTCCCCCTGGCACAGCACCGGCACGTCGAGGCGCTCGCGGAGCACCTCGGCGGCGGCCTCGGCGGCCCGGCGCGAGGAGAAGAGGCCGAGGGTGCGCCCGCCGGCCGCACGGACCAGCTCGGTGACCTCGTCCACGACGGGTGTGCCCGCGCCCTCGCGCCCGGGCACGGGCAGGTGCTTCGCGAGGTAGAGGATCCCCTGGCGGGGGTAGTCGAAGGGGCTGCCGACGTCGAGGCCGTCCCAGCTCGGGCCGGGCCCGGCCGCCTCGCCGTCGGCGGGCGGGCGGGCGAGGCCGACCGACTGGGCGGCCCCCGTGAAGGTGCCTCCCGTGGTCAGCGTCGCCGAGGTGAGCACGACGGTGCGCTCCGCGAAGAGCGCCTCGCGCAGCAGCCCGGCCACCTGCAGCGGCGCGACCTGCAGCATCCGCCGCCCCGCGGACGGGGTCGAGGACAGGTCCGAGACTGAGAGCCAGAGCACGTCGTGCTCGGAGCCGGCGGTCATGCGCTCGGCGACCTCGTGCACCTCTCCCACCGCCGCCTTGGCGACGGCCAGCGCTCCGGCGAGCGCCTCCGTCGGCCGCTCGCCCGGCGGAGGCTTGAGCTGCCCGACGAGCTCGCGCGCGGCGTCGCGGACCGCGCCGACCGCCAGGTGGACGAGCTCGGGCAGACCCCGCGGGAAGCGCCCCTCCGGCACGTCGGCGAGCGCGACCCCCAGGTCCTCCCCCGCGGCGTCCAGGCGCGCCGTGTCGGACCCGGCCTGGCGCGCCCGGGTCGCCGCGGCCGACACCGACGCGGCGGTCAGCTGGGCGGAGACGACGGAGGTCACCCGGTCGGCCAGCTCGTGGGCCTCGTCGACGACGAGCACCTCGTGCTCGGGCAGGATCGAGCGCCCCTCGAAGGCGTCGATGGCCAGCAGCGCGTGGTTGGTGACGACGACGTCGACCTCGCGCGCGCGCTCGCGGGCCCTCTCGCTGAAGCAGTCCTCCGCCTGCGGGCACCGGCTGGCACCCAGGCACTCCCGCGCCGTGACGGCCAGCTGGCGCCACGCCGTCTCGCTGACGCCGGGCACGAGGTCGTCCCGGTCGCCGGTCGTCGTCGTGGTGGCCCACTCGCGCAGCCGCACCACCTCGCGCCCCAAGCGGCTGGACGCCCCTCCCGCGGTCACCGACCGTCCGGGCAGCGGGGCGGGCGCGTCGAAGAGCGCGTCGTCCTCCGGGAAGCCCCCGTCGAGCTTGTGCACGCACAGGTGGTTGCCGCGGCCCTTGACGACCTGCCAGGTCAGGCGCCGCCCGAGCAGCGGCTCCAGCGCGTCGGCCAGGCGGGGCAGGTCACGTGCGGCCACCTGGTTCTGCAGCGCGAGCGTCGCCGTGGACACGACGACCGGCCTGCGCGACTCCACCGCCCGACGGGCCAGCGGCACCAGGTAGGCCAGCGACTTGCCGGTGCCGGTGCCGGCCTGCACGAGCAGGTGCTCCTTCGTCCGCAGGGCGGCCTCGACGGCGCGGGCCATGACGTGCTGGCCCTCCCGGCGGCTGCCCCCCAGCGCCGCGACGGCCGAGGACAGGAGCGCGTCCACCTCGGGCGGCCCGTCACCACCGCTGCCGGCGCCCTCCGCGACGGGCGCTGACGACGGGGCCGACGCGGGGGCGCTGCTCACCGGTCGAGGGTAGGCGCCGGCGGCAGCGACGGCGCCCGCCCTCCACAGGAGAGGCCGGGTGCCGGTGCCGGTGCCGGTGCCGGTGCCGGGAGCTCAGACCGCCGCGCCGTGCAGCTCGGCCGCCAGGTGCTCGCCGACGCGCGCGTGCAGGCGCGTGCCCTCGCCGGTGTGCTCCTCGGCGAGGACCTCGCCCGCGCTGTGCACCTTCGACACGAGGTCGCCGCGCGTGTACGGGACGACGACGTCGACGTCGACCTCCGGGCGCGGCAGCCGCTCGGCCACCACGTCGAGGAGCTCGGCGAGCCCCTCCCCCGTGCGCGCGGACACCACGAGGGCGCCGGGGACGCGCGAGCGGAGCCGGGCGACGGCCTCCGGGGTCGCCGCGTCGGACTTGTTGAGGACGACGAGCTCGGGGACGTCCAGCGCCCCGACGTCGGACAGGACCGTGCGCACCGCGGCGATCTGCCCCTCGGGGTCGACGTCCGAGGCGTCGACGACGTGGAGCACGAGGTCGGCGCCGCCCACCTCCTCGAGCGTCGAGCGGAAGGCCTCGACGAGCTGGGTGGGCAGGTGCCGGACGAAGCCGACGGTGTCGGCGAGGACGTAGTCGCGCCCGTCCGGGGTCTGCGCCCGGCGCACGGCCGGGTCGAGGGTGGCGAAGAGCGCGTCCTCGACGAGGACCCCGGCACCGGTGAGCCGGTTCAGGAGGCTTGACTTGCCGGCGTTGGTGTACCCGGCGATGGCCACAGACGGCACGCCGCCGGCGAGCCGCCGCGACCGCTTGGTCTCGCGGGCGGGCGCCATCTCGCGGATCTGGCGGCGGAGGCGGGCCATCCGGGTGCGGATGCGCCGGCGGTCCAGCTCGATCTTCGTCTCACCGGGACCGCGCGAGCCGATCCCGGCGCCGGCGGCCACGCGGCCACCCGCCTGGCGGGACATCGACTCGCCCCAGCCGCGCAGGCGCGGCAGCAGGTACTCCAGCTGCGCCAGCTCGACCTGCGCCTTACCCTCCTTGGACTTCGCGTGCTGGGCGAAGATGTCGAGGATCAGCGCGGTCCGGTCGATGACCTTGACCCCGACGATGTCCTCGAGCCCTCGCCGCTGGGAGGGGGAGAGCTCGCCGTCGCAGATGACGGTGTCGGCGCCGGTGGCGGCGACGATCCCCTTGAGCTCGCTCGCCTTCCCCGAGCCCAGGAAGGTCGCGGGGTCCGGCGTCGGGCGCCGCTGCAGGACGCCGTCGAGGACGGCCGACCCGGCGGTCTCGGCGAGCGCCGCCAGCTCGCGCAGGGAGGCCTCGGCCTCCTCGGCGCTGGCCGCCGTCCACAGGCCCGCGAGGACCACTCGCTCGAGGCGCAGCTGGCGGTACTCGACCTCGGTGACGTCGCGCAGCTCGGAGGAGTGGCTGCCGAGGCCGCCGACGCGGCGCAGGGCCTGGCGCTCGGCGAGGTCGAGCTGGTCGCCGTCGAAGGTCGACTCCGCCGGCGACGGGGACGCGCCGTGGCGCGAGAGGATGCGCGTGACGGCGTCCGCACGGGACGTCGGCGAGCCCTCAGCTCCGTCGCGGCCGTCCACCGGGGCCCGGAGCTCCCGCTCGGGCTCGACGGCGGCCTCGGTGCGGTCGTCGGGGTCGGTGGCGGGTCGGACGGGGATGGTCGACGTGGTGGGCGTCATGGTCTCCTGCGGAGCGGTCGGGCGGCCCGGAGGACACCGGGCCGGGGCGGCACAGCGGCCACTGTCGCAGTCAACGACCTGCCTGACGAGCAGATTCCGCTCGTCGGCGCCATCTCCCCGCCAGGTAGCGTCGCCGCGGTGAGCGGCGCCCAGCACGAGACGGCCCAGCGGACGACGGCCCGGGAGATGACGGCCCAGGAGACGACGGCCCAGCACTACTTCACCGGTCGGCTGGCGAGCCGTCCCGCCGGCGACGACGAGCGCACCCCGCTGGCCGTGCGCCTGCGCGGGCGCGAGGTGGAGGTCGAGACGGCGCCGGGCGTCTTCAGCGCCGGGCGACTGGACCTCGGCACGAGGGTCCTCCTGCGGGAGGCGCCCGCGCCGCCCGCAGCGGGGCACCTGCTCGACCTGGGCTGCGGGTGGGGCGCCGTCGCGCTGGCCATGGCGGCGGAGTCGCCGGACGCGGTCGTCTGGGCGGTCGACGTCAGCGCCCGCGCGCTCGACCTCACCCGTCGCAACGCCGAGCGCCTCGGGCTCCCGGGCGTCCGTGCGGTCAGGCCCGACGAGGTGCCGGGCGACGTCGTGCTGGCGGCGCTGTGGTCCAACCCGCCGATCCGGGTGGGGAAGGAGGCGCTGCACGACCTGGTGGCGGCCTGGCTCCCGCGTCTGGCCCCGGGCGCCGACGCGCACCTGGTCGTGCAGCGCAACCTCGGCGCCGACTCGCTGCAGGCGTGGATGACCGCCCAGCTGGGCTCGGTCGTGGCCACCACCCGAGCCGGCAGCGCCAAGGGCTTCCGCGTGCTGCGCGCCCGGCGGCTCCAGGGGCCGGCTGCGGACGGCGCACCCGCCGGCTGAGGCCCTGCTCCCTCGCGGGGACGGGCGTCAGCGGCGCCCGGTGCGGCGCAGACGGCGCGACATCTCCAGCGAGTGCAGCAGGGCGTCACGCCGGGCGGCGCGGTCGGCGCCGTCGCGGGGCTCCGGCACCTCCGCCGTGACGCTGCGCATCAGCTGGCGCCGGGCCGCCTGGGTGGTCCGCCCGGGGGCGACGACACGGCGGCCCGCCGGGACCACGGGTGCTCCGCTCACGTGCTCCGCCACCGCCACCCGCACCGCGCGAGACCTCTCCTCGACCACGCCGACCACGCCCCCTCCGCTGCCCCGCGCCGCCCCCCGGCGCGTCGGCGCTCGAGCGCCTGGCGGTAGTGCAGCACCTCAGAGTCACCACTGGTGGCAGGACGTGATCACGATCCGGTCACTCCCGCGCCCGTCCCGCCACCCCGGCAGCCGGGCGCGCGCACGTGGACGCACGGCGGGCTCGCGCGACCACGGTGACCGGACCGCGTCGGCGAACCCCGGTCGCTCAGGCGAGGACGCCGTCCGCGACGAGCTCGGCCGGCCCCGACAGCTCGACGCGCCCGCCGGGCAGCGCCCGCACGCGCAGACGGCCACCGGGCACGGCGACCTGCCAGACGTCCGGGGAGTCGGCCCCGGCCCACAGCCGCACGGCGAGCGCGGCGGCGCACGCGCCCGTCCCGCACGAGCGGGTCTCACCGACCCCGCGCTCGCTGACGCGCATGAGCAGCGCCCCGACACCCGGCTCTGGCGCGTCGAGCGGGACGACCAGCTCGACGTTGGCGCCCTCGACGGGCGCGGGCTCCACGCGCGGCGCCTCCACCAGGTCGGCGGCCTCGAGCTCGGCGCGACCGGTCAGCGCGACGACGACGTGGGGGTTGCCGAGGTCCATCGACAGGCCCGGCCGCGGCACGCCGTCCAGCCCCCGCACCCCGACCGTCGCGTCGAAGCCGTCCGCCACGGCGGCGTCCCCGCCGGGCACCGTCCACGGCCCCATGTCGACCGCGAACCAGCCCGGGCGGCCCTCGTCGTCGAGGGCGGCGCTCACGCGCTTGACGCCGGAACGGGTGCCCAGGGCGAGGACGCGCCCGTCGGCGAGCTCGGCCGGCTCCACGAGGCCCTCGCGCAGCAGGTGCGCCACGAGCACCCGGACGCCGTTGCCGCACATCTGGGCCGCGCTGCCGTCGGCGTTGCGGTAGTCCATGAACCACGTCGCCCTCGGGTCCTCGGCGAGCGCCGCCGCCCCCTCGGGCAGGGCGTCGCTGCGCACCGCCCGGATCAGCCCGTCACCGCCCACGCCCGCGCGGCGGTCGCACAGCCGCCGGACGTCCTCGTCCGCGAGCAGGAGCCGGCCGTCGGGGTCGGTGACGAGGACGAAGTCGTTCTCCGTGCCGTGGCCCTTGGTGAAGCGGAGCCCGGAGAGCTCCGAGGACCCCGCGGCCCCCGGGGCGACGGGTGCGGCGAGCGCCGGGGCGGCGCTGCGCGGGGCCTGCGGGTCCGCCGGGGTGCTCACGCGCCCGAGGCTACGCACCGCGGACCGGCCGCTCCACCGGCTGCCGCGCCGGTCCGCGCGCGTCCTCGACGACGGCCAGCGCGCGGCCCGGCAGGTCGTCACCGGCGCGCGGGTCGGGGTCGACGTCGAGCCACTGCACGCGCGGGTCGCGGCGGAACCAGCTCTCCTGGCGGCGGGCGAAGCGGCGGGTGGCGGTCGCCGTGGCGACGAGCGCCTCCTCGAGCGAGCACCGGCCCGCCAGGGACTCGAGCACCTGGGCGTAGCCCAGCGCCCGCGAGGCCGTCCGCCCCTCGCGCAGGCCCTCCTGCTCCAGCCGGCGCACCTCCTCGACCAGTCCGGACTCCGCCATCCGCCGGACCCGGAGGTCGACGCGGGCGTCCAGCGCGGGGCGCGGCAGGCGGAGCCCGAGCTGGACGACGGGCGCCAGGCCCGGCGGGTGCTCGTGGCGCGGCAGCGTCGCGCTGAAGGGGCGGCCGCTGACCTCGATGGCCTCCAGCGCCCGCACCACGCGCCGCTCGTTGGTGGGCAGGACGGCGGCCGCCGCGGCGGGGTCCAGCTCGGCGAGACGGGCGTGCAGGGCAGCCGCGCCGACGCGCTCGGCCTCCTCCTGCCACCGCGCACGCACCGCCGGGTCCGTCCCGGGGAACTCCAGGACGTCGAGGACGGCGCGGACGTAGAGGCCGCTGCCCCCCACGAGCACGGGCACGAGACCGCGAGCGCGGACGTCGGCGACGGCCGCCCGCGCGGCGCGCTGGTAGGCGGCGACGCTGGCGTCGGCGCGCACGTCGAGGACGTCGAGCTGGTGGTGGCGGACACCGCGGCGCTCCGCGACGGGCAGCTTCGCCGTCCCGACGTCCATGCCGCGGTACAGCTGCGAGGCGTCGGCGTTGACGACCTCGCCCCCCAGGGCCAGCGCGAGGGCGACCCCCAGGTCGGACTTGCCCGTCGCGGTCGGACCGACGACCGCCACGAGCGGCGGCTGGCCCGTCGGCCCGCCTCCGCCACCGACGTCCGCGCCGGCTGCGTCCACCGGGCGACCCTCCCACAGCGCTCCCAGCGCCGGCAGCGCCCGAAGGGCTCGAGGGGCTCGCAGCGCGAGGGCGTCCGCGGCCGGCACGTCCCCGCGGTGGTTGGATCTCTCGGTGATGAGCCCCCTCGAGTTCGGCCTCCTCGTCCTCGCGGGCGTCGGCGGGGGCCTCGTGGGGTCGGTCGTCGGCCTGGCCTCGCTCGTCACCTACCCCGCCCTGCTGGCCGCAGGGCTGGCGCCGGTCACCGCGAACGTCACGAACACCGTGGCGCTGGTCGCCTCGGGCGTCGGCTCGGCGCTCAGCTCCCGCCCGGAGCTCTCCGGCCAGCGCGCGCGGCTGGTGCGCCTGGCCCCCGTCTTCGCCGTCGGCGGCCTCGCGGGCGCGGTGCTGCTCGTGACGACGCCGGGCGAGGTGTTCGAGCACGTCGTGCCGTTCCTCGTCGGCGGCGCGTCGGTGCTCATGCTGCTGCAGCCCCGCCTGCGGGCCCTCGCGCGTCGCCCCGCCGCCCCCGACGACGCGCCCGAGTCCCGGCTGGCCCTGGTCGGCCTCTTCCTCGTGGCGGTCTACGGCGGCTACTTCGGCGCCGCCGCGGGCGTGATCGTCCCCGTGCTCCTGGGGTTCGTCCTGGACACGACCCTCCAGCGCCTGCTGGCGCTGAAGAACATGCTGCTCATGGTGAGCAACCTCGTCGCGGCGGTGCTCTTCCTCGCCCTCGGCGAGGTGGACGTGCTGGTGGCGCTCCCGCTCGCCCTGGGCATCCTCGTCGGCGGCTGGACCGGGCCCATCCTCGCCCGGCGCCTGCCGCAGACGCTGCTGCGCGCCGTCATCGGCGTCGCCGGGCTCGGCCTGGCCGTGCGGCTGTGGGTCGGCGCGGCCTGAGGCCGGCCCCGGCCGGGCGTCCGCCCCGGCCGGGGCAGCCCCCGTCGCAGGTGCCGGATCAGCGGCGCAGGCCCGGCAGCCCGAGGGCGACGGGCGCACCGACCGCGCGCGGGGACGCGCCGGCCGGCGCGGGCACGACGCACGAGGCCGCCTGCCGGCGGTCCCACGCGTCACCGGCGCGGGTGCGCCGCAGGCGGTGCACGAGCGGCACGCCCCGGGCGGTGAGCTCCGGCCCGACGCCCACGGCCGGGTCCGCGACGAGGTGGTGCGGCGCGGCGTAGGTGATCCGCGTCGTCACCATGTCGCCGGGGCGCGGGACCTCGGCCCCCTCGGGCAGCGCCACGTGCACGAGCCGGTTGTCGGGGGCGCGGCCCGACAGGCGCGCCGTCGCGCCGTCCTTGCGCCCCTCGCCGACCGAGACCATCACCTCGACCTCGCGGCCGAGCAGGGTCTTGCCCTCGTCCCAGCTGATCTGCTCCTGCAGGGCGACGAGGCGCTCGAAGCGCTCCTGGACGACGGCCTTGGGCACCTGGTCGGCCATCGTCGCGGCGGGCGTGCCCGGGCGCGGGGAGTACTGGAACGTGAAGGCCTGGGCGAACCGGGAGGCCGCGACGACGTCGAGGGTCGCGGCGAAGTCCTCCTCGGTCTCCCCCGGGAAGCCGACGATGAGGTCGGTGGAGATGGCCGCGTCGGGCATCGCGGCCCGCACGCGCTCGAGGATCCCGAGGAAGCGGGTGCTGCGGTAGGAGCGGCGCATGGCGCGCAGCACCCGGTCCGATCCCGACTGCAGCGGCATGTGCAGCTGCGGCATGACGTTCGGCGTCTCCGCCATGGCGGCGATGACGTCGTCGGTGAAGGACGCCGGGTGCGGGCTCGTGAAGCGCACCCGCTCGAGGCCCTGGACGTCGCCGCACGCGCGCAGCAGCTTCGCGAAGGCGCCGCGGTCGCCCAGCTCGATGCCGTAGGTGTTGACGTTCTGCCCGAGCAGCGTGACCTCGACGGCGCCGTCGTCCACCAGCGCCTGCACCTCGGCGAGCACGTCGCCCGGGCGACGGTCCTTCTCGGTGCCGCGCAGGGCCGGGACGATGCAAAAGGTGCACGTGTTGGTGCAGCCGACGCTGATCGAGACCCAGCCGGAGGCCGCCGAGTCCCGCTTGGTCGGCAGCGTGGAGGGGAAGACCTCGAGCGACTCGAGGATCTCGACCTCGGCGCGGCGGTTGTGCGCGGCGCGCTCGAGCAGCGCCGGCAGCGACCCGATGTTGTGGGTGC
>Ga0210040_10006071_pt1 | contig 15169 bp, 29 predicted proteins | sample CryGeyCG12114_NA_FD_185462 | JGI IMG/M metagenome (GOLD analysis project Ga0210040, IMG submission 185462) | Groundwater microbial communities from aquifer - Crystal Geyser CG19_WC_8/21/14_NA (SPAdes) (version 2) | ecosystem: Environmental > Aquatic > Deep subsurface > Groundwater | place: USA... | reverse complement strand
CTCGGGTGGGCGACGCCCCTTGGTGCGGATGGCAGCCTTCGCGGCGTTGCCTTCTGCGGACGACTTGCCGTTGTGGTGCATCGAGCAGGAATCACGTAGGCCGTCGAGCTGATGGTAGTCCCGACCTTTGAAATGGTCCACCCCGCCGTTGGCCGGGTTCGGACACCGCCGGTAGTTTCCGGCCTTCGGATCGACCTTCCACTCGCACCGGCCGCCGGACCGGGCCTTCACCGCAGGGACGAGCTCGGACTCCCAGTTGGGGGGCAGGCTGTCCTTGCGGGTCGACCCGGCCCAGCCACCGCTCACGGGACGTGCTCGACCGTGTGATTCCAGCCGTACCACTGGCAGGCGGGGATGCCGCCCAGTGAGGTGCCTCGGTAGCTCTTCGGGACGCCGCGACGCCAGCAGCGCCACCGGCAGAGCAGGCTCCTCATCGGAAGCACCGCGCGGGCGTCTCGCTGGCGGGCAGCCAGTCGATGGCATCGCAGGGTGCGGCGACCTGCACCCAGACCCCCAGGGCGATCAGGATGATGATCAGCAGGAGGAAGAGCACCGCGCCGATCACCGTCAGCCGGTCACGACGTCGGCGGCGCCGGGCCAGCTCTTCGCTGTGACGCTGCGCGGCTGCTCGACGCTCGGCGCTCGTCATCGGGCCCGCACCGTGATCTCGGTGTAGGTGTCGTCGCGCTGGTCGACGGCGTCGTGGTGCTTGACGCCGAGCCGAGACGAGTCCGGCAGCCCGGCCCGGTCGGCCGCCGCGACCAGCGCCTTCAGGTCACCCAGGGTGCCCTGCTGGAACGTCGACTTCACGCTGTGCTCGGTGGTGATGGCCATGGTTAGTCCTCCTTGGTGCGCTCGATGAGGTGTCGCTCGATGAAGCCCTGCTTAGCGGTGCCGACGTGGACGCCGTCCTCGGGCACCTCCCAGCCGGTGCCGATGGCGCGGAACGTCCGCGGCGTGGTGGGCGCCCCGTCCACGTTGAACGCCCAGAACACGACGACGTCGACCAGCGCCGCCGAGTCGTACTCGATGCCGACGTCGAGGATCTCGGCGTGCTCGTCGAGCAGCAGCTCGGTGTCGGTGCCCAGGTCGCCGACGGTGTACTTCGTGATGTAACGCATCAGTACCAGTCCTTCCCTTCGACGACCCGTTCGGCGAGCGGGATGTAGAAGCGGTCGTCGTCCAGCGGGCCCATGCCGTCGGAGTCGCCCTCGAAGTAGTTGAACCCGCGGAACTCGATGTGGACCCACCAGGCGTTGTGCTTGGACTCCTTCTCGACGTAGAAGGTGCAGCCCGCCTTCAGCAGCGCGTAGGCCTCCCCGAGCTGCCGGGTGGCCGACGAGCTGTCCCGGTCGCTCCAGGCGCTCTCCGGCGTGACCAGTGCCCGCTCACAGATCTCCAGCAGATCCTCTCGGGTGGGCAGCTCGCGACGCACCGGGGTCTCGATCGGCTCCAGCCGCGAAGCACCGCCCTCCGGCGCGACGACCTTGTACTGCTGGTCGCCGATCTGAACCGTCGTGCCGTGCTTCAGCCGCGCGGCCATCAGAGCGGCTCCCCGATGACGACCCGGCGGGCGAACATCCGCACGCGGACGATGAGGCCCTGCTCCATGTCGCCCGCCCGCTCCATGCCCTCGATCTCGACCGGGTCGTCGGCCGGGCACAGGACCGGCACGCCGTTGATCCGGATCGTGTTCGGTTTGCCGACGCCGATGTCACCGCCCCGGTAGGGGATCTCGACGAGCTCGACGGTGGCCGCCTCGGCCTGCGTCGGCCGGTCGAGATCGACCTTGCGCTGGTCGGTCAGCTTCGCCGGGGCGTCGGCCATGGCCAGCTCGTCGAGGCGCCGGAGCGCCGCCTGCAGGGCCAAGTCGCGGTCACTCCAGACCGAGGTGATGAGGTTCTCCAGCACCTCCTCCCGGGTCGTCCAGCGGCCGAACGTGTCCTGGTACTGCCCGGCCGACACCCGCGGGTGCTGGAGCTGCTCAAGGCGGCTCCGGGCGGCATCCGCCGCCGCGTAGTGGTTGTCCCAGCTCGACATCGCCAGCATCCGCAACACGGCGCCGGGGTTGCCCTGGGCGTCGAAGATCTGCGCGTAGTTGACATCCATTAGGCGTCCTCCTTCTTCCGCATCGTCAACATCTCGGCGATGCGGACGCTGATCTCGTACTCGACGGCGTCGAGCCCGTTCTCACCGTTCCCGGACTGGCGGGCCAACGCGCGGCGCTTGGCGTCGGGGCCGACGAAGACCGTGTCGCCCTGAGTGCAGCCCTCGAGGGGGCGGGCGGCGAACGGGTGGCTGTCAAGGAAGCGCTCGCTGACGATCACCTCGTCGTCGGCGCGCAGGACGCGCCCGTTCTCGTAGTCGACGAGGAGCTTGCCCTCGGCCAGGGTCTGTGCGTCGCTGCTCATGTGTGGTCCTCCAGGTGCGTGAAGCTGGTTGCGGGGCAGGGCCGGTCGACCTTGCCCGTTGCACTTCACCCCGACGAAGCGGGGGAAGGGCTCGGTGGTGATGTGGCGCAGCATGAAGCCGCCCACGGAGATGGTGAGCACCCGGCCGCAGACCGGGCACCTCCCCGTACCGCGGCGGCTCACGTCGAGTATGCCCGCTGGCCTGCCGCCAGGCTCATGAGCCCGTGGTAGACCGCCCGCAGTGCCTCGACGTCCCGCTTCGCCGTGTGGTTGGGCAGCGGCACCTCGATGCCGTGGTCGTCCCGCAGCTCGTTGGTGATGTCCCACAGCCCCTTGGGCAGTTCGACCGTCATCGGCTTACCGTCGAGGCCGGTGAGGATCGACTGCTTCATCCCGAGCACCGGGATGGACATGGCCGAGACGTCGACCACCCGGTAGTGCCAGGGTGCGACACCCCACCGGAGCTGCAGCCGGATGGCGTCGAAGGTGGGGTTGGCCGCGACCAGGGTGGCGCCGGTCAGCGCGCGCCGCAGCTCGAGGTCGGCCCGCGGGTTTACCTTCCACGGGTTGGCCCGCCGGTAGTACCCGTTCAGCTCGAGGGCGTCGGGGTCGGCGTTGCGGAGGTCATGCGGCACCTGATGCACCTGCACCGGCCCGTCCTCGACGGCCCAGGCCAGCTCCCAGGCGTCGTGGTGCAGCTCGAGGCCGGTCGTCTCCAGGTCGAGGAAGACCTTCTTGCCGGTGCCGTCCGCGGTCACTGGATCGGCCGGACGGAGTGGAGGGGCTGGGCGGCCGACAGGAAGTCCACCCGGATCTGGTGGGGGAAGTCGTCCGCGGTGCTCATGACGATCTGCCCCTTCCCGGCGCCGCCGAGAAAGGTGTCGACGACCGTGCCGTGCCCGGCCGGGATGCCGTAGGGCCGGGCGTCGGACACCCCCCACCCCGTGCCGGGGTGGGGGGTCGTCACGGTGACGTACTGGATGCGGGTGCCGGGGGGCAGCGACGGCATGGGGTCGTTCGTCTCGAGGCTCATGGGCACTCTCCTTCGTCTCGGTGGGTCACACTGGAGAGCCCGCACTCGGGGCACTCCTCGTCTCTGGCCTGCAGCCATTCCTTGAGTGACGTGGATCGTACTCGATTGTAGCCTGGCTTCGACAGGGTGTAGCCCTCATCGAATGTCCAGGCGTCCTTGTCGTCCCGCTTCCAGATGCCGATGGCAGCCAGGTCGCGGCGGCGCCAACGGAAGACGAGCTGCTCGCCGCCGTCGGAGAGCTCTCGGAGCACGACGTCACCGACCCGGGCCCACCGCTCCTCGTCGGCCACCTTCAGCATCGTGGTGATCGACTGCGAGTCGACGTAGGCGTCCGGCCCGATCGGGCCCTGCACGACGAGCACCGCCTTCGGCTTCTTCTCCGACTCCGGCTCCTGGGCAACCTGGGGCCGGTGGATGCGGTCCAGGGTCGCCCGGTCGACCGACGTGCCCAGCACGGGCCGATGAGGCGCCGTGCCGGGCGGGACGTCGGTGTGCTTCCAGTCAGCGATCGGCCGCCCGTGAAGCGTGCCGCGGTAGCCGCGGACGCCGCCGCCACAGACGCCACAGATCATGACGCGGGCTGGACCTCGAGCCACGCCCCCGGACCGAAGGCGACGACGAGGTCGCCGCTGGCCTTCGTGAAGACGAGGGCGCCACCGTCGGTGACCACCGTGTCGGCGGTGATGGTGGTGGGCTCTCCCATCGGGAGGGACACCTGCCACTGGCGGGTGGGCTGGCGTGCTCCGGTGCGTCCGAGAATCATGGCTGCTCCTTGACGATGGGCGGGGTCCAGGGGGTGGGTTCGGTGGTGCCCTTGACGTACAGGGGGTGGCGCGGCGCCCCGGTCTTCGTGAGGCCCAAGCACTCGAGGGACGAGTACAGCATCCGCGCGACGTCGTGCGCCCGGCTGACGGCGAACGGGTGGGCGCCCCATCCGGCGATGACTCGGCCACCGCTGTCGCGGGCGAGGTGGACGGCCTGCCGGATCGCATGGTCGTTATGCCTGCCGATCGGGTCGTCGTGGTGCTCGAGCACCCCCGGGTCCGTCGAGCGCAGGGCGAACAGGTTGACGACACGCAGGCCGTCGGACCCCCACCCCTGCGAGAACGAGATGCACCGGCGGATCGTCGGGTCGTCCTCGGTGGCGTCGGCCGTCGAGGGGTTCAGCATGATCCAGACGTCCGACATGGGCACCCGCCCCGACGGCATGGGGTTCCACCAGCGCGCCAGCTCGTAGCGGTAGACCTCGTCCTCCGAGATGTCCGCGGTGCGGAGCATCAGTGACCGACCGGCAGGTGGACGATGGTGCCGTCGTCCTTGACGAAGGCGACCGTGGCCGGGCCCGACGGCACCCGCTTCTTGGTGACCATCAGGATGCCCAGCACCGCGGCGGCGATGGCGGACAGTGGCGGGAACATGACGGCGCCGACGAGCATGAGGATGAGCAGGAACAGGGGCATGGTGCCTCCTTCAGGGGGTGAACGAGTAGGAGTCTACTCGTTTAGTAGACGCCGCGCGCGGCGACGTCCTGGATGGGCACGTCGCCCTCGGTGACGACCTGGGCCGTGTCGACGTAGTCGCGCACCCAGCGCTTCACGTCGCTGCGAACCGCGGTCTGCAGGGTGCTGCGGTTGCCGCCCATCATCTTCTCGGCCCACTCCTCGGGGTGGACCTTGATCATGAGCGCGACGGCGACATCGATGGTGCCGTCGGGGTTCGCCTTGGGCATCAGGCCTCCTGCTTCTGCGCGTGGCTGAACTGGACGGTAGTGCGGGTCTGGGGCGCGTCGCCGCGAAGACCGGCCGTCGTGGCTTCTTTCAGGGCCTCTGTGCGTGCCGCCTCGCGGCCGAACGGGCCCCAGGGAGACTTGCCGTCGGGCACCTCCACGGTGACCTTGACGGCGTGCGTGAGCTGGCGGGTCACCAGCGCGGTGTAGGTGTACCGGGCCATGGTCAGGCCTCCTTGACGAAGTCGACCAGCGCCCGCAGGTCGCTGACGGTGAGCATGCGAAGCTCGTTGTCGCCCTTGACCGCGAGGCCGTGGATGTCCTGCTGGTCAGAGTTGTGGTGCATCTTGCGACCGGCCAGGTAGTGGTCAACCCGGCGGGCCTCCTCCACCGGCTTGGTGCGGGCCAGCATGCGGTCGAACTGCTCGGTGCCGACGAGCGTCATGCCGTGCGCTTCGGCCAGCACCTCGAGCAGCACGCGCTGCTCGTCGTGGTCGAGGGTGAGCTCGCGCGAGTGGATGTTGTCCTTGGTCACGTTGACCCAGGGCGCGTTGTGCTGGATGTGCAGGGCCATGGTGGCCTCCTTCAGGGTTGGGGTGGGGCGGCCGGTCGTCCGGCCGCCCCGGGGGTAGTGCAGGTCAGCCGCACCGGTCGGGGTAGACCGTGTAGCTCTTGGCCGTGCCGTTCTCGACCAGCGCGTCGCCGTAGCGGTGACAGTCGAGGTGAGTCCGGATGTTGCGCTGGGCGGTGATCGACCGGCCGTCGACCGTAACCATGCCGACCGACCAGGGCGCCACGGCGTCGCTGGCGTCGCAGTCGCAGGTCACGCAGTAGGCGCTGCTCGGGTAGATCGGACGGGCGAACTGCCGGGTCTTGTTGTCGCCCCAGCGGTCGCCCTCGTTGGGCACGTAGGCCAGCTCCTCCCACGGAGCGAGCTGCTCGGTGGCCAGGTCGCGGACGCTACCGTGGCTGGCGTAGCGCGGGTGCTCGACCTCGAACACGCGCAGGTAGCCGCGGATGACGACGTCGTCCGTCGTGAAGCCGCGGGGCTCCTCGTAGTGGCCGACGTGCGCGACCTTCGAGGCGAGCAGGCCGTCGGTGGGCACTTCGTCGGGGTGCAGGGTGACGGTCGAGGTGCGGGGCGAGGCGTAAACGCTGCGCGCGTTCCGCCAGTTGACGCTGTAGACGGTGAACATCGCTCAGACCTCCTTGGTGTGGGTGTGGGCGGCGGCGAAGCAGGACCCGGGGTCCAAAACCGCCTCGTCGTCGGCGTGGATCTCGGCCCGCTCCGAGTCGCTCAGGCCCTCGTGCCAGGTGATCAGGTCGCTGTCCGTGCCGTCGCTGGGCAACCCCAGCTCGGCCAGGTCACCGTGGTAGTCGGCGCCCATTCCGTGTGCGCGGACGAGGTGCTCGGCCTGCTGCCGGGCCGTCATCGCCTCGAACGGGATGAAGTTGGCGACCGGGGCGCGGCCGGAGGGCATGTAGTCGGGGAACGTGAGCGTCATGGTCGTGCCTCTCGTTAGGTGGGGTGCCTGATGCACTCCCGGCAACGCTCGGACCGTGACCCGAGCGCTCCCGGCATGCTGTCAGGAGAAGTTGACGGACATCTCACCCGGGACGGTGACGACCTTCCGGCAGTGGCCGCACAGGAACGCCATCGTCTCGCGGGTGGTCTCGGCCTGCGAGACGTACACACTGTCGCCGTCCACGTCGGCGTCGCTCTCGGCCTGGTGGCTGTCGTACTCGATCAGGTCGCTGACGCCGATGATGCGGCGTCCACAGTGGGGGCATGCCCAGGTGCTTTTGTCCCCCTCGTCGGTGCGGTACAGCTCCGGCGCGGGCATGCTCGGCAGGATGCCCGACAGGCGCCCGAAGAGGGTCAGGGCGTCGTCGGTGCCCAGGGTGATCAACTCTCCGCCGTTGGCGATGATGAGCTGACCGGCGGGGGTGAGGGTGACCTGCATGGTGACTCCAGGGTGTGAATGGGGGTGCCTGATGCACTCCCGGCAACGCTCGGAGGATGTCCCCTCCGAGCGCTCCCGGCATGCTGTCAGATCTCCTGGACGTGGAAGCCACGGTCACCGGCGACCGTGGACAGGAACGCGATGTGTTCGGCCCCGTTCAGGCTGAGCCGGTTCGGCGTCGGGTAGTGGATCGGGGTCGGCTTGGCCGCGTGCCGCCGACGCAGGCACGCCACGCTGTGGCTGCCGCCGTCGCCGCACCCGTTCATCCCACGGCTGCAGCCGTCGACACTCTCAAGCGTGGCCATCAGAGGTACTCGGCCAGGACGGCGGCCAGGGCGGCCGAACGGGTGGAGGTGCGGCGGACCCGGCCCTCACGGTGTCGGGTGGCGCTGATGCGCTCCAGGCGCTCGGACTCGGTACGGGGCGTGGTGTGCATGGTGCGGGCCATGGATAGCTCCTCGTGCTCGTGCGCGGCAGGTCTGATGCCCGCCGTCGTGCCCTGCCGCCCCACGATGGGCGGTGACCGGCGGTCCGGTCAGGGCTGGTGGATCAGAGAGAGAGTGCGCCCGCTTTGTACTCGTTCGCCGTCTTCGTGTGGAAGTCGTCGGCGCCGTTGTAGTACGGCGTGACCATCCGTGGGTCGATCGCGAAGAGGAAGGCGAGGAAGTGGCCCCACTCGTCGTAGGTGGCCGCGAACTCGGCGTCACGCCCGTGGTCGGCGTAGCGGGTGCCGCCGTTCTGCCGCCGGGAGTTGTTGCCGGACAGGATGACGTCAAAGGCGCGCGCGCGCTTCCGGCTGCCCCGCTCGGTCCAGCGGGTTGCGATGACGTGCTCACCGCGCGGCTGCCCGCCCTCGCGGGTGGCGTAGCGGGTGGCCTCGCCGATGTCGGCCAGCGTGATGGTGTCCGTGTGCATGATCATGGTCGTGCCTCTCGTTAGGTGGGGTGCCTGATGCACTCCCGGCAACGCACCGGCCGCGGTGGCCGATGCGCTCCCGGCATGCTGTCAGGCGAACTGGACGCCGAACGTTGCGATCGAACGGGCGAGCGCGTCGGCGTAGCGGGTGTTCTCCTCGCCGTTCAGCGTGTCGACGAAGGCGTTGCGGTACCGGCGCGGGATCCGCGCCTTCGCCTCGACATAGATCCGCTGCCACGATGAGTAGTTCGGCTCATCGTCGGTGTCCGAGCCGTACCCAGCCAGGACACAGGCCGCGCAGTTCTCACGGGTGAGGTGCCGCGACGCTTCGTCGTCGTCCGGGTGCCCCGCCCGGTGATCGGCGTCGCCGCCCAGCTCCCGCCGGGCGCTCGCAGCGTAGTTGCGCGCCTCGGTGGCCGACCACGGCACGGCGCCCGTGTCGGCGAAGGCGTAGCCCTCGTGCTTGGTTGCCCAATCGACCGACATCGGCTGATGCCGCATCAGCCATCCGAAAGCGTCCGCCTCGGTGGGCAGGATCGGGGACACCCGTTCGCCGTCGCGCGTGACGTAGACGGGACCGGTGAGAGTGCGGGGCGTGGTCATGGTCGTGCCTTCCTGGTCGGTGGGGTGCCTGATGCACTCCCGGCAACGCTCGGATCGTGGTGACCCGAGCGCTCCCGGCGTGTTGTCAGTGCGTGAAGGTGACGACGCCGTCGCTGTTCTCGAACAGGGTCAGCTCGCCGTAGGGGTGAGCTGCCGCGGTGAGGTACTCGCCGACGATGCCCAACCCGCGGTCCCAGAAGCCCGCGCCGTGTCGGTTCGCCGTCAGCCACAGATCGTGGCCCACCTGGTCTCGATTGTTGTCGACGTGCTGCCAGGCCGCGGGGGCCGTCGGGCTGTCGTCATCCAGGATGCCCTGGAGGAAGTCGCGAACGACACCCCACGCGTCACCGCTGTTCACGACGTCGTCGGGCGTGGCGTCGGTGTCGCTCTTCTCGGCCTCGCCGTCTTCGGTCATCGTGAGGACGTCGCACCACAATCCAGCGACCAGGAACGCGTGGAACACGTCGTCCACGATGACGGTCGGGACGGTGTCGGGGCGGCTGTCGGTCATGGTCATACCTTTCGATCGGTGGGGTGCCTGATGCACTCCCGGCAACGCTCGGACCGTGTGGCCCGAGCGCTCCCGGCGTGTTGTCAGGCGTAGAAAGCGCGCACCCATTCCTCGTTCAGCGTGGCGCCGATCCGGTCGATCACATCCCTGGACACGAAACCGCTGCTGATCCGGCCGCCGTCCAGCATGAATGCGATCGGGCCGCCGTAGATGCTGGCGATGAAAGCCGCCTTGACCGGAACGCTTTCCGGGTAGGTGACCGTGACGCTGTAGGCGTACTGACCGGCCAGGCCGTTGATACGCTTGATCGGCCCCAGGATCGGGCCGGTCGTCTCACCGCAACGCGGACACCACGGCGACGGCACGCCGTCGATCGTGTGGACAGCGTGACCGTTCTCGCGGCAGAACCGCGCGTGGCGCTCGGTGACAACGGCGCCGTTCAGAGCGGGCATGTCGCGCGCCTCTGCGTCCGTGGTTCCCGGCCGCCCGTAACGGCACGGCTCGGTGGTGCGGCAGATGGTGTGTGCGCAGTTGTTCATCGTGCATTCCTCTCGACTGATCCCCGCGGCGCGGCCCGATGCCGCGCTAGTGCCCTGCCGCCCCACGACGGGCAGTGACCGGCGATCCGGTCAGGGCTAGTGGTGCTGGTCAGGCATTCAGACTGCGAACACGCGCCCGTGCCGCGCGTAGCGTTTCGAAGAAGACACTGGGGTTGTCACCCCGACGGGGCTCGTGCTGGTCGCCGTCCAGAACGCGCCACGTTCCCGAGTGGCGCCCATCCTGAGTAATGCTCGTGATCCTGTACATCGTGATCCTCTTTCGAGTGATTCCCGCGGCGGGATGCCGCGGGACCATGGCAGCCGGACGGACGGATGCCCGCCCGGCGCCATGAAAGTCGATTTGATCTGCAGTCGCAACGTGCGTGGCATTCCCGTATACGGCGTCGGCAGTCTCGTTCACGCGAAGTGAACTCCAGTTAGGGCCCGGAACCGTCTCCAGGCACCCGCTACGGCGTCGATTGGTGCAGCCTGACCGATCAAACTCGGTCGCGCTATGTGGAGTTCTCAAGGTTCGTGCGCTGCGATTTCCGGCCCTCGCCGTGCCTCGCGCATTCCGCAAGCGATTCGCCTGCCTTGCTCCGCTAGTAGCTCACTCCAGCTAGCTAGCGCCTAAGTCCCGTGCGCGGGACTTTCGCGGACTTCTTGCCTCACTCCCCTTCGGCCGGTGACTTGCTGACAGGGAGAACACTCCCACGGCGCTGCGCCGTTTGGGGAACTACTTTCAGCAACATAGCTTCTACACAACGCTATATGCGCAGCTCAAGGCACACATTCTGCCTTGCTTGGCTACACAAAGTAATGCACAACTACTTTCTGCAACCCTTATATGCGGAACCTCGCACGCTTACACCTTCCGCGCATGCGGAACGCATGCGCTCTGCCGGCACGACGCAGCGCACAACGCAGCAGCGACCTACGCAGCACAGAGCGCAGCAGCGCACGAGCACAACGCAGCAGCGACCTACGCAGCACAGAGCGCAGCAGCGCACGAGCACAACGCAGCAGCGACCTACGCAGCGCAGAGCGGAGCGCAGCAGCGCAGAGCGACGCAACGCAGCAGCGACCTACGCAGCGCAGAGCGACGCATGAGCACTAGGCAGCAGCGACCTACACAGCGCAGCACTACGCCGCTGCGACGTAGCGCGAGAACAGCCCACGAGAGGCACAAGCGCAGCGCAGAGCGATGCAGAACGCAGCAGCGAACGCAGAGACGCAAGCACTTACGTCACTGACGCAACTACCAAGATCAACATGCGCCTGACCTGCGCTGATCACACTGGGTAGGGGGAGGGGGGATGATCGGTGACTACCCGGGGACCGGGACGCATAGCAGGCAAACGACTGTACGGGTTTCAACCTTTTGGAATCTAACCACTTGGAACCTGCTTGTCTTACTGGTTGCACCGACCAACCTCTTTATCTGTCTTCAATCCGTCATCAAGATCAACTTCCCTTCTACCAGCACGTTTACCTACCTCTATGACTGATGACTCTTATGACAGATAGATAAAGAAGTAGTACATGTAGTAGATGCAGTACGTGATCATGAAGCGCACGCACATCACGCGTGTACGCACATGTAGAGCTCGGGCCTGACGAGATGCGTCATCTGACATGATCTTGACGAAAACGGCCCCTGACCAGCAGAAAGGCCCGATGACGCGTTCCGTCATTCGACGGCGGTCACCGGGCCTTCATCCTGCTGGCGAGCTACCCGAGGGGGTCCGGGGTTGTCCACTGCGGCGCGGTCAGGTGGCACTTGAAGCCCCGGGCCACGCTCGTCCGCGCCGTCTCGACCCCGCGCGCGGACAGCTTGCGGCCGAACGCGACCATCGACATCGGCTTCATCCGCTGTGCCTCGCACCATTGCACGTAGCGCTGGAAGACCTTCTTCGACTCCGTGAAGGCGTTCGAGGCACCGAGCACGAGCTCCTCCCGGATGAACTCCCCGAACTCGTCCTCGCTGGCCAGGTAGATGTCCCGGGCCATCTCTGCCTCGGCTGGACGCGCCAGGCCGTCCTCGCGCCACCTGGAGGTGCCGCGGACGGCCCAGGCGAGGATCCCGGACGCCTCCTCGGCCATCATCAGGGCGGCGAGGCCCTGGATGCGCTCGTGGACGGGGATCTGGACGACCCACGGGATGTAGTGCAGTCGCCGGTGCATCGCCGGGTCGTCGGAGATGTGCGGGTCGTGGTTCGTGACGAGGTGGACCTTGCCGACGAGCTTGAACTCCCGCCAGTTTTCACCCATCCCGCGCGCGGTCTGCTTCGTCTCCCCCGAGAGCCGCTTGATCAGCGACTCGTCGAGCCGGGCACCCTCGGGCGTCTCGTCGAGCGCCAGCATCCGGCGCCCCTCCATCGACATGATGTCCGCGGGGTGCTGCTCCATCTTCTTCGACAGCAGCGTGCTGCTCGGGACGATCCCAGCGAAGTCGCCGAGCAGCATGTTCAGGACGTCGAGGAAGACGCTCTTGCCGGTGGCGGGCGGGCCGACGTGGAAGAAGACGACTTGCTCCCGGGTGCTGCCGGTGATGGTGTAGCCGACGATCCGCTGCAGGTAGTCCCGCATCTCCGGCGACGGCATGACCCGTTCGAGGAAGGCGTCCCACCGCGGCGCCTTCGCCTCAGGGTCGTAGGCGAACGGGATCTGCCGCCGGAGCATTAGGGACGGGTCGTGCTCCCCCAGCTCGCCGGTGGCGAGGTCGACGACGCCGTTCGGGCAGTTCAGCAGGAAGGGCTGGGCGTCGAAGGCGTTCGGCGACTCGTCGAGCAAGCCGTCGTTGCGGATGACCTTGGCGGCGGCGGCCACCTTCGCGGCGGCGCGCTGGTTCGTCCACCAGTCGGCGAACTCGATCCGGTCCGACGTCATCTTGCCCTTGGTCTTCGGATACTCGACGTCGGAGTAGAGCGGGCCCTCCAGCTCGTAGAGCTTCCGCAGCATCTCCTGCACCGCGCGCTCGCCGCCGGTCTCGGTCTCGCGCCAGGCGCCGCCGTCGTAGCGCAGCCACCGCTTCATGGCCGGGCTGTACCGGAGCTCGTGGCCGTACATGGCCACGGTCCGGTCGGCGTTCCCGAAGTCGTCCCAGGGGTGCTTGCGCCAGGTCAGAGAGGCCCTAGGCGCCCCTGCGGCATCAGCAGTGGATCCGTCGCGAGCCGGTGCGCCCGATCCCACTCCTGCTGGTACGTCTCCAGCGGCTTCAGCTCCACCATCGAGTTCGGAGACGGGGCCGAAAACGTCAGCTCCTGCTGCGGCCCCCACTCCAGCGGCTCCGGGGTCAACGTCGCCGCCGTCGTGTCCCCGAGCGCCCCCATCGCCGCCAGCCTCGTCCCAGATGGCCGCCTCATCGGCGGCCGAGCGGTGAGGGGGCGCACCACCTCCCGCAAGCGGATCGTCGCTGTCGCCGGGTGGATTCGCGGGCTCGGCGCGGCCGACCTGGCTCTGCCACTTCTTGATGACGTCGCGAATCGTCCAGGTGTCGTCGGTCGGCGCCAGCTCGACGAAGACCTCCTTCATCCGGTCGAGGTCGTAGGAGTTCCAGTCGGCCTTCGCGAGGCTCGCGAGCCGCAGGGCGGCGTCGGCCTGGATCTTCTCCCACCCGCGCTTCCGGTCGTCGGTCTTCCCGGCGGGCCAGTCACGGATGTCGGTCAGCTCGCGGCGGATGTAGCCCAGCGCGCCCTCGACGTAGGCGTCGCCGCGCTCGAGACCGACGTGCCGGACCTCCTGCGAATCGGAATCCGGCTTGGGGCTCCGGCTGGCGGGCACGTACTCGTCCAGGACGGTGAGCAGGCGCTCGAAGGTGAGGGTCTCGGTCGAGTAGGTCCAGACCTTCGTCGGCACCGGGTCCATGCCCGGCTTCAAGTTCGTCGTGTGCGGCGCGCGGATGATCCGCGGCAGGTCGTAGACGGAGTCGGCGTCGCCGCCGTGGCGCTGGGCGACCAGCTTGACGAGCTGGCCGAACCGCTCCAGCACGCCAGCCATGCGCTCTGGGCTGTGCAGCTCGCCGATGTCGATGCGCCAGCGGGGCTGGAAGCCGTGGCCGGAGTTCACGATCGCGCACGGGTTGACCCCGAGCAGCCCGGAGATCTCCTTCATGACCGCCTGTGCCGACTTTCGGTCCGGCATGCCCCCGGCCTTGATGTCGAGGTCGGCCCACAGCGCCCGGATGGCGGTGACGTGCTCGGCCGAGCCGCGCTGCTTGACCAGCTTGCCCTCGCCGTCGTACTTGGCCTCGGGCTCCCGCATCGGGTTCGCCGAGAACCAGCAGTTGATTCGCCCGCGGCCCGCGATCTGCCGCGGGGCCTCGGCCACCGTCACGAAGGACCAGAAGAGCGGTCCGTCGGCGCCCGAGCGCGTCACAATCGAGATCGTCTCGTCGGGGTCGTACCCACAGACCTCGAAGTAGCGCTTGAGCTGCTCGAAGCGCTCCAGATCAGCCTCGGTCATGCGGTCACCGTCCTGTCCTTGAGCCATTGCTCGAGCTGGTCTTCCGGGTAGCTGATGCCCCCGGTTTCCGTTCGGGTGAACGGGGGACCGTACAGCTTCTTGTCGCGGCGTGAGAGCCGCCGCCAGCGCTTCAGGGTGTCCGTCGAGACGTTGACACGCGCTGCGACGTCGGGGCTCTTCAGCATAGTCGTCATCCGACCTCCATCCGGGGTGCATATGGGTGCATATGGGTGCTACCGTAGCACCCCTCACCCGCCGAGCAGAGGAGGCCACCATGGCCTACGTCTACAGCGCCCACCAGATCGAGCCGCAGGAGTTCGTCCGCATGACCGCCGACGAGATCACCGTCATCCTCTCCGAGATGCGCAAGAACATCGCGCGAGAGTGCGAGCTGGCAGGCGATCCCCTCCTCGACGGCGACGAGCTCTGCGTGCGACTCCAGTTCACCCGCACCCCGAAGCAGAGCCAGCCCACGGGGCGGGTCAGGCTCGCCCTCACCGCGGACAGGAGGGACTCGTGGCCCAGCACCGAGCTCGCCGCCGCGTCGGCCTGATCGTGGGCGGCGGGCTCCTCGTCGGAGCAGCCGCTGCGGTCGGAGCGGTCGTCGCCAGCGATGCCGACGACTACAAGATCACGGCGCGCTTGCCGTTCCCCATCATTCAGGAGGTTCCCGATGAGCCACGACAACGACCCGGCCGACCAGCGGTACCGCCAGCTCCTGCAGCGGATCGACCAGTCGACCTTCGAGCGGCTGATCCGGTCGCACCTGCCGGACGGAGTGCCGTGGCGCAACCCGGCACTCCCGACCGCGGAGGCGAAGGAGAGCGACCCGCTCGCGATGCTGCTCCGCGCGCAGAAGGCGCTGAACGAGTCCCGGCCGCAGCCGAGCCCCTTCGTGGGCCTGAGCGTCCGGCCGTTGTCGAACCTCGAGGAGGGGAAGGTCTACCACTTCCCGGCGATGGGTCTCCTGTTCGTCGGGACGAAGAAGCCCCTCCCGCCGCCG
>Ga0210040_10006070_pt1 | contig 15170 bp, 13 predicted proteins | sample CryGeyCG12114_NA_FD_185462 | JGI IMG/M metagenome (GOLD analysis project Ga0210040, IMG submission 185462) | Groundwater microbial communities from aquifer - Crystal Geyser CG19_WC_8/21/14_NA (SPAdes) (version 2) | ecosystem: Environmental > Aquatic > Deep subsurface > Groundwater | place: USA... | reverse complement strand
TCGACGCCGGCGTCGCCGAGCGCGTGATCGCCGGCATCGCCGAGGGCTGCCGCGAGGCCGGCTGCGCGCTGATCGGCGGCGAGACCGCGGAGATGCCGGGCATGTATGCGCCGGGCGATTACGACCTCGCGGGCTTCTGCGTGGGCGCGGTGGAACGCGGCGAGCAGCTGACCGGCGAGCGCGTCGCCCCTGGCCACGTGCTCCTCGGCCTGGCGAGCTCGGGCGTCCATTCCAACGGCTATTCGCTGGTGCGCAGGCTCGCCGCCGACCGGGCCTGGAAGCTCGAACGGCCCGCAATGTTCGACCAGGACACGCTGCTGATCGACGCACTGATGGCGCCCACGCGCATCTACGTGCGCGCGCTGCTGCCGCTCATCCGCGCCGGCAAGATCGACGCGCTGGCGCATATCACCGGCGGCGGCCTCACCGAGAACGTGCCGCGCGTGCTGCCCCAGGGCGCGCGGGCGGTGATCGACGCCGATGCCTGGGAGCAGCCGCGGCTGATGGCCTTCCTCCAGGCGCAAGGGGGCATCGAGCCGGCTGAGATGGCGCGCACCTTCAACAACGGCATCGGCATGGTGCTCGCCGTGGCGCCGGGCCTGGCCGACGAGGTGGCGCGCGACCTGGGCGAGGCGGGCGAGACGGTGTTCCGCCTCGGCGAAGTGGTGGCAGGGCAGCGCGGCTGCACCGTGCGCGGCGGCGCCGGCACCTGGAGCGCGCGCGCCGCCTGGGAAGCGCGCCACGATGCCTGAGCGCGCCGCGGGCGAACGGGACGAAGATGGCGCCCGGTCATCCGGAGAAGCGCCGGTGTCGCCGCCTCGGGTCAAGGACTACGACGCCATGGAGGGCAACACGTCCGCCTCCTGGGGCACGCTGGTCGTCCGGGACATTCGCGTCGCCCGACAGGCGCGCGGCCGCGGCACCGCCGCCCGCCTGATGCGCGCCGCCGAGGGGTCGGCGCAGCGCCATTCCTGCCGCGAACTCGAGGCCCAGACGCAGGACATCAACCTCGCCGCCTGCCGCCTCCATGGTGCACGCGGCTTCCGCCTCGCCGAAGCTAGCCCGGGCGCCTGCCCCGGCGAGACCCAGCTGATCTGGCGCAAGCTTCTCGCACCGCCGGTCCGATGAGCGAGGCCGCGCCGCGCAGCAAGGTCGCCTGCCTCATCTCGGGCAATGGCACCACCATGGCGGCGCTGCTGTTCGCCTCGCGGATGGCGGACTGCCCCTACGAAATCGTGCTCGTGGCCACCAACGATCCCGAGGCGCCGGGGCTGCGGCTGGCCGAAGCCGAGGGCATCGCCACCTTCGCGCGCAGCCACCGCGGCATGGAGCGGCGCGCGCACGAGGCCCTGGTCGACGCCGCCTTGCGTGAGAGCGGCGCCCAATACCTCGCGCTGTGCGGCTACATGCGCATCCTCACCGCCGAGTTCGTGGGCCGATGGGAGGGCCGCATCCTCAACACCCATCCCTCGCTGCTGCCCAAGTACAAGGGCTTGGACACCCACGCCCGCGCGCTCGCCGCGGGGGAGAGCCATGGCGGCTGCTCGGTCCACGTCGTCACCGCCGCGCTGGATGATGGCCCGCTGCTGGGCCAGGTGCCGGTGGCGATCCTCCCCGGCGACACGCCCGATGCGCTCCAGCGCCGCGTGCTGCTGGCCGAATACCAGCTCTACCCCCGGATGCTGGCGCAGTACGTCGCGCGCCCGTTCAGCGCCGACTGGCTGCTTGAACAGGTGCGCGAGCGCGCGCTCGCCCTGCCGCAAGCGGAGGAGCGCGACAGCCACGGCGCGCCGGGCTGGCGCACCGGCGGCAAGAGCGGCAAGTTCTTCGCCTATTTCGCCGACCAGCACCACGGCACGCCCAACATCGCGCTCCTCGTCAAGGCCGCCCACCAGGAGGAACTGGCCGCGCTGGTGGAGCAGGACCCGCACAGCTACTTCAAGCCCGCTTATTACGGCGCCAGCGGATGGATCGGGATCATCCTCAACCGGCCGGGCGTTGACTGGCAGCATGTCTCCCACTGGCTCGAACGAAGCTGGCGCGCGGTGGCGCCCCGGCGGCTCTCATCGCTCGTCGATATTGCCGATGATCTTTAGCGAGGCGGGCCCTGCTCGCCTGCGCCGCTGCCCGCTCGGCGAGAAGGGCACCATCGCGCGGATGCTGCCGGCCTATCTGCTCGAGCTGGTGCCGCGCCACCGGGGCGCATACCCGTTCCTCGACCTCTACTGGACCCATCGCGGCCGCTACCCCTGGCTGATCGAGGTGCGTGGGCAGACCGCCGGCTTCGCGCTCGTCAGCAGCGAGGCGCAGGCGGACGAGCATGTCGATCTGGTGATGGCCGAGTTCTACGTCCGGCGCCGATATCGCGGCCGCGGGCTCGGGACCTGGGCGGCCTCCACCCTGCTGCGCCGGGGCAGCGGCGTTTGGGAAGTGGCGGTGCTGCCCGACGCGCCCGAGGCGATGGCCTTCTGGCGCCGCACGATCGGGCTGGTTGCCGCCAACGATGCCGAACCCTGCTATGACGAGGGCAGCGAGCGCTGGCTGTTCCGGTTCGCCGGCCAACCTGCATGAGCCAGCCTGCATGAGCCAGCCGGCTTGAGCCCTCCGCCGCGCACGCATCCGCTGATGCGCTCTGCCCTGGTGGACCGCGCCAATGGCTGGCTCACCCGCGCCTGGGCGAAGGGGCTGTGCACGCGCCCCTCGCTCGATCCGCAAGCGCTGTGGCGCAAGGCCGCGCTCACCGCGCCCGCCGATGGCGAAAGCGGCGGCCGCAGCGACGAGGAGGTGGCCGATTTTCGCCTGCGGCTGGAGCGGCTGTGCGCCAGCCTGGAAGAAGAGGCCGCGCTCAACCCGCTCGGCCGCACGCTGGCGCACGGCCAGCTGGTGCGCGCCATCCGCCAGCGCCTGATGCTGGGCGCATTGTGGCGGCGACGGCCGGAACTCGCCGAGCATGCAATCGCCGCCCCGATCATCGTGGTGGGGCAGATGCGCTCGGGCACCACGCGCGTGCACCGCTTGCTGGCGAGCGATCCGGCCCATGCGGGCACGCGCTTCTGCGACAGCTGGCTGCCCTGCCCGCCCGCATCGCCGCGCGCGCCGGACCTGCGGCCGCTATGGTCGGCGCTGATGCTGGTGGTGGCGCGCCGGCTCGACCCGTGGCTCGATGCCATCCACCCCTTCGGCGTGACGCGGCCCGACGAGGAGCTCGGCTGGCTCGCCGCCAGCCTCGACCATTGCGCCTACGAGGCCCAGTGGCGCGTGCCCGCCTTCACCGCCTTCAGCGAGGCGCGCGATCCCACGCCCGTCTATGCCGAGTTCACGCGCATCCTGCGCACGGATGCAGCCATGCGCGGCAATGCGCAGCGCCGCCGCGTGCTCAAGGTGCCGCAATTCGCCGAGGACCTGCCCGCGCTTCTCGCCCGCTTTCCCGATGCGCGCATCGTGCGCACCCATCGTGCGGCGGAGGAGGTGGCGGCGAGCGCGGTTTCGCTCGTCGCCAACCAGATGGCGATCCAGTCAGACGCGGCCGACATCGCCTGGATCGAGGTCGAGTGCCGCCGCAAGATCGCCTTGCGCGAGGCGCGGATGGACGCAGCGCTCGGCGGCTTCACCGGGCGATTGGGGGAGATCGCCTACAGCCAGCTCGAGCACGACTGGCCCGCGGCCATGGCGCGGCTCTATGCGACGCTCGACTTGCCGCTCGGCAAGCAGGCGCTCGCCGCCATGCACCGGGAGCAGAGCCGGGCCGCCAGCGCGCCGCATGCGGCGCACCGGCAGACCTATCGCGCTTTCGCCGAAGCCTAGGCGGCCCCGGCAAGCGGCTCAGCCGACGAGTTCGTCCTCGCTGAAGAAGTAGGCGATCTCGGTCGCCGCGTTCTCGTCGCTGTCCGAGCCGTGGACCGAATTGGCCTCGATCGATTCGGCATAGGCCTTGCGGATGGTGCCCTCGTCGGCGTTGGCCGGGTTGGTGGCGCCCATGACGGTACGGTTGCGGGTGACGGCATCCTCGCCCTCGAGCACCTGCACCACGACCGGGCCGCTGATCATGAACTCACACAGCTCGCCAAAGAAGGGCCGCTCCTTGTGCACGGCATAGAAGCCTTCCGCCTGCTCGCGGGTCATGCGGATGCGCTTGGAGGCGACGACGCGCAGGCCCGCATCCTCCAGCATCTTGGTGACCGCGCCGGTGAGGTTGCGGCGAGTGGCGTCGGGCTTGATGATCGAAAAGGTGCGGGTGACCGCCATGGCTGTTCCTCGTGTAAGTGATTGGCGCGGCGAACCCAGGACGGGCCCTCGGATGCGCGCGGCCCTAGCCGCCCGGCCGTGGAGGGGCAAGCCTGCGGCCATTTCGCCCGTTCATTCGCCCCTTGTTCGTCATCCCCGCGCAGGCGGGGATCCAGGGCTACGCAGAGCCAGGCCGGCTGGGTTCCCGCGTTCGCGGGAATGACGAAGCAGAGGGGCGTTGCCCAATACCAGCAAGTCCCTCAGCCCTTGCGCACCCAGCGGCGGCCGTCGTGCTCGTGGAAGGCGCGCTCTACGCCCTCGCGCTGGTCGAGACGGCGCCAGGTCTCGCGCGCCGGGGTGCGGCCGGCTTCGTCGAAGAACAGCAGCACGCGCTCGAAGCTCTCGGCCTCCTCGCGCCACGCGCCATCGGCGAGCGCCACCAGCCGCGCCTGGTTCTCGGCCACGCACGATGCCGAAAGCAGGATCGGCTGGCGCGCTGCGTGGCGATCTCCGGCCGGGCCGTGCGCCAGGAAGTCCTCGGGATGCGCCTCCCACAGCGTGTGGTCGAGCCGGGCGAGTTGCTCCTCGTCGGCGCTCACCACCAGCATCCGCTCGCCGGCCGCGAGCGCCTTCTTCGCCACTTGCGGGATGACCGCCTCGACCGGCTGGCCCGGCGCGAGGTAGAAATCCACCCGCTGCATCAGCCCTCGCAGGTGTCGCGCACGAACTGGTCGAGCAGGCGCACGCCGTAGCCGGTGGCGCCCTTGTCCCAGGTGGCGCCGGGCTTGTCGGCCCAGACCATGCCCGCGATGTCGAGGTGCGCCCAGGGCGTATCCTTCTCCACGAAGCGCTGCAGGAACTGCGCGGCGGTGATGGAGCCGGCCGGCCGCGGGCCGACGTTCTTGATGTCGGCGATGGGCGAGTCGATCAGCTTGTCGTAAGCGGGCGAGAGCGGCAGGCGCCACAGCTTGTCGCCGCTGGCCTTGCCCGCCGCGAGCAGCTTGCCGGCAAGCTCGTCATTGTTGGAAAACAGCCCGCCATGCTCGTAGCCAAGCGCCACGATCATCGCGCCCGTCAGCGTGGCGAGATCGACGATGCGCGCGGGTTCCACGTTGCGCTGGACCCAGGTGAGCGCGTCGCACAGCACCAGCCGGCCCTCCGCGTCGGTGTTGAGCACCTCCACCGTCTGCCCGCTCATGGTGGTGATGACGTCGCCGGGGCGCATGGCCTTGCCGTCGGGCATGTTCTCGACGAGGCCGCACACGCCCACCACGTTGGCCTTCGCCTTGCGCAGCGCCAGTGCGAGCATGGCCCCGGCCACTGCGCCGGCGCCGCCCATGTCCCACTTCATGTCCTCCATGCCGGCGCCCGGCTTGAGCGAGATGCCGCCCGAATCGAAGGTGACGCCCTTGCCCACGAAGACGGTCGGCTTCTCGCCATCCGCACCGCCGTTCCAGCGGATCACCAGCAGGCGAGCTTCCCGCTCGGAACCCTGGCTAACGCCCAGCAGCGCGCCCATGCCGAGCGCGCGCATCTGCGCCTCGTCGAGCACCTCGACCACGGCGCCGGTGCCGGCGAACTTCTCCTCGCAGCGGGCGACGAAGCTTTCCGGATAGACGACGTTGGGCGGCTCGGTGACGAGACCGCGGGTGAATTCGACGCCCGCGACCAGCGCGGTGGCATCCTGCCAGGCCTCGGCGCCGCCGGCGGGGGCGCCATAGACCACGATCTCCTTGAGCGAGGCCTTCTGCTCGTCCTTCAGCCGGGTGCGATACAGGTCGTGGCGCCAGCTGCGCAGCGCCAGGCCGGTGAGCAGCGAGGCGAGTTCGGGCGCCGTAAGCTTGGCCTGGCCCGCATCGAGCGCCATCCGCGCCACGCCGCCGGTGAGGTAGCGCGCCGCGAGCGCCGCGCCCGCCGCCTCCGCCCCGCTGCCGTTCATCTCGCCGCCGGCCCCGCTCCCGGCCCCGTTCGCAGATTGCGCACCCACCAGCACCAGCCGCGTCATGCGCCCGGAAAGCTGCGTGAACGTCTCGAAGATGCGGCCCGCCTTGGGCTCGAACTTCGCGGCCGTTGCCGCAGCGCGCACCCCCGCCTCCAGCGTGTCGGGCAGGCCGGGGCCGGTGATGACGATGACGGTCGCATCCGCCTGGGCAGGGGCCTCGGCAGGCTTGGCGGCATCGCTAAAGGTGATCTGCAAGAAAGCTCTCCGTCGGGGAAATCTGGCGGCGCGAGCATAGGGCGGGCGCTGCCCATCAGGTGGCGTTGCAGTTAGGCACGGGCGGTGCAATAGGCAAGCCATGCGCCCGGGTCCGCGTTCGTTGCCGCAAGGCTTTAGCTGCCACTTGCGGGCGCTGCCGTGCGGCCGTGCCGTGCGCCTGTTGATGACCGCGGCGATGCTGGGCGGCAGCCTTCCGGGCGTGGCCTGGGCGCAGGACGGCGCGGCGCCCGGCATGGATCCAGCGGTCGAGGTGCGGGACGAGGCAGCCCCCGGCGACACGCCCGCGGCGCCCCAGGCTGACACTCCCCCCGCCCTCCAGGCCGATGTCGCCGCCGACACCGACACCGACACCGCAAATCGCGAGATCGCCTTCGAGGCCGACGGGGTGGAGTATGACAGCACCAGCGACACGGTCAGCGCCACCGGCAATGTGGTGCTGCGCTCGCGCGACCAGTCGGTTCGCGCCGACGCCGTCACCTGGGACCGCACCACCGGGCAGATCGTCGCCACCGGGGCGATCCGCTTCGTCGACGAGGACGGCAATCAGCTGTTCACCGACCGGCTCGAGCTGACCGACGAGCTCAGGGCCGGCGCGATGGAGAACCTGCTGCTGGTGTTCCGCACCGGCGGGCGCCTCGCCGCGGCCGAGGCCCAGCGCAATGCGGAAGGCGACCTCGCCATCACCCGCGCCGCCTATTCCGCCTGCGCGGTGGCGGACGAGGACGGCTGCCCCAAGGACCCGAGCTGGCGCATCACCGCCGAGCGCGTCACCTTTGATGCGCAGACCCGGCGCGTCCGCTTCACGGGCGCCTATCTCGAGCTGTTCGGCCGCCGCATGCTGCCGCTGCCGGGGCTGGTGATGCTCTCGGGCGGCGGCGCCGACTCGGGCTTCTTCGTCCCCAGCTTCGGCTATACCGCCTCCAACGGCTTCGAACTGTCGAGCAGCTATTACTGGCGCCTGGCCGACAACCGCGACCTCACCGTCTCCGCCTATGGCTACACCGAGGCCGCGCCGATGGTCTCGGCGCAATACCGCCAGCTCAGCGGCACCGGCGCCTTCCAGGCCACCGGCTACCTCACCCATGGCGAGCGGATCCCGCTCGGCAGCAGCAGCGAGACGCCCGTGAAAGGCGTGCGCGGCTACATCTTCGTCAATGGCCGCTTCCAGCCGACGGAGCAGTGGTCGGTGGAAGGCTCGTTGCGGCTGGCGAGCGATCGCACCTTCCTGCGGCGCTACGACATCAGCCGCGAGGACCGTCTGCGCTCGATGGTGCGGGCCGAGCGGATCGACAATGACAGCTACCTCAGCATCGCCGGCTTCGCCGCGCAGGCGCTGCTGGTGGATACGCCTCAGGGCCAGGTGCCGCTCGCGCTGCCGGTGATCGATTACCGCCTCCGCCTGCCCGACACGGTGCTTGGCGGAGCGGTGGAGGTGCAGGCCAACACGCTCGCCATCACCCGCAGCGAGGGGCAGGACACCCGCCGCGCCTTCGCCCGCGCGCAGTGGGACCTGCGCCGCGTGACCTCGCTGGGACAGGTGGTGACGCTCACTGGCATGGTGCGCGGCGATGTCTACAACACCAACGATACCGCGCTCGAGCCCACCGTCTCCTATCGCGGGAACGATGGCTGGGAAACGCGCGGCGTGGCCACCGTGGCGCTCGATGTGCAATGGCCGCTTATCGGCAGCTTCCTGGGCGGCACGCAGATTCTCACCCCGCGGGTGCAGCTCGTCGCCACGCCCTCCGTGGGCAATGTGGACATCCCCAACGAGGATGCTCGCGCCTTCGACCTGGAGGATTCCAACCTCTTCGCGCTGAACCGCTTCCCCGGCTACGACGAGGTGGAGGAAGGCGTGCGTCTCACCTACGGGTTGGACTGGCAGGTGGACCGCCCGGGTTGGCGGCTCAAAGCGACCGTGGGCCAGTCCTATCGCCTGACGGACAACATAAACCTGTTCCCCGATGGCACCGGCCTCACCGAGGAGTTCTCCGACTGGGTCGGCCGCACGGAGGTCCGCTTCCGCGACTTCCTCAAGTTCACCCACCGTTTCCGCCTCGACAAGGATGGCTTCGCCGTCCGCCGCAACGAGGTGGACGCCACGCTGGGCAGCGACGAGACCTACCTCGAAGTCGGCTATCTGCGCCTCAACCGCGACATCGACCCCAGCTTCGAGGATTTGCAGGACCGCGAGGAGGTGCGCGCGGCGGGGCGCTGGGAGTTCCTGCGCTACTGGTCGCTGTTCGGCTCGGCGGTGGTCAATCTGACCGATCGCGAGGAAGATCCGCTGCTCTCCTCCGATGGATTCGAACCGCTGCGCACCCGGCTGGGCATAAGCTATGCCGATGATTGCCTGGAGCTGGGGATCACCTGGCGGCGCGACTATGCCGAGCTTGCCGATGCCGAGCGCGGCAATTCCTTCCAACTGCACTTCGCGCTGCGTAATCTGGGCTTCTAGCGGCCAGGCACGACGGTATTGCGCGCCCCTTTTGCATCGGGCACCGCTTGGCGCTACAGGGGGTGCTCAGCTTCGGTTAAGCCGTAGGACGCCAGCCGCCACGGAGGATCGAGCGCCATTTCCCGTGCCTTCGATGAGGATGTACTGCCCAGTGGTAGAGTTCGCGATGACCCGTTTGCGCTTGCCCCTCCGCCTCGCCTGCGCGGCCGCCCTCGGCCTGGCCGGCGCCGCCGCGCTCCAGGCGCAGGATGCGGCCGAGGCCGGTGCTTCCGGGGATGCCGCGGAAGCGTTCAACTTCCCCGACACCATCGAGATGCTCGGCAATACGGACCCCAACAATCGCCGGGCGACGGCGCGGGTGAACGGCAACATCATCACCGGCACCGACGTGGAACACCGCCTGGCGCTGGTGCTCGATGCCAATGAGGGCGAGATACCCGCCGAGGAAATGCAGCGCCTGCGCCTGCAGATCCTGCGCAACCTCATCGACGAGACGCTGCAGGTGCAGGAAGCCTCGGCGCTCGAGATGGCGGTCACCTCCGACGAGGTCGACCAGACCTATGCCCGCCTCGCCACCACGCGCTTCAACCGCACGCCCGATGAGTTGGACGCCTACCTGCTGTCGATCGGCTCCTCGGCCGGGTCGCTCAAGCGGCAGATCCAGGGCGAGATGGCCTGGGACCGGCTGCTGCGGCGCAACGTGGCGCCCTTCGTCAACGTCTCCTCCACCGAGGTGACCGAACTGTTCGACCGGCTGCAGGAATCGCGCGGCACGGCCGAGTACCGGATCGGCGAGATCTTCCTCGCCGCCACCCCCGCCACCCGCGAAGAAGTGGCCAGCAATGCCGCGCGCATTGTCGAACAGCTGCGCCAGGGCGGCAGCTTCGTCGCCTATGCGCGCCAATATTCGCAAGCCTCCACCGCGGCGGTAGGCGGCGATCTTGGCTGGATCCGCCTCGAGCAGCTGCAGAACCCGCAGCTGGAGGAGGCCGCGCGCCAGCTCGCGCCCGGCCAGCTCGTCGGTCCGGTGGAGATCCCCGGCGGCTTCTCCATCATGCTGCTCATCGACCAGCGCAATATCGGCATGGCCGATCCGCGCGACGCGGTGCTCAGCCTGAAGCAGATCTCGCTCGATTTCCCCGACGGCATCGCCGAGGCGCAGGCGCAGGAACTGGCCAACCGCTTCGCCGCCACGGTGGAGACGATGGCCGGCTGCGGCGATGCCGACGAAAAGGCCAATGCCCTTGGCGCGCAGGTGGTGGACAACGACCAGATCGCCGTGCGCGCACTGCCCGAAGCGCTGCAGGGCGCGATCCTCCAGCTCAATGTCGGCCAGACCACGCCCATCTTCGGCGCGCTGGACGAAGGGGTGCGCGTGCTCATGGTGTGCGGCCGCGACGATCCGGTGGAAACGCAAGGCCCCAGCTTCGACCAGCTGATGGCGCAGATGGAGGACGAGCGCGTCAACAAGCGCGCCCAGCGCTATCTGCGCGACCTGCGGCGCGACGCGGTCATCGAGTACAACTGAGCTTGGCCGGGCCCGGCCCTGGTCCCGGGGCGCTGCCTGCTGTGCTCGCGGTGTCGCTCGGCGATCCGGCCGGCATCGGCCCCGAACTGATCTGCGAGGCGTGGACGCAGCGCGAAGCCGCGGCGCTGCCGCCCTTCGTGGTATGCGGCGGCGCGGGCGTGCTGCGCAAGGCGGCACAGCAGCGAGGGCTCGATTGCCCGGTGCTGCCGGTTGCCGACATGCGCGAAGCCGCCGCTGCCTTCAGCCACGCCTTGCCCGTGCTGGGCGCTCTCGACGGCGCCTACCGCCCCGGCGCTCCCGATGCGCAAGGCGCGCGCCTGGCTTGTGATTCGCTTGCCGCAGCTGCCGGCTTGGTGGTGGACGGGAGCGCGGCGGCGCTGGTCACCGGGCCGATCGCCAAGGCGGAGCTTGCCAAGGTCGGCTTCGCCTTCCCCGGCCAGACCGAGTTCGTCGCCCACGCCTCTGGCACGGCCGCCGCCGATGCGGTGATGCTGCTTGCCGGCCCGCGCCTGCGCACCGTCCCGCTCACCGTGCATTGCGCGCTTGTGGATGTGCCGCGCCTCCTCACCTTCGAGCTGATCGTCAGCCGCACCCGCATCGTCTCCGAGGCCATGCGGGTGGATTTCGGCATCGCCCGGCCGCGCCTGGCGCTCACCGGCCTCAACCCTCATGCCGGCGAGGCGGGGCGGATGGGTCGCGAGGAGATCGAGGTGATCGCCCCGGCGATCGCCGCGCTGCGCGCCGAGGAGATCGACGCGACCGGGCCGCATCCTGCCGATTCGCTGTTCGCCCCGCACATGCGCGACAGCTTCGACGTGGCGCTCGCCATGTATCACGATCAGGCGCTCATCCCGTTGAAGGCGCTGGATTTCGACGCCGGGGTCAACATGACGCTCGGCCTGCCGATCGTGCGCACCTCGCCCGATCACGGCACCGCCTTCCCCATCGCCGGCAAGGGGCTGGCGAGCGCGGGCGCGACGATCGCCGCCATCCGCATGGCGGGCGAGGTGGCGGAACGGCGCCGTTCCGAAGCCTTGGTGAGCTCGTCCTGAGCGGACGAGCAGATACTTGCGCCAGAATGACGCCAACCCTTCCGCCCCTGCGCGAAGTCATCGCCGCCCACGGCCTCACCGCCACCCGCGCGCTCGGGCAGAACTTCCTCCTCGACGAGCAGCTGCTTGCCCGCATCGCCGCCATCCCAGGCCCGCTCGACGGTCAGGCGGTGCTCGAGATCGGCCCCGGCCCCGGCGGCCTCACCCGCGCCTTGCTGCGCGCCGGCGCCAAGGTCACCGCGATCGAGCGCGACGCCCGCTGCCTGCCCGCGCTGGCCGAGCTCGCCGCCGCTTTCCCCGGCCGCCTGGAAGTGATCGCCGGCGATGCCCTGGCGCTCGACCATGAAGCGCTCATACAGGGGCCGTTCGCCGTGGTCGCCAACCTGCCCTATAATATCGGCACCGAGCTGTTCACCCGCTGGCTTTCGCTCGAAGCCTGGCCGCCCGCCTGGACCTCGCTGACGCTGATGTTCCAGCATGAGGTCGCCCGCCGCATCGTCGCGCGTGCCGGCGATGGCGAATACGGCCGCCTCGCCGTGCTGGCGCAGTGGCGTTCGACGCCGCGGCTGGCGATGAAGGTCCACCGCAGCGCCTTCACCCCCGCGCCCAAGGTGATGAGCGCGGTGGTGCATGTCGCGCCGGCCGAGATGCCGCAGGGCGTGTCGATGCAGGTGCTGGAGCGGGTCACCCAGGCCGCCTTCGGCCAGCGCCGCAAGATGCTGCGCCAGAGCCTCAAGGGCCTGCCCGGCGCGCTCGCGGCGCTGGCCACGCTGGGCATCGATCCCGAGCGCCGTGCCGAGACGCTGGAGGTGGCGCAGTTCACCGCCATCGCCCGCCTGCTCACCCCCGCGGTTTGACAGGAGCGGCCCTGCCGGTTCATCGCTGCCGTTGATGGGACAGGTTGCCAGAGAGGAGCAGGCGCTGCTGCAGCCGCTCGATGCGGACCGGATGCTCGCGCGCACGCTGGCCTGGTCGGCGATCAACTCGGGCACCGGCAACCTGCCCGGCCTCGCGCGCATGGCCGAAGAGCTGGCGGCCGCCTTTGCCGAATTGCCGGGCGAGATCGTGCTGCACGAACCCGTGCCGGTCACCGCGATCGACTCCGAAGGCCAGGAGATGGCGCAGGAGCACGGCCGGCACCTGGTGCTCAGCGTGCGGCCCGAGGCGGATCGGCGCGTGCTCCTCACCGGCCACATGGACACCGTCTACCCCGCCGCGCACCCCTTCCAGCACCCGCGCCTGCTCGATGCGGAGACGGTGAACGGCCCCGGTGCGGCCGACATGAAGGGCGGCATCGCCGTGTTGTGCGAGGCGCTGATCGCCTTCGAGCGCAGCCGGGCCGCCGCATCGCTCGGTTACGATGTGCTGATCAATTCCGACGAGGAGACCGGCTCGCTCTCCTCCGCGCCGCTCATCGCGCTCCTGGCCGCGGGCAAGCACGCCGCGCTCACCTACGAGCCGTCCGCGCTTCCCGATGGCACGCTCGCCCATGCCCGCGGGGGCAGCGGCAATTACTCGGTGGTCGCCACCGGGCGCTCGGCCCATGCGGGGCGCAATCCGCAAGACGGGCGCAACGCGCTGCTCGCGGTGGCCGATCTGGCGCTGCGGCTGAAGGCGCTGGAAGGCGACGAGCTCACCGTCAACCCGGCGAAGATCGAGGGTGGGTCGGCCAACAACGTGGTGCCGGACACGGCCGTGCTGCGCTTCAACATCCGCCCGAAGTCTGCCGAAGCTGCAGAGCACTTCCTGAACAGTTTCAACGGTTTGCTGCGCAGCATTGAAACTGCACATGAGGTGCAACTGACCACCCACGGCGGCATCACCCGCCCTCCCAAGCACGTCGACCCGCGCGCGCAGAAACTGTTCGACCTTGTGCAGGCCAGCGAAGCCGCGCTCGGCCGCAACTTGGGCTGGCAGCCTTCGGGCGGGGTGTGCGACGGCAACAATATCGCGGCGGCCGGCGTGCCCGTGGTCGATACGATGGGCGTGCGCGGCGGCGCCATCCATTCGCCCGGCGAGTATCTCATCATCCCCTCGCTTGCCGAGCGCGCCGCCCTCTCCACCCTGGTGCTGCACCGCCTCGCCAGCGGAGCGCTGGCATGAGCTTCGTCGTGCGCGCCGCCACGCCGGGCGACCTGCAAGCTCTCTACGAAATGGCCAAGCTCACCGGCGGCGGCTTCACCAACCTGCCGCCGGATCGCGCGGCCCTCGAACGCAAGCTGGAGCGCGCCGAGACCGCCTTCGCGCGCGAGGAGGACACGCCGGGCGACGACCTGTTCGTCCTCGTGCTGGAGAACACCGAGGCCGGCCCAGGGGAGAACAGCGTGCGCGGCACCTGCCAGGTTTTCGGCCAGGTCGGCCAGCATTGGCCGTTCTATTCCTACCGCCGCACGACCTTCAGCCAGCACTCGCGCGAGCTGGCCCGCACCGTGCGCGCCGAGCTGCTGAGCCTCACCACCGACCTCGAAGGATCGAGCGAGGTTGGCGGGCTGTTCCTCCACCCCGGCGAGCGCGCCGGCGGCCTGGGGATGCTGCTGGCGCGCAGCCGCTATCTGTTTATCGCCATGCACCGGCAGCGCTTCGCCGACCGCATCCTGGCCGAGTTGCGCGGTATCATCGACGAGCGCGGCGGCTCGCCGTTCTGGGACGCGGTCGGCGGCAAGTTCTTCGGCATGAGCTTCCAGGAGGCGGACGAGTTCAACGCCATCCACGGCAACCAGTTCATCGCCGACCTCATGCCCAAGCACCCGGTCTACACCGCGATGCTGGGCGAGGATGCGCGCCGCGTGATCGGCCTGCCCCACCCCAAAGGCCGCGCGGCGATGCGGATGCTGGAGCACGAGGGCTTCGCCTTTGAGAACTACATCGACATCTTCGACGGCGGCCCCACCATGTCCGCGCGCACCGATGCCGTGGCCAGCATTGCGCGCGCGCGCGGGTTGCCGGTGGCGGACACCGGCCTGGGCAAGGGGGAGAAGGCGCTGCTCGCGAGCGGCAGGCTGGCGGAGTTCCGCTGCTGCTATGGCGCGCGGGAGGTGGGCCCGGGCGCGGTGGCGGTGGACGGGCGCGCGGCGGAGCTGCTCGGGGTGGATGCCGGCGACATGGTGTGGAGCGTGGCGCGATGAGCACCCCAGCGCATCTTGGCAAGCGAGCCCCTTCCCCGCGATCGTCGGTCTTGAGGTGCGAGGACGCAGGCCGGGTGCCTCCAAGGACCTGCGCATGACCTTCGTGGAGATCAATTTCGACGGGATCGTCGGCCCCAGCCACAACTACGCCGGCCTGAGCCTGGGCAACCTCGCCGCCACCAGCCACGCAGGCGAGAGCGCGCACCCGCGCGAGGCGGCGCTGCAGGGGCTGGCCAAGATGCGCGGCAACATGCGCATCGGGCTGGCGCAAGGGTTCTTCCTGCCCCTCCCCCGTCCCAACGCGCGCTGGCTGGAGGAAGTGGCGGCCGACCCGACCATCGAGCCCGCGCTCATCGCCGGCGCCTGGTCGGCCTCGGCGATGTGGACCGCCAACGCCGCCACCGTCTCACCCGCGCCCGACACCGCCGACGGGCGCTGCCACCTCACCGTGGCCAACCTCGTCACCATGCCGCACCGCTCGCACGAATGGCCCGGCACCCTGGCGCAGTTGCGCGTGGCCTTTGCCGACAGCGCACACTTCGCCGTCCACCCGCCCGTCCCGCCC
>Ga0210040_10006069_pt1 | contig 15171 bp, 7 predicted proteins | sample CryGeyCG12114_NA_FD_185462 | JGI IMG/M metagenome (GOLD analysis project Ga0210040, IMG submission 185462) | Groundwater microbial communities from aquifer - Crystal Geyser CG19_WC_8/21/14_NA (SPAdes) (version 2) | ecosystem: Environmental > Aquatic > Deep subsurface > Groundwater | place: USA... | reverse complement strand
AGGCAACGAACCGACCCCACCGCCCGCATACGCCTCCTCCACAACCCACCCCGTGCCTACCGCACCTGCAACTGCTCTCCTTCGTCCCGAGAAGCCCTTGGCAATGCAGCCCCTCAAGACGGTCCATACCGACACCAACATCGACATCGAACACCAATCCCAAGCCCATCAGCTCTCCCAACGGCCCACCGACCGCCTCGGCCACCCACTCCACGGCCAGTCACACACAATCGCACACGCAATCCACACCTTCCCGTGGATCCTCTTCCTTGTCGCCAGCATCTTCTGGTCAGTATGGTGCATCGTCTTTCCCGTCGCGCGTCAAGGCGGCTTCTGCGCCGCAACATGGTTCCAGCATATATTTTACTTTGCGTTCCCAGCGCTTGCTTGGGTGGTTTGGTTAAGCAAGGCGAGGAATCGGTGTGTTGGGGCGCGTGAGAGGCCGCGCGTCACGGTTCTACTGCTCGTCGTAGGAGTGCTGGCATTACTGGGTTTAGGAGCTTTGAGAGGGGGCTGTAGCGCTGGGTGGTACCGATAGTATTGAAAAGGGGTTAGAGGTGGCTTGCATAAGTTGAAATACTTAACGGCTGGTGGTTGAGGCGATCGTTCGTAGCTTACTACTGTCACTTTCAATACAGCGTTCACCCCTGAAATGTTGACTGTGGACTAAGGTGTATCAATTGCGACTCACTGGGCATCTTCACGTGCACGGGTTGCTGTGGCAAAATCTGAGATAAGGGATTGACCGAGAACAAAAATTTGACTAAGGCAAATAGTCCAAAAAATGAATCTGGCCGATATAGCAGGTATTGCAGCTCGAAAAGGGCAGGGAGCTAGCCACGTTAATCTCTAAAGTCTCCCATTCAAGTTAGCCGGCTTTCCGTCCTGGCCTTATCGTCCCTTTATCTTTGTCGACCAAATTTGTATTCGTCGATAATCATACTTAGCTACCTAGGTACCTGAGTAATTTACCTGCACTCTCCTTTAGACGTCGGGCATGGACGTACACGACACGATGGACGACCACTACTATGCACTCTATGCCTAGTTATCTATCTCAGCTTTTGCTCCTGTACAGATGCAGCCATCATTGCAACACCTCCTTCGCTTCCTCCGATATGATCTCTGCCGTCTTGTCCGACAACTCGGCCGGCTTGTCCGCCAACACCTTTCTCAACAACTCTGCATAGCCGGGTATGGACGAATGATCCTCGTCCAATGCCTTCACAGCCAGTAGACACTTGGTGGCGAGCAAGTACTTCTGTCTCCGCATGTAGAGCTCAAACCCGACACACTGTGCTTCCACCAACTCGGGACTCGCTTCCAGCAGCGGCGTCAGGAATTTCATCGCATCTTGCAACGGCGTCTTCGTCTCAAGTAAGGTCTTGCCGAACGGATCTGTATCCTCTTTCTTTGTCTCTTCGTCGTTTTTCGGAGTTGCTTTTGCGGCCTTCATTGCCGCCTTCTTGTCTGCTTCGGCCTTTTCTAGCTTCTCCTGTTCCTTCTTTGCTTTTTTGAGAGCCTTTTTCCTCTCTGCCGAATCTCCGTTCACACCATCCATCAATGGGCCGTGTACAAGATCAGGGTTGTCGCTTAGCAGGATATATGCTCTAACTGCTGAAATGGCCATTCTGGAGAAGAAGGGATGATCGCGAAGGTGATCTTCCCATCGGAGCATGTAGACATATGCACGAATCATACCTTTTCGTAGTGAGAAGTTGTGAAAGTCGAACTGGTCATCTTGCCAGATATCAAAGACTGCAAGACACTGTTGGAATCGTTTCAGTGCCAGACCAAGTTTGCGTTGACGGAGATACGATTGGCCATCCTCGGTCAAGTACCAAAGACATTGCATATCGAGTATATCGCCTAGCGGTCCAGCAGTGCCCTTGTTCTGTGTGAACATACCAGCAGTCTCAAGCGCTTTCTCGTTCTGGTCGTTTCGTATTTGGTATTTGGCGCATTTTGTATTGATGGCACGATCCTTTTCATCCAGCGCTCTAGCTTGGTTCATTGTTTCAGCCGCCTTTGCAGAGTCGCCTTGGTGTTTGAATGTTCTGGCTTTGACGGCATGGAAGTCGACGGACTTGGGATCTTTCTCGATGCATTTTTCTGAATACTCCAAGGCCTTTGATAGATCCCGACTGAGCTTGTAGTTGTAGTGTTGAGCTAGAAAGTAAAGGGCAGAGGACTCGAGTTGAGCATCCTCATTTGAAGTATAGCTTTCAACGATATCTTTGACGGCAGCCTTTTTCGATTCATCGCCATACAAACTCTTGATGTTTGCGAAAGTCGAAGGGACTCCTTTTCGGAACATCCTCTGTAGGTAAGAATCGGCAGCTTCTTTGAATGCGTCACCAGTCAGAAAGTCGAGTGGTCTCCTTCTTGGAAGATCTGCTCTTGGATGTCTCTCGGCAATTTCATCATAGGCCTTTTTAAGATCCGGGCCTTGTAGACCTTTTGCCTTGATATACCCATCGGCATAAGACGAACTTTCAGGATTACGCTCCACCAATGCCGCATATGCAGTTGCAGCCTCCTCTTTTCTGTCCAACCTCAATAGATAATCTGCTCGCATTTCCATGACACCCAAGACGTCCGGACTCTTCTTCCCAATAGCCTCGAGGTGATCAAGAGCTTTCTCGAGTTCGCCCGATTCGGCTATAATGAAGTTTTTGTAAAGAACGGCTTCCCAGTGCTCCAAATCGGACCTCGCGGGCTTTGTCTTCAGAGTTTCTTCATAAGTAGTCAACACGTTCTCTGCATCCTCATAGTTACCAGCAAGATGATGCGCTATCGCAAGTGCTGTCCAATTTTGTCTCAGGCCGGGCTTTTGTTGTAGCATATTTCTCCTGCTCTGGATGTAACCCTCATAGTCCCGCATCTGTATCTGCAAATGTGCAAGATCTCTTTGTATAGGCACTGAGTCCGGTTCTAACCTCAAGGCGAATTTGTATGCTTTTATTGACTCTTCGAAATTCTTCTCAGCTCTGTATAGCAGACCGTAGACGTGCCAGCAGACATGGGATTTGAAATTGTTGTTCAGGGCGGTTTTCGCCAGCGCGAAAGCCTCCTCGGTCTGGCCTTGTGTGCCTATTATCAAGGCTTTCATAGCTTGGGTATCGGCATGGTTGGGGCTTTTTCGCAGGATCTGATCGGCTGCTTTCAGACCTGAGACATGTCAGCTTATCCTTGCAATTGTCTTCACTGCACACCTTTTTTGTATTGCTTTGTTTCGAAATGGCGCACAACTTGTCGAAATAGAGCAGCATCTTTACTGCTCAGTATTTGGTTCTGCGCCATATTGAGGTTCTAAAGTTGGAGGATCCCAAGTATCCCTCCGAGCTCAGAGCTCGTGTTAGCTCTGTAGAGCTTATCGAATGGATGGATGGAAATATCAACAACTGTCAGTCATGTCCACAAGAAGAGATATGAAGCACGAATACAACGTGGATGAATACAACGTACACTATGTCTTGCAACCACAATTTCGAAAGTTGGAGATGATCTGAATGATCATCGCGGCTCGCAGCCTTGTTACTAGCGTAATCTTGATACACCACGATACGCATGTATCTCAAGCTGCATACGGCTTCCTAATGATGAATTTCAATGTCTCATAGAGAAATCGGCATATTCATCCCTCATTGGGTAGTTCTGCGAGTAGCACTTTTACCATTACATGAATTCGTGCGTTGCAGCCCACCATCTCCCTGTTGATACATTCTTTCGTCGGGGTATTGAAGCTCCATGCTCGTAGGGCACCTTTCTGTTCCTCGGTAGTAGACACTCGTATCCCATAGCTCAACCTTTAATCGAGATAGCAACCTCGACTGTATTGACCCATCGAATGCGAGCTTCGGGCAAATCGTCTTGAGCATACATAGGTCTCTTCCTCTTCCTTCGCTTCTTCTTAGACTTCTTTCCCTCCTTTTCACCATCAGCCAACGCCTCAATACTGTTTCCCTCACCATGAATAGTCTCTCCCTCCCCAGTCGAAGCCAGGTTTTTCGTAGTTGATACTTCCTCACTCTGCGGACTCCTCGGTAAATCTCCCAGCAACTCCAACGTCGTCTCACCACCCTCGAGCCTAGATTCCTCCTGCTCCTGCTCCTGCTCCTGCCCCCCCTCTTCTCCATCCTCACCATCCTCATCATCCTTCTCCACAATATCATCAACGGCCCTCACACTTCCCGTCCTAACCTCCACAGAACACAAGACTTCATCCTCCCGCTCCCTAAACCACTCCGCAACCCTGAGCGCCTGCTCCATCGCCCTCCCACTCGCCTTGACCAACACCTCCTCCTTCTCCTTCCCCAACTTCTCACTAGCCTCATTCAACCGCCTCATACCTTCCCTCTCCCCGTGCGTGAACTTGACGCTCTGCACCGCACGCTTCTCTATCTGAGCCAGCAGTTTCTTGACCCGTTTCACGGCCGACATGACGGGCGTTTTGCGCGACACGTAGACGACCTTCTGTACGTCTGCACCCGCGTAGATGGACGCAACTGGTGCATGGTTCAGGGGTCTGCGTTGGACTGTGGTGTTTGGTGGTAGACGATGGAGTGATTGGTTCTTCTTTTCGTGTCTCAGCTTTGCGAGTTCTTCGGACACGTCAACGGGGCCTTTGCTTGAGGTCATTGCGCGGACGATACTTGTTGGCATCAGTAGGTGGTAGCATTACAAGGGATGTAGCTTGAATACTACCATCAAGTCAAGTTGACATTGCACGACCACAAGACATGAGTTCAACAAAACATGCAAGGCTAGCGAATCACACGTTTAAGAGTTGTGTAGGTATGCAGTGGATCTCGGAGTTACCAAGGTACCGTTGCTAGATCCGTGCGACCTTAAGAAATCTGACCACAACGTTGTGGAAACTACCTAAGTATCTGGAAGGAGAGCTCCCCATCGACGGTGAATGTCAAGTCCTAAGCTCGAACACCTTCGGCTCGTGTTCGTGCCATGACCTGAAAGGTCTCGAAATTGGTATCGCAATTACGCAAGCTAAAACAAAGGGTATCTCTAAATAATACATTCCCGAAAACAGCCTTGACCGGCGCGGTCTCACAAGCCAGCGAGTCGCAATTCCATACGCGCCTACGCGATTTCGCCCGTTCAAGCCCCCTTCTCGGCATGGTGTCTACTAATCTTCTCTGCGAATGGATGACGACCTGCTGTCGAAGGCACGTTGTCCAGTGCAACAAGCTTGGGTACTGTACCAGTTAGTGGTTTATCGATACAAAACTGATTGAACACTTACTGCTCATTCCATATCCCTGAGTATGACCTTCAGGGTTCTGGTTATCTATCTCAACACGGAGAGACACGTTAAGACCCCCACTGCAAGGACCTTGGCTACTTATGCCATCGGCGGCCGGATGAGTCGTGCCAGCACCTTCCTCACCCACATGCAAAGGTACATGTCCGTCTATGTCTGTCTTTGGTCTTGACTTACCGGCATGCTTTCCTATGCTTGGTAAAAGGTGACCAAGCCCATGACCATGACCATGACCATGACCATGACCATGACCATGACTCTGACCATTATGTTCGTGACCATTATTTCCATGGCCATGATGACCATTCAAACTATTGTTCGCACCATATTCCTCACCATGTGTATCTGGACTCTCGGTAATCGTCGCATAGTTTCTACTCGGCATTGTTACTTTGTTGAAATCGGCCGATTTCATAACACCACCAGGCTGCTTATCAAACATTTTCATGAGCGTCTCATCCGTATTGCCATCACGTAAATGATGAATCTTATTCCTTCGTGCCAACAAATTGGCTACTTGCTTGGGAGGTGGCTTGTTTGTAATTGCGGATGAGATGATATTCGCCATGTATCGAGGGTCGTTTTCGGCCTGAATGTCATTGTTTGGGTTTGAATAGAAGCGACCCATGGCACCCAGATGAACATCGCCACTAACAATGGTGATCCTGACAGAAAATTGTTGTGAGAGTTCTTGTAGACGAACGACAAGTTCTCTACGTTCTGTTTTGTGATGTTTGGCTGTATAGTGGTCGTCAAGATCGTCCAAGAGATCAATCTGACCGTCGAAACTGTTGAACAATCCCCCAGCCACTCCAAAACGTTTATTGAGTAGACGTATTGGTCCCATGATTGGAGAGGTCATCAAATTTTCCAGCCATGCAAGACGAGGATAGGCTATTGGTACGCCTAAAAGAAGTATGAGGTGCTTGATTTCACCTCTTGCGGCAGTGAATTCTTTTTGCAAACGATCGAATATGAGATCGTAGGTTTCAGGGTAATTGACTTGTTTTCGTGTTCGCTCTGTACGTGCGTCAATGCCGCAGAACGCGATACGTTTTCCCAAACGCATATACAACGAACGGGAACGTTCCTCAACATAAGGTCCTGGACGGTGACCAACGATCCAACTAGGATCATCAGCAGTTCGCTTGTAGACATATGTGTCTTTCAATTGACGAGGATCAGCGCCAGCAGTACCATCAACACTAGCTTCCATGGTTGCCTTGGAATCAGTTGTGAACGTCGAGAGTGGTGGAGCTGTATGATGTTGGAACAGGCAATAGTATTTGAAGCTGACTCCACCTATTCCTCGAAAAACAGCACATCGCATGAAATGCTCGGTATAAGAACCAAAACCGTCTATGATATCGTGATCATCCCAGATGTTGATCTGTGGGATCGTGGCATTACCACTGGCAAAAGGCTCGCTGCTATACCATCGGACATAATTGTCGTAGTAGTATTTGTCGCATTGAGCTCGAAGTTGCTCGTCGAATGGGTAATCACGCCTCTTGTGTGGGTTTCCAATATTAGTCCACTGTTTCAGCGGACCGTTGACACGCACGCCGTCGTTATATATTTGATCGCCACCACCGATCATGACATGGAATGGTTTTTGTTGGTGAACACGAAGGACGTCATTCCACAACGCAGTTCCTGACCAGAAATCTTCGTCTGTACCTATCGAGAAGCCATTGCAGGAATGAAACATGATCCTCATGCTTTCAGTGGACGCGGGAACGACAAATTGTCTCTTGCGTCCTCCCCTAATATCTGCAAGAAAGTGTGTTCCAGTGGGCAGGGTATACTGCCAAGTCGTCTCCATCTCAGAAAGTGGGACTTGTAGGGTGAAACGCCAGAAAGTCTTCTCGGGATCAGCAAACAGTTTGAGACCGTCGACAAGCTGCTCTGCATCACGACTGTTTGCGGAGTCCATACCATAGTCATTGGTCGGACCTAATGGCTGAACATGTAATTGTGGTAGTCTTTGACCAGGCTTCGTGACTAGTAACACAGATCCGTGCCATGTTACACTTGTGCCTTCTTCACTCATGTGTTGGTAGTTGAGGAGGGGTCCGCAAATGACTTGGAGGTCATCAGAATCACCGACGACTCGTGGGCCATCGCCACGACCATCTTGGGTCTCGGCGATGTGCTGGTATCCGGGGGATAAGTTGTAGCCATCGAGCGTGTCTGGAGTGGGTCAGTAGCCGACATGGCGCATTGGGAGTAGAAACATACCCGACATCTTTGGGTTGTACTATACTCAGGATAGAACTTGTATTGTCTTGGTCCGACGACTCCTGTAATAGTGATTTCCGATCTTGCGGAACAATTAGCACTGTTGCAGAAGTGATGATCTGTGTCTGATATCATGCGCCGAAGGAATGAGTTGACATTGGTCGAATTGTTTATGCTCGCTATAGCAATGTAAGCAACAGAATGTTGCAATGATGGAGGGAGAAGGACTAAAGGGGTCAAGAGAATAGAACGATAGTAGAGAACTGGTATAGCCTAGTGGAAGAGCGACGAGGAGTTGGTGAATGAGGCGCAGGCGTGGCAGGCTGAGCGCAAGGCAGGTATCAAGTTCAAGTTGGACAAGGTGCTGATGACGCCAAGCACAACACAGGCGGCAGGGAAGTGGATTCCTTGAAGGCGAGGGGTGGAGCAAGAGATGCAAGGAAGCTCAAACGGCGGCGTGGGTGCCCACTGCTCAAATGGTTATGGAGCAGGTGATCGCCTACAAGGATGGAACGGACCATACCTAACCTACCTAGGTAAATAGCGTGCCAATCCAAAGACCTCTCATTGGTGACAACCACAGTTGATCGCTCAATCGTCTCTTCAGCCAAGCACGCTTAATCGTAGCCACATCCTTGCTCGTTCCGAGTACCGGCAGACAAGGTCACCAATTTCTGACTGCTGATCATACAAAAGAACTCGCTCAGGCTTGACCGTACCTATGTACAACTCAATACGTTGCCGGTTCTTCATGCAGGCTTCCGTACAGACAAGATAGCAAAGGTCACACTTCTCTGTTCCATGCTATTCGTTTCATCTCGTTTCTGCCCTTGGACACGGCTATGTAACAATGACTTCAAGCTCACCTCCAACGCCAGTGCTATCCTGCCAACTCCATTCAGACCTCATGATGTATCGACGACTATCACTCTTTTTCACCCTCTTTAATCTGTGGATCGTCGATACCATGTTCATATATCGCAAATAAAGTATCACCTTCGGGCAAACATGGACTGTCGTAAATCTTACATATCCTCGTCTCGGCACGCCCTTTCTTCAAGCTAAGCCTGGTTGTGCTTGCATGGGCGATGATGTTACCTCCGATAGGTTTCTTGGGATCCGGATTGAACATGGCACTTGGACCACCATCAACCTGTGCCACGACCTGGTTCGTCATGACAACCGCAATTCCGAACTCGTCTGCCAAACGTTGTAGTGTGCGTAAAAATTTGGCCATATGAGATTGTCGTGCCGAGAGTTCTCCTCGTCCACTGTAGTCCGTACGATATAGCGAAGTGGCCGAATCCACAATCAACAGGGAGAACCGTGTCTCACACATCATTGCCGCGGCCTGTTGCAACAGTTGAAGCTGATGCTCTGAATTGTATGCTCGGGCATATGCAACATTGTCCAAAACCTCCTCGCCCTCCAGACCATATCTGTTTGCTACAGATAACAATCGTTGAGGTCGAAAGGTGCCTTCCGTATCAATGTATAGACACTTTCCTTCTCCACCACCCATATCGAATGGCAGTTGACATGTGACTGCGAGGGTATGACATATCTGACTTTTTCCTGTTCTGAATTCGCCAAAGATCTCGGTGATCGAACCTGTCTCAACACCACCCCCTAGTAATCGATCTAGCTGTTTTGATCCTGTGGTAATGGAGATGAGATCACTGCGTCGCTGGTGCATTTCTGTGGCGGTCGTGAAGCCCATAGGCACAAGTTTCATTGCTAAGGTCGTATTAGTAGGATTGACAAAAGGGTGAATTGTACATACCCTCGTTGAGCATTTTTGTTGCCTTGGCTTCTGAGATGCCTTTGATCTGTTCCAGCATCCTCTTCGGTCTGGACAAAAGTCAGCAGTTGCAAGCCCGAGCTCAACAGTCGACATACGTGTATGCAACCGCCTCGACGGTGTATAAGCCACCGTCCGAGACGAGTTTGATATCTCTCTCCGTGAGACCAGAAACACCCTGACAACGTTAGCCGTGTAATGTTGTTGCATAGCATTATGCATACAATCAAACTCGATAATGGCATCGGAGCACCAGGGCCACCTGGAGCACCCTCATGCTCATCCTGCGCTACTTCTGACTGAGTCATTATGAATGTACGGAATCCCACACTACTCTTGAGGTGGACGAAGGACGGTGACGGTGGAAGTGCGGAAGCGCAGTGCAAGGGTTTATGAGGAGGCTGCAAAGGTGCACTTGGACAATCGAGAGAACAGATGCTTGCAGATGATGCAGGGAAGTCAAAGTGGCGACCGAAAGTGATCGACACGTGTGAGAACGCGTTAATGAAACGCGTGGTCATGTGATGAACTCACTAACTGAAAATGGAGCAGGGTGAAGCTGGAGCTTGAAGGTACGTACCTACATACCTAGGTACCTAGGTACTTTTACACGACTAATCGTTGAAAGAGAGTTAGACCGGCACTGACGTTCGTATATGGCGATTGAAAAAGGGATGTCAATAATAGCACATGTCCTGATATCTCTGATTGACGTTCTGTGTCCGAACGCCACCTTCATCCATCAGCCATGCTGTACCTAGCATTATCCGTCCTTCATGTACATTCACTTAGCAATGCTTCCCTGATTTTATAGTCGTACAGATCGTGTGGCCACGCAGATGATGCTGGCGAAGGACTGGAACCTTATTCTGCGACGGTTCAATCTATGACCCTCTCAACGTAACGCATGAACTCCGGATCCGCAAGCAAACGGCTCATATCGTTCTCGGTCATTTGGACCACGATCTCCCAATACGACTTATTATCATCCAATGGTAAGATGATACAGCTTCCCGGATCTTTCGACCAGGGTTTCCTAACCCAATCTGGCTTGCCCAGTCCCATGTCCAAAGTCGTCTCGTACAAACCCAACCTCGACCAACTTGTGATGTACATATCGGCTCCAGTGAGGCGATTCATATTGCTGGCGAGCAAATCTCTGACATCGATTTGCCCTTTCGACGAGTGGACCAAGGCAATCACTTGTCGTACATAAGATTCATCAACCCTGCCAATAGAACCATGAATTGAGTAGGCCGTCTTTGCCAGTGAGGTGATATCTGACATTGATAGATGTTTGAGGGGAAATTCTGTCCAAGCAAAATCTATAGCAGCGCCAAAGTAGCCTTCCGGCAATTTCCGCTTCAGCTTGTCACGTATACTGACCGGTGTCAATAGCTTGGATTTTGTAACAGCATATATGTCTTGCAAGGACGGAATTCGTGCCCTTGTCATATGGTGCCATAGTAGTGTTTGTAGCACATCAGTCTTGCTGATAGTACAATCTTCTGAACTTTCTACTCCATCTTTTTGCTGGATGTCTGCAATCTCAGCTCGTACGCGCTTCTGAAGCGATTCAACGTGATCCCGTGGAATCGACACAATACATCCTCGACCGGGAGAATTGATAGGTAGAGGTACACATGTGGCTGATGTGACGAATTTGTAGTGTAAGTGGCGATCAGGGACACTATTGGGTGACGACCAAGACAATTCCTTTCTAACGATACTCTTTTGATTGGCAAAGGCGGCTAAGCGTGATGTGAGAGTTGGGACAGTTTGAGGTAAGGTCACGGCTGGAAGATGTCTCTCGAATGTAAAGTCATCGTTCAATACCTTTCCCGTTGCAAGCAACCCCAGACCCGTACCATCTGAGATGCAGTGATGAAGATAAATCGAGACAATAATTCCGCCGTCAATTACGTTTGCTTGCACCCGAAAGGCCGGTGCGCGTTCCTCATCAGTACCTTCGGGTAACGCTGACACGAGCTCAGGACGGATTGTGCTTGGTGGTAGCCCCAAGTTGCTTAACTCATCGTAGCTGTATGGCATCTCCTTGGTAGTAAGGTGCCGAACGTTGACTGGCGGATAGTCGATGAAGTCTCTATTCGAAAAGCGAACCTCCAGTCCATCTGGATTCGCAAGCTGGTGCTGTACCGGCACCACATAGCCTGACAGGTATGGTTTGGCATCGATCGTTCTTCTGACGAATGTATTTAGCTTTTCCAAAGCACCAGAGAGCACCTGTGAATCAGCCACACGGTACGCTAAGCATACTCGAATGTAGGCCCGTGGCATGCAACGTTCGACGCTCGACAAATGAATGACATGCTGAGTGTCAAGTTCAGAATACACGAGAGAGCCATCGTTTGTTCCTGTGCTTGACACAGACTGCTCCCTCGTTGTGGTTGTGCTTGAATTGGACACATTAGAGGGCGTGTGCTTTGTGCAGCATTGATTAGAGCATGCACAGCTTGGATACTGTAGGCACCCTCTTGAATCGACAGTGATATTGCCTGGGGAATGGGCTGGAATGGACACCATGCCGGCAATTTCGGAGCTCATCTATCTAGACTGAGGTCAGGGGTCAGAAGTACTCTATCAGAGGTTGGGAATTATTCCACGAGAAACAAACATACCTCCAATGAGTTACTTGCTAATCTGCGTAGTTTTGTTGGTTCAGGATGATAATGGATATTGGTTGTGGATATCTGCATTGTAGGATCCCCAAGATGTCGAGCTATATAGAACAGTTCTCAAGGAGATTCTGATCGTGCTGACTGATAGGGGTGACCAGCAGTGGTGATTCACAACGTTGACTGTAACGATGACTGAATATGGTGAATTGTCGTCACTTGGTTGGCCAACACGTGTACAAAATATTGACTACCAAGGTAGGCTTCGGTGGGAACTGATGCGACGACACCATCCACCAAATTGAAGGCGAGAATAAGGACCTTGTGTGAAGTTCATCGTGATCCAATATCAGTACTGCCAGGGTCAGTGGAGTAAGCAAACGATAACTTTGGGCTCATGGAAAGAACCTTTCATCACGCATGCCTGTCGATAGTTCGTTTGCTGCCATAATCAGGGTATATTGCTGCACTAACACGATAATAATGTTTGAATAGTGTTGGTGTGAGACGGGCGGTATTAGCACGAGGTCGACACCACGCTGTAAAAGTACGTGGCTTTGTATACAAGTACATTCGAGAGGACTACAGACCCTTTACGTGCATGTTACGTGTATGCACGAGATCAGCGGCAGCATTGAGTACATGAAGCTAGATATTTCCGCCTGATTAGCGTGGCCGTTTTGAGACACTTGCTTGCATTGCAAGGTAGCCGCATAATTGACGGCGTAGAGGCCGGAGGAACACAGATCTCGATGTCATGACTGTTGGGGAACTCGAAAGGCAAAAGCTGAGATAGATGCCGTGAGCAGGGTTCCAGCATCGTGCAAGGGTGGTTATCGACAGCCTTGTATCAGTAGGACAAGACGAAATCGTGTACGACGACATGTTTGCATTTTCCAGGGTCTCATTACCAGGCCGTGCAGGCGACAGTAGTGAGAAGCGAGATAGAGGATGCAGATGCAGGATTGCCGCGAGTACCAGTGATATGGTCTCACTGGTCAGAAGAGTGTCAGCTGAGCGAGGGCGAAGGTGGAGAAGTGATGCATGATGCATGTGCATTGGAAAGCGGAGTCGGCAAACGCCATGGCGTGCTGGCCTGATAACATGCATCTCTTGCGTCTGCATAGGCGCCAGATCGACCAATTGAAGAGCAAAGCACAAACAAATAAAGATCAGGATGTTCGACATGGTGTCGAAGGAGGGTGTGAAAGACAGGTACGAGAGATAGAGAAACAGGTGAGGACGAAACAAGGTTGAGGTCCTGTCAAGGACCAAGGTGGATAGTGTTGACAGGCGGGAGGGCCGGCTACACGGTAGCGTCGCCCGAATAGCTTACCCAGTACTCATACTCGTACTTGTACACCACATTGGAGCCTTGGAGGCAGTCTTCGCCTGTAACCCCATCGACACGGCCTCCACTATCTACGCATTTTTACGCCCAGGTTACGCGGGGGAAGCAGCCTCCTCCCTTCCGCCCGCCTTGACAGCTTGAGATGTCAAGTTCTGGCCCACACGAATCTGCATCCAAAGTACCAAGTCCCTTCCAAATAGTTCCCACGCGTCCCGTACCATCGTTCTTACGCCTTGCCCACCACAACCCCAGTCTGCCATGCCCTACCTGTCAAACTCGTCATAGCCCGAGCTGCTTGTCAGCCACGGTGCATCGAGATCGCGCCCTAACCCGCCCGACCCTCAATCTAGCGAATGTGAGCTCACATCCTTGTTCCTTGTAGATGCAAAGTACCCAGTAGCTTCAACATCAGGTATCAGGCACGGCCTTCCCCTTCGTTTGCTACAAGGCAGTTTGTAGCCTTCTACGTCTGTTTCCTTGTCCGTTATGGGTAGTAGTGTTCAGTCACCGCCTTTTGGAGTGTCGTATGAGGAGGCAAGGCTGATTGGAAAACAGTAGTAATCATGTTGATTGCTCCTGGAGGCTGACATGACAGTATCGACGGAAATGGGGCCCGGATCAATTACACGACCACGTTGAACAATGGTTGAATTAGCTGCAAACCTGGCGTTGAAAGCGATCTGCTGTTGAGAATCACGGTGAAGGTCAATGTTGAATAAAGATACTGCCCGTCTTCCCGGTCGAGCCGACTGAGGTTGTATGATTCCGCCGGGACGTGCCTAGAGGATGAGCCTCGCATGTCGCAATGCTGAGCGAACCAGTGGTTGGCTGGAATCCTTCAGACAAAACACCGATTCGATCTTTGAACGTCTAAAGGTGGACACTGGGGACATGTGCACATTTTCCGAACCACACCGACATTCGCTAGCTCGTATATGAACGAGTACTGCCTGGAAGTTGTTTCTGTCCGATACGACGACCATGGAATTTCAAACTGTGTCAGACAGTATGGCTATCCCCGTAGTGACTCATACGGGCCAATGCGAAGAACCCAAATGTCTGGACAGTGAATTGATAGGGACGGGGAACTTTGGTGTCATGCCGGCAGTTGTTTCCTGGCTACCACTTTGGATAATTCCGACTCCCGATGCTTGTTCGGACTAAACCCGCAACGCATATCATCTGCAAAGCTGCCCAGGGTGTGACGACCAGGTTGATGATGGCTAAAAGGATAGGATAGAAAAGGACTTACTTTCAAAGTGCAATATACTAGGAGCACTTGATTAGCCGAGTGAGTGGTAGACCGCTTCTTCGTTCAATTGTCCAAACCAAGGCCTCGGAGGAAATGTGATCTGCCTTGCGGTGAAAGAACGGTGGCTTGTGAATTCCTCCAGCTCGCTTCTGCAGTGTCTCAGAAATAGCATTACTTGCTCTGGCGATATCATCCTCATAACATAACAAGAACGGCTTGTCGAAAGTACAACGTGACTAGCGTGCATTATCTGTTTCGAAGATCTCGATTCTGTACATGCTCGAACGAGGAAGCATCTTGATTCGCGCCCCTCAAATTGAGAAGTACTCAGGCTGCATGGATTAGTGAAGATCGGCGATCCACAACACATCTCGCGACTTGATCGACCTCGCTTCGTTCGAATTCCCCGGAGGGTAGTATTAGTTTCTGATGTGGACATGACTGTGTCTGGTGAGTGGAGTAAGCATCATAACAACACTAAGGCCAGGCAAACACGCATGTCGAAGAGTAGATTGCGTGTCTTCTGAGAGGAAATCCAAAGCTCGTTCTCAATGATACGCTGCCCGAAAGCGCAAAGCTCGAACCGTCTGGCAAGATGCGAGCGTGAAG
>Ga0210040_10006068_pt1 | contig 15173 bp, 10 predicted proteins | sample CryGeyCG12114_NA_FD_185462 | JGI IMG/M metagenome (GOLD analysis project Ga0210040, IMG submission 185462) | Groundwater microbial communities from aquifer - Crystal Geyser CG19_WC_8/21/14_NA (SPAdes) (version 2) | ecosystem: Environmental > Aquatic > Deep subsurface > Groundwater | place: USA... | reverse complement strand
AGCCGGAGGAAGGCCGTCGACAGGTCCTCCACGTCGAAGTTGCCCTCCTGCACCCCGGTCTTGGCCATGCTGGTCGAGCCGCCCCGGCCCCGGGGGCCGAACTCGGCGTAGGTGGCGGCGGTGGCGGTGGTGACCGACGGCTCGCCCAGCAGGTGCAGCACCATGTCGAGCATGTGCACCCCGATGTCCATCAGCGGTCCACCACCGGCGGTGGCCCGACGGGTGAACCAGCTGCCGAGGCTGGGGATGCCCTCCCGACGCAGCCAGCCGGCCTTGGCGTAGTAGATCTCGCCGAGCAGACCGGCGTCCACGATCTTCTTCAGCGCCTGGATGTCACCCCGACGGCGGTGGTTGAACGACACGTCGAGGACGCGGTCGTTGCGCTCGGCCGCCTCGACCATCGTGGCGGCCGTCGCTCCGTTCTCGGCCATCGGCTTCTCCGAGAGCACGTGCACCCCGGCGTCGAGCGCGCTGATGGCCATCGGCGCGTGCAGGGTGGTGGGCGTGGCGATGCTGAGCAGGTCCAGGTTGCCGGTAGCGATCAGCTGCTGCCAGTCCTGGTGCCGCTGGTCGGTCCCGAGGCCGTACTTCTCGCCCACCTCCCCCAGCACGTCGAGCTCCATCCCGGCGATCCCGACCAGCTCGACGTCCGGAGCGGCGTGGTAGGCCGCCATGTGCTGCTGACCCGCCCAGCCGAGGCCGATCACCCCGGCGCGCAGCGGCGAGGCCCCGTTCACGCGACGTCCTCGGCGAGCTTGCCGCCCACGAACATGGGTGGCGCCATGTTGACCACCGGGGGCGGGGCGAAGTCGGTCCCCTCGTCGGGGCGGGCCCAGAGCACGGCGTTGGCCAGCACCCGCTGGATGTCGGGGTGGTGGTAGACCGGGTACTCCTGGTCGCCCGGGGAGAAGTAGAAGACCTTCCCCAGGCCGCGACGCCAGGTGCAGCCGGAGCGGAACACCTCGCCGCCGGAGAAGGTGGAGAGGAAGACCTGCTCGTCCGGTGCCGGGATGTCGAAGAACTCCCCGTACATCTCCTGCTCGGGGATCACGATCGGCTGCGGCACACCCTGGCTGATCGGGTGGGACGGGGAGACGTTCCAGACCAGCTCGGTGTCGGCGGAGTTGCGCCAGGCCAGCGTGCAGCCGGTGCCCATCAGCCTCTTGAAGATCTTGGAGAAGTGGGCCGAGTGCAGGGCCAGCAGGCCCATGCCGCCGAGCACCCGCTCGTGCACCTTGGCCACGACCGCGTCGTCGACGTCCGCGTGCCGCGCGTGCCCCCACCAGGTGAGGACGTCGGTGCTGCCCAGCACCTCCTCGGTCAGCCCGTGCTCGGGCTGGTCCAGGGTGGCGGTCCGGACCTCAACCTGGTCCCCGAGCAGGCTGCGCAGGCCGCTCGCGATGGCGCCGTGCATCCCGTCCGGGTAGCGCTCGGCCATCCCAGCCTGGTCGCGCTCGCTGTGTTCGTGGAAGTTCTCGCCCCATACGGTGACGCGGATCGGTGAGTTCACGAGGTCCTAGTCTGGTCTGCTGCCCGACGCCCGACGTCGGCGGGTTGCGATCATGGACCCATGGCCGTCCCGAGCTCACCCCTGCACCAGATGAAGCTGCGCGCGTTCGACCTGAGCGAGCGCACCGGCAGGCTCGGTCGCCGCTCCGCGCAGCAGCGGCTCGGCCGGCTGCGGAACCGGGCGTTCATGATCGGTCAGACCGCGGTCACCGCGGGCCTGGCCTGGATGCTGGCCAGCGCCATCTTCAGCCACCAGCAACCGTTCTTCGCCCCGATCGCCGCGATCATCTGCCTGGGCGGCACCTTCGGCAACCGGCTCCGCCGCGGCTTCGAGATCGCCATCGGCGTGGCGGTGGGCATCGCCATCGGCGACCTCTTCGTCCAGGTGTTCGGCGCCGGTACCTGGCAGGTCGTGCTAGTCGTGGCGGTCTCGATGTCCCTGGCCACGCTGCTGGGAGCGGGGCAGCTGATGACCACCCAGGCCGGGGTGCAGTCGATCATCGTCACGGTGCTGCTGCCTGACCCGAGCCAGGGCCTCGACCGCTGGGGTGACGCCGTGGTCGGGTGCCTGGTAGCCCTGGTCGTGGCCACGGTCGCTCCCAGCTCACCCCTGCGCAAGCCCGCCGTCCTGGCCGCGCAGATCCTGCGGGACCTCTCCGCCACCCTGGACGCTGCGGTCAGCGCCCTGGACCGGCGGGACGAGGAGGCAGCCGACCAGGTGCTGGACCGGGCCCGGGCCACCGAGACCAAGCTGCAGGAGCTGGCCGAAGCCAACCGCGAGGGCCTGGCCGTCGTCCGGCACTCCCCGTTCCGACGTGGTCAGCTGCCCGAGGTCCAGGCCTATGCGGACCTGCTCGAGCCGCTGGACCGCGCCAGCCGGAACCTCCGGGTGCTGGCCCGGCGCGCGGTGACGTCGGTCTGGCGCGAGGAGAAGGTTCCGGCCACCTACCTCGAGCTGCTGGCTGCGATGGCCATCAGCGCCCGCGCCATGGCCGCGGAGCTCGAGCAGGGCCGGCTGCCCGTGGCCGCCCGGGAGGGGCTCGTCGCCGCCGGCGTCCGCAGCTCCCACCAGCCGCTGCCGCACTCGCTCTCCGCGGTGGCGATCCTGGCCCAGAGCCGGTCGATGGTCGTCGACCTGCTGGAGCTCACCGGGCTGGACCCCGAGGAGGCCCGCGACCTCGTCCCGGACGTGGACTGAGCCTCGTCAGGACACCTGCGGGACGCGATTTGGCTTCCCCCCGACCCATCGCCTAGTGTTGTCTTCAGCGGCGCGGGGTGGAGCAGCTCGGTAGCTCGCTGGGCTCATAACCCAGAGGTCACAGGTTCAAATCCTGTCCCCGCTACAACCGAGAGGCGCCTCTGACTAGGTAGGTCACTAGTCAGAGGCGCTTTTCCATGTCGTGGGTTGGCTATGTGGCCGGGCGCTTGGCGACGAGCCGAATGAGGCCCCTCCTGCCGTTCCTCAGTGATGCCCGGGTGGTCTACCACTGCCGTCGCTGCCAGCTCCGGCTCGGCCGGTTGACCCATCCGAGTACGAGACCATCACGGCCACCAGTGGGCCACGCCGCATGCTGGTGGCAGCGTCAGCTGGACGTGCTGCAGCGGCCAGCAGGGTGTGGTGCGGTCGAGCTCGTCAGGAGCTGCAGGGCGTCCAGCGCGTGGTCGGCAATGGTCTCGGGACTTCCGAGCACGTCGAGCGTCACGCCCTCCTCGTCCGGCTCGAGCGGCTCGAGTGTCTGGAGCTGGGAGTGGAGCAGGGCGGCCGGCATGAAGTGGCCCGTCCGTCTCCCCAGCCGGGCGTCGATCAGCTCGGCGGCGCCGTCGAGGTGGACGAACCGGACTCGGGCGCGGCTGCTGCGCAGGACGTCGCGGTAGCGGCGCCGCAGCGCCGAGCAGGTCAGGACTGCTGAGGTGTCGTCGCCGTCGATCCAGTCGCGGAGCGATGCGAGCCAGGGTGCGCGGTCGGCGTCGGTCAAGGCGGCTCCGCTCGCCATGGTGGTGACGGCCTCGGGGCTGTGGGGTGATCGGCCTCGGCGAACCGCCAACCGAGCCGGGCGGCGAGCAGTGCGGCGACGGTCGACTTGCCGCATCCCGCTACGCCCATCACGACGATCGCTTCTGTTCGGGGTGCGCTCGATCGTGAGGTCATCCGTCCAGACCCGTCGAGCTCGGTTCCCGACCGTCGGGCTCACCCGCGCCGCAGCCGCTCGGACGAGGGCGGTGCAGCACCTCGCCGGCGTGTCGTTCGACGAACGTGTCCGGATCGGCGGCGTAGGCGGCGACGTCCACCGTGGCGGGGTCCAGGTAGTTGAGGTTGACGCGGCGCACCACCTCCTCGGGGATGCCGGTGGCCAGGGTGACCGTGACGCGGTTGCGCTCCCCGCGCTCGGCGTCCCAGGTCCCCTGACCCCGCAGGTGGGTGGAGTACGCGAGGTCTCCCCAGGGCCGGTCGCGGAAACGGTCCCACGGCCCGAGGAAGTAGTCCCGGTTGTGATAGCCGATCTCGACGATGTCGGGGTGCATCACGGAGACCTCGGTGATGTGCGGGGCCTAGATGATCAGCTCGCCGCCGTCGGCGACGATCGGCTCCAGCTCGTAGAAGCCCTTGGCCGCGGTCCAGAGGTCCTCGTACCTGCTGGGTATGACCCAGAGCACGCGGCGCACCGGCGTGTCCCGGTACGTCACGTGGGTCTCGGCCGACACGGCGGCACAGGCGGTCCAAGCCTCCTCGGGGGTGCCGAAGGCGGCGGCGTGCAGCGTGTCGGTACCCGAGGCGACGACCAGGCAGAGCGCCAGCCGACGGGTCGGGACCAGGGCGGCGGCTTCGTCCACCAGAGCCCGGACCGGAGTCACGCCTCGGGTGCCGATCATCTCCGCCCTGGTGACCAGGGCGCCCACCCAGTGCGAGACGTCGATCAGCTCCGGTCCGGACACTCCCGGGAAGAAGTACGTGTTGCCGCCCGAGAAGCCGACCACCTCGTGCGGGAACACCGGACCGACCACGATCGCCACGTCTGCCTCGACCACGTGCCGGTTGACCCGCACCTCGACGGCCAGGTCGGTGACCAGCCCGCCGGTCAGCTCGGCCATCCGCTCGGCTTCGATGGTGCCCAGGTCGGTCAGGGTCCCGGGCAGCCCCGGCTGGTGGTTGAGGATCTGCCAGCCCGGGTACGTCGCCGCGCTCTTCCCGGCCTCGAAGCCCAGGTGTCGGGCGAGCTGCTCTTCGCTCATCGCCTGGTGCGTGCCGAGGGCCACGACGAGGGTCACCGCTGCAGCCCGGTCGGTGAGCGCGTCCCGTACCGCCTGCAGCAGCAGCGGGAGCGGACAGGTGCGCGTCCCGTCGGGTACGACCAGGCACACCCGCGCACCGTCCAGGTCTGCCCCTTCGAGGCTCTCCAGGACGAAGGTCCGCACCTGGTCGGCGGTGAGCTGTACTCCGGCACCGCCGATCGTGTGCCGCTGGTGCGGGTGTGCTGCGCGGGTGCTGGGGGCCTCTCCTGCATCGGTCCGGGGCCTGGTGCCGATGGTGGTGGGCGTACCGGTGTCGGTGATGGCCGCAGCCTGCGTGTGGACGGCGCGCGCCAGCTCGGTGCCGCGAGCGAGGTCGGGGGCGAGAAGGGCGAGCGTCGCCGTGATGGCCTCGGTCAGGTCTGGAGTTCGCGCGGCGCTGGTGAAGCGTTCAGCGGCAGTGTCGTGGAGGGGGGCTCCCTCGCCGCGAAGGTGCAGCATCCAGGCGGCGAGAGCGGTGGCGCCCCCCTGGGGCAGACGTCCTGCGGCACGTTCGGCGCGGACCAGCGGGATGATGCGCACCGCGAGCTTGGTGGAGCCCTCGGCGGCGATCTGGGCCAGGAGGTGTCGCATCCGGGGGTTGGCGTACCGGGCGAGCAGTGCTGTCCGGTAGCTGGTCACGTCGGTCTGGTCGAGGGTGAGGTGGGGCTGTGCCTCGTCCCAGAGCAGCTCGACCCAACGGCGGCAGGCTGGGTCGGCAATGGCCTGGTCGATGAACTCGTGACCTCGGATGCTGCCGGCGTAGGCGAGCAAGGAGTGGGAACCGTTGAGCATCCAGAGCTTCCGCTGCTCGAACGGGGCGACGTCGGCAACGAGCTGGGCGCCAGCGGCCTCCCAGAGTGGACGGCCACCGGGGAAGGTGCCGCTGATCACCCACTCGCTGAACGGCTCGGTGGGGACGGGAGCGGTGTCGTGGTAGCCGCCAGCCGACGAGGCGGTCGCGAGGTCCTCGTCGGTGGTGGCCGGTGTGATCCGGTCGACCATGGAGGAGGCGAAGTCGACGTTCGCCTTGATCCAGCCGAGCAGGGAGGCGTCGACGTGTCGGGCCAGGTCGGCGACGACGGTGTGGGTGACGCGACCGTTGTGCGCCAGGTTGTCGCAGGACAGGATCGTCAGCGGCCCCGCCGCTGCGGCTCGGCGCGCCAGCAGGCCGGCAACGAGCCTGGCCGGTACCGTCTGTACCGGCGAGGTCGGGTCGTCGCGGAGTGCACCGATGTCGGAGGTGACCGCGTCGGTGAGGACCAGATGGCCGTCCACCCCGTACAGGTAGGCCGGCTCGGTGACGGTGAGGGTGAGCACGGACACCGACGGCGACCGCAGGTAGTCGAGGTAGCGGATGTGGTCGGCGGCTGGATGGACCGCTGACACGGCGCCGATGACCTCGGACGTGTCTGCTCCAGCCGCCCGGGTGATCAGGGTGTAGAGACCGTCCTGGGGCTGCAGGCGGTCGGCGACGTCTGAGCGTCGACCGGTGGACGCCGCGATGCCCCAGTCGGCGGCGTCTGGTGCGTGCCAGGTGTACCAGGCTTGGTGGGCTCGATGGAAGTTCCCGATCCCGAGGTGCACGATCCGGACGGGTGCGGCCGACCGGGTGCCGGGGAGCGATCGCGACAAGCGGGGACGCTGGATCTGGGCCACGGCGGTCAGTGGTCCGTCGTCGGCGTCGCGTGGTCGACCTGGGTTGTGGCCTCTGTGTCGAAGCTGAGGAGCACCTTGCTCGAACGGACAGGGTCTGCGGCGACCTCGAAGGCCCGCTCGAACCGACGGTAGTCGAAGACGTCGGTCACGATCGGCGTCAGGTCGAGGAGCCCGGTGGCGATGGCGGCGATCACGTCGTCGAACTCGCGGTCGAAGCGGTAGCTGCCACTCACCCTCAGCTCCTTCGAGATGGCACGCGCGGCAGCGAAAGGGGTGTCGCCCACGCGTTGGTTGCCCACCATGATGACGTCACCCGCGGGGCGGGTTTCCTCGAGCGCGAACGCGAGCCCTGCTGCGCTGCCCGAGCACTCGAACGAGACGTCGAACAGCTCGGGCTGGTCGGCGGCTGGCCGGCGCGGGTCGACGGTCTCGGTCGCGCTCAGCGACCTGGCGAGGAGGAGCGGCCGCTCGTGAAGGTCGCTGACGGTGATCGAGCGGGCGCCCTTCAGCCGCAGGACGGCGACCAGGGCGAGGCCGATCGGACCGGCCCCCACCACCAGGACGCGCTGCTGGTCAACCGTCGGGCTCCGTTGACAGCGTGCCAGGCCACGCTTGCCGGCTCGACCATGGCGAACCGCTGCAGCGGCAGGTCGGCCGGCAGCGTGCGGAGGTTCCCTCCGGGAACGGAGCTGGTGGTGGCGAGGCCGCCGTCGCAGTGTGGGAGGCATGCTGCGCTGCGACGGCCTCGGTGGGGACTGCTGCCGATGTGAGCGATGCGGGACAGACCGCCGGGTCGCGCCGGTGAAGGCGGCGACATCCACGCACGTCTGTGGGGGGCCGAGCCGGCGTCGCCTCCCCCGTGCAGGCGTGAGGTGAACGAGGACGAGAGACCTCGAGCCCGGTCAGAGGCGCACCCCGAGACGGCCGGCCTCGTGCACCGCCGCCGTCCGGGTCGAGACGCCGAGCTTTCCGAAGACCGAGCGCAGGTGGGCGTGGATCGTGCGCGGGCTGACGACCAGGCGGGTGGCGAGCTCGGCGTTGCTCAGGCCTTGGGCGAGCAGACCGAGGACTTGGACCTCCCGGCTGGTGAGGCCTGAGGGCAGCGGAGCGGCGAGGGCGGACCCGAGCTCCGCGACCACCTGCGTGGCGGTGGCGAGCGCCTGTCCGGGATCGAGCTGGACGCCGGCGTCGTACGCGGCAGTCCAGGCGTCCTCCCCCAGAACGGCGTGGAGCCCGGCTCGACCGGCGTCGGGCAACGGAGACATCGTCTCCTCCCAGCTGCCGTAGGTCTGCGCCCAGCTGTCGGCAGTGCCGAGCAGCTGCGCAGCGGACCGCGGTCGGCCGAGATCGGCTGCGAGTGTCGCGACACCGCTCACGAGGTGGTGGGTGCCGGCTGTGGTGCCAGACCTCCGGGCGGTGTCGAGGCTCCGCCGGTATCCGTCGAGCGCTTCCAGCCACCGGTGCTGACGGCGCTGCAGGTCGGCGAGCGCGCCGAGTGCTCCCGCTTCGCCCAGGCCGACGTCCAGCCGGTGGAAGCCGGCGATGCTGTCGAGCAGGTGGCGCTCGGCTGCCGCCGAGTCTCCCGAACCGCGGGCCGCCTCGGCCAGCCGCATCATCGACCAGCTTGCGCCGACCTCGTCGCCGGCGCGGCAGCAGATTCTCAGGCTCTGTCTCGCCAGCCTCTCTGCGGTCGCGTGCTCACCTTCGTCGAGAGCGACCCGGCTCAAAGCTCGCAGGCGGACCGCCTGCTGCTCGGGGTCCCCGAACTGCTGGTTCAGAGCCAGCGACTCGACGAAGCTCGAACGAGCCCTGTCGATCGACCCCGAGCTCAGTTCCGACCAGCCCGCAGCGAGGGTGAGGACGGCGCGGGCCGACCCCGCAGCCGCCGACGTCGGGTCCCAGGGCTGGCCGAGGGCCGCGGTGATCGCGGCATGGTGCCGTCCCAGGGAGCCGGCGTGCGCCCACACGTTCTTCATCCCGGCCGTCAACCGGAGCAGCGCCTCACTCGCCCCGTGCTCCGAAGCCCAGGCCAGTGCAGCCTCGACGTCGGCCTCCTCGCCCTGCAGCCGCGCCAGCCAGATGTCCACGTGCGGTCCTCGGCGCGCCTCCTCGAACCGTCGGGTCTCCTCGATCAGGTGCTCGACATGTCGCAGCCGGACGCGCGTCACGGCGTCTGCGGGCTGCTCGTCGAGGCGGTCCAGCGCGTACTGCCGGACCACCTCGTGCATGACGAACCTGGTGTCGTCGCTGTCCAGCGGCAACCGTCGGATCAGGGACCGCCCGGTCAGGGTCGCCAGAGTGGTCAGGTCAGCACCCGCAACCCGCTCGGCAGCTGCCAGGCTGCACTCGCCGACGAACACCCCCATGGCCCGGAGCGTCTCCTGCTCCCTGGTCGACAAGGACGACCAGGTGTTGTCCAGCACCAGACGGAGCGCTCGGTGCCGCGCCGGCAGGTGGCTGCTCGACGTCGCGACCAGGTCGAGTCCGTGCTCGATCCGCGCGAGCAGGTCGGGCGCCGACAGCGTCCGCAACCACGGGGCAGCCAGCTCGATGGCCAACGGCATGCCGCCCAGCCGCTGACACACCGCAGCCACCGCCTGCTCCTCCGACACCGTCGGTGAGTAGCCGGGGAACACCAGTCCAGCCCGGTCGAAGAAGAGCTCAGCTGCCTCCCCACGCGACGCGATCGCGCCGGGCGCCGAGCCGCCGAGAGCGTCCAGGTAGATCTCCGTCCCGATGCCCAGCGGCGTCCGGCTCGTGGCCAGCACCACCAGTCCTGGACAGGACGGGAGCAACGACGCCCCCAGCTCCTGGCAGGCCGCCGCCAGGTGCTCGCAGTTGTCCAGCAGCAGCAGCGCGCCCCGCTGGCGCACCACCCGGCTCACGCCGCTCGACAGGCTGTCGGCGTCCGAGCCGATCAGCCGAGCCGCCCGTCCCACCGCCGTCCACAGCTGGTCGACCGTCGTGAGCGCCGTCAGATCGACCCACCACCCGCCTCCGGCGAACCGGCCGGTGAGCTCCTCGTCAGCCGCCAGCCGAGCGGCCAGCTCGACGACCAGGCGCGTCTTGCCCGACCCGCCGAGTCCGACGAGGCTGAGCATGCTTCCGGCCGTGGTCGCCTGGGACGCAGTCACCACCCATCGCTGCAGGTCGTCAAGATAGCCGGCCCGCCCCACGAAACGGGTCAGGTAGGAGGGCGCGCCCGAGACCGTCGCGTGCTCGGCGACCGAGGCGGCACCCATCGTCACACAGTAGGGATAGCGGACCTGAGCGTTGCTGGATATCGGCATTTGTGCCGATGCGGTCCTCCACCTGGGTCCCCACCATGGCGGTGTCAGTTGTCGGGCCCGGGTCACCGCGTCCGAGTTGATGGAGGGGTTCACTCATGCACTGGACACGCAAGCTGGCCGCGACGCTCACGGTTGCGGCTGCCGTCGCCACGCTGACCGGGACCACGGCCGCAGAGGCGCACACCCGCGGGCGGGTCGAGGTGGTCGAGCTCGCCACCTTCGTCGGCGGTCCCTGCGCCGACGACATCTGCAGCACGGGCAGCACGATCGGCCCCGACGGCGCCCTGTACGTCACCGACTCCACCGCGGGCCGCATCCGGCGCGTCGATCCCCGGCGGGGAACAGTCACCACCTTCGCCGACGGACTACCGCCGGCGATCCCCGGGGTGGTCGGCGGCGGACTCACCGACATCGCCTTCCGGGGCCACACCGCGTTCGTCCTGGTCACCGGGGTGAGTGAGTTCTGGACCACGTTGATCGGGTCTTCCCGTGTCCCGGCGGCCGAGGGCATCTACCGGCTCGACCGGGTCGGCAGCGGGCGGACGCGTGCCACCTTGATCGCCGACATCTACGCCTGGAGCGAGGCGCACCCGCCGCTGAACTCCGGGTACTTCATCCCAGGCGGGTTCACCTACGCCATGCAGCCGTACAAGAACGGCTTCCTTGTCACCGACGGACACCACAACCGAGTGCTGCAGGTGGGGCTGGCCGGCGACATCAGTGTGTTCTCCGACTTCGACGCCAACGTCGTGCCCACAGGGCTCGATCGCGTCGGCCGTACGGTCCTCGTCGGCCAGGCCGGACCGGTGCCGCACCTCCCCGCCACAGGACAGGTGGTCGCGCTTCGCCGTCCGGGTGGCCGGGTGATCGACGTGGCCGCCGGTGCGCCGCTGCTCGTCGACGTGGAGGTCGGCCGGGACGCGGTCTACGCTCTCGCGCAGGGCTACTGGCCCTACGCAGGAGAACCGGGCAAGGAAGGCTTCCCGGCCTCGGCCAACACAGGGATGCTGATGCGAGCCGACCGTTCCGGTCAGTTCCGGGCCGTCGCGTCCCGGCTGGACCGTCCCACCACGTTCGAGCTCATCGGCAGCACGGCCTTCGTGGTCACCATCACCGGCAAGGTGCTCCGGGTCACCGACCTGCGCCAGCGGTGACGCCGGCGGACGCCGACCAGCGGAAGGGGGCGCGAGCTCTGGCGGTGGCTCAGGCCGTCGCCCCTCCCGGCTGAGCACGCCCGCAGCCGATGACGCGCGACTCCGCGGCTACTCTGCGCTCCAGGCGCCGGCGAGCGACTGGCTGGGCGCCGCAGCCAGGGGGCGAGCGGACGGGGGTGCTGATGACCGAGCGGGCGGACCGGCACCAGGTCCGGGGTGCCCCCCTCGACGCGCGGGCCATGCGCCAGGCGAACCTCGGCCTCGTGCTGGGCGAGGTGGTCCGCCGGCCCCCGATCTCCCAGCCCGACCTCGTCGAGGCCACCGGTCTGAAGAAGGCGACAGTCAGCCGGCTGCTGGACGAGCTGGTGCGGCTCGGCTGGGTGCGGATGAGCGGTGCTGCGGCCGGAACCGTCGGACGCCCCCGCACCCTGTTCGCGCCGGACCCGGCCCGGGGCCTGGTGGTCGGCGCCAGGATCAGCCTCGACGCTCTGTCGGTGCTGGCCGTGGACTTCGGCGGGACCGGGCACCGCCGAGGGGCCCACCCGATGGACGTCGCCGCCACACCGCAGCGGGACGTGGCCGAGGCGTTGCGGCGGCTGCTGGAGAGCACGCTGAGCACGACGACGGCCCCGGTCCTCGGGGCCGCGCTCGCCCTGTCCGGCATCGTCGATGCCGGACGGCTCGGGTTCGCCCCCGGCCTGGAGTGGCCCGACCCGGACGCCACCGCGATGTTCGGCAGCACGCTCGGTCCACGTCTGGCCGACGGCGCCCCGCTGGTGGTGGAGAACGAGGCCCGGCTGGCCGCCGTGGGCGAGCAGCGGTACGGAGCAGCAGCCGGGGTGGACGACTTCGTGTACCTGCTCGGTGCGACCGGTGTCGGTGCGGGCGTCGTGGTCGACGGACGGCTGCTCCGTGGGTCCCGCGGTGCGGCCGGCGAGGTCGGCCACGTCAGCATCGCCATGGCCGGAGAACGGTGTTCGTGCGGCAAGACCGGGTGCTGGGCCACCTACCTCGGGGAGGCGGAGCTGGTACGGCTGGTGGAACTCGCCCGGATGGACGGGGAGACCTCCTCCCTCTGGACAGGGCGTCCAGGCGCGGCCGGCGCGGCACCCGACCCGGCTGAGGTGCTGGCTGCGGCTCGGGGAGGCGACGCGGTGGCGCTGCGGGCGTTGCGGCTGATGCGGCGCGCACTCGCCGCGGGGATCGGCAACCTGGTGAGCGCCTACGACCCGGAGCTGGTGGTGCTCGGGGGCTTCCTGTCAGCCGCCTTCGGGGGCGACCTCGAGCCCCTGCGCGCGGAGGTGGACGACTGGGTGATGGGTGGCGGCGTCCACACCGAGCTGCAGCTCACGGCCTCAGGCTTGGCGGACGCGTCCCTGCTGGGAGGCATCGCCCTGGTGCACGACCGTGTCGTGCAGGCGCCGCGACTGAGCTGACCCCGCGCGGACCACCCGGGCCGATGGTCGTCCGGCTAGCCGTAACGCCGTTGTCACCCCGGGGTCTTCACGTCGTCTCTTCGGTGGACCAGCATTGTCTACAACGGAGACAAACTCGGCCAGAGGACGGCATGCCTGCTCGCGTCACCCGACGTATCAACCGGGACTGGTGGTTCGAGCCCGTGCCTGTCGACGCCGGACGCGAGCCGGCGGCAGGCCTCCGGCTCGACGCGGGTCCCGCGGCGGGACTGGTGTCGGTGACCTTGCCGCACTCGACGGGTCTGGTACCGGCCCAGGGGTTCGACGAGCAGGACCACCAGATCATCTCCACCTACCGCCGGCGGCTGGCGCTGCCCGCGTCCGCGGCGGAGGGTCGGGTCGTCATCGAGTTCGGCGGGGTGATGACGGCGGCCACGGTGTACTGCAACGGCACCCGCCTGGTGGAGCACCTCGGCGGCTTCGTGCCCTTCTCGGTGGAGCTGACGGGCGTTCTGCGCCTCGACGGCCAGGACGTCCTCACCGTCGAGGTGGACTCCCGGGAGCGATCCGACATCCCTCCCTTCGGCGGGCACATCGACTACCTGACCTTCGGCGGGATCTACCGCGACGTCACGCTCTCCCTGCTGCCGCACACCTTCCTCACCGACGTCTTCGCCAAGCCCGTCGACGTGCTGACCGACCAGCGGCGGATCGAGGTCTCCTTCCGGCTCGATGCCTCCGGGGATCGTCCTCCGCGCCCGGAGCCTGTCGACGGGCCCGGAGCTGCTGCAGGAGCGGGAGCGCTCGAGGTCGAGGTGGACGTCCTGGACGGCGACCGGGTGGTGTCGAGCACGAGGGCGCCGCTCGGCAGCGCGGTGAGCGGCTCGGTGATGGTGCGCGGTCTGCAGGAGCTGCGGCTCTGGGACGTCGACGACCCCGCGCTCTGCACCGTGGCCGTCCGCCTCGTCCGGGACGGGCGGGTGCTCGACGAGACGTCGGTCCGGACCGGGCTGCGGGACGCCCGGTTCACCGGCCAGGGGTTCCAGCTCAACGGGCGACGGATCACCCTGCGCGGGCTCAACCGGCACCAGACCTACCCCCACGTGGGCGCGGCCATGGGGCACCGGGGTCAGCGCCGGGACGCCCTCGTGCTGCGGTCGGAGCTCAAGTGCAACGCCGTGCGCACCTCCCACTACCCGCAGGACCCCAGCTTCCTGGACGCCTGCGACGAGCTGGGCCTGCTGGTCTTCGAGGAGATGCCCGGCTGGCAGCACATCGGCGACCAGGCCTGGCAGGACCTCGCCTGCCGCGACGTCGACGCCATGGTCCGGCGGGACCGCAACCACCCCGCGATCGTCCTCTGGGGCGTCCGGGTGAACGAGTCCTTCGACGACACCGGCTTCTACACCCGGACCAACGAGATCGCGCACCGGCTCGACGGCTCCCGGCAGACCAGCGGCGTCCGCTACTTCGTGGAGTCCGAGCTGCTCGAGGACGTGTTCGCCCTCAACGACTTCCAGACCGGCGGACTGCTCGAGAGGCCGAACCACCCCCGCTACCTCGTCTCGGAGTACGCGGGCCACATGTTCCCGACCAAGCGCTTCGACAACGTCCAACGGGTGCAGGAGCACGCCCTGCTGCACCTGAGGGTCCTGGACGGGCTGCACGCCGACCCGGGGATCGCCGGAGGTTTCGGCTGGTGCGCCTTCGACTACGCCACCCACGCCGAGTTCGGCTCCGGCAACCGGATCTGCTATCACGGCGTGGCCGACGACTGGCGGGTGCCCAAGCCGGCGGCCGGGGTGTACCGCTCCCAGTGCGACCCGGGCGAGGAGGTCGTCCTGGAGCCCGCGTTCCTCTGGGCCGCCGGCGACCACAGCGACTACGGCGGGCCCGGCGTCGGACTGGTCCTGTCCAACTGCGACCGGGTGCTGGCGTACGTGGACGACAGCCTCGCGGCCGAGCTGCTGCCGGACCGGGCCGGCTACCCGCACCTGCCGCACCCGCCGTTCCGGTTCGACCAGACCAGCGGGATCGCCCCGTGGCGCCGCAGCTGGGGCGACCTGCGGCTCGAGGGCTATCTCGGTGACCAGCTGGTGGCGACCCGGACGCTGTCCGGGCGTGGGCTCGACCAGGAGCTGGTGGTGAGCACGGACGACGACGTGCTGGTCGCCGACGGCGCTGACACCACCCGGCTGCTGATCCGGGTGACCGACGAGTTCGGGAACGCCCGGCCCTACACCACCGGTGCCGTGCGGATCGAGGTCGACGGCCCTCTCACCCTCATCGGTGACGAGCCGGCCGCCCTGGTGGGCGGGGTGGTCGGGGTCTGGCTGCGGGCCCAGGACCGACCTGGTGAGGCCGTCGTCCGGGTGCGGCACCCGGTGCTGGGCAGCCGGGAGTGCCGCGTCCGGCTCGAGCAGGCCGAGGACGAACCGTGGTGAGCGAGGCCGCCGGCGACTGGCCGGCGCCCGCGGAGGTCTCGGTCGTCGCGGTGCTCTGCGCCGGCGACCCCGACTCGCTGGTGGCCACGGCACAACCGGTGATCGAGCTTGACTTCGGGGGCGTGGTCGGCGACCGCCACCACGGGCTGACCCGGCCGTCGGACACCCGCCAGCTGCGCTACTACCCGCGCGGCACGATGATCCGCAACCGCCGGCAGCTGACCGTGGTCTCGGTGGAGGAGCTGACCGACGTCGCCGAGCGGCTCGGCGTACCGTTCCTGCGGCCGGAGTGGCTGGGCGCCAACCTTTTGGTCGAGGGCCTCCCCCGGCTCAGCACGCTGCCGATGGGCACCCGGCTGATGTTCGCCGGCGGCGCCGGCCTGGTCTGCGAGGGCGTGAACCAGCCCTGCCGGCTGCCCGCCGAGGTGATCCAGC
>Ga0210040_10006067_pt1 | contig 15173 bp, 13 predicted proteins | sample CryGeyCG12114_NA_FD_185462 | JGI IMG/M metagenome (GOLD analysis project Ga0210040, IMG submission 185462) | Groundwater microbial communities from aquifer - Crystal Geyser CG19_WC_8/21/14_NA (SPAdes) (version 2) | ecosystem: Environmental > Aquatic > Deep subsurface > Groundwater | place: USA... | reverse complement strand
AGGTGGCCCGCCCAGCACCTCCGCCCAGTAGGCGGCGAGCCGTTCGACGTGCCGGGGGTTCAGGTCGTCATGGCTGAACGGGTGGTTGAGCTCGGGATCGGCCAGGCAGCGGGCATGGTGGGCGGCAGCCAGGGACAGGAGGGCTTGCCCACCCCCGGCGAAGCCGAAGAGGCCCGGTCGCATCTCCCCAGACTGGCACCGCCGGATGCGTTCGGCCAGGATCGTCGGGTCGGTGACGGCTGGCGGGGAACCGTGCTGGCGTCAGTTCATGGGTGTCGCCGACCGCTAAGGTGGTCCGGCGACGAGGGGCGGTAGCTCAGCCGGTTAGAGCAGGGGACTCATAATCCCTGGGTCGCGGGTTCGAGCCCCGCCCGCCCTACAACATCGGCCTGACTAGGCGAGTGGAGCGGATAGGCGACCAGGACTGACGGGTCCCTTTGATGTTCATGCGTCATGCCCAAGTTCACCTTCGGGCTATCGGAACGGAACACGCTGCTGCGGGTATGGTTTCGGCCGGCGCTTGGTCGTAGTCGGCGGCCATCACCTCGTAGGGGTTGTCGACCGGTTCAGGGTCGGCGAGGCGGTCCCACATGGCTTCCTCTTCGTTTGTCAGTTCGGGCAGGCTCATGCTGCACCGACCAGGGCGGCCCTGACCTCGGTGGCGTGCGGGCCGTCGCGCCACGGCACGGGCTGGGTGAGGACGGCCGGGGTGCCGGAGGGGAACAGGACCGCCCGGCCCATGGGCAGCTCGCGGAGCTCGGCGGGGGTGAGGATCGGCTCGCGCTGCTCGGTGCGGGTGACGGTGCGTCGGCCGGCGGAGACACTGGCAGAGCGGGCCAGCCGGGGTGCGGTGCCGATCAGGTCGGACAGCCGGTGCAGGTCCGCGGTCTCGTCCACCCCGCCGCCGTAAACACGCGTTGGCCGAGCTCCACAGCTTGTCCATGCCCTTGTCGCCCCACGCCTCGGCGCCCTGGGCCCAGGACTGCAGGATGATGCCGCGAACCCCGAAGTGGGAGTAGCAGCCGTCGAGGTCCCGGGATCCAGCAGGTGTTCGCGGCCTCGTCGAGTACCCCGACGAACGGGACGGGCAGACGGCCCCCATTCTTGGTGGCGGTCTCCTCGAGCGCGTCCAGCACGGCCGTCGTCAGCGCGGCGACCAGGGGGCCGACAGACCCGGTGCCCTCCCGGCTCAGCGGGTGCAGGCTGTCGGCCGAGCGGGCGAACGTCACCGGTCGAACCCCGGCCCCGAGCCCAGTGTTGCCCAGGTGGCGACGTCTCGGTTCCGTAGCCAGCCGACCGTCCTCGACGGCTGGTTGACCAGCGATCTGTTGACTCGTAGCGCGCAGATGAGGGAGCCTAGCCTTCCGTCTGCTCATATGAGCGGAATCGGCAACCATTGTTGCTATCGGCGAGGGAGCCTTCTACGCTCTGCGCAGGCGGACAACAAGCGGGCGCGAACGTCTGCTGCCGATCTAGTTCTCAGACATGAGCAGGGGCGTTCGAAACGCCAGGACCTCGCGTGGAAGCGAGAGAAGCGAGCACCGATGAGCACGATGACAGCAGCAGTGATGTACCAGCCCGACGACATCCGAGTCGAAGAAGCCGCTGCACCTACGCCTGGTCCCGGTGAGCTGCTGATCAAGGTCGCGGCCTGCGGCGTCTGCGGCTCCGATATCCCTCGAATGAACTTCGCCGGCGCCTACCGCTACCCGATCATCTGCGGTCACGAGTTCAGCGGCTGGGTGGTCGACGCCGCCGACGACGTGGACGGCTACGCCGAGGGCGACTTGGTCAGCGTGCCGCCCTTGCTGCCCTGCAACGAGTGCGCTAGTTGCCTCCGGGGCAACTACAGCCTGTGCGAGAACTATGACTACTTCGGCAGCCGACGCGACGGCGCGTACGCGCAGTTCGTCACCGTCCCGGTGCAGAACGCGATGCTGATGCCCGAGGGCCTAGACCCGCGGGCCGCCGCGATGATGGATCCGAGCGCAATCGCGCTGCACGCGCTGCTGCGCACCCGAATCGGGAAGGGCTCCCGGGTGGCGGTCACCGGAGCCGGTCCGATCGGCCTCTTCGCCGTGCAATGGGCCAAGCTGATGGGTGCGAGCGAGATTCTGGCCGTGGACCTCAACGACGAAAAGGCCAAGATGGCCCGCGAGGCAGGTGCCACCCTCACGGCGTCCGGTGACGAGGAGGCGTTGGCCACGGGGGCGGGCTCCTACGACATCGTGATCGAGTCGGCTGGTGTTCCGCCGACCGTCAAGCTCGCGGTCAACCTGGTGGCCAAGCTAGGCGAGGCTGCGTTCATCGGCATCCCGCACAACCCAGTCGAGCTGGACAAGGCGACCTTTAGCAACTTCCTGCGCCGCGAGGTGTCCCTGCATGGCAGTTGGAACTCCTTCTCCGCGCCCTTCCCGGGCCGTGAGTGGCGCGACTCCGCCGCACGCCTGGCCAACGGCGACCTCAAGTGGGAGTTCATGATCACCCACGAGCTTGGTCTGGTCGACCTGCCTGGGACGATGAAGCAGCTGGCCGACCGGTCGATCTTCAGTTCGAAGGTGTTGTTCCTGCCGAACGAAGCGTGAGGTGTGCACTCGGCGAGGAGTGACGTGACCCACTACCTTTCGATCGACATCGGTACGGAAGGCGCTCGCGCGGCCGTCTTCACCGCTGACGGCCTCCGGGTCGGAGCTGGCCAGGGCGCCTATCCGACCGCCTACCCGCATCCTGGTTGGGCCGAACAGGATCCGGAGCTGTGGTGGCTGGCCGCCACCGACGCCTCTCGCGCTGCGCTCACCGAAGCTGGGCTGAACGAGGTGGCGGGCATCAGCGTCGCCACCACGGCCTCCTCGGTGGTCGTGCTGGATGGCGCGGGACGCTCGCTCCGGCCCGCGCTGCTATGGATGGACTCCCGCTCGTGGCGGGAGGCCCAGTTCACCTCCACCGTCGCGCACCCGGCGCTGGCGTTCAGTGGCGGCTCCGACAGCTCGGAGTGGTTGGTGCCGAAGGCCATGTGGGTAGCCCGCAACGAGCCGGAGACCTACGCCGGGGCTAGCTACATCGGGGAGTCCGTGGACTACCTCACCTACCGGCTCACCGGTGCGTGGATCGGGTCACAGATGAACGCGACCTGCAAGTGGAACTACGACATGCGTGTCGGCCGTCTTCCCAGTGACCTGTACGCCGCGCTTGGGGTCCCTGACCTGGCTACCAAGCTTCCCTCCGACATCCGACCAGTGGGGGCCGCTGCTGGTGAGGTCTCGGCCGCCGCCGCCAACCAGCTCGGCCTGGTCAACCGACCGATCGTTGGGGTAGGCGGGATCGATGCCCACCTGTCCCTGATCCCGCTGCAGGCCGCCGGCACCCGGCCAGTGTCGATCGTGGCCGGCACCTCCAACGCCTTCATCACCGAGATGGACGAGCCCGTCTTCTCACCCACCATCTGGGGCCCGTATCCAAGCGCGCTGACCCAGCACTCCTGGTTGGTCGAGGGCGGCCAGGTGTCCGCCGGCTCAGCGCTGACCTGGCTCGCGGAGCGGATGCTCGGCTACGACCGCCGCCGCCTGCACGAGCTCGTGACCGAAGCGAGCCAGCTGGACCCGCTACAGCACGGATTGCTGGTGCTCGACAACTTCATGGGCAACCGCACGCCGCTCCGCGACCCCAAGCTCCGGGGGGCGGTGCTGGGCCTGCAGCTCGGCACCACCCCCGCCCAGCTGTACCGGGCCACCGTGGAGTCGGTCGCGTACGGCACCCGCCAGGTGCTCGAATCGTTCGCGGCCATCGGCATGGACACCTCGAACGTCGTGCTGAGCGGCGGCATCCGCCACAACCCGCTGTGGGTGCAGCTCACCGCCGACGTCCTCGGTCGACCGGTTACCATCTCGGACGGCGAGAACCTCACTCTGCTCGCCTGTGCTGCGATCGGCGCCGCGGCGGTCCACGGAACCACGCCGCAGGACGCGGCGGCGCCGTTCTTGCCGGAGAGCCGGTCGGTCGAGCCAGCGAGCGACTGTGCGGCGTACAGCGAGGGCTACGCGATGTACCGACAGGCCACCACGGCCACCACCCAGATCGGGTACGACCTCATCGAGACCTCGAGACCGAAGGAGCGGGTCGGATGATGTTGCGGGACGAGCTGCTCGCGGTCCGGGCGGCTGAGCTCTACTACGACGAGAACAAGACCCAGGACGAGATCGGGACGCTGCTCAACATCACCCGGTGGAAGGTCGGGCGGTTGCTCTCCGACGCCCGCGAGCAGGGGATCATCCGGATCGAGATCATGCATCCCCGAGCCCGCAAGCTGTCCCTAGAGCGGGAGCTCCGCGACGCGACCGGGCTGAAGGCTGCAATAGTTGTACCGGCGGACGGTGACCCCGACGAGGTGCAGTCCCGTGTCGCCTTGGCGGCCGCCGACTTTCTCACCAGCCTGCGGCCGGCCCCGCACACCCTCGGGATCAGTTGGGGACGCACCCTGCACGAGATCGCGCAGAGCCTTCGTCCCGGTTGGGCCACCGACATCAACGTGGTCCAGGTGAACGGTGGCGTCAGCCTCAACAAGCGTTCCAGCTCGGCAGCGAACACGGCGGTGACCATCGCGCAGAAGGGTGGCGGGTCGGCGACTCTGCTGCCCAGCCCGGCGATCCTGGAACGCGAGGAGACCAAGCGTGCAATCGAGGGCGACCGCGCGGTGGCCGGCGTGCTGGATCTCGGCCGGTCAGCCTCTACCCACCTCTTCAGCGCCGGCCTCGCGTCACCAGCCTCAGTCCTGGTCGAGAGCGGCTACCTGTCCTCCGACGACGTCGCCGAGCTGGTGCGCAAGGGCGCGGTAGGAGACGTCGTGGGCCGATACATCGACGCCGACGGCAACGCCGTCGACCCCGCCCTCGAGCGACGTACTGTCGGCATCGAGCTGGCCGAGTTGCGGTCCGTGCCGGTGTCCATCGCCGTCATCGCGGGTACGCAAAAGCACGCCATCTGCCGAGCCGTGGTCGCCAGCGGCCTCTGTTCGGTGCTGGTCACCGACGAGGAAAACGCCCGCTCCCTGCTGGGGCGGCCGGCGTGAGCGAGGCAGCCGTGCCCGGGCCGACGGCGGTCGCGTCACCGCACGCGAACGCACGAACCCGCCCACCCGTAACCCACCAGCCCGACGTGCCCAGTTCCGCCCGACAACCCTTGGAGGCTCCGTGACGATCTCACCGAAACTCGCATCGCCCGTCCAACTCTCCCCCGCCGGCCGAGCAGTGAACCTGATCGGTCCGGACCTGACCGAGAAGAGTCTCAAGCTGCACCTCGAGGGGCTGTCCCGGGTCGACGCCGTCGGGTTGGAGCATCGCGCCTCGACTCTGGGCTCGCGCTCGATCAAGACCACCTCAAAGGCGTTGGCGCTGGACACAATCATCAAGCTGACGGACCTCACGACTCTCGAAGGTGCCGACACGCCCGGCAAGGTGCGGTCGCTGGTGGCCAAGGCCCGGACGCCGGACTCCAGCGACCTGTCCGCGCCGAAGGTGGCGGCGGTCTGCGTCTACGGCGACATGGTCGCCGACGCGGTGGGCGCGCTCGGATCTTGGCACGGGGATCCGGACGCCGGCCTCATCTCGGTGGCCGCGGTGGCCACGGCCTTCCCCAGCGGTCGGGCTTCGCTGGCGGTCAAGCAGGCCGACACCCGTGAGGCGGTCGCCGCCGGCGCCGACGAGATCGACATGGTGATCGACCGCGGAGCGTTCCTCTCCGGGCGCTACGGCAAGGTCTTCGACCAGGTCGTGGCCGTCAAGGAAGCCTGCCGGCGCGCGGACGGGACCTACGCGCACTTGAAGGTGATCTTGGAGACGGGCGAACTGAACACCTACGACAACGTACGACGGGCGTCCTGGCTGGCGATCCTTGCAGGTGCCGACTTCATCAAGACCTCGACCGGCAAGGTGAGCCCAGCGGCCACCCTGCCGGTGACGCTGCTGATGCTGGAGGTGGTGCGCGACTGGCACTGGCTCACCGGTGACAAGATCGGGGTCAAGCCGGCCGGCGGCATCAGCTCCTCCAAGGACGCGATCAAACATCTCGTTGCCGTGGCGGAGACCGTCGGGGAGCAGTGGCTCACCCCCCACCTCTTCCGCTTCGGAGCGTCCAGCCTGCTCAACGACGTGCTGCTGCAGCGGCAGAAACTCCACACCGGCCGCTACAGCGGCCCTGACTACGTGACGGTGAACTGACTCATGGCCAATGCAACGACATCTTTCCTCGACTACGCACCAGCACCCGAGTCCACCGCGATCTTGAACCTGAAGAAGAGCTACGGGCTGTTCATCGACGGTGAGTTCGTCGACGGGCGCGGCAGCTCCTTCGCGACCATCTCACCGGCGACCGAAAAGCACATCGCCGAGGTGGCGAACGCGGATGAGGCCGACGTAGACCGAGCGGTAGCGGCTGCCCGGCGAGCGTATGACAAGACTTGGTCGAGGATGAGCGGATCGGACCGAGGCAAGTATCTGTTCCGGATCGCTCGGCTGGTTCAGGAACGTGCCCGTGAGCTGGCCGTCGCGGAGAGCCTGGACAACGGCAAGCCCATCCGGGAGAGCCGCGACCTCGACATCCCGCTCGTTGCGGCGTGGTTCTTCTACTACGCCGGCTGGGCCGACAAGCTCGACCACGCCGGCCTGGGGTCCAACCCGCGCTCGCTCGGGGTGGCTGCGCAGGTCATCCCGTGGAACTTCCCGCTGCTGATGCTGGCCTGGAAGATCGCGCCCGCGTTGGCTGCGGGCAACACCGTGGTGCTCAAGCCGGCCGAGACCACGCCGCTGACCGCACTTATTTTCGCCGAGATCCTGCAGCAGGCCGACCTGCCACGGGGGGTGGTCAACATCATCAGCGGTGCTGGTGACACGGGTGCGACCCTGGTCGCCCACCCGGGTGTCGACAAGGTCGCGTTCACCGGATCGACCGCGGTGGGTCGAGCGATCGCCAAGACCGTGGCTGGGACGCACAAGAAGGTGACGCTCGAGTTGGGCGGCAAGGCGGCGAACATCGTCTTCGACGACGCGCCGATCGACCAAGCCGTGGAAGGTGTGGTCAACGGCATCTTCTTCAACCAGGGACACGTCTGCTGCGCGGGTAGCCGGCTGCTGGTGCAGGAGAACATTCACGCCGAGGTGGTCGACCGCCTCAAGAACCGTCTCTCGACCTTGCGGCTCGGCGACCCGTTGGACAAGAACACTGATATCGGAGCAGTCAACTCCCGGGAGCAGCTGGACCGCATCCGCGAGCTGTCGGACATCGGCGAGGCCGAAGGGGCCGACCGCTGGACGGCGTCCTGTGTCATCCCGGAGAACGGGTTCTGGTTCGCCCCGACGATCTTCGACAACGTGCAGGCGAGCAACCGGATCGCGCGGGACGAGGTCTTCGGTCCGGTGCTGTCCGTCCTCACCTTCCGTACGCCTGCCGAAGCCGTGACCAAGGCCAACAACACCCCCTACGGACTCTCGGCCGGGATCTGGAGCTCGAACGGAAGTCGAATCCTGGCCGTGGCCGACCGGCTTCGCGCAGGCGTGGTTTGGGCCAACACTTTCAACCAGTTCGACCCGGCATCGCCCTTCGGTGGCTACAAGGAGTCGGGCTACGGACGCGAAGGCGGCAAGCACGGCCTCGCCGGATACCTGCAGCCCACCACCCTCGACTCGATCGGACCAGCCAAGTGACCCGCCTCGCCGTGCCCAAGACCTACAAGCTTTTCATCGGGGGCAAGTTCCCGCGGAGCGAGTCTGGGCGGGTCTACGAGATCACGACGGCCAAAGGCGCCTTTCTGGCGAACGCGGCCAAGGCGAGCCGCAAGGACGCCCGGGACGCCGTGGTGGCGGCCCGGGCCGCGCAGGCCGGCTGGGCCAAGGCATCGGGATACAACCGCGGCCAGGTGCTTTACCGGATCGCCGAGCTCCTCGAGGGGCGTCGGGCCCAGTTCGCGGACGAGCTGGTGCTGAGCGAAGGGCTGTCCAAGGCGGCGGCGGAGCGTCAGGTTGACACCGCCATCGACGTCTGGGTCTGGTACGCCGGTTGGGCTGACAAGTACGTCCAAGTCGCCGGCAATGCCAACGCGGTGAGCGGACCGTACTTCAACATCTCGGTGCCGGAACCGACCGGCGTGGTCGCGATCGTGGCTCCCCGGGCGCAGTCCCTGCTCGGTCTGGTCAGCGTCGTCGCCCCGGCTCTGGTGGCGGGCAACACCGTCGTCGTCCTGGCCAGCGAGACCGCGCCATTGAGTGCAATCAGCCTAAGCGAGGTGCTGGCGACCAGCGATGTGCCCGGCGGCGTCATCAACCTGCTCACCGGCTCCGCTGGCGAGGTTGTGCCGTGGTTGGCCAGCCACGCCGACGTGAACGCGATCGACCTGACCGGAGCGGGTGACCTCGACTGGGTCGACCTGGAGATCGCGGCCTCCGACACCCTCAAGCGTGTCGTCCGGCCCGAGCCCAGTGTTCCCGCCCCGGGCCTCGGCCGCATCGTCGCCTTCACCGAGACCAAGACCGTCTGGCACACCAAGTCGATGATCTAGACGGTATGAGGAGGCTGAGGCTTCGCTCGCAAGTGGGCGTGGGTTGGTGGGCAGGCTTTCGGCTGTCCGGTAGAGGCCTAGTTGCGGGAGGCTTCAGTGAGCCAGAATCCTAGGTTTGTCGGGTTGGAGGTGCATGCCTGGCCGGTGACCGGCATTGGTTGGACGCTGTCACTGGTGAGGTGTGGCAGCGGAAGCTGCCCCTGGACCCGGCGGACATGTTGGGGTGGGTGTCGGGGCTGCCGGGGCCGGTGAGGGTCGTCTATGAGGCTGGGCCGACGGGGTTCGGGCTGGTCCGCCATCTCCGCGACTCCGGGGTGGGGTGTGTGGTGGCGGCGCCGTCGAAGCTGCAGCGCCCCGGCTGGGGATCGGGTGAAGACTGATGCCCGCGACGCCGCGCACCTGGCCCGGTTGTTGAAGCTGGACGAGATGGTCGAGGTGGTGGTGCCGTCCCCGACCCAGGAGGCGGCCCGGCACCTGGTGTGGGCCCGGGAGGATGTGCGCGGTGATTTGATGCGGGCCCGGCACCGGCTGTCGAAGCTGTTGCTGCGCCAAGGGATCGTGTGGACCGGCGGGCAGGCGTGGACGGGCCGCCATGACGTGTGGCTGCGGTCGCGACGCTTTCAGCTGCCCGGCCGGCAGCTGACGTTCGACTCGGCTGACGAGACGATGGTGCCCACCTTGGACCGGCGGAACCGGCTGGACGTCGCCATCGTCGAGAGGGCCGAGGACAGCGAGTTCACCGATCTGGTGCGCAGGCTCGGCTGCCTGGGTGGGGTCTCCACCTTGACCGGGTTCGGGTTGGCGGTGGAGGTCGGGGACTGGACCCGGTTCACCGGCTCGACGATCGGGGCGTTCTTGGGGTTGGTGCCCACCGAGTACTCCTCTGGCTAGTCCAGGTCCCAAGGCTCGATCACCAAGACCGGCAAGGGTCATGCCCGTCGGCTGCTGGTCGAGGCCGCCTGGCACCACCGCAAGACCTACCGCAGTCCTGGGGTGAGGATGCGGACCCGGTGGGAGCAGGCTCCCACGGCGGCTCGGCTGCGTGGCCACCAGGGCAACCAGCGGCTGCACCAACGCTGGGAGAGGTTCACCGCCCGCCGGAAGAAGCCTGTGGTGGCCAAGGTCGCCGTCGCGCGGGAGCTCGCTGGCTGGGCCTGGTCGCTGGCCGTCATGGAGTAGCACTCGAGATCTTCCTTGGCTGATGATCTTGGAGGCAGCGCGAGGAACGATCCGCGATACACCTATGGGCAGCCGGGGCGACCTGGTGACGCCCGTTCTCTAGAGCAGCGGAAGCGTTCCAGCCGAACAGCCCGTCCTGCGGTAACCAACCGCGCATATCAGTCTGACCGCGCGTCGCCAGACACGCTCACCAAGATCACCAAGCGCCGAGGAACAACAGAAAGGCGGCCCCCGCACACCCGGTGCGGAGGCCGCCTTCGCACGCCCACTTGACAAGCACCAACTACTAACCAGTTGTACTGCCCAGACAGGTTGGTCAGCCGGGTGGTGGGAGCCTGACCCGGTTCGCCGGACACGGATGGTGTGTTGATCATGCCGCGAGGTTGGCGGCGTTGTGAAGGGCTTCGTACTCGACAGGGCTGAGGTAGCCGAGGGCGGAGTGTCGTCGACGGGGGTTGTACCAGCCCTCGATCCACTCGAACATCGCCGAGGCGAGCTCGGTGCGGCTGGTCCAGGTGCGCCGGTCGAGCAGCTCGCACTGCATGCTCGACCAGAACGACTCGACCAGCGCGTTGTCCACCGAGGAGGCGACGGGGCCCATCGAGCCGAGCAGCCCGGCGGCACGCAGCCGGTGCCCGAACAACCAGGACGTGTACTGACCGTTGAATCCGCCCTGCGTGCCCCTATCCGCGTGGACGATCGTGCCGGGTTAGGGGCGGCGTTGCCAGCGGGCCATCTGCAGGGCGTCGACGACGAGCTCGGTGCGGATGTGGTCCGCGATCGACCAGCCGACCACGCGGCGGGAGTAGGCGTCGACGACAGCGCAGCAGTAGACCCAGCCGTCGGCGGCGCGGTGTTGGGTGATGTCGGTGAACCAGACCCGGCCGGGCGCCTGCGCGCCGAACTGGCGCTTGACCAGGTCGTCGTGGGTGGCCGGGTCGGGCTTCCAGGAGCGGTGTTTGCGCTGGTGGCAGACCCCGGTGCAGGCCCGCGGCCCGCATCAACCTGGCGACCCGCTTACGCCCGCACACCAGGCCGAGTCCGAGTCGGAGCTCGGCGTGGACCCGCGGTGCGCCGTAGGTACCGCGGGAGCCGTGATGGACCTGGGTGATTGTGGCGACGAGCTGGGCGTCGACCATCTGACGGGCCGATGCCGGGCGGCCGCGCCACTCGTGATAGCCAGCCCTGGAGACGTTCAACACCCGGCAGGCCACCGCGACAGGAAGCCCATCGGCGGCGAGCACGTGGACCAGCCGGAGCCCTGTTTGGGAGCACGTTCTCCCGCGCGGAGTAGGCGCTGGCGCGCTTCAAAGATCTCGACCTCGAGCTCGAGGACCCGGTTCTTGCGGCGCAGCTCGACCAGCTCCTTCTTCTCCGTACTGGTCAGGCCCTCGGCTCGGCCGGCGTCGATGTCGGTCTGGCCCTTCCATCGGCGCAGGCACCACTCGCTGATCCCCAGGTTCTTCGCGACCTGCGCGACGGGTTCACCGCCGGCGACCGGGTCCAGGGCGCGACGCCGGAACTCCGGCGACTTGGCTGCAGGCATAGCCGACTCCTCTCCGAGACGATCCTCGCCTCAGAACAGGTGTCCGGGAAAGCGGGTCAGGCTCCGCGGGCCGACAGGGGCCTGTCTGAGGGGGCGGGACTTAAGTCCCGAATCGCGTGCACCATGGTGGCCATTGTCTCGATACGGTCGTCATGCCGCACGCTTGTTGCTTAGACTCTGCGCGGGCGCCGGGGGTGGCCTTTCCGGTCTTCCATCGTGTTATCAGGAGCCCCGCCCACCCATGAACCAACGATCTGCGTCCCGTCTTGGGATGGTTGTGGAGCCGTCTTGACAGCGGCGTCCGCGTTGGCTGCCGCCAGTGACACCTCGGCTACGTTCAGGTGGTGGCGACACGCGTACTTGGCGGTGATGGGTTTCATCACTGTCCTGTATTTTGTGTTGCCCGATGCGCCGCGGTATCTGTGGACCGCAATCGGATGTCTGAGCGTCGCGGCGATCGTGGTGGGTGTCCTGGTCAATCGCCCGGGTAAGGCGCTGCCGTGGTGGTTGGTGGCGGCGGGCACGGCAACGTTCATCGCCGGCGACACGATGTTTGACGTGTTGACAGGGCCCTTGGGCCTGGAAGATCCGTTCCCCTCGGTTGCCGATGTCCTCTACCTGTGCACTTACCCCTTGTTCGCAACCGGCCTGTTGCTGTTGATCCGGGCACAGAGGCGAGAGCGTGACGGTGAGGCGCTGGTCGATGCTCTGATCATCACGACCGGTGTCGGGTTCGTGGTGTGGGTGTTCCTCGCCTCGCCCTATGTTCGGGACGGCACGATGAGCGGCGCCGAGAAGGCCTTCTCCATCGCCTACCCCCTCGGTGACGTGCTGCTGCTCGCCGTCCTCGCTCGCCTCCTGATCGGAGGGGGGGCGGCGTCACTGTCCCTGCGCCTTCTGACTCTCGGCTCGTTCGGCTTGATGGTGTCCGATGTGCTGTATGGGCTCATCCAGTTGGGAGGGTCTTGGCAGACCGGTGGTTTAGTTGATCTTGGCTGGATCATCTTCTACGTCGCCTGGGGCGCCGCAGCACTCCAACCGGACATGGTTCAACTCACCGAACCGGCGCGGCAGCCCCCTCAGGTGCTTTCACTGCCGCGATTGCGCATTCTCGGGTCGGTGTCGTTGTTGCCACCGCTGGTGCTGCTCCTAGAAGCCCTGACCCATGACCTGCACGACATCGTGGTGAACGCCCTGGCCACCGCGGTGATCTTCGGACTGGTGACCGTGCGGCTTGGTGGGCTTATTCACACCGCTCGGCAGTCGACGCAGCGAGAGGGCGTGCTTCGCCGCGCTGGTGAGTCGCTCGTGGGCGCATCTGGTCGCGAGGACATCTACGCCGCTAGCGCTCAGGCGATCGCCGCCATGACGAGGACCGATGAAGAGCCCACGGTCTTGATGGCGATGAAGGCAGGTGGGTCGATGAGACTGGTCTACGACTCGGCAGAACCGGGCCTGGACCTGTCCGACCCCGTGACTTCGGACGCCGACGGTCTGGTCGATCAGCACGGCATCGAGCTGATCGAGAACTACTTCGTGCTCACCAGCTCCGACCATTCAGGGGCGATGCTGCAGGTTCGGCTTGGCCAGGGGGTGCCGGTGCTGATAGCGGCGCTGGTTCGATCAGGTGTCGTCGTGGGTGTCGTCGTCGTCTCCGGTGTCAAGCTCGAGCGCAGCGACACCATCGACGCGGTATGTGCGATGACAGCCCAGATGGCACTTGCACTCGAGAGCGCCGACCTGACCGAGCAGGTGCTGCAGCGCAAGAGCGAGGCCCAGTTCCGGTCGCTGATCCAGAACACGTCGGACATCATCCTGGTGGTGGACGCCGATCTTCGCGTCTCCTACCAGACGCCGTCGGTGCGCACCGTCCTCGGTCACGAGCCTGAGAGCGTGGTGGGACGGTCGGTGCTGGACCTGGTGAGCAGTGCCGATACCGCGCCTGCCTCGGTCCTGCTGCGCCGCGTCGCATCGAAACCTGCCAGGGAACAAGGGGCACGAGCTGAACCGGACGACGAGTGGCGCCTGGTCGACGCTTCGGGCCAGCAACGCGCGTTTGAGGTCACCTGCAGCAACCTGCTTGAGGACCCCTCCGTACGCGGTCTCGTTCTCACGCTGCACGACGTCACCGATCGACGGGCGCTGGAGGAGCGACTCAAGCACCTGGCCTTCCACGACTCGCTGACTCAGCTTCCCAACCGGGCGCTCTTCCTCGACCGGGTCGAGCACGCGCTAGCCCGGCGGGGACGGCACCGAGAGCGCCTCGCGGTGATGCTGATTGATCTCGACGACTTCAAGCTGATCAACGACACCCGCGGTCACGCTGCAGGCGACGCACTCCTGGTCAACGTCACGGAGCGGTTGGTCACTGACCTTCGCCCCGAAGACACCTGTGCACGGCTCGGAGGCGACGAGTTCGCCGTGCTCGTGGAGGGTCTGGTCAGTGACGAGGAAGCCGGCCAGCTAGCCGAGAGGATCCTGGCCTCCTTGCGACGGCCCTACGGCATCGGGGACGACGAGCTGACGGTGCGGGCCAGCATCGGACTTTCCACCAGTGACTACGGTGCTGACGCCGCCGAGCTGCTGATACAGGCCGACCTGGCCATGTATGCCGCGAAAGACGCAGGCAAGGGGACCTACGAGCTGTACCGGCCTTCGCTCCAACACGTGATGCGAAGCCGTCTCAACAAGGTACGGGACCTCCAGCGGGGCATGGACGACCACCAGTTCCTCGTGCACCACCAGCCGATCCTGCACCTCGCCTCGGGGCGCGTCGTCGGCACCGAAGCACTGCTCCGGTGGCAGCACCCCGAACGCGGCCTCGTCCTCCCAGGCGACTTCATCGACGTCGTGGAGGAAGGCGAGCTGGCCGTCCCCCTGGGCCGCTGGGTGATCGAGACCGCCATCGCGCAGGCGGCGACCTGGCAGCCGCTCGAGAGAGACGCCGATCCCATCCGGGTGAGCGTCAACGTGGCACCAAGACAGCTCGCCGACCCGAGGTTCGTCGACTACGTCGCGCATGCCTTGGACCTCCATGGGCTGTCTCCGAGAGGACTGGTCCTGGAGATCACCGAACGAACGCTGACGGTGCAGGAACCTCAGATCGTGTCGTCGATGCAGCGGCTCAACCAGTTGGGCGTCGGTCTTGCCGTTGACGACTTCGGGACGGGGTACGCCGCGCTGGGCTACCTCCGCAGGTTCCCCGTGACCACGCTGAAGATCGACCGGTCCTTCGTCAGCGGGGTGAACCGATCCACGGACGACAGTGCGCTGGTCTCGGCGATCATCCGACTCGGCGAGACGCTGAACTTGAGCCTCGTGGCCGAGGGCATCGAGACCGTGGGCCAACGCGACGCGCTGATCGACCTGGGATGCGCACTGGGACAGGGCTTCCTCTACGCGCGCGCTCTTCCACCAGAGGAAATCAGCGCCTACATCTCGATCCAGGCGACAACCGACGTCGCCCACACCTACGCAGCGCTCACCTCACGAGCACAAGGAGCAACTAAGTGACCGCCTCACCCCCCATCTCCCGGCGCATCGCTCGGCCGTCCGGCGCTCAATTCGACGACCTGGACACGTTGCGGCGCACCAGCCCCATGTACGACGCCGTCATCGAAGAGATCGACGGCCGCCGAATCCGCATCGGCGATCAGTGGCTCATCGACTTCGCGTCGTGCAACTACCTGGGGTTCGACCTCGACCCGGACATCCTGGACTCCGTTGAACCGATGATCCGCAAGTGGGGAAGCCACCCGAGCTGGTCGCGGCTACTGGGCAATCCGCGCCCCTATATCGACATAGAGGAGCGACTCACGAGCCTGCTGGGGGCTCCCGACACCCTTGTGCTCCCCACCATCTCGCAGATCCACGCCACGGTGATTCCGGTTCTCGCCGGGCAGG
>Ga0210040_10006066_pt1 | contig 15175 bp, 8 predicted proteins | sample CryGeyCG12114_NA_FD_185462 | JGI IMG/M metagenome (GOLD analysis project Ga0210040, IMG submission 185462) | Groundwater microbial communities from aquifer - Crystal Geyser CG19_WC_8/21/14_NA (SPAdes) (version 2) | ecosystem: Environmental > Aquatic > Deep subsurface > Groundwater | place: USA... | reverse complement strand
TCGTTGTATGTGAGCTCAAAGAAAGAAACGAGAAATTGTCACTCTTTGTTATAACTATAAAGAAGTCAAAGTTTCAGAGCAATCGTCACACAACACAAGACGCTTAGGGAATACAAAAATAGAGTGTGTTCCAAACTTTTTACGTTTACTGTGTTTATGCAAGACGCTAACCTTTTCTATCAAGGGTATACCACCCAAAGTGAGTGTACTCACAAGTTAACAAAACTAATATTCCCAAGTTTATGCCTTTAGCCACAATCATTTAGTTTTTCAACGCTCCATTCCATTTGTCTGAAAGCACAAGGGGAATCAATTTGAAATATGAACAGATAAAGCAAACACAAGCATTCAGTCTAATATGTCTAGTGCAATGCAACCTAAAAGGGTTGAAAACATTAGGATAGTGTTGCATGAATTGTTTATGTTACCAGTTCAACGTGATGCGTTGTCAAGAAAATCATATAAGGTTATATAAATCTGAAATCCACTTTAAGATTGCCAGCAAACTACTTTATCATACTAATAACACATTGCATCGTCAAATATTATGGAAACCCAGAGCGAGTCACAACGTGTGACAAGGTTTCACATAGTTACGTGGAATTAGGGAAGTCAAACAGAGCGTCTTTTGTCCCTAGGAAAAGGCATGCCAAATGATGGCGCTAACACATTTGTCAAGCTTCGCGGTGGGTCGAATAAATAATCGAAACAAACTGCACGGCAAGTGCTTTGACTTGGCTTTTTGTTGTTGATATGTAAAAAACAGGGACACACATGTATCATCACAAAGTTTATAAGGGTAGCAGTTAAGTAGCAGTGGTGTGGTAGCTAATGGCCTATCTAGCTCACAAAGGGAGCGTAGTAAATCTTGAGATTTACCTACATGTGCGTTTCTCTGTGTAAGGAAGTGTTAGTTCATGTTTGCGCCTGGGATAATAATCATTATGACAGAGTATAACCATGAAGTTGGTTAGTTAGTCAGTTACTAACCAACGAAAGAAAGGGGTTAGGCCCAGCAATTGTTATTTTCATCACCGTTGTAACTTTTTTGTGCATGCCGCTCAACATCCAGTCAAGCATGTTTCCATGTGGGGCATTTTTTCTTTGTTCGCGGGTGCACAATACTTTTTATCTAGTTTAGCTACATTGCTTCATATTTTTTTAGATAAAAATGTCTTGACTTATGTACTATATAACTATACTGTAGAACAAAAAATGCGTACTCCATATTGTCACTATGTGCAATAGTACGATTTTTTACTTATAATATAGCAGTTAGCTGGCTGGCTAGCTAGTTCAGTTACATAGGCTTGGCTCAGGTGTACAAATGATCTATTAGCTTGTCAAAAAATTTAAATTAAGCTTTGAACTACTTACTAACGTATGCTACACAAACTACACTCAGCATGTTTGATAATGGGGGATGTTTAGATAACGGAAAATTCGAAGCATGTCAAATTGATAGACATTAATGCAATGCTCGGCTCATAAGATATCTCATTTAATTTCATTTGGATTGTCTGCATCAAATTTTGCTTCCTTTTTGTCTTTCCTCTGTCGCTCGCCCATTAATAATCTAATTTAAGATTCCTTTCTACACGCACGGAACGACATTTTGTGCACAAGAATAATGACAGCGTTAATGAAGATTAGTCAAGAAGCGTGGAATGAAATGGAGTGTTTCTTCCACGGTACAGATTTTTCCCTGGGTAGTCTATTTTTTCTACTTTGGAATAGCAGCACTGACTGTAATCTATTTCATCTGGTTGAGTTAGGTGTGCGGTAAATATACACATTCAACTGTGAGGGGCTCCCCGAAAAAACCGCAATGTTGTGACAGAGAAGGATTAGTCAATGTTCAATTGCTCACGTTCTTGTGTGACTCCAGCTGTCTATTTTGCTGCCAAGCGGAAGCTGTTAAGCCTGTAATTTCCCTCACTTTAAACAAGAACTGGAAACTAAAGATTGCCAAGAAAAAATAGAATCATAGGGAACCCAAACATGTATACTCCTCGTTAAATAACTATTTGAAAATGTAGACATTATATTTTATACGTGTCAATGAGGGAAAAAATCTGTGTGGTGTAGTTAGTTTGTTGCAGTTAGCGTGTTGACTATAAAATTGAATTTGTTTGTCACTTTCCATTTGATATGGGGAGTGGGAAAAACATCATTTAGCTTACACAGTCCTAAATCCGTATTTCTATTAACAGCACGCATTTTTTTCCTCCACTCAAATCTTTCCTCACAAATTTTAGGCACGAATCCCAAAAATGTCAAGAACTTCTCCGTGGGTGGATTTAATACTGGTACACAATCATTACTCTTTTTTCACCCCAGCCCCTTTTTGTCAATAGGACATCCAGGCCATAGTTAGTAGTATATAGTCATTATCACCATATGGTTGGACAGGTCTTCATTTCTTGTGTCCTATTACTTTTTCAGAACGATTATTTTTATCTTCGTAATAGTCATTAGCTCGGCTACTATTATTATTATGAGCTCAACTCACTCACTTACTGCATTAGTTCAAAAGAGTTCATGAGCCGTAATATGGGATCTACTAATGATACCTGCAGTGCTTTAAAACCAACTTGCAACTAACTAAATGGTAGCTAAACTGCCCGAATTTTTTATACTGTCTCTTTTATTCCCTGGCTCAAACGACCTGATAGATCGTTTCTGTTCAAGTCTGGATAATAGCTGTTTAATCCTCAACTGGATCGCTTACTTACATACACTCATAGGAGTCTTTAAAACGACTGCTACTACTACTTTCTATTACTGGAAATGAACCACGTACATTACGTTTGGCTTACTAGACTACTATTATTTGTACGTTTGTTTCGGGCCTCACCCGGACATTCAAGTGGATGATAATATACGTAGTAACATGCTCCTTATTTTCATTCCTGTAGATTCCTCTCATAAATTGTACGGACCCGTCTCCGGTCCAAATTTATTTACCAGAGATAAAAAATATACTACTGTGTGCCGCACTTAAGATTCCTGAAGTAACTTTCCTAAACGCATCAACAGAAGTAACAAAGCCATGAGATGAGATAATAGTCCACAATCTATTTGTATATTACGTGTGTGCGACTGTACTTGGTAGGCTGCTCTTTTAGTGAAGAAAGTGGAAATAAATTTTACTCACAGGATCTCATGTTTTACCCTGCAGTTAGTTTCGTTTTGTTAGTTAGTTACTTTACCAGTAATCATACGAGAGGAGATTGTGATGCGGTGTACTATGAAACTAACTGACTCACTTGGACTCCTGTGTGTGTACTAAACTGGCAGATTCTTGCCCGATGCTGAGGGGAAGGAAGCAAATGCACGCACGGGCGCTTAACAGTTTACTGCACAAGGAGTAGTATAGTAAGATAGACAGACAGGAGTATGGACAAGTTAGTTAGTTAGTTTGTAAGTTAGTATTGCTCTTCTTCTTCTTCTGCTGGAGAAAAGCATATGAACCGAATGGAGTGGCACACAAAAGCTACCATAATTAATCTTACGAGTGGCATGGAGAGGGCTTCCCCGTCTCAGCATCTTTAAAGTGTTCCATCTTCCATCCTATCTAATTATGCATGAATGAGCGTCTTCTCTCACTCTCCAGATTTAATCCTATGTGTGGAACCCGAAAAGCCCGACTAGCTATTTATAATGTGAAATGAACTAGGGTTGAGAATGCCTAGTTAGTTCGTAACTTTAGTCCGTCAGTCAGTGCTATTTCATTCTTACGTGTAGTTTCAATTGTTTGTCTGTTAGAATTTTAACTAGGATCAAAAAAGAAGTTTTCGTATAACATAATGCGTGCGAGCTATAGTTAGTTAGTTAGCTCTAGCTGTGATTTAATGCGGGCTCGCTTTTTTGTGCATTTATACACTTTATAAATATGTTTCTCAACTCACCCTGAATATAATAATAGAGTTTTCAGAAGGTCCATGTGAATGCATGTACACGGACTACTTTTTTATCTGCAATGTAAATAAGAAAAAAGTTGGAGCAAACTAACTAACAATTCTTTGCTCTTAGACCATTAGGCAAAGAAGCTGAAAAGTAAACTTTGGGCTTCTCCATTTTAAAGAGCCGAGGGAAGCCACTCGAGTTGTCACTTTTGCTAGAATTAATGAAGTAGAAAAAAACGTTTATTGACACACTGTTGTTGTCACCCCTCAAGAGATTTATGCTCTTTTTTCTTGTCACAGAAACAAGGATGCAAAAAGGCGTGTAAATTTTGGGTCTTCAAGAAATCTAAGGACCCTATTATTAATGCTGGAAAAACACTGGGATGGGAATTTGCGAATCTCACAAGAGCGGAAAATTCTTCCTCACAAGTTAGTTTAACTTGGCCATCTGGGAATGACTCCCATCCTCCAACAGTGTACGTCGTGTTGACCGCGCTGGTGGGAATGAAACCCAAAGAAAAGAAAAGTCGGAACAAACAATGGCAAGTGATTGGAATGACGAGACACTTGAAAATTTCATTAGATGGGAGTACCAGAGAGCCAAGAAGCAAATCACAGGCTGTCCCTTTGTTTGTTTTGGGTGTGAGTGCAACTCTTGGTTTGGAAAAAGTTTATCAATTTCGGCCAACTGTTAATGATGATCAAGGTTCCATCAAATTGGCCAATACTGGTGAAGTGAACAAAAGCAGTAGTAGCAGTAGTAGGACGAGTAATGACATTCCCATTTTCCCTCACGTGCCCCATTCTCTTGGCCAAAGTTATGATGACAGGAGAAAGACACAAAACTTGTCCAACTCGGGTTCTCCGCCGTGGAATCTCAAAATTATGTCAATGGTGCAACACAAGTTTTTAGTTCTCACGGAGCTTTCCTGGAGTAGACGGAGCGAAAAAGGCAATTTTCTTCTCACTTGGGAGATCTTAGGGGGAGGCCTTAAGGGGAATTTAGTTACAGATAGCAACTACACCGTCATCAATTTGCTACCGCACACAGCCTACAGTATACAGGTATTCCATTTGTTTTTATACAGTCTGGGGGCGCATATGTTGTAAAGTTGGGAGAGGGAGTCGTAAACTGGAACTGAGGAGAGAGGAATTCATCATGGTTTGAGGACCCTCTAGATAAGTTAGTTAGTACAGAAACAGTTTACATTGTAGACAGCGTTTGCATGATGATCTTTATAAATGTTTAATGAGTTGCTTGTTCTATTAAGAGTGGGTTACAAGAAGACAGATTCAATTTTTTAGGTTTATCTTTTGCTTCTTGACTAACAAGCTAACCAACCAAGTTTTAGAAATAAAAAAAGTTAGGGAAAGTCAGCCAAATTGATTCCTATTTCACAAAGTAATGGGTATGCAGACCTTGCTGTAGTTAATTAAATACAAGGCCCCTTCTGATTACTGCTTAATCATAAGAAGAGCTAGTTAGCAAAAAGTAGCTAACTACGTAATTAAGTAACCTGCTATTTAACATAGTGAAAATTCCTTATGAATGCCTAGTAACTAACTAACTTACAACTATAGATTTCAGAGGTTGAATAGAAAGCTCCTCCATGATTAATTCTATCCTTGGCCTGCCCCATGTCTGAAGACTGTTGCGAAAATAAGCCCTTTTATCTAAACAACTTAATTAATGTGTGTATTTTACAAAGAAATATGCTTTGGGAGCAGTGTCTGCTAGTGCTAACCATTGTAACTAACTAACAAACACTGTTATCATCATCATGCATGCGTACACCATTATTTGCTGTCGGCAATGAATTATTTAACAGGCCCAGACTAACTATTTATGTATTCAAATCACTTGGCATTCAACAAGTCGTTGATTGCAAAGCATGCAAACATATGAATTAGTAGTGCCCGTCATTTCAGTTGCTTACTAACTAAATTAGTAGCTATCATGAATCCAATCTAGATACTAACTAACTAACCGCCTATCTATTTGTATTGAATGCTATCACCCACTTCCATTCATTCCCTCTCTCACTCAACACGTAACTGTGTGTATTCTCTGTAGGTCGCTCTGCTGAATTCAACCCAGGCGGATGAAAAGGGTTTGCCTGGATCTTCAAAAGAATCAATAGTTCCATCATTTCCATCACCTCCGTCTGCCCTGGTAATCAAAAGTGCGCCTCTCTTTGTGAACACGAGTGACATCTCATTCTCACCTATCCTCCAGAGAAGCTCTAAATCCAATCCGCAGCCTAACCTGTCTCACAAAAGAAGGCTGGGAGAACCAAATGCCAACTACAATTCCATTTCGCCCGATAGTAGTAATGCTATTGAAAAAAGCTCTGGTGGTGAAAGTGCTTCGTCTGCTCTACCCAGAGCAACTAATAAAAAAGGTACCACCAACGTGACTTTCGTTCAGATGGTAAAAAAATTTCAAAATGAAGTTACGACCACGACCAGGCAACAGACGGGTCAAGTGGAATCCCATAGAATGGAGGAAACACATAGGAATGTAAAAAGTTCTGGGAAGAAAAGTGAACGTGCTCCCGTAAAACCAAAGAATCTAATCCAATCTCTTCCATCACGTGTACTCAAGAGCTTTTACTTTCTCACCGAAATGAGCAACGGACAATTAAATCCTCCGCTCAACACCAATTACTATACATATATTCACCGTGCAGACGGTGGTCGTATTAATGAGACTATGGCTAGTAGTAGTATTGGCAGTGAGTCGGAAGAAAAGCCAAAGATTTTCGCCGAGCTGTATATAGTATTTGCTGTCATCTTTCTCGTGCTCCTTTTTTTGGTAGCTATTGTCGGCTTTTGTATCCTTACTCTAAGTATATCGGAAACGTCGAGATTCTTTGTGCCCAAAAGAGTACGTGTTTGGACCTTGGGACATAATCTTCTTAATTGGGGAAGTGTGGGGTGGACACTGCATGATTTTTTTGCTCCTCGGCCCACCGATCGAGAAAATCTCGTGGGCACTGCTGACAGTGGTGGTGGCAATAATAATAATACAATTGTTAACGATAGTCTCATCGATAACGAGAACAATCGGGTTGTGGACTTATTGAGTTCTAGTTCCAGTTTTCATCATCCCACTCTTTGTGTTCCGAATAGTAGTCGAATGATTGATGAGTGTGACTATGAATGTGAGTACGAGGATGAGGATTGTGAAGTTCATAGTCATCATCATCATCATCATCGCCATGAGCAGGGGCCATCAAATGAATTTGGGAATGGTGAGTGAACTGAGAATTTCATTTATTTTATGGTTGTGGCGTGGGGTTTGGATGATTATTATGATAATTGCCGGGTCGCACGGTTTCCGTAATGACTTTCACCAATAGATTATTGTGTTAAGATGAGGAGTCGATGTTAAAGCTGTGTGTTCACTTGCTCCCTTTGTTTGTGTGTAGGTAGAAAGTAGTATGAAGAAATGGTAGATTATCGCTTTGGAGGCATTCTTTTTGGTATGATAGTAAGTAAGTGAGTGAGTGGACTTCTGTATGGGGAGCCAAAAGGAAAGAAAAAAGTTGGTTGTGTCTTGTGTTTTTTATCACTTTGGTTTCCTTCCAGAGAAAAGAAGGTTTTATGGATCCGCTTGTTTTCATTGTATGTGTAACGTCATGAGGAGCAGTGTACAATGTACAGATAGAGAGGAATACATTTTTAATAGCAACTACAGTGTTTTTGTCTGGGGCCATAAAAAGTGTCATCTGATAGTGTATTTCCTAACCTGGCCGTTTTTATTAGAAAATGGATGAGATCTTGGGACTGTAAGAGAGTTGGAATAAAATATGATAAGAATCCCTCGTAATTCAACGGGAAATTCGTAAGTAGGAATTGTGAGTTAAGTAAGTAAGTAAGTATCAATATTTGAATGGCGCTTTTTCTTTGCTAGATTTTACTCTCCACTATGGGGAAAGTTGTATTGTCCCACAGTAATATGATTCCGAGGGGGAGAATTTTTGTATGCGGTGAATATAGGCACTGACTGCAGTGTATGTCTGTATCTATGGAGATTGTGAGAAGGCTTTCACCGGCTTTCTGTCCTTGTTATAAGTGTGCCATTTCATTTCCGCCTCCCTGAATCACGTTTTCTTGGGATTCCTCGTATAGTAAATAGTTAGTTACAGCACGTGTGCATTTACATGTTTAAGGAACTGACTATCCAATGATGAATGAATGAAGGAAAAAATCTGTATTGTTGCTAAGTTCTAGAAGTAGACCAATGCACAAAATTTGCTATCTACAGAAGATAAATCACATTTTGTCCTATTGGTGTATATACTGTATATTCTCCCATTCTAAATCCACCACTGGAGCAAGTAAGTGAGCTACTAGGTAGAAACCTCAAAAATCCCAATATAATTTACATCAGTTCAGACGGTCGGATTTTGTGGTTAGCTACACAGGATTTAGAATCAATTTGCGAATTCAAATCCTCTATCTGATCTGAACTAGGTTCTCGAACAGTAGTTAACATTTGCTAGTAATAGTTTTTACGAGTTTCCTTCTTTTCCCAAAATTCATGATGACTCTCTCACACGCTCTGTTGATGCCAAGGGAGTGAAGTTTAGTGAGTAATTTTGTGCTTGGTAAAAAATTGTAGGGGCTGTGCAGGAGAAATAGAAATATAGAGAATGGCTTTCATCATCTTTTTCACACAGTTAATCCTGTAAATACTAAAAGATGTCACTTTAGGTGTTGAATTTTTTACTTGCCACGAAACAAAAGAGTTGATATTGCTCTCACTGGTAGCACCGAGTTGAATTATTGCTCTCTACGTGCTGTATGTTCGGTGCTGGCAGCGGGAATAAAAAACTTTCTGGAGAAGCGTACATACCCTGAAATGGACAAAACTGCACACACACGACACATTTATTCTACTTATAGTTAGTTGGGTCGCATTAGTTAGTTAGTACTGGCCATTGTAGTATTAAGCTAACTGACCATAGTAGTATGCAGTGAGTTCCACTTTGAGTGAGACAGAGTTTTGGCAGTGGCAGAGAGACAAGAACTACACATTTCGTATTGAACGTAGACAGTCCATGGAGAAAACAAGGGTGAGTGAGCACTTCTTCCATGTTGTTCAAATGTACACCATAGTTCCCCTCCTCATCCAACCGCATTTATTATTGTGTACTGACGCAAAACAAGTGTGCCTATTCATTCGCATACATTCATGTTAGTTAGAGTCCAACCATTGGGTCCGTAGGGGTCCATTTGACCTTCGCTGGAAGAAAATATTTTATCTCCTTCGTTCCATCATTTGACAAGAGGCACATAGCAGTTAGTTACTAACTTTTTACTATATTTTCTTTAGATTCAATGTAGAAATCAATGTATAAAGTTTCCCCTACGTAATAAATAATAGAGGGATGCCTCGTTTCGCCGTAATGGTGCACAAATGTTGCCACTTGAGCAAAAATGGGAGTTTTGAAACTCCATTGCCAGCGTGCATACACACTCGGTGATAGCATCTTGTGCAGAAAGCTGTTAGTTTTTGTTACTCTACAGGGATCCATCTGTTTTCTCTAAGAGATCTGCATACATTCACATTCTTCAAGTCTGGGCACGTTCATGTTTGTGTGCTGCCGATGAGATTCGAACGTTGGGAAAACTTGCGTATCGATAAGGATGAAATATTTGATCTACTGGGTTCGTTTGGGGTCCGCAATATGACATGTGTATGATAATAACGGGGAAAACATGCTCCTATGTAGTTAGTAAATAGTTTATAGTCAGTCAATGTTTCACATGTAATATGTAGAATAAGGAGAATTTCTTCTTTTATGAGGCGAGCTAGTTGAGTGTAGAGTGAGTTACAAAAAGATGAAAAGAATCCCAGAATTTTATTGGCTATACTTGGAACTTGCGATGAGTTGCTTGTACTGTAGCCATTGATTGTGAACATTGCTTTGGTATGGGCGAGCGGAAAAAAAGTTAATGTATGCAGTGTTGCGATAAAAACTGTGTGTTGATAATATTTGTGTAATGGTATCAGGATGAGTTGCCAAGTTTTTCGTCCGTGTTTTTATAAAAGTGTAAACCAAGATTTTAGAGTACTTTATCAAATCCATCCGGTTTAATAAGCCCAATGTTGTTTACTGGATCCCATTTGTAAACCTACGCAATAGAACTTCTGGATTATGGATTATATGGAGCACGGAAATAACCACCACAGGATCTTCTCTATTAGCAAAGTGCAGACAACATGTTTTTTTAGTGCTCCTGTCCTGTTTGCTTTGATTTCATATGGGAAATTAAAATGTACTTTATTTGTTCATTTTTTTATGATTAGTTTGTAAACTTTTCTGTTTCTTTAGTCTGTGTATTATGTTGATCATAGTTTTGTGTAAACTAATCAAGACTAGGAAAACAGATTTGTTTGCTAAGAAAAGAAAACTCGTGGAAATAAAACTTTTTATTTAGCAGACGATCTAGTTCACTTAGTTTGAAAAAATCTCCATTTAGAAACGTATACATATAACTACTAAAGTTTGTATTCAATAGTAATTTAGTTTGTCAGTTGGTTACAAAGAACTCGAGATTTTTAATAACTTGTACTATTTCGGTATCAACAAGGATTTCTACTCTACTAGGAATTAAATATTCATGGGAATCAGAAAAACTATCTACTCATGCATGTATATTTAAATCAATCCTTTTCCCTTTGACGATTCTGCATGTATCGAATATTCCTTTGGGAATCCATTCTGGCGGGTTTTTCTTTCTTCTTTTTTGCAAGCTTTAGTTTCGCGCACGGTCAAATCTTCTTTACTGCATTGAAATCCAGGCTCTGTGTTGTAGAAATGAAAGTTTCTTACTTAAAATACAATGTGAGTGAGTTTCATTCGCTCGAGCGAGATTATTGTTACCGGAATTCTAAAACTCTAATGTGTTCAGGATTAAAGAAATACACTAGTGAGTAGTGAGGGGCTGAACGCATTGCTTAACTACATCTTACATGCTTCTTTCCGCCCATTGTTTGGCATAGACAATGATTCGGGGAAATGCGGTAGTGAAAACACAATGAAAATAATGTCATATTTTTGTCTCTACGGTTGGTTCCTTTCCACCATTGTAGCAGCAGTTGAATTATGCTAATGTCAGCTCGCTTACGACTTTTTTATCGGAAACTGTGATTACAGCCTAAGTATGTTGAGCTTTGCTCTGATAAAGAAAGAATATACATTTTCATATCCACTCTTGAGTATTGCGTTCTCCCTATGGACTTCTTCGGTCGTAAATAATGGGATTTTATTATTTCGTATTTATTCTGTTTGTAGGATTGGACAGTGAAACCGAGACTGAAATGAATATGGGAGGCGAGGAAATTTGCAGATGTGAACAACATGAAGAAAGATTCTAGTTGTTGCATTGTTGGTAAGTAAGTAAAGATGTTTTCAAATTTTTCCTTCCCACATTGTTTTCGAGATTGTTGGGATTCAGAATTTCTCAGAAAGTGTTTAATCCAAATATTTTGTGCCTCTTATGTGTATACAGAGATTAAGTGATGAAAGAAATATCAAAGAAAGAATTTGAGACTGGAATTCAATCCTGTTGTGCCACCACCCTACAACTACATCTTCTCGTGACCTGTAGATAGGAAAAGCAATATATGAACCTGTGATCGCATATAGAAATATATATATTTGAATTTACATTGTGCAAATATAGATTGTATGTATATTATTCTTTTCGAGTGCTAGCTGACTATGTACATTTATCATGTGAATAAAAATCCAACGTTTACTTTAGAAAATGAATGTGTGTTGCCTCTTGAGCTGAGCAATATTGTTTGTTTGCTACAGACGAAATGTTTGTGTCAAACCGATATGGAAATGGGAATGCAAAAAAAGTGGAAGGAAAATTTTATTCACAAAGACGACAGGGGATGATCGGAGATTCTTCTGGTAATCGTTTGAAATGTGTGTTGTCGTTCTACTAGGTTTGTTGAATCAATTTTTGAATGAATCAAGCCTAGTTTTTTCTACAGCGTATAGAGGAGAACTGTTGTGACGTTGTGAGCGAGGAGAAATATTTGCTTGTCGAATAATAAAAGGAGTTGGCGAATTGAAAAACGAGGACTTGACGGTTGAATGCGAATTGACAAATTGGATTCTTTAAAAAGCCAAACTAGAATTAAATCACGTTATTATGCTTCTCAGTTGGTTAGTTTAACTTGTAACGAGGGTATTTACGTTTCTATTTAATACAGTTTGCATTTAGACTCAATCATCTAGTTTTTTTTATCAGCACAGCGTTTGAAAATGCATTCAAATTCAAATTTTGGATGAATAAAGAGGCTGCATTTGTACATTACGGGCATTCAACACTTACAAATGTGAAATGAGACAAAATAATGATTGAAGACAGTATTATTTTCATAAGTGTGCTATAAATGCTATATCTAGATAGATTTAGACTTGCGAGTAACAAACGTTGAGCTACACAAGATTTTCAGTTTTGTTTTCTACTTTTCTAAACCAAACAAGGATGATAAAAATTCAGCATTCAATAACATTCACGAAAAACAAGCCCCAGGAATAAACAAAACTTTTCAAAAATGATATTAATATTGAGACAACAAACAAAATGAAACAAACTCCCGTCTGGGTTTGAAGTAAAACTTTTTTGGGAAGTAAAGTTCTTTCCTCCTGACTGTTTCCCAATTTCAGATATTAATGCACACTTATTCAAACCGTACGTCGTATCGGACTTCCTTTTGAATTAGCATAATATTGTTCAATATTCAATTCTTCGTTTTTTCCTTCACAAACAGAAATGCGCGTTCTCAAACGGATATTCTCTTATTCGCATTTTGCCCCATCTATACACCATGCTCATTATGAATGGAAGCTTTCAGCATCAAGGCGTAACTGATCTTGCCGTCAAGATAATTGAAAAACCTCATCAAAAAGTTGCTTCATTTTTCAGCTGAACAAAATATTGAACGCACAATATTTATTTACTGTTGTAGTTCTAGTTCTATGAGGGAACTGTGCAAAAAGAAGATGTTGCTAAAGACTAGCCGCAGGTTTTGTTGTATGTAAGTAAGTTGGAAACTTGAGCTTCATGACACCTATGACACTAGAACGGAATCAGCTGTCTACTTAGACCCCTATTGTACGGTTTCTCAAGTATCTTGAATATTTCTAAACAAGAGTAAAAAAATTAAAGACACCTGAAATAAGCAATATAGTTTTCTGAACATTATATTATTGAAGAATCCTTACTTCAGTGAACAACTTTTACTCTTTCACCGTTCACTTAAATTAAAAGTTGTTCAGTATCAGTATTGTGGCGTATTGGTTCTTCGTCAAATACAATAAACTTGCTACATAATTAGTATTTTTTCAACACAAGCAATAATTTAATCTCCTAAGCGCCATTAACTTTGTTCATCCTTCGTTTACGTCACTGGGTAAGTTCGCAAGTTACTTTATAATAATACAGCGTGGGCTTCAATGTGTGATACTGTGATGTGACAAAAAGATAAACGCTAACTACTTCAAAATATTATCTTCTGTTTGTGCAAGTCCTCAAATATATGACAGCACTTTGAACATGACCTTATCATCTGCAAGAATAACTTTGGATTATATAGGCTTATATAAGTTAGTTCTTGTAGGTAGTTAACATAGCAATAGGTAGCCTATATCTGAACTGAATATAAATATAAACAACTCATTTAATCAATATTTGCATAATCACCTTCCTTTTCGCACCCAATTAGCATTGAACAAGGCAGACTGGAAGATTCACGGAATTCAGCCAGCACTGACGAACACATCATAACTGGAGTATCTAATATCTAGCTAATTGTGCCCTCCGGATGTTTGGCTTTGGTTCGTGTTTCTATGGATAGCTCCAGTTTGTGAATTACACCCACATTAAGTTCGCCTTTGTACCAAGTTGACCATGAAAGAATCTGGATCTCAGTCAAAATATATGATCCCTGCCTACACACCTACAGGGGACAATTGTAGTACTGGAAGCAACATGAGTCCTCCGACTTACCATCACCATAGCTTTAGTAGTAGTCGAGGGGTACCCCGAATTTTGAGGAGTCGACCGATTCTCATCGGCTTTATAATCGTACTTTGTCTCTCCATATGCATTTTGTACGCAGCCTGGCGAATGACTTGTGAGTTGGAACCTCTGTCTCCGAAAACGACGGATTCTAAACTTCAAAATAGTGTCATTGGTGGGACATACCAGGAGCAAGAGGAAGACAGCAGCAATGAAATAAGTGGCTATTTGGGTAGCTTATTAAAAAAAGTGAAGAAAGTATACCAAGTGGAGATTTATTATGAAACGTTGTGTCCGGACTCCAAGTATTTTGTTGTGAAGCAGTTTTTGCCATTTTTTACTCATTTTTCGCAAAACCCTGTCTATGCCATTCCTTCTGGGGGCGGGGAACCTACTGAAAAGGATCGTATTGTGGTGAATCCTGTTTTCGTTCCGTATGGCAAGGCTGAAACTACCATTAAGGTGAATTTCAGAATATTTTGTCCACAATGTTACCAATGCTAGAGTTTATGTTTAATTTATTCCAAAAGTCCCTGCAAACTTATTGCTTATGGATGATGGCTGTTTTTAATTTACAGGGAAATGAGGAATTTGAATTTGACTGCCAACATGGGGAGACAGAATGTGAAGGAAACAAAGTTCATGCTTGTGCTACAAAATATTTAGAAGAATCTGGGCCTCTAACAGTGAATTCCACTCCAGATGAAATTAACTCAAGGAATAGACTTTTAACGTTGTTTGTAGCCTGCATGATAAAGGAGAATAGACACCCAATGAAAATTGCTCGAAACGTGAGACAAAAAAACAAAAAGTTTAATAGTATCTAAAGAATCGTTTGTCTGCGGGCTTATATATTTATTATCTTTCTTTCAGTGCGCTACCGATCTCTCAGTGAATTTTAAACCTATTTATGACTGCTTGAAAAGCAATGAAGGAAATCAATTGCTGCATAAGTATGGAGTCATGACAAGACTACTAAAACCAGCCGTGTCTTTCATTCCCACAATTCAGATTGACAGTGTAAGCATTTTTAAAAATTTACTGACTTTTTCAATGACACATATTTGTGAAATGATAAGCAATATTTTTTTTACAGAAACAAAATTCACAAAGTGAAATTCTCAAGAATTTTAAATCATATATATGCAGCCGAATTATGCAAGACTATGAGTTATTCAAGATTCCAGATATATGTCGGTAAATTATGGCATTGC
>Ga0210040_10006065_pt1 | contig 15178 bp, 27 predicted proteins | sample CryGeyCG12114_NA_FD_185462 | JGI IMG/M metagenome (GOLD analysis project Ga0210040, IMG submission 185462) | Groundwater microbial communities from aquifer - Crystal Geyser CG19_WC_8/21/14_NA (SPAdes) (version 2) | ecosystem: Environmental > Aquatic > Deep subsurface > Groundwater | place: USA... | reverse complement strand
CCCGATCCTCGCCATTGCGGGTACGAATAACCAGAAAGGGAGGGGCCGTCTCCAGCACCCTCCCAAACTGGTCATCGTACTCAGCATCGAGACGAAGTTCGTGGTTCTGACCCTGCTCAATCCAGAAACCGCCGTGAAGCCACTCGATGATCTCGAGACGACTCTCAGGCGTGCCCTGGTACTGTGCTGCGTTGACAGTGATAGCGGGCTTCACGAACTCTTCGATCAAGGCTGGTTAGTCCTCCGGCGTGTACTCACGTGCGCTGGCCGCAGAGCTCGGAGCCTCGGGAACGTCCGCGTACTTCAGGTCCAGCTCATCCTCGTTGATCGTGATGAAGATCGACTTCAGATATGCTTTGATACCGCTCTTGCCGTTGACCTCCCAGAAGCTGGGGTTAAGGATCAGATCCACCCCACCCTCCTTGATGTCCACGTAGTCGAGAATATCGATCTCGTCCTCGCCCAGCGCAGTTCGACCACGGCTCGTGATCATGACGATACGCGGCGGGCGCTGCTTGTACGAGACCTCGACCTGCACATAGTCCTGCGGCTGATCGCCCTCCTCACGGGGACGGAGCTGCTTGACGTTCCAGCCATCCTCAATCATCTTGGTGGCGATCTCGGGATCCAGAGGAACGGCGAAGTTCCGCTTACCCTTGGCGTTGAACTGGCTCTCCGCACCAGCGAAGTTGCGGAACATGATCCGCGTGTTCTCGATCGTGACGTTCTCGACGCGCTGACGCTGTGCCATCAGTTGTTCTCCTCATTCTCGGCAGCAATAACCTGCCGCAGTGCTGTTGTGTAGTTCACGCCGGTTTCCTTCTGGATCCGACGGGCCTTCTTCTTGCGACGGAGCTTGAGATGTTCCTCGTCCGTCATCTCACGGCCTTCTTGTGCGGGTCTCATTGGTCAGTCGAGGGACCGTACTGATCCTTCTGCTCCTCAGTCGGAAGATCCGGGAAGCGGGAAGAGACGTCCAGGTGAATACGCTCACCCTCGGCCACCGCATCCGAATATCGCGTGTTCAGCGAGTCCTCGACACGGCGCACAAGACCGTCCGGAAGACCCGAATATACCACCTCGGGCACGTCCGTCTCACGACCGAATCGATCGAGCGTCTTGCCGTTGAACTTTGCTCGATTGAGGATGGCCGAGTTGTAGGCCTCGAGGCAGCTCATCAGGTACTCAGCGAGAATAAAGTCCGGCGTACCAGACTCGTTCTCGGCAGAGAAGCTGTTGAGCAGCGACGTGAGTGCACCTTCCAGGGTGTCGTCCTGAACGTCAGCATCATCGTCGTCCACCGGCGCCTCGAAAATGGACAGCGCCAGCACTCGGTCGTTCGTCAGCAGGTCTTTCAGCGACCGACCTGCCTTGCTGTTGTCGAGATCCACGATCATGCGCATCGGCATCCCGTCCTCGATCACCACATTGCCAGCACGAGCCTCAGCGTAACCCACCAGGTCACCCGGGCTGTAGAGCGGCGACTCCGGAGGAGATACCGTGAGCAGCTCCTGAGGAGGATCAGTCTCACGCTCCTCAGCAGTCACCTTGTCCTCGAGAGCACGCTCGAGAATATCAGAGTGCTTGCCATCAGGTACGACACTGGAGTTCACAAGGTCGCCCAGGACCTTCTCCTCGTACTCGTCCGGCAGTTGCTTCGGCGTCTCGGCCTCGTGAATGTCATCCACGACCTTCTCGACCGTCTGACCCTCGGGAATGAGGATATGGCGTCCGTCCTCGTCCTCGAAGAACTTCTTCGCGTCGTCACTCATCGGTCGCCAGCTCCTCTGCCACGATGGCCTCCTCCTGGACGACTGCCACGTCGTCGGCAGGGATCGAGTCCTTACCCAGATTGGTCTCATGCGGGGGCTCAGGGTGTCCCAGGTTCGTCATCAGTTCTTCTCCTCGTTTGTAGTCAGGCTTGCGGGATAGAGATATGGCCTTTGGTAGACCACTTTTGTGTCGCCTCAACGCAGGTGGTCGAAGCGCAGAGAGAGATCGAATGTTCGAGGGAAGCGATAACCCCTGCGATCGTCATCAGGTCCTCGGAACCGTCGGTTGAAGTCCCAGTCCGGAAGAATAACCGCACGGTTACCCTTGTTGATGCCGTTGTCGATCTTTTCGATCAGCACCCAGTCAGTCGGCAGCACGATGCCACCGGTCTGATAGTAGCTGTTGATCCCCTCAGGAATCAGCAGATTCGCTGCAAGGAAGCCCGACTGCGGCGACGCATATGCCACGATACCGTGCTCAGCGAGCCACTGAACGATCTCGACGACACTCTCGGTTGTGTCTGCCACCTGAACCGCGTCCCCGTGAATAAGGACGTGATCCGGAACCTCCTGGTAGTGCTTGATCTCCATCAGACTTCTCCCTTTTCGTGCATAATGAATGACAGCGCCAGATCCCCGTTGAGGATGCGCTTTACTGCCCCGACTCGAGCATCCACCAGGTTGGGAATATCAACCGTGATGATCACCTGAGTATTGTCGACCCCGAGCTTTGCAGTACCGATCTGCACAAGCTCACTGCTCCAGGCCCGTGGCAGATATACCGGCACCGGAGGCGACGTGACTTCAGCAGTAGAATCCTCCACCACGTCGTACTCGGCCTCGATGCTGTACTTCTTCCGCACATCGATATGACCGTGACTGTCGCGAACGATCAGATCGTCAGGCGAGGCAGGATATGTCCGTCCGTGACTCTTGACGTCGTAGTACCAGTAATCTTCTCCGCCAAAGCGCGGAGAAATAACCCGGTCGTCGAACGCCTTCTGCAGCCAATCCGGAACCTCTGCCCAGTTGTGCATCGGGTGATCACCGAACTCGTTGTTCGGAACAACTACACTCTCCGCGTACTCAGGCTTCTTGATCCATTGAGTCATCAGTCGTTGCCTCCCATCACGTGTGCAACCTGCTGACCGACCGCAAGGCCGATCTGGTCGTAGAGCCAGGTCCCCTTGTCCTGAATGATCTTGTCGAGGGCCACCAGGATCTGTTTCTGAATCGCCTTCTTGATCTCCTCATCCTCGAGGTACTCGCGAACCACCGTGTTAGCGATGGTCACGACAGCTCGATCGAACGCTTCCTCCAGCGGACTGCGAGGCTCAGGGCTTCCGTACAGTCGGTCCTTCTTCGGTCGCAGAGTGAGCGCGGTCAGAGCTTGTCCCACGAGCTCGTTCCGGGCGTCCTGACTCAGAGAGTCGAATAGCGCTTTCTGTACGAACTCCTGAGCAGCCTCAGGGTTAATCGTAATGTCCATCAGTTCTCCCCTTTCACTGAGATTACTACTTGATGCGAACCGGTGCCGGTGCTCGAGGCGCAGGAGCCGGAGCCCTGGGCGGTGCAGGAGCAGGCATCTTCGGTGCGTTGTTCACCTTGGGCGGAGCTTTGTAGCCGCCCCCTGCAGGTGCCTTGTTGGCCGGAGCCTTAGGCGGGTTGTTGACCTTCGGAGGCAGAGGCTTGTAGCCAGCGCCGCCCTTGGTCGTACCGAGCTTCTTGCCACTGCCGTCAGAATATGAGCGCGTAGGAGCCTTGGTGTAAGACTTTCCGCCCTTAGGCGCCAGTCGCTCATCGTGCTCGACCACTGCGCTCTTGGAAATATACTGACGACCGCCGCTCACCGGGTACCCATACGCCGGAAGCGAGTGACCGTAAGGAATGAACCACCACAGGAACCCGATGTTCGGATTTGGGCTGTTCTCATCCCCGCACTTGTCACCGCTGACACGCTCGTGCGTCTGTGCATCGACGCAAATACGTGAGTAGTCAGCACTCTGGTAATCATTCCCAGTGCTGCAGCTCACGAGGCTGGTCACGATAAATATAGACGCGATCAGCCCAATGAATCTCTTCATCAACTCTCCCCTTCTCGATGAATCGGTAGTGACGGCTTCCCAAAAGGCCGCCAGTTCGGTGTCTCGATACCACAGACCTCACAACCGGTAGCTTTGTGATCATGCGGCTCGAACTCGCTGAGTGCATCAACCTCGACTTCAGACACGCCCAGGTCTCCGATGGACACGCCATTGAGCCCGCTCGACAGCATCTCCTTGACTTCCTCCGGAGTGTCGGCGTTGATGTCCATGTCGGCGTGAATATAACCGTCGCGCTGGCTTACCCGAGCCTGCCCCACAGTCACCTTCCGGCCGTCAATGTGCATGACCACCGGCACAGTGTCGTTCGGAATATCGGCGTGGTCGTCAAAGACGTTATGGTCTGTGCTCACGATGCCCCTCGTCGTCGGTGTTTGCTTCCCCTTGACCGATCTGACCGGTCATTCTCTGATACTGCCACTTCAACTTTGTTGCGCGCTTCTTAGCCTTCTTCAGTGCTCGCTGGTTCCTCCTCAGCATTTTGCGAATTCTGCGAATTGCTCTCTTGTACGTCCCCATTTCGTCGAGATATAGAGGCTTCTCGTCCATGTGGGCTTCGAGCATGAGCTTCCAGAACTCGCAATTGCGTTTGTGCTTCAGCGCTACTTCGTTCAACTGCATGATCTCGGCATAGATCATCTGCGCGTTGGCAATCACATCACTACTCCCCCTCTGAATATGGCCCGAGGGCCGGATAGCGTCTGGTACTACCCGGCCCTATACAAAAAAATCATGCCGTGAACGCTTCGAAGTCCCCGTAGTTACTGATCGTCGTCACAGCATCATTGACCAAGGACTCAAAATATGTCCGGTCAATGTCGTTCTCTTTACCCGCGATGGATGCGACCTCAGTGGACTCCAACCACTTGTAAGGATCGCCGTCCTTCTTCTTCGTACCAGTGACCGCGTAGAATTTGCCTTCCTTCTCGCGAAGGAGGATGCCGCCACCTCGACCGTTGAGGATCGGAGTGAACTGACCCGCGCGACCGACGAAATGCTTCTCGCCCTCGCGCAGCTGCACGTTCATCGCGGGCTGCTCTCCCTCGAAGTCCAGGTACATCGCCGTGGTGACCGTCTTGGTCTCGCACATGTCGCGGAATACGATGGGTTGCTTGGAGAACAGCGTCTTGAAGACAAACGGGTGCTGGAACTGAGCCCCAGTAGCCGTCCATCCCTTGTTCACATCATCAGGCTTCGGCTTGGCCTTCTTGGCAATATAGACCGCATCGTTGACAAGGCAGAACCGCTCATAGGTGTCCTCGTGCTCGAAGTCGTAGCCGTACTCCTTGCCGTAGTCCATAACGAACTGAATGATCTCCGGGGTTGCCTGCGGAATCTTGATCGAGTCAGTCTTAATATGGGCGACGGTAAAGCCCCGTGCCTGCACCTCATGCTTGAGGTTGATCATGAACAAGGCTCCACGCTTAGCAACAATATTGTCGACGTTGCGCGGATCCTTAAACGAGTTGTCGAATCGAGCCGATGTGAGACCATAGACGATGTTGATGACAATCTTCAGCGCATACGACAGCGCCTCAGCGTCCTTTTCCTCGCCCAAATATGGTGCCAGTCGACCATTCAGCATTGCACGAGCGTCGTCGTAGTTCTTCCTCTTAATCGCAATACGCGCAGCCTTCAGATCAGAGAAGTTCTGCGTGTACTCACCGAAGAGGTTGAGCTGCTCGATCGAGGTCGGGTGCATCGAAGTAACGTCCAGAAGTGCGACGTTTTCGTACATACCCGGCTCTGCGTAGACGTAACCGCCTTCGCCCGTGATCTCGTCCCGGTAATATGACTTGCCGAATTCGTACTTGTACCCCGGGAACATCTCCTCGAGATTCGTGTAAACGAACTTCTCCTGCGGATGACGATCGTTGCCGAAAATGATTCGGGAGGTATGCTGCAGCGTCGACGCATTGATCGACAGACCCGACAGCTCCGCAAGAATACGACGTGCGATGAAGTCACCACGACGGTCATAGGCCACAGCCTCGGTCGCATTGACGTCGTTCACACAGTATTCGACAACGATGCTCCACTTGTCCTCGGGAACTGGCTCGTCCCAAGGGAAGGAGGACTCGACGTGAGGCAGACCCAACTCGATCTCAAAGCGCTTGAGACCCTGCTTCTTCGACGAGTAGTCATAAATATCGGCGTAGCTCAGATCGTAAGCCTCTCGGAAGAGACCCTCGTTCGTCTTGCTCGTGACGATCTTCTGACTGAGGTTGTACAGCTGCTGGTTGTTATAGCCCATCAGACGCGCATACAGAATATGGTTGTCATACTTGCGGTTGTTGAAGCCAACAAGCTTGAGCGTCAGCAGCTGCTCGATCTCCTGAGGGGAGGGGTTGATCATCCGAACGACTTCAGGACTGCCCTCGTACTTCCAGCAGACCACGAAGAGGTTCGGGAAGACCTCACAGTCGAAATATACGACGCGATCGTCGCTCGGCTGTACCTGCCCCGGAGCGTCTGCCACCGGAGCCTCTTCCTCACTCTTGAACTGCATCTTCTTCACCTGTTGCAGGCAGGGAATCGGATGGTGCGTCGAGTTGTTTGCGAAGGCGATGATCCGACTCCGCATATTCGTGACGTCATAAGCGAGACCCGACTCGTAGGCGTCATCCAGGATCTTCTTGATGAAGTCAATGCTCGACTTCGTTCCTGGGTGAATCTCCTTCCGAAGGTTTCGCTCGATCAGTTCGCGAAGCGCCCGCTCGCTCTTGACCTGATCAGTTTTAATCACAGGCTTTTTCTCCTTCAGCGGCAGTCCACTGTTGATGGTAGCTACCGGCACGTTGTTGCACTTGGATAGCCTTCGACGGAGAGATGTTTTCCCCGAGAAGACCTTGATCTCGATGCCTTCCTCATACAGCATGCTGAGGTCGGCGACGTCCCCCTCGTAGTTGTAGTGCAGATGAATGCCACTGCCCGACTTCGAGTATTCAGCGTAGGTGGCAGGCCACTGGCTCGCGGCTTCCAAATTGCGCTCTGCTGACTTCTCTCCGTCGGCGCCTGCCAGGTCAAAGTCAATCACAATATGATTGAGCGGCACCCGAACGTAATGCAACTGTGTCGTATCGAGCTCTTTCAGAGTCGACGTGACGTTGTCCCACGCTTCCTTGGGTGTCTCATTGGCGTTGGTGTACTGAGCGATGCAATCAGCCATCTCCCGGTCAAATATCGACTCGGTCTCATCCATGACCAACGAGAAGACCTTCGGTTCTGCCTTCGACGTCTGTGACTTGAAGTGATCGGCATTGAAACCCGAGTACCAGCTTCGCACTCGGACCCCGTCAATATCGATTCGCTCGTCAAAGTTGTCGAAGTAGTTCTTCAGCTCTTCGCGCATCTTGTACTTCGGCATTTTGAACTCAATGTCGGACTCTTCACAGAACGTCTTGTACATCTCGTATGCCTGGTTCACAGACACACCGTCCTGTGACTTGAATACGTCGAAGCTTGCCTCGATGAAGTTGAAGAAGACATCCGTCTGGAGCATCATCTCAACAGGTCGATACTTCGAGTAGTAGTCCTTCCCAAGCTCTCGATACACCTCCAAGCAGTGCCAGGCGATAGCTCCCAGTTCGAAGTCGATCTGAGAATATAGCGACTGGTACTTGCGCGGCGGAACCGTGTCACCGGTCGGCTGCACGTCGATCAGACGACGGATAATACCGCTTTTGGCGTCCGTAATCTTGACCGGCTTGTTGGTGCCCATGAACAGAAATGCGTTGATCGCCGCGTTGTACGACGGCTTGTACTTCTCGTTCATGGTCATCTCCTCGTGGGAGACGATCGAGTTCAGCTTGGTGTTATCCTCGATGCGGGAAAGATCTCCATCGTGCTGAATGGCAACAAGGGGATTACCCCGGAAGACCTCAGTCGCAAAGGAGTTGTTATTGCCGGTGAGAGCCTTGGCCTCGAAGGTAGTATAATAGCCTTCGAATAGCTTCTGCATGATGTTAAGAACAGTGGACTTACCTGTTCCCGCCGAACCATACAGAACAAGGAACTTCTGAATATGCTTGGCATCTCCAGCAATGATCGCTCCAATCGCCCACTCCAGTTTCTCCCGCTCTTCCGGAGCGTACAACGTAGCCATAAGCTCGTCGTACGAAGCGTAGGAGCCGGATGCCAGAGGATAGCTGAGCCTATGGGATACATAGTCCTTCCTCGTGACGTCGGTGTTAGCGAAGGTGAGATTCTCATCGAGTTGATGGGAGTTGTCGGACAGATGCATGATATAGTTGCGGAACTGCAACCAGGAGCTTGACGAGTAATCCCCCAGGTACTTCACCTGATAGATACCCGGCTGCTTTTCCATGCGCTCGTCTTTGTACCTGGTAAGGTCATCGTCGACGAGTCGCTGGACGTCATATTCATCTGTAGACCAGAGGCCTTTGTCCTGGTCCCAAATTGCGTAGAACGTGCGCCCTCGAATCATCAGGTCTTCACTTCGCTTGATAGTAAAGTCCGGATAGATCTCGATGACGCCGTTCTTTGCAGGCCTCTCCTTGATTCGATAAAAATCCACTAACACCTCCTCCCAGTTCTACATGAGTGGTCCATGATGAATATAGTCACCCTCCAAGATGTACGCAGACATCTGTGCCCAGATCTCCAACTCACGCTGGTCCTTGTCAGGATCACGCAAGGGGAATATGCTACCGGTACCGTCATACTCATACCGACGGTGTACAAAGTTGAAAATGATCTGATCAACTTCACGCTCGATAGCCATGCTCCAGACAGCGTCTGTGTAACCGTTCAGGCCGAGATTCATCAGGAATTTCCAGAACCACTCAGCGGGTGCCCCGAAGGACTCGAATGACACCCGCCGAGCGATTCCGATCAAGACCTCGAGTACCGAAGCATCGAGAGCCATCCACGACTCATCCACAATATCCGCACCGACAGCGTCCAGAAATTCCCCACGGAGTTCGATTCCGTCGGCAGCCCTGTTCTCATCATTGCGGATCGACCACGTAAACGGTGTCGAATAAAGCTTACGAGCGAGCTTCCAGAACGATCGGTGAGGGTTCCTGTTACGAACCGCCCCAATATCGCCCTGATAAAGCCACTCTATGTAGTTGTCATCGATGGTACCATTCACTCATCGTCTCTCATCCTCGTGACCCGCTTTCGATTGTCCTCCGCCGAAGGGTGCCCGTAGACAACCTCAGCAAATTCGTCGTCGTACCTGACGACCTCGTAATCAGTCTGCAGTCGCTCGTTGCGAATATAGACCGTGTCCTTGCTGTCCGAACCCTCCTGCCCGAAGCGGGTCAGATTGGCGACACCGACCACCTCTTCCACGGCGGGGATCGGAATGTCTTTCTCGTCAGCCAGCGTGTGATCGCCCTCGTAATATGAGAGAGTGATCTTCTCGAACTCGTTCGAATCGTCGAAGAAGTCCCCTTTGGAAATGATGAACGGATCCTGAGGGTCGCGACGCTCAAGCTCGTCCCCTCGGAGAAACTCTTCATCGGGCTCTTCCTCCTCAGACATCGATGCACGAGCAGCAGCCTCATCGAAGATGTTGCGAACACGCTCATGGCCCGCTGCAACATATCCGTGCGTCTCCAGGATCTCCTCAGCCTCAGCTGCGAGCTCCTCGGTCTGCTCCTGCTCCTCGACGGCCTCTTCCAGAGCAGACTCTGCCTCTTCGACAGCCTGCTCCGCGCCTTCGACCGCACCCTCAACGCCCTTCTCAACCATCTCATCGAGATCGTTGATGCGCTGCATATACGCCTTGGCAGCCGTCACCGGGTCATCGTAAGGCGGCTCCTTGCGAAGCAGCTTGTATGTCTCCTTGACGGACTCGATCTCGTCGTTAGCCCACGCGAAGGCCTTCTTCTCGATCTTCTTCCGCGTCACGAAATATGTGACCGCAGACCCTGCTGCCGCTCCTGCGACGCCGCATCCGACGCCGATCAGAATAACCCGGTTCACTTGTCGCCTTCCTTGTCCATGTGGCTGGTCTCGGCCTGCTTGCGGAGCTTCGCAAACAATGCCTCATCGCTGAATGGACGGTGAGTAAGGTGGCTCTTCAGTTTGAAGTTCGCCTTCTTCACCTGCTCCGTTTGCTTCTGCTGCGCCTTCTTGTGGACGGGCGGCTTGGGCTTGGGTGTATCCATCAGTTTATCTCCCCCGTGAGATATCGGTACTTCTTCGGGCCTTACAGGATGGACTTGCTACTTCAGATCTTGTCGAGAATCTCGCCGTCGATGTTGAAGTCGAGCCAGATGCCCTTCTCCTGACCGTTCACCCAGAGGCGCTTGCGGTCGTTCTCGATGTCGTAGATGCCGAAGTCGATGTAGTCGTCGCCCTGACCGTTGACAACCCAGCCGACCACCTGACCGCTCTGCGTGTGCTCAAAGCCCAGCGCGTCGTAGATCTCGTTCAGGAAGACGTGACCCTTGATCTTGAGACGGTCGTTGAAGTAGTTCTGCTGCGCGTTGAGGAAGAAGATGTTGCTCTCAAGGCGCTTCTCCCAGTTGCGGTTATTGTCGTCGAAGACACGAGCGTACGGAGAGAGCGAGAGACCATTGGTCTTGGCCTGCACCTCGTTCTTACCGGTCTCCTCGTTCTTCACCTTCTCCTCGGTGACGTTGTGAAGGATATCGAAGTCCTTCTGCTCGCCGTACTCCTCGGAGACGCGCTTGCGGTAGGCAGCGAAGCCCTTCTCGAGCGCGTTGTACGCAGCGATCAGACCGACCTCGCGACGCTTCATGATGCCGTGAGCACCCAGGACACACGCGATGGACGCGAGACCGATGGTGGCGGCCGGCACGTACAACTTGGCGATCTGGAGCGCACCACGAATCTTCACAGCCGCGATGGTGTGCTTGATGGTCTTGGCGTCGTACACGGGCTCGTTGTCCGTCGTGACGAGCTCCGCAGCGCCCTCAGCGGTTGCGATATCGTCGTGCATCTTGTCCAGAACGGACTCGACCTTGAGCGTTGCCCGAGCACCCATGACGGCTGCCGTGACACCACCAGCGATGCCCGTACCCACGAGGATCTCGGGGCCGTAGCGGTGAGCGATCTTGCTAGCCGGGGCAGTTGCCTTGGCCAGTCCCAGCGCGATCTTCTGAGCCGACTCCGGCTTCAGGACGTGCTGCAGCACACTAAGTGTGGATACCATCAGTTCTTTCTCCTTGTTACTTGATGAGATTGTTTCTGAGCAAACGCATATATACTGTATGCACCTGCTTGTCCGGCATAGCCGAGACTCTTTTTTGCCAACGCGTGCCGTACATCTCCATGAGCTTGGCACGCATTTGCTCAATGGACATCAGAAAAACTTTTTGAAAGCCCTCGGGGGCTCCCACCGATATCCACACGCGTCTTCGACGTAGATCCAGCCCCCGTTGAGCATGTCCATACAGGCCTTTACTGAGAGACCTGTACGGACTGCCAACTGCTCCAACGTCTTTTTGTTCATCAGTCCACCGGAATCCCGAGTCGCTGCTTGATTCGGTTGATCCGATCCGATTTGTACTCAGAGAAGAAAAGAGTCTGAGCGTACTCGAGGTCGAACAGCTCCTTCTTCAACTCCTTACGGTACTCTTCAGTCTGCTCCACCGTCATGGTGGGGGCTTTCTGTACCGGCTCTGCCACGTTATGCCCTCGTTCCAGCAATATAGGGGTTGGCACACTGACACGTCTTGGGATCGGTCCCGCCTCGTGCATCAGGATATTCGTGGTGGTGGTGCGGGCGAAGCTTCGGCTCATAGCAAAACTTCACCCGACACCGCCTCGGCCACCTCTTTTTGTGAGGTGACTTATACCAGAACATGGTCAATTGATCGGCACCGTCTTCGGGAGCAGAAGAATATAACCGCCACCACGCACACGCTCGATGCCAGCGTCCACCAAGTTGGTCCAACCCCAGCGGTCGTCGGTGAACTTGGCTGTAACACCAAGCGAGTCATACAGATCCGAGACCGTTGCCACGTCGTACTGCTCGATCAACCAACGCAGCTTGTCGAGTACCGTCTCTGCTTCACCACGACTCTGCAGGACAATATCTTCGAACTCGTGCACCGATCGAGTGTGCTGCGAGATACGAGGACCATCCTGCTCTCCGGCACGACCGGTCGGCGAGGAGGTCTTGTTGTACATGCCCGAGTAGTTGGTCTGACTGCGACCAGCCTGCGGGTTGTACCGTGTCGTGTTCGGCCGACCGCCACCGTTGAAGGTACGCTCGACTGACTGCGTCAGGATATCGACGATCAGGTTGCGGGTGGTCGGCACGATGACGTCATACAGAATGTAGTTACCCACGCTCTGCATGTCGTCAACGGTGAAGACCTCCTTGAGCTTGCGCCCAAAGCCACGCTTGCGGATGACAGCCTCACCCGAAATAACCTTCTCGACCTTCGGCTTCTCCTTCGGCGCATCGGCCTTGGGTTGAGCAGCTGCCGCCTTGCTCTTGTTGCTGTTCGGAGGGTAGTTCGTCGGCTTTCCAGGTGCCGGCGGCTTGCTCTCGTCTTTTGGCGTCTGCTCGTCACTCATCGAATATCCCCGTCTTTGTTGTTGGTGTTGCTTGCGCCCATGAGCGTCATCGACTGCGCAGATACATGTACCGGAACAGCAGGTACAGCAGCCACAGTCCCCCGGTGATCACACTCATGAACAGGTCGAAGAGGAAATGCAGAAGTCCATACCGCCGCTTCCTCAAGTAATATGACATCAGTTTCTCCTTTCAAAGAGAGTCAGTGGTATTCACGGGCGACTTTGACGTGATCTTTCTTCATCTCAAGCCCGAACGTCTTCTCGAAGTCGATGATCGCATCCTGTTTTGATGCCGCTTCAAGATATCGACGCTGGTACTTGCCGTCTTTGTCGTTCCAGGTGAACTTGTAGTTGTAGCTGCGCACAGCGGCTCCAAATCGCAGAAAGAACAAGAACCCGTGTATGGGCTCTTGTCCTGTGTTCAGGAGTCGGACTGGGAGGACTCGTCAGCAGCGGTCTTGGCCTGCTTGAACGCGTTGAGCGTCGTGTCGAGGTTGTGGATCGTGTACTTCGATGCCATCTCGCCGACCATGCTGCTCAGGACGAAGCCGCCCGTCGCGATCGAGATCTTCTGGAGAAGCTTCGAGTTGCTGGGGATGGAGGTCTTGATGGCATTGCCGACGACGGCACCTGCACCGATCGAAACGCCGAACGACAGTGCGGTCTTGGCGAGGTTGAGGGGATTCATGGTGGTGTTGTCCTTTCAGGGTTGGTTCCTACTTAAGCCCGTGAATATCGTGCGAGGGCCAGCAGAAACAGAAAGCCCGTGTGAGGGGCTGTGCTGTTGGAGAGTGGTTGGTCGGATGGAATGGTTAGAAGACGAAGACTTCGGTCTCGTCCGGGGCTGTGTCTTTGTTGCAGAGTGCAATCATGTCAGCCCAGAACTTGTCCGTGTCATTGTAGTCGGTGGCCATGATGTGGTCCTTTCGTAGGTGGTCTCATATAAGGCCGTGTAAATCTCGCGAGGTCAGATCCAGGACGCGCTTCGACCGAGCAGTTTAGGCGTGATCATCGCTGCGACATCCATCGCGAGTTCAGTAGCGCGCATGTCCCTCTCCAGATCCTTGCCGAGGTTCATCGGGGGAGTTGCGCCACTGCGTCGACCGCCGGTGTTACGACGGGTGCTCTTCTTACTTTTGCGTGCCATGTCGTGCTCCTTTCAGGATATGGTTGAGGGGAACCGGCTCGTCTCGTTCCACTGAGACCCTACGGCGGTGTTCTGCATTCCGGTCCTACATACGGTCCGTAGACTACATACTAACCAACTGCTATAACTCTTGGGGCGCCTTAGTGGGGGTCAGCGGTCGTTTAAGTTGCCCCTCTGAACGCCGACATCTCCGGGGGAGGAGAATATGCCGACTCAGGGACAACCCCCATTCACTTACAATATTGCGGGGCACCTTTCTCAGTGTCTCCGGTCGTTTAAGCTACCCCTGAGTCTGTATCCTGACCCCAACGCTAAAGTCAGAACTTAGAATATGCATCGGTATAGCCCCCACAATATGTCTTACAGGTACTGCTCGAAGGGAATATGACCCTTTGCATCCCTGCAATGGTTACGGAAGGACTCGTTGTCGCCCTTCCAGCCCTGCCCTTCTTTCCACTTCACCATAGTGCCGCAGAAGCGACAAGGATATGGTGCGACCTTACGAGTCGATTTGCCCTCCTTCAGGTCCTTCAGCATGTCCTGATACACCTTGGACATCGCGAAGTTACCGCTTTGGGCGTGAGTGACGATCAGCCCGTTCAGCTGCTCTTCCGTGAAGACCATGATTACTGCTTCTTGCTACCCGCGAGGAAACGCTTGGTGGCCTGGTCGCGCTTGGTCGTGCGCTTGACTCGGCGCTGGCAGAACCCGCAGTCGGGGTTCGCCGAACGCTGGTACATGACCTCGGTCGCGTCGGCAGCCTTGTGCTTGCCAGCGAGGTGGTCCGCCTCGAGCTGACGCTTGGGGCTCAGGGGCGCCTTGACCTTCTCAGCGACGGTCTTGTTCTCGGTCTTGCTCTTGCCGGCCATCAGTTGCTCTCCTTCGTTGCGAAAATGGTTGATACTAGAAGAGCCCGCGAACGAGCTCAGAGATGGTGAACACCTTGTACTGGTCAGTAGACTTCTGGTGAATCTCCACCGTATTACCCGACATACCAGTAGCCTCGAAGTCCTCCGCGTTCAGGACCTCGTCGTGGTCATACCGAGTGTTGATCTGCTCCACGATCTTCTCGGCGAGCACTCGATCGTCGTCCTCGGGAATCGCGTCCTTAACACCGCTGGTGGTCTCGGCCACGATCTGCGTGAGGTCCTTGACCGCCTGCTCGTCGGTATAGATCTCCTGGCCCGGGTTGACGAGCTTGTTGTGGGGCATCAGTTCTTCTCCTTCTTCGTTGGTTTGTCAAGGGGGTCAGTATATGAACTTTTGAGAAAGACAGGTGAGCCGCACTAGGTTGCCATTCGTTACGCTTTGAATCTGCTCGAATAGACATGTTTTTGCCATAAAATGGGTTGAACCACAATTCTATAACTCAAGCTCACATGCCGCTCAGACTTTTCGTACTCTTAGCCACGGACTCCTTACCAAGAGGCAATTCGACCTGTCTTGAGGTGGGGCGCCTTTTTCCAATACCGGCCAGAGCCTGTCGTAAAGGTGGCGATCGTTTAAGATACTCTTCCTCGGCCTGAGTTTGAGACCACGGTGGCCCGAGAATATCCCCCTACTTGCTTACAGCTTGTTCAGCACTTCGCCGTCGATGTTGAACGACAGCGGGATCTGAGTCTCCGTTCGAGCAC
>Ga0210040_10006064_pt1 | contig 15180 bp, 15 predicted proteins | sample CryGeyCG12114_NA_FD_185462 | JGI IMG/M metagenome (GOLD analysis project Ga0210040, IMG submission 185462) | Groundwater microbial communities from aquifer - Crystal Geyser CG19_WC_8/21/14_NA (SPAdes) (version 2) | ecosystem: Environmental > Aquatic > Deep subsurface > Groundwater | place: USA... | reverse complement strand
TCGACCGGTACGCCGACGCCGACTGCGACCAGGTGGCACCGGACAACGCCGGGCCGGTGACCCAGCTCGCCACCCACCTGGCCGAGCTCGGGCACACCCGGGTGGCCACCGTCACCGGGCTGGACGGTCTGCACTCCACGATCGAACGGCGCGAGGCAGCCCGGCGCGCCGTGCTCGACCTGGGGCTGGACGACGATCCGGGCCTGGTGGTCGACGGCGCCTCCGACGTAGCCACCACCCGGACCGGTGTCCGGGAGCTGTTCACCCGGAGCTCCCCGGACCGGCGACCGACGGCGGTGCTGGTGCTGAACAACGCCATGACGATCGGCACCATGCAGGGCCTGCGGGACGCGGGGCTACGGGTTCCTCAGGACGTCGCGCTCGTCTGCTTCGACGACTTCGAGTGGGCCGACGCGTTCGAACCGCGGCTCACCGCCATCCGCCAGGACGTGGACCTGATGGGCGCCCGCGCCATCGAGCTGCTGCTCAGGCGGATCGCCGCCCCGGGCGCACCTCCGCAACGCCTGCGGGTGCCCACCACCTTCCAGCACCGCAACTCCTGCGGCTGCACCGAGTGATCGACCATCCGGAAGCCGGATGACGCCGACGAGGAGTTCCCATGCCCATCGCCAGCCCTGATGCCTACCTCGCCATGTTCGACCGGGCGAAGGAGCGGGGGTACGCCTACCCCGCCGTGAACGTGACCTCCTCTCAGACCCTCAACGCAGCTCTGCAGGGTTTCGCCGAGGCCGAGACCGACGGCATCGTCCAGGTCTCGCTCGGCACCGCCGGCTACCTCTCCGGTCAGGCCGTCGGCGACCGCGCGGTGGGGTCCGCAGCGCTGGCGGCCTATGCCCACGAGGTCGCCGCGCACTACTCCATCACCGTTGCCCTGCACACCGACCACTGCCCCCAGGAGCACCTGGACGACTGGGTGCGACCCCTCCTGACCCTGTCGGCGGAGCGGGTCCGGCGCGGGCAGGAGCCGCTGTTCCAGTCGCACATGTGGGACGGGTCGGCGGTACCTCTCGAGACGAACCTGCACATCGCCGAGGAGCTGCTCGAGCGCAGCGCCGAGGCACGCACGCTGCTCGAGATCGAGGTCGGCGTGGTCGGCGGGGAGGAGGACGGCATCTCCGCCGCCGTGGACGAGAAGCTTTACTCCACCGTCGAGGACGCCCGCGCCACCGTCGCCGCGCTGGGCAGCGGTGAGCGGGGGCGGTACCTGACCGCACTCACGTTCGGCAACGTGCACGGGGTCTACAAGCCCGGCGGCGTTCACCTCCGCCCGGAGATCCTCGGAGAGATCCAGGCCGTCATCGGCGCCGAGGTGGGCCGGGAGAAGCCCTTCGACCTCGTCTTCCACGGCGGGTCCGGCTCGGCACCGGAGGAGGTGGCCGCCGCGGTGGCCCACGGGGTGGTGAAGCTGAACATCGACACCGACACGCAGTACGCGTTCACCCGGTCGATCGCCGGCCACATGCTCCGGCGCTACGACGAGGTGCTCAAGATCGACGGCGAGGTGGGTCGCAAGCAGGCCTACGACCCGCGCTCCTACGGGCGGCCCGCCGAGTCCGCGATGGCCGCGCGGGTGGTCGAGGCGGCGCAGGTCCTCGGCTCGGCGGGCCAGTCGATCGGCTGAGCGGGACGACGCCGGCAGCCACCCTGCCTCCGCAGGTGGGTGTGTGCCGCCCGACCGGGCGGGGCACGACTGAGTCATGGCCGATCAGTTCACCTTCACCGACCCCACCACGATGTACCGCACCGACGGCTACCCGGAGCAGAGCCAGGACGCCCCCGGCCTGGTCTCCGACCTCGAGCCCGGCGCCGACCACGGCGAGCAGAGCTACCGCGGCACCGGCCGGCTCACCGGCCGCAAGGCGCTGGTCACCGGCGCCGACTCCGGCATCGGCCGGGCCGCCGCGATCGCCTTCGCCCGGGAGGGTGCCGACGTCGTCCTCAACTACCTGCCCAGCGAGGAGAGCGACGCCAAGGAGGTCGCCGCGCTGATCGAGGAGGCCGGCCGCAAGGCGGTGCTGGCCCCGGCCGACATCTCCGACGAGACCGCCGCCCGGGCCCTGGTGCACACCGCGGTCGACGCGCTGGGTGGGCTGGACATCCTGGCCAACGTCGCCGGCAAGCAGACCCACGTCGACGAGCTGGCCGACGTCACCTCCGAGCAGTTCGACGCCACGTTCAGGACCAACGTCTACGCGCTGTTCTGGATCGTGCAGGAGGCGCTGCCGCACCTGCAGCCCGGCTCCACGATCATCAACACCAGCTCGATCCAGGCCTACCAGCCGGCCCCCGGCCTGGTCGACTACGCGGCCACGAAGTCCGCGATCAACACGATGAGCAAGGCGCTGGCCCAGCAGCTCGCGCCCAAGGGCATCCGGGTCAACGTCGTGGCCCCCGGCCCGTTCTGGACGCCGCTGCAGGCCTCCGGTGGCCAGCCCCCCGAGGCGCTGCCGGAGTTCGGCCAGGAGACCCCGCTGGGCCGCGCCGGCCAGCCCGCCGAGCTGGGCCCGGTCTACGTCTTCCTCGCCTCCCCCGAGTCCAGCTACGTCAGCGGCGAGACCCTCAACGTCAACGGCGGGATGCCGACCCCGTGACGTCGCCGAGCCCGCGTCGCCGTCCGCACCTGCACTGGGGTGCGGACGGCGCCGGGTCCGGCCCGGTCGACGAGCGGGACGCCGACGGCTACGCCGACCTGCGCTCCTACGCCCCGATCGGTGACGGCCGCACCATCGCGCTCATCGCCCGGGACGGCCGGATCGACTGGCTGCCGCTGCCGGAGATGGACGCACCCCCGGTGTTCGGCGCGCTGCTGGACGCGGAGAACGGTGGCTGCGTCGAGCTGCGCCCGGTGGAGGAGTTCACCGTGGCGCGGGAGTACGTCGAGCACACCAACGTGCTGGCCACCACGTTCAGCACCGCGTCGGGCACGGTGCGGGTCACCGACTCGCTCAACTCCGGCATCGCCGGCCGGCTGCCCTGGTCGGAGCTGGCCCGCCGGATCGACGGGCTCACCGGCTCGGTGGCGATGCGCGCCGCCGTCCGCCCCGGCACCTGCCTGAACACCGGGGCGCCGTGGGTGCACCAGACCGCGCACGGCCCGGTGCTGCGGGTCGACGGGCTGACCCTCGCCGTCCGCACCCTGGACGCCGACACCGTGACCGACGGCGACCGCCGGATCGACGTCGGCTTCACCACCACCCCGGGCTCCCGGCACCTGCTCGGCCTGGTCGCGACCGACCGCGAGCCGCTGTTCCTCCCCGAGGCCGCGGACATCGACGCCGGCGTCGACCGCACCGTGGACAACTGGGCCGCCTGGATGGGCACCTTCTCCTGGGACGGCCCCTGGAACTCCGCCGTCCGGCGCAGCGCGCTGACCCTCAAGCTGCTCATCCACGCCGCCAGCGGGTCGATGGTCGCCGCGGCGACCACCTCGCTGCCGGAGAGCACCGGCGGGGACAAGAACTGGGACTACCGCTACGCCTGGGTCCGCGATTCCGCCTACGCGCTCACCGCGCTGTTCCGCTTCGGGCTGCGCGAGGAGACGCACGGGGCGATCAGCTGGCTGCTGGCCACGATCCGCCGGCACGGTCCCGAGCCGCGGGTCTGCTACACCCTGGCCGGCGGCCTGGTGGTGCAGGAGACCGGCCGGGACGTCCCCGGCTGGCGCGGCGCCGCCCCGGTGGTCGACGGCAACAGCGCCGCCGGCCAGCTGCAGCTGGGCCCCTACGGCGACCTGTTCTCCATCGTCTCGCTGTACGTGGCGAACGGGAACGTGCTGGACGCCGGGACCGGCCGGCTGCTCGCCGAGATCGCCGACCTGACCTGCGACCGCTGGCAGAGCAAGGACGCCGGCATGTGGGAGCTGCCCGAGCACCGGCACTACACGAGCTCGAAGCTGGGCGCCTGGGTGGCGCTGAGCAAGGCCGTGGAGCTCGCCGAGGCCGGGCACGTCCCCGGCGACAGCGCGCGCTGGCGCAGCGAGGCGCAGCGCATCCGGGCGTGGGTCGAGGAGAACTGCTGGTCGGCCGCGCGCGGCGCCTACGTCTGGTACCCCGGCACCGACCAGCTGGACGCCTCGATCGTGCTGCACGCGATCAGCGGCTTCGACCGCGGCCCGCGGATGAGCGCCACGCTGGACGCGCTGCGCGCCGAGCTCGGCACCGGCCCGCACCTGCACCGGTTCAGCGGCGCGGCGGACCAGGAGGCCGCCTTCCTGGCCTGCTCGTTCTGGCTGGTGTCGGCGCTGACCCTGTGCGGTCGGGTGGACGAGGCCCGGGCCCTGATGGAGGAGCTGATGGGCAGCGCCAACGACGTCGGGGTGCTCGCCGAGATGATCGACCCGCAGACCGGCGACCTGCTCGGCAACCTGCCCCAGGCGCTCTCCCACCTGGCGCTGGTCAACGCCGCGATCACCGTGGCCGAGGCCGACGGCTGACCGTCGACGCCCCGGCGGGTGGTCAATCGTCGGCGGGGTCGTGGGGCACGGTGCCCGGTACCCGCTGCGGTCCGGCCTCCGCCGGCCGGGGCTGGTCCTGCGGGTGCAGCCGGATGGCCACCAGCGCCACGTCGTCCTCCGGGTGGCCCTCGACCAGCCGGTCGATCAGCTGGTCGCACAGGTCGTCCAGCGGCAGGTGGGCGAGCTCGGCGGCGGCGGTCCGCAGCCGGTGCATGCCCTCGTCCAGGTCGGACCCGCGCCGCTCGATCAACCCGTCGGTGAACAGCAGCACGGTGGCGCCCCGGTCCAGCACGACGACCGACTCGGTGCGGCGGTGGCCCGGGTCGACCCCGAGCATCAGCTCGCCGTGCCAGGAGGCGAGCTCGGCCAGCTCGCCGTCGGGGTGGATCACCAGCGGCGGGGGGTGCCCCGCGTTCGACCAGCGCACCCGGGTGATGCCGCGCTCCACCATCTCCTCGTCCTGCTCCAGCCGGGCGATCGCCGCGGTGGCGTAGGTGGGCAGCATCAGCTGGGCCAGGGCGCCGTCCAGCTGGCGCAGCAGGTCGGCCGGGCCGGCGTCGCCGATGGCCCCGATGCCCCGCAGCATGCTGCGCAGCTGCCCCATGGCGGCCGCGGCGTCCACGTCGTGCCCCACCACGTCGCCGATCACCAGGTTGGTCGCCCCGCCGGGCTGCAGGAAGGCGTCGTACCAGTCACCGCCCACCTGCGCCGCCTCCGCGGCCGGCAGGTAGCGGACCACGATCTGGCCGTGGTCGGGCTGCGGCGGGGTGGTGAACATGCTCCGCTGCAGCCCCTCGGCCAGCGCCCGCTGCTGGCGGTAGGAGCGGGCACTGTCCAGGGCCAGCCCCGCACGGCCGGCGACCTCCTGGGCCAGCACGACGTCCTCGGCCGAGATGGGCGGCCGGTCCGCGCTGCTCATCACCGTCAGCAGGCCGACCGTCCGGCCGCGGCCGCGCAGCGGGAAGACGGCGAAGGACTCCGGCGCCAGCTCGGCGATCAGCCGGTGCGCCGGCGACCCCGGCTGCAGCACCGCCTGGATCACGGCCGTCGCGTTCTGCTCGGTGATCCGCTGCTGGCCGGCGCGCAGCGCCTGGATCAGCGGCGCCTCCTCGCTCAGCACGCCCAGCCGGCTGAGCGCGTACTCGTCGAGCAGTGCGCGCCGGGTCGGGTCGGCGTGCCACCAGCCGACGTCCCGCAGACCGCGGCGGTCGCCGGTGGTGGTGTCGTCGTCCGGGAGGCTGACCAGGCACCAGTCGCCCAGCGCCGGCACCACCAGGCGGGCCAGCCGACCGACGGCCTCCTCCGCCTCGGTGGTGCCGGTGAGCTGCTCGGTGACCGTGGCCAGCAGCGCGGACCGCTGCGCCGCCTGCTCCGCCAGCCCGGCCGCGCGCTTGCGATCGGTGATGTCCAGGAAGTACAGGCCGACGCCGTCGGCCTCCGCCACGACCCGCACCTCGAACCAGGCGTCCAACGGCTCGGGGTACCAGGCATCGAAGGAGACCTTCTCCCCGGTGGCCATGGTGTGCCGGAAGCTGGTCTCGAAGACCGTGCCCACGGTGGCCGGGAAGATGTCCCACAGCACGCCGCCGACCAGCTGGCCGGCCGGCCGGCCCAGGATGCGGACGGCCTCGGCGTTGACGTAGTCGACGTGCCAGTCCTGGCCCAGCGCCGCGTAGCCGACCGCCAGGCTGTCCACCACGGAGTGGATGCGCTCCACCCGCTCGTGCTGGGCCGTCACGTCGTGGGCGGCACCCACCAGGCGCACCGGGCGGCCGGCCTCGTCGGTGAGCATCCGGCCCCGGGCCGAGATCCAGCGGATCCCACCCCCGGGCAGCCGGACCCGGTACTGGGAGGCGTAGGCCCCACCGGCGGACACCGCGGCGACGTCGGCGGTCACCCCGGGCAGGTCGTCGGGGTGGATCCGGTCGTAGGCGTCCCCGAGCCGCTCACCGAAGTCGGCGCGGTCCACACCGAACAAGGCGTACATCTCGTCGTTCCACAGGAGCCGGTCGGTCGCCACGTCCAGGTCGAAGGTCCCGACCCCGGCCGCCTGCACCGCCAACTCCAGCAGCGCCCGGTCGACCACCCGCTGCAGGTCCGTCGGCACGCCAGCCCCCCTCGCCCGATCGAGGACCATCGGCTTGATCCGTCGCGCGGACCCATTGTCCAACAGGGGGCAAGCACCCGGTCACGGGCGGTTGCGGTCCTCAGCGGGGAACGGCGGTCCACCCGGTCGTCGCGCGCAGCGGGCTCTTGAGCACCTTGCCGCCGGCGTTGCGCGGCAGCGGCCCCTCGAGCACCCGGACGAACTGCGGCACCTTGAAGTCGGCCAGCCGGGTGCGGGCGAAGGCGATCAGCGAGGGCACCAGCTCCTCGGCGGTGACGCCCGGCCGGGGCAGGACGACGGCGCCCACCTTCTCCCCCATGACCGGGTCCGCGACGCCGACCACCGCGACCTCGACCACGTCCGGGTGCGCGGCCAGGGCGTTCTCCACCTCGACGGAGTACACGTTCTCCCCGCCCCGGTTGATCATGTCCTTGGCGCGGTCCACGATCGCCACGATCCCCTCGGTGATCGTCGCCACGTCGCCGGTGTGCAACCAACCGTCCACGAACGTCTCCGCCGTCCGGACCGGGTCGCCCCAGTACCCGGCGACCACGTTCGGTCCGCGCACCAGCAGCTCGCCCACGCCGGAGACCGGATCGGGCCGGTCGATCGCCACGTCGTCGACCGGGGTCGGGAAGCCGACCGCGGCGGCGTGCGTGGTGGCGTACTCGTGCGGCAGGAAGGTGGCCAGCGCCGCGGTCTCCGACAGGCCGAACCCGTTGCCGAGCCGGGCCGACGGGAAGGCGGTCAGCAGCCGCTGCACCAGGTCCGGGGCGATCGGGGCGCCGCCGTAGCTGAGCGTGCGCACCGTGGAGACGTCGGTGGTGGCGAAGTCGGGGTGCCGCAGCACCAGCTCGTAGATGGTGGGCACGCTGGTGAGCAACGTGATGCCGTACCGCGGGATCGCCGCCAGGAACGGGGCCGGCCGGAAGGCCGGCAGCACGACCGACAGCCCACCGAGGGCGACCTGGGTCATCAGCTGCGAGCAGCAGCCGGTGACGTGGAACAGCGGCACCGAGATCAGCGTCGCGTTCGACAGCTCGGGGTCCCGGGACAGCTCCCGGCAGCGGATGACGCTCTCGATCGTGGTCAGGAAGTTCTCCTGGGTGAGCATCGCGCCCTTGGGCCGACCGGTGGTGCCGCTGGTGTAGAACAGCGCCGCCACGTCGCCGTGCGCCGGGTCGGCGATCTCGCCGGGCTCGCCGTCGGGCAGCGGCTCACCGGCGGCGATGACGTGGCCGGCCCCGCAGTCGCCGAGGATGAACTCCACCTCGGCGTCGGCCAGCCGGGTGTTGAGCGGCACCACGATCCCGCCGGCCAGGTGGGTGCCCCAGAAGGCGAGCACCCAGTCCAGGCCGTTGCCCAGCCGGATCGCCACCCGGTCGCCGGTCCGCACCCCGGCGTCGCGCAGCCCGCCGGCGACCCGGGCCGCCCGCGCCCACAGCTGGGCGTAGCTGACCGACGGCCCGTCCGGCTCCAGCACGGCGGGCCGGTCGGGGAAGCGCTCGACGGTCTCCCGCAGCAGGACGACCAGGTTGCGCTGCAGGCCGGTGTACCGGCGGATCCCGTCGGCGCCCCGCTCCGTGCCGCTGTCGTCGAACGGGCTCTGCTCGGTCACCGGCACCTCCGCGCTCCGCGGTGACGTCGTTGCCACCGGAAACCATTCTGCGCCGGACCGCCGCGGACCGGCGCAGCGGCTCAGGCTCCGCCGCCGCTGCCACCGGCGCCGCCGTCCGAGCCCGCGCCGCCGTCCGAGCCCGCGCCGCCGTCCGAGCCCGCGCCGCCGTCCGAGCCCGCGCCACCGTCCCAGCTGCCGTCGTGCCCGTGCGCCGGACCGGCACCGCCGTCCCCGGTCCGGACCGCTCCGCCGACGGCTCCCCCGCCGGCCCCGCTGGCCCCGCCGGCGATGCTCCCGGTGGACCCGCGGCGCTTCGACGCCCGGCCGGTCAGCACCAGCACGACCACCAGCAGGACGACGACCGCGAGGACCTTCACGCCGAGATCGTGGCGGCCCGGCTGCCGGCACGCCACCCCACCGGGCCCGATGTGCGGAACAACTTCCCGGCGACGAGGCTTGGCACGCCAAGACACCGGCCGTACGGCTGTTCCACCCCGAGAGGCACTGATGACCGACCGCGAACCCCAGGAGATGGCCCAGGCGGCCGCCGAGACCGGGGCCAAGAAGACCCACCGCAGCTGGGACAAGGTGGTGGTCAGCGCCTTCCTGGCCGGCGCCTACATCGCCTTCGGCGGGCTGGTGGCGATGACCGTCTCCGCCGGGCTGGACCCGGCCACTTGGGGCACCCTGCCCACGCTCTTCCTGGGCGGGGCGTTCACCCTCGGCCTGGTGCTGGTGCTCATCGCCGGCTCCGACCTGGCCACCGGCAACATGATGCTGGTCCCGCTGGCCGCGATGCGCCGGAAGGTCACCGTGGGCTCGGTGGTCAAGAACCTCACCCTGGTGCTGCTGGGCAACCTGCTCGGCGCGCTCTTCGTCGCCTACTTCCTCGCCGTGCAGACCGGGGTGATCGGCGGCCCGGGGTCGACCGGCACGGCCGGGATGGTCTACGACCGGCTGGCCGGGATCGCCACCGGCAAGGCCGTGACCGAGTCGCCGTGGCAGACGTTCCTGCGCGGGATGGGCTGCAACTGGCTGGTCTGCCTGGCGGTGTGGATGTCGGTGGCCACCAGGAGCGTCGCCGGGAAGGTCGTGGTGATCTTCTTCCCGATCATGGCCTTCGTCGCCATGGGCTTCGACCACGTGGTGGCCAACATGTTCTTCCTGCCGGCGGCCATCTTCGCCGGCGTCCCGGACGTCACGTGGGGCGAGACGCTGCTCAACTGGGTGATCGCCGGGGCCGGGAACCTGGTCGGCGCCGTGCTGTTCGTGGCGACGTCCTACTGGTACCTGTTCCTCAAGGACGCCCCCGAGACGCCGGCGGCCGTGACCTCGCCGGACGCCGAGCGCGCCTGATCAGTCGGCGGGCCCGGCCGGCTCCTCGCCGGCCGGGGCCTGCCGGTCGACCACCGCCCGCTGCTGCTTGCGGGCCCGCAGCGATTCCTGCAGCACGTACCCGAAGACGACGGCCCAGGCGAAGCTGAGGAACGCCTCGCCCCACCGGCCGTCGACCAGCTCGAGCACCAGCTGCACGAGGTTGTAGACGGCGGCGGCACCGGCGAGCAGCTGCACCCCGGGGTTGCCGAGCCAGGGCGGGCGGAACGGAGCGGCGACCATGCCCCCAGGCTAGCCACCGGCCGCGCCGTCGACGGGGTGGGCGAGCGCGGCGGGCCCCGGTCGGCAGACACTGGAGCGGTGAGCACCGAGAAGAGCGGCAGCGGCTACGTCGAACCCGGCCAGGACTACCAGCGCGACCAGAACTACATCACCGACCGGATCACCGCCGACGGTTCCAGCCGTTGGCCGGTGGAGCCCGACCGGTACCGGTTGGTGATCGCCCGGGCCTGCCCGTGGGCGAACCGGGCGGCCATCGTCCGGCGGCTGCTCGGGCTGGAGCCGGTGATCTCGATGGGCATCTGCGGCCCCACGCACGACGAGCGCAGCTGGACCTTCGACCTCGACGCCGGCGGCCGGGACCCGGTGCTGGGCTACGAGCGGCTGCAGCAGGCGTTCTTCGCCCGCGACCCGGAGTACCCGCGCGGCATCACCGTGCCGGCCATGGTCGACGTCCCCACCGGGGCCGTGGTCACCAACGACTTCAAGCAGATGACGCTGGACTTCTCCAGCGAGTGGACCCGGTTCCACCGCGACGGCGCCCCCGACCTCTACCCCGACCACCTGCGGGCGGAGATGGACGAGGTCATCGAGCGGGTCTTCACCGAGGTCAACAACGGCGTCTACCGGTGCGGCTTCGCCGGCTCGCAGCGCTCCTACGACCGCGCCTACGACCGGCTGTGGACGGCGATGGACTGGCTGGAGGAGCGGCTGACCACCCGGCGGTTCCTGATGGGCGGCACCATCACCGAGGCCGACGTCCGGCTGTTCACCACGCTGGCCCGCTTCGACGCCGTCTACCACGGCCACTTCAAGGCCAACCGGCAGAAGCTGGTCGAGCTGCCGGCGCTGTGGGGTTACGCCCGCGACCTGTTCCAGACCCCGGGCTTCGGCGACACCACCGACTTCCCGCAGATCAAGGAGCACTACTACGTGGTGCACGCCGACATCAACCCGACCCAGATCATCCCGAAGGGGCCGGACACGTCGGTCTGGTTGACCCCGCACCACCGCGAGGAGCTGGGCGGCCGCCCGTTCGGCGACGGCACCCCGCCCGGCCCGGTGCCCGTCGGGGAAGAGGTGCCGGCCGAGCACGGCCCCGGTGGCATCGCCCACCGTTGACCTGCACCGCCCACACGCCTTCCCCCAGCAAGAGGAGCACTGATGCACCGACTCGTGGTCTCGTACGGCCAGCCCACCGACCCGGCCGAGTTCGACCGGCACTACCGCCAGGTGCACGTCGGGCTCGCCCAGGCGATCCCCGGCCTGCGGCGCTTCACCATGGGGCACCCGGTGGCGGTGGACCCCGCAACCCCGGCGCCCTACCTGGTGGCGGAGCTGGACTTCGACTCCGCCGAGGCCCTGGGCGCGGGCATGGGCTCCTCCCCCGGCCGGGCCGCCGCTGCCGACGTCGCCACCTTCGCCACCGGCGGGGCGACGATGGTCAGCTACGACGTCGAGGACGTCAGCCCGGCGGGCTGACCTGCTCCCCGTGACGACCGCCCGGCCGCCGTTCCTCCTGCCCAGCACCGGCCCCGAGCCGCTGGACTGGGACGTCGCGCTGGCCGCCGTCCTCGGTTACGCCCGGGGACGGCGGCCGCTGCGCTACCGCTCGCCGATCGAGCGGGAGGGCCGCTGGGTGCAGGTGCCGGCCTTCGGCTACGCGCGCTTCGACGCACGCCCGGTGCCCGCGGGCGGGTTCGGGGACGACGACGTGCTGGTCGCCGAGGGCCTGCACGGCCGGCTCGACCGGGACGGCTGGGCCACGGTGCGCCGGCGGTTGGACGACGTCGCGCCGCTGGTGGACGCCGTGGTCGCGCGCGCGGCCGGGCGACCGTTCTGGGCGCTGCCGGAGGACGAGGTGTCCGTGCTCGGCGAGCCGGGCACGGTCGGTGCCGGGCTGCGGGATCTCGGTGAGCGGCCGGGGCCGCTGGACCGCTACGTGATCGCGGCGGCGCACCACCGCCACCCGGAGCTCGTGCCGCTGGTCACCCGCACCACCTGGCTGCAGCTGGTGCCGCACCTGCGGGAGGGCGACAGCGGGGTGGCCGCCGTGGTGCACCGGGAGCTGCAGGCCGACGCGGCGGCCTTCGCCGCGCTGGAGGACGCCGTGCTGGAGCTGCTCGGCGCCCCGCTCACCCGGCTGCGGTGCCACGACCTGCTGCTCTGGCTGACCGCCACGCTGCGCCTGCCGGCGGCGGTCGGGTTGGGGACGGCGGCTCAGCCGGTGACCGCGACCGGCGGCGTGCCGTAGACGTAGGCGGTCCACCGCGCGCCCTCGGGCACGGTCACCTCCAGCATCACCGGGAGGTCGTCCGGGTCCAGCTGCGGGGTCTCCCCGCTGCCGCTGCCGCAGCCGGCCGAGGACAGCGGGTACGCCTCCTGCCCCGACGCGAGCAGGAAGCGCAGCCGGAACGGCACGTCGGGGTCGCTGCAGGTGATCGTGTAGACCAGCGAGCGGTGCTGACCGGCGTCGGGCAGCTGCAGCACCGACGGCCCGGTGCCGTCCTCGGCGATGAGCTCGGTGTCCTCGTCGATGCCGGGGAAGCCCGCCAGCACCTCCGGCACCGCCCCCGCGGCAGTGCTGCTCGCCGACGCGGAGGCCGGGGCGGCCGCGACGTCGCTGCCGTCGGTGCACCCGGCGAGGGTCAGCGCGGCGGCGGCCAGCAGTCCGGCACCGAATCGCAACCGGGCCGCCGGGGCCGGGGGTCGAGCACGTCGCATCGCGGGGTCTCCTGCCGCTGGGTGCCGGGATGGCAGCCGGACTGTCCTCGCCGGTCGCCACGCCGGCAAGGACGGTCCCCGGCGTGTCCACCGCAGGAAGAGGTTCAGACCGGGGAGCGGGCACCCGGTCCAGCACCGGCGCTGATTCGGTCGCCGGGCATGGGCGGCTACTTGTGCTCGCCCGCACCCGTGGCGTACGCTTTTCTGTACGCTACAAGGAGGATAACCATGCGGACGATGAGCTATTCGGAATCCCGGGCGAAGTACGCGGAGACCCTCAGTTCCGTGGTCGACAACCGCGAAGAGGTGGTGATCACCCGCGCCGGGCACGAGCCGGTGGTCATGGTCTCCCTGGACGACTACGAGTCGTTGAAGGAAGCGGCCTACCTGCTGCGCAGCCCGGAGAACGCCCGCCGGCTGCTCGCGTCCATCGAGCGGCTGGAGAGCGGCCGGGGGGTCGAGCAGGAACTCGCCGAGTGAAGCTGGTGTGGGACGAGAGCGCCTGGGACGACTACGTCTGGTGGCAGGCCCAGGACCGGAAGATCGTCAAGCGGGTCAACACCCTGATCAGGGACGTCGAACGCAACGGCAACGAGGGCATCGGCAAGCCCGAACCGCTGAAGCACGGGTTCTCCGGCTACTGGTCCCGGCGGATCACCGACGAGCACCGGCTCATCTACCGCATCGTGGGGAACGAGCTGCGCATCGCCGCATGCCGCTACCACTACGGCGACTGACCCGGTCGGTCAGACGACCCGGGTCAGCGCCGGCCAGAGCGCATGCGGGCCGTAGGCGAGCAGCCCCTCGCCCAGCACCCGCGACCAGGTGAGCTCGCTGCCGGCCTCGTCCCGCCACGACCAGCAGCGCCGGGTGAGGTGGTGCAGCTTGTGCTCCTGGGTGAAGCCGATCGCGCCGTGCACCTGGTGGGCCAGCCGGGCGACCACCTCGACCGCCGCGCCCGCCCGTACCTTCGCCGCCGCGGCCGCCAGCACCAGGGACTCACCGCGCGCCACGGCCTGCACCGCGGCGTCGACCAGCGCCGCCACCGCGGTCACCTCACCGGCCATCTCGGCCAGCTCCATCTGGATCGCCTGGAACTTCGCCAGCGGGCGGCCGAACTGCTGCCGCTCGCCGGCGTACTGCACCGTCGCGGCCAGCACCTGCTGCAGCGCCGCGGACAGCTGCACCGCCCGGGCCAGCGCGTACCGGGCCCGCAGCTCGCCCGCCTGCCGGTCGGTGCGCAGCGCCCCGGCCGCGACGACGCCGTCGAACACGTAGGAACCGCGCGGCTCGCCGGCCAGGTTCGCCGCGTGCGTGGCCTCCCGGCCGGTGACGTCGACCAGCGCGAGCACCGGCCCGACCGGGCTGGTGGCCAGCACCACCAGGTGCCGGGCGACCCCGGCCCAGGCGACGTCGGTGGCGGTGCCGGTCAGCGTCCAGCTGCCCGGGCCGTCGCCGTCGTCCCGCGGCTCGGCGGTGACCGCGCCGTCCACCGCGACGGTCAGCGGCTCGTCGGGTGCGGGCAGGTCCAGATCGGCGGCGAGGACGGCGGGCGCGGCCACCAGCAGCTGCTCGGCGACCGGCACCGCCGCGGCTCCCGCGGCCAGCGCGCCGACGACGGCCACGGCATCGGCGAACTCACCGCCGGAGCCGCCGGCCTCCTCGGGCAGCCCGACGCCGGTCAGCCCGCTGTCGGCGAGCGCCGCCCACAGCCCGGCGTCCCAGGTGCGTTCCCGGTCGAGCACGAACGGCTCGTGCCCGGTCAGGATGTCCCGGACGGTGGCGACCACCAGGTCGACGTCGGAGGAGCTCATCGCAGGCCCAGCCCTCGTGCCACGATCCCGCGCAGGATCTCGTTGGTGCCGCCGCGCAGCGTGTAGCCCGGCGCGTGCAGCTGTGCCTCGGCCAGCGCCCGACCCAGCGGATCGGGGCTGTCCAGCGAGGCAGGGACGTCGACCACCCGCCGCACCTCGTCGATCACGTCGGCCTCGAACGTCGTGCCCACGTCCTTGACCAGCGCCGCCGGGATGTCCGGCAGCTCGCCGCGGTCCAGCGCCGCGGCGATCCGCAGCGACAGCTGGCGCAGCGCCAGCAGCCGGGCGGACAGCCGGCCCAGGGTGGCCAGCTGCGCCAGGTCGCCGGAGTCGGCGGCGCGCCGGGCGAACTCGGCGACGAGGGGATATGTCGACAGGAACCGCTCCGGCCCGGAGCGCTCGAAGGCCAGCTCCGCGGTCACCTGGTGCCAGCCGTTGCCCTCCTCGCCCAGCAGCATCCCGCCCGGGACCACCACGTCGTCGAAGACCACCTCGTTGAAGTGGTGGCCGCCGTCCAGGATGCGGATCGGGTTGACGGTGATGCCGGGCAGCGACAGGTCGACCAGCAGCTGGGACAGGCCCGCGTGCCGGTCGGCCGGGTCGGCCGGCGCGCTGCGCACCAGGGTGATCGCGTAGTGCGAGTGGTGCGCGTTCGACGTCCACACCTTCGCGCCGTTGACCACCCAGTCGCCGTCGCCGTTCCGCACCGCCCGGGTGCGGATCGAGGCGAGGTCCGAGCCGCTGTCCGGCTCGCTCATGCCGATGACGAAGTAGCACTCCCCCGCCGCGATCCGCGGCAGGATCTCCCGGCGGTGCGCCTCGGTGCCGT
>Ga0210040_10006063_pt1 | contig 15181 bp, 13 predicted proteins | sample CryGeyCG12114_NA_FD_185462 | JGI IMG/M metagenome (GOLD analysis project Ga0210040, IMG submission 185462) | Groundwater microbial communities from aquifer - Crystal Geyser CG19_WC_8/21/14_NA (SPAdes) (version 2) | ecosystem: Environmental > Aquatic > Deep subsurface > Groundwater | place: USA... | reverse complement strand
ACCACCGTGTGGCCGGCGTTGTTGCCGCCGTTGAACTTGACCACCAGGTCGACGAGCCCGCCGAGCTGGTCGGTGGCCTTGCCCTTGCCCTCGTCGCCCCACTGGGCGCCGAGCAGGACCAGTGCCGGCATCTGCCGCTCTCCCTGGACAGGCGGAAGGGCCCGTGCCGCTGCACAGGGCCCTCGTTCGCGGCGAGTGTAGCGGCGCCCACGAGGGACGGGCGGGCTCCCGACCCGCGGACGCGGCGCCGCGGGCAGGGCGCCGTCGTACCCTCCCTGCGTGCCGCCTCTGCCTCGCAACGCCCGCGCCGGGACCGCTGCGCAGCTGGCAGGGGCGGCGGGTCAGGCCGCCGGCACCGCGGCCGCGGTCGGCGCCGTGCTGGTCGCCGAGGGCCTGAGCGGCCTGGTCGGCGCCGCCCGGTCCGCGATCGGGCTGGTCGAGGACGCCCGCGAGACCGTCCGGGCGCTGCAGCGCCTGGTGCAGCGCGCCGACGGCGTCGTCGCCGAGCTCGAGGGCCCGCTGCGGGCCGTGGCCCCCGGGCTGCGGCGCCTGGCCGTCGTGCTGGACGACCCGGTGGTCGAGCAGGTCCCCGCCGCGCTCCGGCAGGTGCAGGACGACCTGCTCCCGGTGCTGCGCACGCTCGCCGACACCCACGAGCGGGTCACCGTCATCGCCGGCTCCACCGAGCGGATCATGGGCTTCGTCGAGGACACCAGCCGCGCCCTGGGAGGGCTGCCCGGCGCCGGCCTGCTCGGCCGCCGCCGGCCGCCCGGCCGCGTGGTCACCGTCGAGCAGGTCCACCCGGCCGAGGACTAGCCCCGGGCGCTCAGCAGCGCGCCGAGCCCCACGCCTTGCAGGACAGCGTGTGGCCGCGGAAGTTGTCGACGCTGACCGTCTCGCCGCCGTTGTTGAACACCGCGGTCGTCTTGTTCCAGTAGCGACGCAGCCGGGTGCTCGTGCCCTTGCCGACCGACAGCGTGATGCTCTCGCCGGGCTTCAGGACCGAGTTCTTGTAGAAGTCGTACACGTAGGGGAAGTTCACGACCTGGTAGCCCTGCAGGTCGACGGGCCCGCCGGCAGAGGTCGGCACCGTGACGGTGACGTACTCGCCGTTCACGTTGGCGTCGTCCACCCCGGGCGCGTCGTAGGACACCTTGGACACGACGACCTTTCCGTCCAGCGGGTCCTGGCACAGGTACGCGTTCGCGCAGGGGTACGTCGAGGCGAACCGCAGGTCGCCCTGGGGGTCGTAGAGGTAGGCGCCGTCGCCCTCGTCGGTGCGCCCGTCCACCATGTTCTCGAAGACCGGGGCGGGCTGGCGCCAGTAGAAGTGTGTGGCCGTGTTCGTGCCGGACCCGACGAACAGGGTGATCGTCCGGCCGGCCGCGACCACCGTGCCGGACGGGAAGACGAAGCCCGGGTGCGGGGTCGGCGCGCCCGTGGCGGTGGTGCCGCGCAGGAAGGAGTCGCGCACCCACCAGCCGGACAGGTCGACGGCGTAGCCGTTGCGGTTGCGGATGCGGACGTACTCGCCGTTGAGGTTCACGCCGTCCGTGCCGTCGGCGTCCCACTGCGCGTAGACCTGGAGATTGCTGCCCTGGTACGGGCCGTAGCCGCACAGGTCGTCGTCCCAGAGGCCGACGGCGGCCTTCGCCGCCTGCTGCGCCCACAGGTTGTAGGAGGCGTTCCAGGCGTTCTCGTTGGTGTTGGGCAGCCAGAGCGCGTCGCCGGCCTTCATGATCTCGGAGCCGGCGTCGTGCCAGGTCCCGGCGGCCGCGTACGCGATCGATCGGCGGTAGCGGTCGCCGGTGCGGGCGCTGAGGTCCTGCGCGGCCAGCCGCACCCGGCTGCCGATCGGAGCCATGCTCTCCAGGTGGGCCGTCGCCCGCAGGGCGTGGCACTCACCCGTGCGCTTGGCCGGGTTGGAGCTGTACGTGTGCTGCTCCATCGCGTTGACGCCGATCATGCGGACCCGCTCCACGGTCCCGCTGCGGGTCTCCGCGCTGCGGTCGACCGCGACGTCGAGCGTGTCCCCGTCGGCCACGAACTGCACCGTGCCGTACTCGAACCGGCAGGTCGGCGACGTGCTGTCGCCGGGGATGCAGGGGCCGGACAGCGGCTCGGGGGCCGAGGCGGCGGAGGCCGGCGCGACGCCGGGTGCCAGGCCGAGCGCGCTGCCCGCGAGGGCGAGGACCAGCAGGGGGCGGAAGAGCTTGTGCACGACTGCTCCGAGCGTGAGGAGGGACTACAGGTGTCGACCCCGCGCAGGCGCGTCTTGAACGCGCGAACGGGTGGGCCGAGCCGGCGGCACTGCCGGAGGGGTCGGGCGTCCAGGGGCGCCGGCGGCGCTGCCGGCTGGAGCCGTCCCCGGCCCGGCAGCACTGCCGGCTGGAGCCGTCCCCGGCCCGGCAGCACTGCCGGGCGCAGGTCGTGCGGGCGGCAGCGCTGCCGCGTCGAGCTCGGTCAGCCGCGCAGCGCCGGTGCAGCCGCGGGATCGCTGTCGTCGAGCAGCTGGGCGACGCGGGCGGCCTCGTCGGTCTCGCCGATGGCCTGCGCCGCGCGCCCGAGGGCGTGCAGCGCGCGCAGGAAGCCGCGGTTCGGCTCGTGCGCCCACGGGACCGGCCCGAAGCCCTTCCAGCCCGCGCGGCGCAGCGCGTCCAGGCCGCGGTGGTAGCCGGTGCGCGCGTAGGCGTAGCTCTCCACCACCTGGCCGCGGCCGTGGGCCTCGTCGGCCAGCGCGGCCCAGGCGGCACTGGAGGTCGGGTGCGCAGCGGCGACCTGTGCGGCGGCCTGGCCCTCGAGCAGGGCGACAGCCGGGTCGGGCGGGAGCAGGGTCGGCTCCGGCCCGCCCAGCAGGTCGTGTCCCGTGATGCTCATGGGCCAAGTGTGCCTGACCGGACGACCGGGCACGGACCGGGCACTCAGCGCAGCCGGGTCCCGGCCGAGCGCAGGTCCTCGCAGGCGCGCACGACGCGGGCGGCCATCCCGGCCTCCGCGGCCTTTCCCCACGTGCGCGGGTCGTACGTCTTCTTGTTGCCGACCTCTCCGTCCACTTTGAGCACGCCGTCGTAGCTGCTGAACATGTGTCCGGCGACCGGGCGGGTGAAGGCGTACTGGGTGTCGGTGTCGACGTTCATCTTCACGACGCCGTAGTCGAGCGTCTCGCGGATCTCCTCGAGCAGCGAGCCGCTGCCGCCGTGGAAGACCAGGTCGAAGGGCCGGTCCGCGCCGCTGGCCTCGCCCACCGCGTCCTGGATCTGCTTGAGGATCGCCGGGCGGAGCTTGACGTTGCCCGGCTTGTAGACGCCGTGCACGTTGCCGAACGTCGCCGCCAGCAGGTACCGCCCGTCGATGCCGTCCAGCGCCTGGGACGTCTTGAGCGCGTCGCCGGGGGTCGTGTAGAGCTTCTCGTTCTCGCCGGAGTTGTCGACGCCGTCCTCCTCGCCGCCGACCACGCCGATCTCCAGCTCCAGGACGATCCTGGCCCTGCCGCACTTCTCGAGCAGCTCCTGCGCGATCTGCAGGTTCTCGTCCAGCTCGACGGCGGACCCGTCCCACATGTGCGACTGGAACAGCGGGTCCCGCCCGCCGTCCACGCGCTCCTGGCTGATGGCGATGAGCGGGCGCACGTAGCTGTCGAGCTTGTCCTTGGGGCAGTGGTCGGTGTGCAGCGCGATCGTCACGTCGAACGCCTTGGCCGCGTGGTGGGCGAACTCCGCCAGCGCCTGCGCGCCCAGCACCATGTCCTTGGCCGCGCCGGACAGGTACTCTGCGCCGCCGGTGGAGATCTGCACGATCCCGTCCGACTCGGCATCGGCGAACCCGCGCAGGGCCGCGTTCAGCGTCTGCGAGCTCGTGACGTTGATGGCCGGATAGGCGAAGCGCCCCTCCTTGGCCGCGTCGAGCATCTGGGCGTAGGTCTCAGGCGTCGCGATCGGCATGCGGGGGATCGTGCCACGCGGCCCGACGGCCCCGACAGGTCAGCAGACGGACAGGTCCGCCTCGACGGCCTCCTGCGCCTTGCGCGCGGTGATGAGCACCGGGTCCCACACCGGGGAGAACGGCGGGGCGTACGACAGGTCCAGACCCAGCACCTCGTCGACGCTCATCTCGTTCCACACCGCGATGGCGAGGGCGTCGATGCGCTTGGCCGCGCCCTGGCGGCCGACGATCTGCGCGCCGAGCAGCCGGCCGCTGCGCCGCTCGGCGAGCATCTTCATCCGCACCGGCTCGGCGCCGGGCATGTAGCCGGCCTTGGTCGTGGAGTCCACGACCGCGGTGACGTACGCGTAGCCCGCCTCGTCGGCCTCCACCGACGACAGCCCCGTGCGGGCCGCCTCCAGCTCGCAGACCTTGGTGATCGCCGTGCCGATGACGCCCGGGAAGGTCGCGTAGCCGCCGCCGAGGTTGATGCCGGCGACCCGCCCCTGCTTGTTGGCGTGGGTGCCGAGCGCCACCACGACGCGCTGGCCGGACAGCCGGTGCACGCTCTCCACGCAGTCCCCGGCGGCCCACACGCCCTCGGCCTGGGTCCGCATCCGGGCGTCCACCGCGATGCCGCCGGAGGCGCCGAGCGGGATGCCGGCCTCCTGCGCGAGCCGCACCGCGGGCCGCACGCCGAGGCCGAGCACCACGAGGTCGGCAGGGATCTCCCGGCCGCTCGCGGTCACCACCGCGCACGCCCGCCCGTCCCGTACGCCGATCTCGGCCACCCCGTCGCCGAGCACCAGCTCGATGCCCAGGCCGCGCACCGCCTCGGCGAGGAAGGCGCCGACGTCGGCGTCGAAGGTCCCGACCGGCGTCGCGCTGCGGTCCACGACCGTCACGTGCAGGCCGCGGCGCTGGCAGGCCTCCGCGATCTCCAGGCCGATGTAGCCGCCGCCGACCACCACCACCCGGTGCACCTCGCCGGACTCGAGCTCGCGGATCAGGTCCACCCCGTCGTCGAGGACCTGCACCCCGTACACGCCCCGGCTGTCGATCCCCGGCACCGGCGGGCGCATCGGGACGCTGCCGGTCGCGTAGTGCAGCGCGTCGAACGCCTCGTCGCCCTCGGTGCCCGCGTCCAGGTCGCGCCAGTGCACGACCCGCCGACTGAGGTCGATCGCGGTGACCTCGGTGCGCATGCGCATGTCGATCCCGCCCGCGCGGTGCTGCTCGGGCGTGCGGGCGACGAGCGCGTCCTCGCTCTCGACGACCCCGCCGATCCAGTACGGGATGCCGCAGGCGGAGTACGAGGTCGCGCGCCCGCGCTCGAAGGCCACGATCGACAGCTCGTCCTGCCCCCGGCGGCGGCGGGCCTGCGCCGCCGCGCTCATCCCCGCCGCGTCCCCACCGATCACGACCAGCCGCTCGCGTGTCACCGGCGCACGCTACGGCCTGGGCACGGGCGCTCGCGCACAGGGCGCGTGCCGTAGTCGCCGGTAGCCTGCGGGAGTGGACACGACGCTCGCGCTGCCCGCGATCCTGGACGGCCAGCACCTCGTCGCCACCTTCGGCCTGGCCGGGATGCTCGCCGTCATCTTCGCCGAGACCGGCCTGCTGCTCGGCTTCTTCCTGCCCGGCGACTCGCTGCTGTTCGCCGCCGGCTACGCCGCGACCGGCAACCTCTCCGACAGCCTGCACCCGAACATCGTGCTGGTCTGCGCGCTCGTGAGCCTGGTCGCGATCATCGGCGCGCAGGTCGGCTTCACCATCGGGGACAAGGCCGGCCCGGCGCTGTTCGACCGCGAGGACAACCGGCTGTTCAAGAAGTCGTACGTGACCAAGGCCGAGGAGGTCCTGCACCGGTACGGCCGCGGCAGGGCGATCGTGCTCGGCCGCTTCATCCCGATCGTTCGCACGTTCCTCAACCCGCTGGTCGGCGCCGGGCACATGCCGCCGCTGGAGTTCCTGAGGTGGAACGTGCTGGGCGGGGTGCTGTGGGGCACCGGCGTGACGCTGCTGGGCTACTTCCTCGGCAACATCGAGTTCATCGGCAAGAACCTCGAGATCTTCGCGATCATCATCGTCGGGATCTCGGTGCTGCCGATCGCCTTCGAGCTGCTGAAGTCGCGGCGCGCCGCGCGCTAGGACGGCTGGGCCGTCAGCGCGGGCTGTCCAGCCCGAGCTCGGCGAGCGAGTACGCCGCCAGGTAGGGCACGCCCTCGGCCTCGATCTTGGCCTGCGCCCCGGTGTCGCGGTCGACGATCACCGCGACCCCGACCGGCACCGCCCCGGCCTCCCGCACCGCCTCGAGCGCCGTGAGCGACCCCGACCGGCACCGCCCCGGCCTCCCGCACCGCCTCGAGCGCCGTGAGCGGCGAGCCTCCGGTGGTGCTGGTGTCCTCGACGACCAGGACCCGCCGGCCCTCGACCTCCGGGCCCTCGACCCGGCGCTGGAGCCCGTGGGCCTTGGCCTGCTTGCGCACGACGAACGCGTCCAGCCGGGTGCCCTGCGCCGCGGAGGCGTGCAGCATCGCGGCCGCCACCGGGTCCGCGCCCATCGTCAGCCCGCCCACCGCGTCGTACTCCAGCCCGGCCGTCAGCTCGCGCATCACGCGGCCCACGAGCGGCGCCGCCTCGCCGGACAGCGTGATCCGGCGCAGATCGACGTAGTAGTCCGCCTCCCGGCCGGAGGACAGCGTCACCCGGCCGTGCACGACGGCCTGGGCGCGGACGAGGGCCAGCAGCTGCTCGCGGTCGGTCATCACGCCGGCGAGGCTAGTGGGGCCGGCCGCAGCCCTCCCCGCGTGGCGCGCCCCCTGGCCCCCGGGCATGGCCTCCTCGCGGCACTCCCGGTGGCTCCCCAGGCGTAGCCCTCCCCACGGGTCCCCAGGCGTGGCCCTCCCCGCGGCTCCCCAGGCGTGCCCCTCCCCGCGGTACTCCAGGCGTGGCCCTCCTCGCGGCTCCCCAGGCGTGGCCCTCCCCGCGGTACTCCGCCTGTCTCCCCCAGGTGATCCAGGGAGCCCTGCTGTTGCCCTGGCAGCAGCACCGCGCCCTGGATCACGTCAAGGCTGCCCGCGCGTGATCAGGAGTGGGACCGGCAGCTCCCCCGCGGACCCCTCCGCGGCTCCCTGCGGCCCTCCCCGCAACTCTCCCCGCAGCTCTCCCGGCAGCTCTCCCGGCGGCTCTCCCCCCACGTGATCCAGGGAGCTCTGCTGTCGCCCTGGCAGCAGCACCGCGCCCTGGATCACCTCAGGGGTGCCTGCCCGTGATCAGGAGTGGGACCGGCAGCTCCTCGCGGACCCCTGCGCGGCTCCCTGCGGCCCTCCCCGCAGCTCTCCCGGCAGCTCTCCCCGCATACCTCCCGGCAGCTCTCCCGGCAGCTCTCCTCGCAGACCTCCCCGCGGCTCTCCCCCACGTGATCCAGGGAGCTCTGCTGTCGCCCTAGCAGCAGCAGCACGCCCTGGATCACCTCAGGGGTGCCTGCCCGTGATCAGGAGTGGGACCGGGCGGCTCCCCGGCGCACCGGCGGCATCCGCGGACCGGCGGTGGGACCGGGCGGCGCCCCGGCGGACCGGCGGCATCCCGGCGGACCGGCGGCGCTCCCTGGCGCTACGGCGGGCCGAGCGGGCTCAGCGCCGCTGGGGCATCCGGGCGCGCAGCAGGCGCACCACGCGCCGCTGCAGGTCCGCGGGCAGCAGGCGGTTGGCGACCACGACCGCCTTGTACGTCGCACCCGGCACGCTGAGCGCCTTGCCGGCCGCGAGGTCGCGCAGCCCGTCGGCGACCACCCGGTCGGCGTCCAGCCACATCCGCGCCGGCACGCCGCTGACGTCCATCTGCGCCCGGGAGTGGAACTCCGTACGGGTGAAGCCGGGACACAGCGCGAGCACCCGCACCCCGCGGTCGGCGTACTGCAGGTGCAGGGACTGCGAGAAGCTGGTGACCCACGCCTTGCTCGCGCTGTAGCTGGCGCCGCGCGCGCCGGGGGCGAACCCCGCCACGCTCGAGACGTTGACGATCGCGCCCCCGCCGCGCGCCAGGAGCGCCGGGACGGCCGCATGGGTCAGGCGCAGCACCGCGCGGACGTTGAGCCGCAGCAGGTGCTCCTCGTCGTCGCGGTCGACCTCGTCGAAGGCCCCGGGGTTGCCGAGGCCGGCGTTGTTGACCAGCAGGTCGACGCCCTGCTCGAGGCGCCGCTCGACCCGTGCGCACCCCTGGTCGCTCGCCAGGTCGGCGGGCAGGACCTCGACGGCGACGGACAGGGTCTGCGCCACCTGCTCGAGGCGCGCGGCGTCCCGGGCCACGAGCACCAGGTCGTAGCCGTCGGCGGCGAGCCGGCGGGCGAAGGCGGCCCCGATGCCGGCGGTCGCTCCGGTGATCAGCGCCGTGGGCATGGGGCCCAGCCTGCCCCACGGGCGGGGAGCCGCAGCGGCGGTGCCGGCCGTCGGCCGCAGCGGCGCCGCACAGGAGCACCCGATCGGGGGGCTGTTCCGGCTGTTCCGGCGACCGATCTAGCAGCAGCGGGAGTCACGGCTGGCTCCCCTCTCACAGCCCTCACGGAGGAGAACCACATGTCCCGCTCGCTCACCAAGAGCCGCGCCCTCGGCGTCGGCGTCGCCGCGTCCCTGGCCGCCGCCGCCCTCGTCGGCGTGGCCGGCGGCGCCAGTGCCGCCCCCGGCACCGCCGGCAAGGCCGTCCCCGCGCTCGGCACCGCCGCGGGTGGCACCGTCGTCACGATCACCGGCACCCGGCACGGGCTTCACCGACGCCGCCGGCGCGTCCGCGCTCGACGTCAAGGCCAACCACAAGATCGTCACCGGCACCGCGCCGGTGTGCACCTCCTCGGGCACCGCCCTCACCTCGTACAGCCTGGTGAGCGGCACGAAAGCCGTGGTCACGGTCCCGTCGGCCACGATCACCTCCGGCACCACGCTCAACGCCGTCATCTGCCTCAAGGTGAAGGGCGCGTCGACCTACGTCGCCGTCCCGTACACCTACGGCACCCAGCCGGTGAAGCACGCCACCCTCCCGCTGAAGCCGGCGGCAGGCCCCATGTCCGGCGGCCAGACCATCACCCTCGCCACCACCTCGGCGGCGCCGTGGCAGGTCGGCGCGGCGGTGCTCATCGACGGCGTGCCGGCGACCGGCGTCAAGATCGCTGCGGGCGGCCAGACGCTGACGGCCGTCACCCCGGTGTCCACCAGCGCCGGCGAGAAGGACGTGGTCGTGCGCACCCCGGGCTTCGCCGACGTCAAGCTGGTCGCCGCCTCGGACGACTCGTACTCCTTCACCCGGGCCATCAAGGTCTCCCCGCAGACCGGCCCGACGAGCACCGCCACCACGATCAGCATCACCGGCGCGGGCTTCCTGTCCTCCGACTACGTCGGCACGGGCAAGGCGTTCAGCGTCTACCTGGACAGCGGCTCGGGCACCCCGACCGCCTGCGGCGAGCTGCAGGTCGTGTCCGACACCGAGGCGACCTGCGAGGTGCCCGCCTCCCTGACGACCGCCAACGTCTACAAGGTCGTCATCGCCGACAACGCCACCTGGGGCAGCGTCACCGCCGCCACCAAGAACGTCGTCAGCACCGGCTCCGTCTTCACCCTGGCCGACTTCTAGTCGACCCCCGCACGGCCCGACGGCCCGGTCCCTCCTCGCGGAGGGGCCGGGCCGTCGGCGTGCGAGCTGCGCGTCGGGTCAGAGCGTCTTGGCGACCTCGCGGCGGCCGACCACCAGGCCGTCACCGTCGCGGTCCACCACGACCTCGTCCCCGTCGCGCACCTCGCCCCCGAGCAGCTTGCGGGCGAGGGAGTCGCCGATCGCGGACTGCACGACGCGGCGCAGCGGCCGGGCGCCGTACAGCGGGTCGTAGCCCGTCAGCGTCAGCCACTCGGTCGCGGCGTCCGTCACCGTCAGGGTGAGCCGCCGGTCCCGCAGCCGGGCGGCGAGCAGCCCGACCTGCAGGTCCACGATCCGGGCGAGCTCCTCGGTGGACAGCGCGTCGAACACCACGATCTCGTCCAGCCGGTTGACGAACTCCGGCTTGAACGACGTCCGCACGACGTCCATCACCTTGTCCCGGCGCTGCTCGGGGTCCAGCAGCGGGTCGCTGGCGTACTGCGACCCGAGGTTGCTGGTCAGCACCAGGATCGTGTTGCGGAAGTCGACCGTGCGGCCCTGGCCGTCGGTCAGCCGGCCGTCGTCGAGCACCTGGAGCAGCACGTCGAAGACGTCCGGGTGGGCCTTCTCGACCTCGTCGAGCAGCACCACGCTGTACGGCCGGCGGCGCACCGCCTCGGTGAGCTGGCCGCCCTGGTCGTAGCCCACGTAGCCGGGGGGCGCGCCGACCAGGCGGGCGACCGAGTGCTTCTCGGCGTACTCGCTCATGTCGATCCGCACCATCGCCCGCTCGTCGTCGAACAGGAAGTCCGCGAGCGCCTTCGCGAGCTCGGTCTTGCCGACGCCGGTCGGGCCGAGGAACAGGAACGAGCCGGTCGGGCGGTCGGGGTCGCTGATCCCGGCGCGGGCGCGACGCACGGCGTCGGAGACGGCGCGCACCGCGTCGGCCTGCCCGACCAGCCGCTCGCCGAGGGCCTCCTCCATGCGCAGGAGCTTGGCGGTCTCGCCCTCGAGCAGCCGGCCGGCCGGGATGCCGGTCCAGGCCGACACCACGTCCGCGACGTCGTCCGGGCCGACCTTCTCCTTCACCATCGCGCCGGTCTCGCTGGGCGCGGCCTGCTCGAGGTCCTTCTGGACGGCCGGGATCTCGGCGTACTGCAGCCGGGAGGCGGACTCCAGGTCGCCCTCGCGCTGGAAGCGCTCGAGGTCGGTCTGCAGCGCGTCGAGGCGCTCCTTGAGCTCGCCGACGCGGTTGAGGCCCTGCTTCTCCTGCTCCCAGCGGGAGACCAGCGACTGCAGCTCCTCCTCGCGGTCGGCCCGCTCGCGGCGCAGCTCGGCGAGGCGCTGGACCGAGCCCTCGTCGGTCTCGCGCGCGAGCGCGAGCTCCTCCATGCGCATGCGGTCCACCGCGCGCTGCGACTCGTCGATCGCCAGCGGCCGGCTGTCGATCTCCATGCGCAGCCGGGAGCCGGCCTCGTCCACCAGGTCGATCGCCTTGTCCGGCAGGAACCGGGAGGTGATGTAGCGGTCGGACAGCACGGCGGCCGCCACCAGCGCGGCGTCGGAGATGTCGACCTTGTGGTGCGCCTCGTACCGGCCCTTGAGCCCGCGCAGGATCGCCACGGTGTCCTCCACCGTCGGCTCACCCACGAGGACCTGCTGGAAGCGGCGCTCGAGCGCGGGGTCCTTCTCGATGTTCTGGCGGAACTCGTCCAGCGTCGTCGCGCCGACCATGCGCAGCTCGCCGCGGGCGAGCATCGGCTTGAGCATGTTGCCGGCGTCCATCGAGCCCTCGGCCTTGCCCGCGCCGACGACGGTGTGCATCTCGTCGATGAAGGTGATGATCTGCCCGTCGGCGCCCTTGATCTCCTCGAGCACCGCCTTGAGGCGCTCCTCGAACTCGCCGCGGTACTTCGAGCCGGCGATCAAGGAGCCGAGGTCGAGCGCCACGATCCGCTTGCCGCGCAGGCTCTCCGGCACGTCGCCGCCGACGACCCGCTGCGCGAGCCCCTCGACGACCGCGGTCTTGCCGACCCCCGGCTCGCCGATGAGCACCGGGTTGTTCTTCGTACGGCGGGAGAGCACCTGCACGACGCGGCGGATCTCGGTGTCGCGGCCGATGACCGGGTCGAGCTCGCCGCGCCGGGCGCGCTCGGTGAGGTCGACGCCGTACTTCTCCAGCGCCTTGTACGTGGCCTCGGGGTCCTGGTTGGTCACCCGGCGCACGCCGCCGCGGACCTTGGCGAACGCGTCGACGAGGGCCTTGGGGAGCGCGTGCTGCCCGCGCAGCAGGGTCGCGACGTCGCCGCCGGCATCGGCCAGCCCGACCAGCAGGTGCTCGGTCGAGACGTAGTCGTCGCCGACCTCCTTGGCCTTGCTCTGCGCGACGGCCAGCGAGGACTGCAGGGTGCGGCTGACCTGCGGCGCGGCGATCGTGGAGCCGGACGCCTTGGGCAGGTTGCGCAGCATCGCCTCGGCGCGGGACCGTACGGTCGCGGGGTCTGCCCCGACGGCGGACAGCAGCGAGGTGGCGATGCCCTCGGTCTGGTCCAGCAGCGCCAGCAGCAGGTGCACGGGTGCGACCTCGGGGTGGCCCTCGGTCGAGGCCCGGCGCACCGCCTCGGTGACAGCTTCCTGGCTCTTGGTGGTCAGGCGGTCTTCCACGGTCGATCCCTCCTGTGCATGCTCGTACTCGGTGTGTGCAACGCCGACACAGTTGAGTGTGTTCCGCTCAGGTCTGCCGCTGTGCCGGCTTCCAGACGACGAGGGCGCTCTTGCGCAGCGGGACGAGGTCCCGGCGCAGCGACGCCACCGCGTGGTCGTGCGCGCCGGCCAGCGCGGCCTGCGCCGTCGCGAGCTCCTCGCTCAGCTCCGCCACGCGAGAGCGCAGCGCCTCGACGTGGTTCTCCAGCTCGATGATCCGCTTGATCCCGGCGAGGTTGACGCCCTCCTCCTGGGAGAGCCGCTGGACCTCGCGCAGCAGGGCGACGTCGCGCGGGGAGTAGCGGCGCCCGCCGCCGCCGGCCCGGCCCGGGGTCACCAGGCCGAGCCGGTCGTACTGCCGCAGCGTCTGCGGGTGCATCCCCGCGAGCTCCGCGGCGACCGAGATCACGAAGACCGGCAGGTCGTCGTCCATCACGCGCCCCGCTCGAGCAGGCCGGCCCTCGGGTCGTCCGGCACGGCGTCGGCGTACGCGCGCAGCGCCGCACGGCCCTGCTCGGACAGGTCCGCCGGCACCGCCACCTGGACGGTCACCAGCAGGTCCCCGGCACCGGACTTCCTGGGCACGCCCCGGCCGCGCACCCGGAAGGTGCGGCCGGAGGCCGTGCCCGCCGGCAGCCGCAGCGTCACCGGGCCGCCGACCGGCGTCGGCACCGTGATCTCGGCCCCCAGCGCCGCCTCCGGGAAGCTCACCGGCACCTGGAGCACGACCGCGTCGCCCTTGCGGGCGAACAGCGGGTGCGGCTGGACGTGGACGAGCACGAGCAGGTCACCCGGGGGGCCGCCGCGCTCGCCGGGCGCGCCGCGTCCTCCCACCCGCACCCGCTGGCCGTCGTCGACGCCCGCGGGCACCCGGACGGTCAGGCTGCGCTCCTGCGCGGTCTGCCCCGTCCCCCGGCAGGTCGGGCAGGGGGTGTCGACGACCTGCCCCGTGCCGCGGCAGGCCGTGCACGGCTCGGCGAAGGCGAACCCGCCCTGGTTGCGGCTGGTGACCCCCTGGCCGCCGCACACCCCGCAGGTGTGCGGCGCGGTCCCGGGGGCCGCCCCGTTGCCGTGGCAGGTCTCGCAGGCGCCCGTGCTGGTCAGCCGCAGCGGCACGGTGACGCCCTGGAGCGCGTCCAGGAACGACAGCGTCACCGCCGCCTCCACGTCCGCTCCCCGGCGGGGGCGGGCAGCGCGCTGCCCGCCCCGCGGGGCGCCGGGGCGCTGGGCCCCGCCGCCGAACAGCCCGCCGAAGACGTCGCCGACCCCGCCCCCCGCCCGCCCGATCAGGTCGGACAGGTCGAAGGGCATGCCGGCGCCGCCGCGGCCGCCGAACAGGCTGCGCTGCTCGTCGTACTCCCGGCGCTTGGTCTCGTCGGAGAGCACGTCGTAGGCCTCGGAGACGGCCTTGAAGCGCTCCTCGCCGCCGGGGTTGGTGTCGGGGTGCAGGTCGCGCGCGAGCTTGCGGTAGGCCTTCTTGATGTCGGCCGCGCCGGCGTCCTTCGCGACACCCAGCGCCGCGTAGTAGTCCTTCTCCACGGAGTCTCGCGCGCTCACGGCTACTCCTGCGCCGTGGCGCCCGGGACCGCGGCCGGTGCGGGGCCGGCAGCAGCGCCGGGCTCCGCGACCGACACCCGGGCCGGGCGCAGCACCCGGCCGCTCACCCGGAAGCCGGGCTGCAGCACCTGGGCGCACACCGCGACCGAGGCCGACGGGTCGGGCTCGGCCTGCATGACGGCCTCGTGCACCTGCGGGTCGAACGCGTCACCCGCCAGGCCGAACCGCTCCAGGCCGAGCTTGCTCGTGATCGCCTCGAGGGCGTCACCGACCCCCTTGAACCCGCCGGTCAGGTCGCCGTGCACCCGGGCCCGGTCGACGTCGTCCAGCAGCGGCAGCAGCTGCGACAGCACGCCCGCAGTCGCCATCTCGACGACCGCCACCCGGTCGCGCTCGACGCGCTTGCGGTAGTTGGCGTACTCCGCGGACAGCCGCTGCAGGTCGGCCGTCAGCTCGGCGACGGGGTCCGCCGCGGCCTCGGCCACGGCCGAGCCCTCCGGCTCGCCGGCCGGCGGGGCCTCGGGAGGCAGCGCCGACGCCGCCTCCCGGGCCTCGCCCGTCTGCGGGTCGATGCGCCGCTTGTCGCGGACCACGACCCGGTCGGGGTCGTACTCGGTCTCGACGTCGCGGACGTCGGGCTGCTCGCTCACCGGCCGTCCTCGTCGACCACCTCGGCGTCGATGACGCCGTCGTCGGCCGAGCCGGACGTCCCGGCCTGCGGGCCGTCGGACTGGTCGGCGGCCTGCTGCGCGTACAGCGCCCCGCCGAGGTCCTGGGTCTTGCGCGACAGGGCGTCCGCGGCGGCCTTGACCGCGCCGGTGTCGCTGCCGCCGAGCGCGCTGCGCAGGTCGGTGAGCAGGGACTCGGCCTCGGCCTTGCCGTCGGCGGGCAGCTTGTCGCCGTTCTCCCCGAGGAACTTCTCGGTCTGGAAGACCAGGCCCTCGGCCGAGTTGCGGGTCTCCGCCTCGTCCTTGCGCTTGGCGTCCTCCTCGGCGTACTGCTCGGCCTCGCGCATCATGCGCTCGACCTCGTCCTTCGGCAGCGCGGAGCCGCCGGAGATGGTCATCCGCTGCTCCTTGCCGGTGCCGAGGTCCTTCGCGGACACGTGCACGATGCCGTTCGCGTCGATGTCGAAGGTGACCTCGATCTGCGGCACGCTGCGCGGCGCCGGCGGCAGCCCGGTCAGCTCGAACATGCCGAGCTTCTTGTTGTACTGCGCCATCTCGCGCTCGCCCTGGAACACCTGGATCTGCACGGACGGCTGGTTGTCGTCGGCCGTGGTGAAGACCTCGGAGCGCTTGGTCGGGATCGTGGTGTTGCGCTCGATGAGCTTGGTCATGATCCCGCCCTTCGTCTCGATGCCGAGCGACAGCGG
>Ga0210040_10006062_pt1 | contig 15182 bp, 16 predicted proteins | sample CryGeyCG12114_NA_FD_185462 | JGI IMG/M metagenome (GOLD analysis project Ga0210040, IMG submission 185462) | Groundwater microbial communities from aquifer - Crystal Geyser CG19_WC_8/21/14_NA (SPAdes) (version 2) | ecosystem: Environmental > Aquatic > Deep subsurface > Groundwater | place: USA... | reverse complement strand
GGAGGGCCCCCACCGCAGCTGCGGTGGGGGCCCTCCGGCGTCCCGCGGTGCGCCCGGGAGCGCGTCGTCAGCCGGCGACGGGCTGGACGGGCTTCATGACGTCGCCGGTCACGAGGAAGCCGACGCGGCGGACGACGGAGACGGCGTGGTCCCCGAAGCGCTCGAAGTAGCGGCTGCACAGCGTGATGTCGATGGTCCGCTCGGCCGACTCCTGCCACTGCGGCGCCTGCATCGCCGCGAAGACGGAGCGGTGCAGCTCGTCCAGGCGGTCGTCGTCGCGCTCGACCTGTGCGGCGAGCTCGAGGTCGCGCGTCGCGATGACGGTGCCGGCCGCCATCGCGATGTTGGCGGCGGCCTCGCCCATCTCGGTGATCGTCGGGACCAGCGAGTCGGGCACCACGGGGTGGGGGTGGCGCAGCCGGGCCTGGCTGGCCACGTGGCGCGCCAGGTCGCCCATCCGCTCGATCGACGTGGACATGCGCAGCGCCGAGACGACGACGCGCAGGTCGGTGGCCACCGGGGACTCGCGCGCCAGGAGCGCGACGGCGCGGTCGTCGAGGTGGCGCTGCTGGGCGTCGATCTGCGCGTCCGCGCTGATCACGCTCTCCGCCAGGGCCAGGTCGCCCTCCAGGAGCGCCTGCGTGGCGCTGGCCATCGCGGCGCTGACGAGCCCGCTCATCTGGGTGAGCTGCTCGGCCAGGGACCGCAGCTCGTCGTGGAAGACCTCTCGCATGCGGCAGAGCCTGTCACCGGCGGATGAACGGCGTCGACCCCGCCGGTGAACGCCCGGCGACCTGCCGGTGCCGACCGCGCGGGCGCCCGGCCGGGCCTCGCGCCAGCCCTACGCTGCCACCCGTGGACGGCTCCTGGACGGTGGCGCTCGCGGGCCTCCTGGGGGTCGCGGTGGGCGTCGTCGGCGTCCTCGCCTCCCGGTGGAGCGAGCGCCGGCCGGAGCCCATGCCGCCGCCCGAGGACGACCTGCCCGCAGGGGCCGCCGACGTCCTCGCGGTGCTCTCCTCGGCGGCGGTGGTGGTCGACGTCGCCGACGCGGTCGTGCGGGCCAGCGCCGCCGCCCACGCCTTCGGCCTGGTCCGCGACCGCGAGCTCGTGCACCCGGAGCTGGCGGACCTGGTGACCCGCGTGCGCCGGGACGGCGAGATCCGCGACGCGGAGATGTCCTTGCCGCGCGGCCCGTTCGTGCCGCCCGGCGCGGACGGCGCGGGCGTGCTCGTCGTCGGCGTCCGCGTGGCCCCCCTGGGGTCCCTGCACGTCCTCGTGCTCGTCGAGGACCGCACCCAGGCGAAGCGCCTCGAGGAGGTGCGCCGCGACTTCGTCGCCAACGTCAGCCACGAGCTGAAGACGCCGGTGAGCGCCATCGGCCTGCTCGCCGAGACCATGGACGACGCCGCCGAGGACCCGGCGACGGTCCGCCGCTTCGCGCAGCGCATGACCCGCGAGTCCCAGCGCCTGTCCGCGCTCGTCCAGGAGATCGTCCAGCTCTCGCGGCTGCAGGACGCCGACGCCCGCCATCAGCCGGTGCCGGTGGACGTCGACGAGGCCGTGCTGGAGGCCGTCGACCGCACCCGGCTCGTCGCCGAGGGCCGGGGGGTGCGGATCACGACGCAGCTGTCGGGGGAGGGCTCGGACCCCTCCCGCCACGGGAGCTCGCCGACGGAGGTGTGGGGGGACCGCGAGCTCGTCGTCACGGCCGTCCGCAACCTCGTGGACAACGGGGTGTCCTACTCCGACGCGGGCACCCGGGTCGCCGTCGTCGTCTCCGTGGTCGACGAGCGCGTCGAGGTCGTGGTCAGCGACCAGGGCATCGGGATCCCGGAGTCCGAGGTCGGCCGCGTCTTCGAGCGCTTCTACCGGCTGGACCCGGCCCGCTCGCGGGCCACCGGGGGCACCGGCCTCGGGCTGTCCATCGTCAAGCACGTCGCCGCCAACCACGGCGGCGAGGTCGTGGTGTGGAGCCGCCCGGGCGAGGGCTCCACGTTCACGCTGCGACTGCCGCTGCGCCGGGCCGAGGAGGTCCGGTGCGCCCCCTGAGGCGCCGTCGCCCGACGCGCCACCCCCACCCGCCGCCACCCCACCCGCCGCCAGCCGCTGCACCCCGCGCCGCCCCCCGGGCGGCGCCCGACCGGGAGGACACCCGCGTGACCCGCATCCTGCTCGTCGAGGACGAGGAGTCGCTCAGCGACCCGCTCTCCTACCAGCTCGGCCGCGAGGGCTACGACGTCGCCGTGGCCGCGGACGGCCCCTCGGCGCTGGCCGAGTTCGACCGCGCCGGCGCCGACCTCGTGCTGCTCGACCTGATGCTGCCCGGGCTTCCGGGGACCGAGGTGTGCCGCCAGCTCCGCACCCGCAGCGCCGTGCCCGTGATCATGCTGACGGCCAAGGACAGCGAGGTGGACGTCGTCGTGGGGCTCGAGCTGGGCGCCGACGACTACGTCACCAAGCCCTACTCCTCGCGCGAGCTGCTCGCGCGCATCCGCGCGGTCCTGCGGCGCGGCGGCGAGACCGAGGAGGTGGAGGACCCGGCGACGCTCGTCGCCGGCCCCGTGCGGATGGACGTCGAGCGCCACGTCGTCACCCTGGACGGGAGCCCGGTCTCGCTGCCGCTGAAGGAGTTCGAGCTCCTCGAGGTCCTTCTGCGCAACGCCGGGCGCGTGCTCACGCGCGGCCAGCTCATCGACCGGGTGTGGGGGGCCGACTACGTGGGCGACACCAAGACCCTCGACGTCCACGTCAAGCGGCTGCGGGCCAAGATCGAGCAGGACCCCGCGTCGCCGCAGCGCCTGGTGACCGTCCGCGGCCTCGGCTACAAGCTCGAGGGCTGAGCGGCCCACCCGTCCACCGATGAGGACGGGGCGCCCGGCGGTCGGAGTGGGTGGGGCCGGAGGTCGGCCCACGAGGAGGAGATCCCATGACCGTCGAGATGTGCCCCTACCTGCACCCGCGCGGCAGCGCCCGCGAGGCGCTGGACGCCTACCGCCGCGCGCTGGGCGGGGACGAGCCGCCCATCGCCGCCTACGGCGACATCGGGATGGACGACCCCCGGGTGCGCGACCTGGTGGCGAACGCGCCGCTGCGCACGCAGGTCGGCGGCCTGCTGATGGTCTCGGACGTGCCGCCGGGCGCTGAGGCCGTGCCCCCCGGGTCGGCGTGCCCGTCCGGTGACGACGAGGCCGTCCTGCGCCGGGCGTGGGAGGTGCTGTCCGAGGGCGGCGAGGTGGAGCAGCCGCTGGAGCCCTCGCCGTGGGGCAGCCTCTTCGGCTCGTGCCGCGACCGCTGGGGCGTCAGCTGGATGGTCGACGTCGCGGGGGCGGGCGCGCGGGGCTGAGCCCGCTCCACGCGGCAGCGGCGCCCGACCCGCCGGGGTCGGGCGCCGCCGCCGCTCGCGTCGGGGCGGCTGGTGCGCCCGGGGGGTGCCGGCTACCCGACGCCCGGCGTGGTGGACGCGTCGGTGGGCACCAGCGTCTGGTACTCCGGCAGCGAGCCGTTCAGCAGCGGCGTCTGGATCTCGAGCACCTGGTCGCCGAGCGCCATGGTGACGGGCACCAGCTCGCCGGGGACGGCGTCGACGGGGTCGGCCAGGAGGGTGCCCGTGACCTCGGCGCCCGCGGGGAGCGACTGGCTGCCGAGCTGCTCGGTCTGCTGCTCGCCCAGGGGGACGCTGCTGCGGCCGGGCACGACCACCTCCGCCCGGAGGTCGCCCGGGCCGCTGATGGTGACCGTGACCTCCTCAGGGTCGTCGTTGACCAGGACGCCGTAGAGCTGGGCGGGGCCGTCGGCCTCGGGGCCGATCAGCAGCGCGTTCCGGATCATCAGGGAGGTGCCGGGCCCGTCGGCGTCGGTCTCCGAGAGGGGGAAGTAGCCCTGCGCGCCGTCGGACGGGGCGTACTGCAGCTCGGTGGAGTACTGGTTCACCACGGGGGAGACGGCGCACCCGGCGCTGGCGGAGGCTGCCGCGGCGGCGACGACCACGGCGACCGCGCGGCGCGCTGCGGGGCGGGACAGGCGGGGCACGGGCGTCTCCTCGGGTCGGCAGGACGTCGCGGGCGAGCCTAGCCGTGGCGGGGGCGCCCCCGCCCTCGGGGCGCGGGCGGGGCGGGCGGTCGGCGGCGCCGGGAGGGCGGCCGGCGCCGGGGAGCGCGGCCGGCGGGGCTCCTGCTCCCCGCCCGAGGAGACCTCGGCGAGCGGGTGGATGCATGCCGCGGCGTGCCCTGTCAAGGGCCCCGGGACGGCCGCTCGGCGTACTGCGGGCCTCTGACCTGCGACGATGCCGTGCTGAGCGCCGGGGGCGCTGTTTCGCCGTGGTAACCTCGAGGTCGCGAAAGGGGATAAGAGCAGATGGCTTTCACTGTTGGCGAGACTGTCGTGTACCCCCATCACGGGGCGGCTCTGATCGAGGAGATCAAGACCCGGATGATCAAGGGGGAGGAGAAGCTCTACCTCCGCCTCAAGGTGGCCCAGGGCGACCTGACCATCGAGGTCCCGGCCGAGAACTGCGATCTCGTGGGCGTCCGCGACGTCGTCGGCAAGGAGGGCCTCGACCGCGTGTTCGAGGTCCTGCGCGCCCCCTACACCGAGGAGCCGACCAACTGGTCGCGCCGCTACAAGGCGAACCTCGAGAAGCTGGCCTCGGGCGACGTCATCAAGGTCGCCGAGGTCGTGCGCGACCTCTGGCGCCGCGACCAGGACCGCGGCCTGTCGGCCGGCGAGAAGCGCATGCTGGCCAAGGCCCGCCAGATCCTGGTCTCCGAGCTCGCGCTCGCGGAGAAGACCGAGGAGATCAAGGCCGAGGCCATCCTCGACGAGGTCCTCGCGTCCTGAGCACCGCACCACCGCCGGAGCCCGTCGCCCCCCCCGGGGCGGCGGGCTCCGCGCGTGCCCGGGGCGACGGCGCCACGGCGGGCGGCGTCGGCGGCCCGGGCGCCGCCTGCGTCCTCGTCGCGGCCGGCAGCGGCACGCGGCTCGCGGCCGGGCGGCCGAAGGCGTTCGTGCCCGTCGGCGGCCGGCCGCTGCTCGTCCACGCCGCGCAGGGCCTGGCGGCCTCCGGCGCCGTCGCGCTCGTGGTCGCCGTCGTCCCCGCCGGCCTGGAGGCCGAGACGAGGCACCTGCTGGGCGCCGTCCCGGACCTGCCGCCGCTGCGGGTCGTGCCGGGGGGGCCGAGCCGGCAGGCGTCCGTGGCGGCCGGTCTCGCAGCCGTGCCCGAGGACCAGGAGGTCGTGCTCGTGCACGACGCAGCGCGGGCCCTGGCCCCGCCCGGGCTGGTCCTGCGCGTGGTCGAGGCCGTCCGCGACCAGGGGCGCACCGCCGTCGTGCCCGCGGTGCCCGTCTCGGACACGCTGCGCGACGTCGACGGCGGCGTGGTGGACCGCTCCCGGCTGCGCGCCGTCCAGACGCCGCAGGGCTTCTCGGCCGACGTGCTGCGCCGCGCCCACGCCGCGCCCGCCGCGGGGGAGGGGGCCACCGACGACGCCGGGCTCGCCGAGGCCCTGGGCGAGCACGTGCACGTGCTCGTCGGCGACCCGGAGGCCTTCAAGGTGACGAGACCGCTGGACCTGCTGCTCGCCGAGGCCGTGCTGGCCCGGCGGGACGCCGCTGCGGGGGCGGGCGCGTGAGCGCCGGGGACGGCACCGTCCGGCAGCCCGGTGCGAGGGCCGGCCTGCCGCGGGTGGGCACCGGGGTGGACGTGCACGCGTTCGCCGCCGAGGGCTCCGCCCGCGCGCTGTGGGTCGCGGGGCTGCACTGGCCCGGCGAGCGCGGCCTGGACGGCCACTCCGACGCCGACGTCGTCGCGCACGCCGCGTGCGACGCGCTGCTGGCCGCCGCCGGCCTCGGTGACCTCGGGCAGCACTTCGGGACCGCCGAGCCCCAGTGGGCCGGGGCCTCGGGGGCCACCCTGCTGGCCGAGACGGCTCGGCGGGTGCGCGCCGCCGGCTTCGAGCCGGGGAACGTGTCCGTCCAGCTGCTCGGCAACCGGCCGCGCTTCTCGCCCCGGCGGGCCGAGGCCCAGGACGTGCTCTCTCGCGCGGTGGGCGCCCCCGTGGCGGTCTCGGCGACGACGACGGACGGGCTGGGGCTGAGCGGCCGCGGCGAGGGGCTGGCGGCCGTGGCCACCGCCCTCGTCGTCCCTCGCTGAGGCACCCCTCCACCGCACCGCCGCGGGGGGTCGTCGGACGGGCGCCCGCGGGCGCCCGCGGCCGACCGACCGACCCCGGCTGCGGGGCGCTCCGCGCGCGGGCCCGCGTCGTCGGCCCGGCCCGGCGTCCAGGCGGGCCACCACGCGTCCGTCGACCTCACGGCCCTACTGGTGCTGGCGCCCGTGCCGCACGTCGTCGGCCAGGGTCCAGCTGGCGAGCAGGTCCATGGCCTCGCGGGAGGCGGAGCCTGCGGGCGTGGAGTAGACGAAGAGCGTCTGGTCGTCGTCGCCGGGCATCGTCAGGGTCTCGTAGTCGACCGTGAGCGCCCCGACGACGGGGTGCCTCAGCAGCTTCGACCCGTGGGTGCGCTGGTGGACGCGGTGCTCGGTCCACCAGCGGTCGAACTCGGGGCTGGCCTCGGAGAGCTCGGCCACCAGCCGCTCGGTCCCGGGCTCACCGGGGTGCCGGCCCTGGTCCAGGCGCAGGCTCTCGACGGCGGCACGGGCCTGGACCTCCCAGTCCGAGAACAGCTCCCTCGGCTCCCGCCCGAGGAACATCCAGCGCGCGTAGCTGCGCTCCTGCGGCCGCATCGCCGAGAAGTCGGTCAGGAGCGCGTGCGCCATGCGGTTGCTCGCCAGCACGTCGGTGCGCCGGCCGAGCACGAGGGCGGGTGCGCCGGTGAGGTTCTCGAGCAGCTGGTGCAGCCCCTTCCGGACGCGCTGGACCGGGAGCGGCCGGGAGCTCCTGCGCCGGGACGTGGCACCGACCAGGTGCTCGAGGTGCGCCCGGCCGGCCTCGCCGAGGTCGAGCGCCCGGGCGAGGGCGTCCAGCACGCCCGGTGTGGGATGGATCGGCCGGCCCTGCTCCAGGCGCGCGTAGTAGTCGGTCGACACCCCCGCCAGCAGGGCCACCTCCTCACGACGCAGGCCCTGCACCCTCCGCACCCGCCCGTCGGCGGGCAGGCCGGCCGTGACCGGGTCCACCTGGTCGCGAGCCCGCCGCAGGAAGTCGGCCAGTGCACGGTTCATCTCGGCCACGCCCTCGATGCTCACACCCCGGAGGGGGGGAGGAAGCCGTCGGGGTGGGACTGCGAGACCCACGTCCGTCCGTCCTGGGCCGGAGCGGCCCGGGTACGGCCCCCTGCGCGGCGCCTCGGGGAGGCAGCGTCGTGGTCAGCCGGCACCGGGGAGGTGCCGGCCCGCCGACCCGGAGGAGCGCACCATGTCCGTCACCACCACCACCACGTCACCGTCCACCTGGCTCGTGACCGGTGCCTCGCGCGGCCTCGGGCTCCAGCTCGTCCGGACGCTGCTGCAGCGCGGCCACGCCGTGGCCGCGACCACCCGCTCCACGCAGCGGCTGGCCGAGGGCCTCGCCGACGTCGACACCACCGACCTGCTGCCGCTGCAGGTCGACCTGACCCACGAGCAGGCGGTCGCCGACGCCGTCACCACCACCGTCGAGCGCTTCGGGCGGCTGGACGTCGTCGTCAACAACGCCGGCTACGGCTTCCTCGGAGCCGTCGAGGAGACCAGCGACGTCGAGGTCCGCCGGATGTTCGACGTGCAGGTCTTCGGCGCGTGGAACGTGCTGCGCTCGGTCCTGCCCGTGATGCGCCGGCAGCGCACCGGTCACGTCGTCAACATCTCCTCCGTGCTCGGGCTCACCGCCGTCCCGGGGTGGGGCGCCTACTGCGCCGCCAAGTTCGCCCTCGAGGGCCTCACCGAGGCCCTCGCGGGCGAGGTCGCCGACCTGGGCATCACGGTCAGCGCCGTCGAGCCCGGCTACTTCCGCACCGGCTTCCTGTCCGAGTCCCTCGCCCTGCCCGCGACCACCACGGACGGGTACCAGCCGATCCGCGAGATGGTCGAGGCCCACCTCGCGATGCCCGGCACCCAGCTCGGCGACCCGGTCGCGGGCGCGGCGGCCGTCGTCGACCTCGTCACCGCCGGCGGCAGCCGGCTGCGCCACCTGCTCGGCTCCGACTCCTACGCCTACGCCGGCGCCAAGGTCGAGGCCCTGCGCGCCGACGTCGAGGCCAGCCGTCCCGTCGCCGTCACCACCGACTTCCCGCAGGCGTCCTGACCCGCGCCCCACCACGGGGCGGGACCGCGGTGGTCCGGCACCCACCACCCCGCACGACCGGCGGACCGTCCCCTCCCCGTGGGGACGGCTCGTCGTCCTCGTGCCCGGCGGCGGGAGGGTCGGGGAGCGTCCCTCAGGCGGCGCCGGGACCGGGTCGGGCGTCCTCCACGCGCACGTCGACCGCCTCGTGCACGGCGGCGACGGCGTCCTCCGGGGCCCGGCAGGTCAGGCGGGCCGGGGGTCGCCGCGAGCGGGCGACCGTGACGACGCAGCGCGGCGGCAGCGGCCCCGAGCCCGTGACCACGACGTCCCAGCGGTCCTCGTCCACCGGCACGGCAGGACCCCCGACGGCGTCGCGCACCGACGCCGGGCCGAAGCGCTCGAGGACGCCGAGGACCGCCGCCTGCACGGCCGGCGGCCCGCTGCTCACCCCCCGCAGGTGGCGCGTCCCGACGGCGCCGGCGAGGTGGTCCTCGACGACCTGCTCGGCCGTGGCCGGGTCGAGGTCGCCGTAGTAGGCGCCGTCGGGCAGCAGGAGGAGGTTGGGGGCGAAGCGGTCCCCGCCCACGTGCGAGCACTCCCACGTGGAGGTGGGCCAGCGCGCCGCCAGGGCGGCGGCCACGGGGCGGCCCCGCACGGCGCAGCAGGCGTCGTGGCGGCCGTGCGCGCAGACGAGCAGGAGCGGGGCGTCGGTCCCGCCGTCCCGCCCGACGACGACGGGCTCGCCCAGCGCGACCGCCGCGCGGTCGAGCCCCGCCCGCGCCTGCGCCGGCGCGTCCGGACGGGCGGCGGCGGCGTCCCACCACCCCCAGCGCACGGTGCCGGACGGCTGGTCCACGACCGCCCAGCGCAGGGACCCGTCCGGCCCGGGCCCGGTGCCGACGGCGCTGCCGCCGCCGGTCTCGACCCCGGCCTCGTCGTCGGCCCCGCCCGTGGGCACCGGCACCTCCGGGGGTCCCGGCGCGCACCGACCGCCGGGGCGGCGCACGAGGAGCACGCGCCCGCCCGCGGCGGACGCGGCGTCGCGCAGCCGCTGCTGCCAGGCCTCGGGGATCCCGGAGCCGGCGAGCGCGTCGGGCGCCCACGGGCCGGGGTGCTCGAGCAGCAGCCACCGGCGCGTCCAGGCAGCCGTCGCGCCCAGCGGGTCGCACCGCTCCCGGGCGGCGTCCGAGCAGCGCGGCAGGTCCTTCCGGCGCTGGGGCGCCGAGGCGCTGCCGGGGTCGACCTGCGCGGGGACCGAGGGCCCCTCGACCTGCGCGGTCTCTGTGGTGGCGCCGTGCGCGGTCCCCGCGTCGGCGTGCGCGCTGCTCACCGGCGGACGAGGACCCCCGCCAGCACCAGGCGGCGCGCGAGGTCGGGCCCCAGGGCTGCGAGGACCGCGTCGCCGTCGTCCGTCGCGGGCGCCGCCGCGGCGGCCAGGAGCTCACGGACGGGCTCGACGTCCTCGACGGGGAGCGGGAGGTCGCCGGCGCGGCTGCGCAGCAGGACGACGCCGTCCGCGCCCTCCTCGAGGGTCGCGGCCAGGTGGGCCCGCAGCTGCAGACCGCCCGCATCCCCGCTGCTCTCGACCTCCTGCGCGGCGCGCAGCTGGGCGAGGGGTCCCACGGGCTCCGCCCGCTGCCCGGCGCGGGCCTGCGCCGCCAGGGGTCGGACGAGGCGGGCGGCGTCGACGGCGGAGACGGCGCGCACGAGGCGCTCGCGCACGAGCTCGAGGTCCTCCGCCGTCGACGCCGGGTCCTCGACGCGCGCGCCGAGGGGGAGCGAGGCGCGCACGTCCTCGTCGTCGGCGAGGTCGGCGAGGGCGGCGCGGAGGAGCTGGTCCGCGAGGGCGTGGCGCGTCCACGGGTGCACGCCGATGGTCAGGTGCGTGCTGACGCCGCCGAGCGCCGTCGCCGCGTGGAGGTAACCCCGCGGGAGGTAGAGGCAGTCCCCGGGCCGCAGGACGACGTCGAGCAGGGGCTCGCGCGCGGCCTCCTCCTCGACGGCCGCGCGGCGCGAGGTCCACGGCTGGTCGCGCAGGGGGGCCGGGTGGACGGGGCGGTGCAGGCGCCAGCGCTTCTCGCCCTCGACCTGCAGCACGAAGACGTCGTGCACGTCGTAGTGGTCGTCGAAGCCGCGCGACTGCGGGGGCGTCACGTAGGCGTTCACCTGGACGGGGTGCCCGAGCTCGCCCGCGAGGTCCTGGGAGAAGTCGACGAGGGCGGGCCACGTGCGGTGCAGGCCCTGCAGCACCATCGTCGAGCCGTCGGCGAAGAGGCGGACGAGCTTGTCGTCGCTGACCTGGTCGCCCACGGTCGCTCCGACGCCGCCACCGGCCGTGAACGCGCGCTCGGGCAGCGTGCTGCCCTGCTTGGCCACGCGCAGGAAGGGGGTGCGCAGGCCGCGACGGGAGACCAGCTCGTCGACGGCGTCCGCCGACATCAGGTCCTCGAAGCCGCCCGGCAGGTCCTCCGCGCGGGTCAGCAGGGGCTCGGCGCCCCACGTGGCCGCGAAGCCGTCGGCGGCCTCCCCGACCAGCCGGCGCAGCGCGGGCCTGGTGCTGTGCTGGGTGGTGCTGTGCTGGGTGGTGCTGTGCTGGGTGGTGCCGTGCTGGACCGGGTGTCCGGGCTCGCGCCCGTCCACCCGGTCCTCGTGCAGGGCCGTCACGTCAGGCGCTGCCGTCCGCGCCGCCGTCGTGGTGGCCGGGGACGCTGGTCTCGCCGGCGCCCGCGTCGGCCGGGCCCTCGACGGCGCTGTCGTCGGCGCCGCCGTCCGCACCGCTGTCGGCGCCCCCGTCGGCGCCGCCGTCGGCGCCGCCGTCGTGCTGGCCGGGCGCGCCCGCGCCGGCGCCCGAGTCCGCCGGACCCTCGGCGCCGCCGTCGGCACCGCCGTCGTGCTGGCCGGGGACGCCCTGGCCGGCTCCGCTGTCGGCGGGCCCCTCGATGTCGTTGGTGCTCATGGCTCCTCCTGAGGTGGTCGGTGTCTGCCTCGTGCGGTCGTGCGGTCGTGCGTCCTGCGGTCGTGCCTGCGGGCAGGCCGCGGCCGCCGCGGGGCACGCCCCCATGCTGACGACGACGGGGACGTGCGCGCCAGCCGGGCCCGCAGGACGGGCGACGGCGCAGGCGGCTGCGCGGCTCAGGAGCCGCGGTCCACCCACTCCTGGAGGTGGGGCGCCTCGTCGCCGACGGTCGTGGCGTCGCCGTGGCCGGTGCGTACCTCGGTCTCCGGCGGCAGGGCGAGCAGGCGGTCGCGGATCGAGGCGATGATCGTCGGGAAGTCGCTGCAGGAGCGCCCCGTCGCCCCCGGCCCGCCCCGGAAGAGCGTGTCCCCGGTGAAGACGACGCCGAGCTCGGGCACGTGCAGGCACACGGACCCCGGGGAGTGGCCGGGCGTGTGCAGGACGTGCACGTCGACGCCGGCGACGGTGAGCACCTGGCCGTCGGTCAGGGTGCCGCTGGGCGCGCGCGTGGGGTGCGCCATGGACCACAGGCCCATGTCCGCCGGGTGCAGGAGCACCGGGGCGGCGAAGCGCTCGCCCAGGTCGGGCGCCACGGTCACGTGGTCGTCGTGGGCGTGCGTGCAGACGACCGCGACGACCCGCCGCGTGCCGACGGCCTCGGCGATCGGCCCCAGCTCGTGGGGCGCGTCGACGACCAGCACCTCCTCGTCGTCCCCGAGGAGCCACACGTTGTTGTCGACGTCCCAGGTGCCGCCGTCGAGGCTGAACGTCCCCGAGGTCACGAGGTGCTCGACGCGCGCGGCGGCCATCAGAGCACCACCACGGACCGCAGCACGTCGCCGCGCTGCATCTTGGCGAGGGCCTCCTCGACGTCGCCGATGCCGACGGTCTCGGAGACGAAGTCCTCCAGCGGGAACCGGCCCTGCAGGGCGAGGTCCACGAGCATCGGGAAGTCGCGGCTGGGCAGGCAGTCGCCGTACCAGGAGGACCTCAGCGCCCCGCCCCGCCCGAAGACGTCGGCCATGGGCAGCTCGACCACGTGCTCGGGGTTCGGGACGCCGACGAGGACGACGGTCCCGGCCAGGTCGCGGGCCTCGAACGCCTGGCGGTAGGTCTCCGGGCGCCCGACCGCGTCGACGACGACGTCGGCGCCCACCCCGCCGCAGATCTCGCGGATGCGCTCGACGACGTCCTCGGAGCGGCTGTTGACGGTGTGCGTCGCGCCGAAGCCCTCCGCCCACCGCAGCTTCCGGTCCTCGACGTCCACGGCGACGACCGTCGAGGCCCCCGCCAGGCGCGCCCCGGCGATCGCGGCGTCCCCCACGCCCCCGCAGCCGATCACGGCGACGGTCTGGCCGCGGGTCACCCCACCGGTGTTGACGGCGGCGCCGAAGCCGGCCATGACGCCGCATCCGAGCAGGCCGGCGGCCGTCGGCGCGATCCGGCTGTCGACCTTCGTGCACTGGCCGGCGGCCACCAGCGTCTTGGCGGCGAAGGCGCCGATGCCCAGCGCGGCCGACAGCGGCGTGCCGTCGGCCAGCGTCATCGGCGTGCTCGCGTTGCGGGTGTCGAAGCAGTACCAGGGCTTCCCGGCCGCGCAGGCGCGGCAGACGCCGCAGACCGCGCGCCAGTTGAGGATGACGAAGTCACCCGCCTCGAGGCCGACGACGCCCTCGCCGACCGCCGAGACGACGCCGGCGGCCTCGTGCCCGAGCAGGTAGGGGTAGTCGTCGCCGATCCCGCCCTCGCGGTAGTGCAGGTCGGTGTGGCAGACGCCGCAGGCCTGCACGTCGACGACGGCGTCACCGGGCCCCGGGTCGGGGACGACGACGTCCACGAGCTCGACGGGAGCCCCCTTCGCGCGGGAGACCACCCCCTGGACGGTGTGCGGCATTCCGGGCTCCGATCCTGCGGCGGCTGGCGTGCGGGCAAGGCCGGTGGTCCGCACCGACCCCGTCGGCGACCCTAGCCAGGGGGCTGCGGCGCCGCCCGGTGCGGCGGGCGCCCCCGCGTGCGCCGGTAGTCTCGCCGGGTGAGCCAGCGCCTGCACGACACCGCCAGCGGCGCGGTGCGCGACCTGGTGCCGCTCGTGCCCGGCGAGGTGTCGATCTACCTCTGCGGGGCCACCGTGCAGGCGCCCCCGCACATCGGGCACGTCCGCTCCGGCATCGCCTTCGACGTGCTCGCGCGCTGGCTCGAGGCGGGGCACGGGCTGCGCGTGACGCTGATCCGCAACGTCACCGACGTCGACGACAAGATCCTCGCCAAGTCGGCCGAGGCGGGGGTCCCCTGGTGGGCGTGGGCCTCCCGGCACGAGCAGGCCTTCACGCGCGCCTACGACGCCCTCGGCGTCCGGCGCCCCACGTACGAGCCGCGGGCGACCGGGCACCTCAGCGAGATGCTCGAGATGGTCGACGAGCTCGTCGCCGCCGGGCACGCCTACCCCGCCCCCGACGGCAGCGGCGACGTGTACTTCGACGTCCGGTCGTGGCCCGAGTACGGCTCGCTCACCCACCAGGCGCTCTCCGACATGGAGCCCGCCGCGGACGCCGACCCCCGCGGCAAGCGCGACCCGCGGGACTTCGCGCTGTGGAAGGGCGCCAAGGAGGGCGAGCGGGCCAGCTGGCCCTCGCGGTGGGGCCGCGGCCGTCCCGGCTGGCACCTGGAGTGCTCGGCCATGGCGCGCCGCTACCTCGGGCGCGAGTTCGACGTCCACGCCGGCGGCCTGGACCTGCGCTTCCCGCACCACGAGAACGAGCAGGCCCAGTCGCGCGCGGCCGGGGACGCCTTCGCGCGCACGTGGCTGCACAACGGCTGGGTGACCGTGGGCGGGGAGAAGATGAGCAAGTCGCTCGGCAACTCCCTGGTCGTCGACACCGTGCTCGCCTCCGGAGCGCGGCCGCTGGCCCTGCGGTACGCGCTCGGGACGGCGCACTACCGCTCGATGATCGAGTACTCGCCCGAGCACCTCGTCGAGGCGGGGAGGGCGCTGGAGCGCCTCGAGGGCTTCCTGCGCCGGGCCCGCCAGGCGCCCGGGGCCGCTGACGTGCCGTTCACCACGCAGTTCCCCACCGCCTTCCGCTCGGCGCTCGACGACGACCTCAACGTGCCCGGCGCCCTGGCGGTGGTCCACGAGACGGTCCGGGCGGGCAACACCGCCCTCGACGCGGGGGACGGCGCCGCGGCGCAGGCGGCCGCGCAGGCGGTCGTCGCGATGCTCGACGTCCTCGGGCTCAACCCCCTGGACCCGCACTGGGGCGTGACGTCGTCCACCACCACCCGCGCGGAGCTCGTCGTCGAGCAGCTCGTCCAGGGCGAGCTGCTGCGCCGCCAGTCCGCGCGCGAGCAGCGCGACTACGCGACCGCCGACGGCGTCCGCGACCGGCTCGCCGACCTCGGCGTCGCCGTCGAGGACACCCCCGACGGCGCCCGCTGGGCCTGGGCCGACGGCGCCTAGCCGCCTCCAGCACCGTCGAGCGCCGTTCCCGGGCGCCCTCCCCGAGCACGAACCGGAGCACCACCCCGAGCAGTCAGGAGCACCAGTGGCCGGCAACAGCCAGCGGCGCGGCGCCGTGCGCCGCTCCGGGTCCAAGAAGGGCGCCGTCGTCGGCAGCGGCGGTCGGGGTCGCAAGGCCCTCGAGGGCAAGGGGCCCACGCCGAAGGCGGAGGACCGGCCCTACCACGTGGCCCACAAGCGGGCCCAGGCCTCGGGGGGCGGCGGACGCAGCGGCCCCCAGGGCGGTCGCGCCGCGGGCCAGCGCCGCCGCGGCGGCGCCGGCAGCACCGAGGTGGTCGCGGGCCGCAACTCCGTCGTCGAGGCGCTGCGCGCCGACATCCCCGCGACGGCGCTGTACGTGGCCGCCCGGGTCGAGTCCGACGACCGGACCCGCGAGGCCATCAAGACGGCGGCCGACCGCGGCGTCCCGCTGCTGGAGGCCTCGCGCACCGACCTCGACCGCCTCACCGACGGCGCCGTCCACCAGGGCCTGGCGCTGCAGGTGCCCCCGTAC
>Ga0210040_10006061_pt1 | contig 15183 bp, 12 predicted proteins | sample CryGeyCG12114_NA_FD_185462 | JGI IMG/M metagenome (GOLD analysis project Ga0210040, IMG submission 185462) | Groundwater microbial communities from aquifer - Crystal Geyser CG19_WC_8/21/14_NA (SPAdes) (version 2) | ecosystem: Environmental > Aquatic > Deep subsurface > Groundwater | place: USA... | reverse complement strand
TTGGTAAATAATCCGGCATAGTAGCGGCTTACATCGGCTATAGCGGCGGCCCGTTCACTGGAAACCGTTATGGTTTGCGCTTCTTCATTAAAGGTATTCTGCCGAATTTGCTTCTGTAAACGGGCTTCTAAACCGGCTTTACTTTCGACATCCAGGGCCACAAACTTTTTGCCTTTTTCGGCAGTAGCCCAGTTATCCAGTATATGCATGGCTTCTTTGTGCAGCCATTCGGCGGTCCAATCGGGCGCCTGGTACGCGCCGTGGCCCCAAATCGACCCTACCTCCTGCCCGCCCATTGATTGCCAGATGTTCTGGCCATTCTTTATATCCTGACCGGTAAACAAAACCTGCCCCGAAGCAGTTACCACTTTATCCGGAATGGGTGGCGCTTTCCGGTATATTTCCGAACCGTAATAACCCAGTACCGCAAAGGAACCTACCATTACCGCAATAAATCCCAGCCATAATCTTCTATAATTCATGGTTTTACAGTTTGATTAACATAATAAGGTTTGATTGACATAATAATTTTTAATGATTGTGGTTTTTAAAATCTGGCCTATTGTAAAATTTTATTTTTTTGCCAGGCATTGTTTAAGCATTTCCCCTAATAAAATACCTCAACGTCTTTATTTAGCAAATGTATAGCTTTCCCAAAAAGTGCGTGCATGACATTACTTAGTGCTGATGATGATTTTTATCAGTGTTTTTAAATAGATGTCAGCTAAAAGGCGGTAAATATTAGCGTCTGCTCTTCATGAAAACAATTGATAATCAGCAGAATGATAAGGACAAGAAAAAGCAGGTTTAAGTACAAAAAGTTTTAAAAGAATAACTATAATCTAAAAGTTAGCTCTTCTGCTAATTAAATGTTTCGATTAAAGATTATAAACAACATTCCTATTATAAAGAAAATAGATATGTAGCCCGGCACACAAAGCCTGGTGAACCCAGAAATGACTTCATGATGCAAGTGGCAGATAATGCAATACCAGGTTATTCTTTAGAAATAAATTTCGGCCCGTGCCAACCGGATAAATGTTATCAGCTTAAATGAAGTATTTTGCCTAACCCTATCATTACTATACTCATTATATTATAATTTACTAAAACTGATTTTTATCATCAGTTATACTGATGGTCGTCACTGTTTAGGAGTATAAATTGCTCAAAATTTGCTTTCCCCTCTAAAATAGAAGCGTCTTAACATTTGTGTTTTTAAATTATAATTAAACCTAATTGTTAGACCAACATGTTTTGCTCTTATATAAGAAAAACAGCTTTTCTGTTTTTCGCCTTATTTATATTCTGTTATTGCTCATCATCTACCCAAAAAAAAGATGATAATATTGTGAATGGCCAATACGAAGCCGAACTCACCTATGCTCCGAATGTTCCAGCCTCGCGCGAATACAACAATCCTAAAAAAGTGATTGTAAAACTGGAAGTGGTGGAGAAAGTAATGCGCCTGGCCGATGGAGTAGAATACAATTTCTGGACGTTTGGCGGGCAGGTACCCGGCAAATTTATCCGCCTCCGGGAAGGCGATGAGGTAGAGTTTCACCTGAGCAACCACCCCGATAGCAAACTACCCCATAATATTGACTTGCACGCCGTAACTGGTCCGGGTGGCGGCGCTGTAGGCTCCATGACGGCTCCCGGGCATACTTCACAATTTTCATTCAAAGCCATCAATCCCGGATTATTTGTGTATCACTGTGCTACTGCCCCGGTAGGGATGCACATTGCCAACGGCATGTACGGTTTGGTTTTAGTGGAGCCGAAAGAAGGTTTACCGAAGGTTGACAAAGAATTTTACATCATGCAAAGTGAGTTTTATACGAAAGAAAGGTTTGGAACTCCGGGCAGAACTTCCTTTGATATGCAAAAAGCCCTGGACGAAAAACCGGATTATGTAGTTTTTAACGGTTCGGTTGGTGCTAATATGGACGACAAGGCCCTTCAGGTAAAAGTAGGCGAAACCGTGCGTTTGTACGTGGGCAATGGTGGTCCTGGTTTATCTTCTTCTTTCCACGTTATCGGCGAAATATTCGATAAAGTATACGTAGAGGGGGGCAAACTTCTAAATGAAAATATTGGTACTACCATGATTCCGGCCGGCGGAACCGCAATAGTAGAATTCAAGTGTGAAGTTCCCGGTTCGCTTACCATCGTAGACCATGCCATATTCCGGGCCTTTAACAAAGGCGCCCTGGCCCAGATAAAAGTAAACGGAGATAAGAATAACGAAATATTTACAGGTAAACAAAGTGACGCCGTTTATCTGCCGGAAGGATCTGCTATCCAGTCTATTACTGCTAAAAGAGAAGAAGTAGCAATACCCGAAAGAACCTTACCTGAGCGCCTAGCATTAGGGCAAACCTTATACCTGAACAACTGTGCGGCTTGTCACCAGCAAAACGGCGAAGGTTTAGCGGGCGCTTTCCCTCCCCTGGCCAACTCTGATTACCTGATGAAAAGAGAAGACAAAGGAGCTGGGATTGTGTTGCACGGTTTATCCGGAAAAATCAAGGTTAATGGCAAAGAGTACGACGGAGTAATGCCGCAGATGCAATTGAAAGACGATGAAATAGCCAGTGTTTTAACTTATGTGCGGAATAGCTGGGGCAATAAAGATGGCCTGTTAACAGCGGCAGAAGTAAGCAAAGAAAGAAATGGCAAGTAATAACTTAAAAATATGGCTGGGTTTGGTGCTGGCCTTCCTCTCCGTAATTACGGTAATGGGCAATGGCGGCACCAAACCAGTTCTGCCCAGTAAAAGCCTGGCCGGCATGGTAAAAGTGCCGGCCGGGAATTACACCTTATTTCTGGAAAGTAAAGTTGGTAAAACCGTAGCGATTAAATCTTTTTACCTGGATACGCGGGCGGTAACCAACGCTGAGTTCCTGGACTTTGTAAAAGCAAACCCACAATGGACCAAGTCAAAAATAAGTAAACTTTATGCCGATGCCGGTTACCTGAAACACTGGGCAAGCGATTATAATTTAGGGCCGGCCGAAAAGCAATTACAAAACAGCCCGGTTACCAACGTATCGTGGTATGCTGCCAATGCTTATTGCAAATGGAAAGGCAAACGCCTTCCTTCTCTGGAAGAATGGGAATACGTGGGCCAGAAAAAAATACTAAACGACCAGCGCCCAATAGAAAAAATAATTATGGAGTGGTACAGCAAGCCAACACCTAAAATACTACCGGCAGTAGGTTCTACTTATAAAAACGAATTAAATATTTACGACTTACATGGGTTAATCTGGGAGTGGGTTTCAGACTTTAACAGTATCCTGATGGAAGGTGATTCCCGGAGTAATTCTGCCATAAACCGGGATTTATTCTGCGCTTCCGGCTCTTTTGGGGCTTCCAACAAAGAAGATTATGCAGCCTTTATGCGGTTTGCTTTTCGTGGCAGTTTACAAGCTAAATACACGGTTAATAACCTGGGTTTCAGATGTGCGAAAGATTTGAATTAAAATGAAAACGATATTAAAACTTTATTTCGGGCTTTTATTTACCGGTAGCCTGATAAGCTTGTTCTTAGGCGGGTGTACTCAAGATAAAGAACAAACCGAAGCCCAAACGCCTGATCAGGAATTAAGCAGTGAATCTATTTACCAATTTACCGGCGAATGGCATAACCAAAATGGTGATACGCTCCAACTTAGTAAGTTTTACGGCAAAATCCCGGTGGTGGCGATGGTCTTTACGCAATGTAAGTTTGCCTGTACCCGAATAGTAGCTGATATAAAAAATATCGAAAAAGTAATTCCAAAAGATAAAAAAGATAAAGTAGTATTCATACTGGTATCTTTTGATTCGGAACGGGATCAGCCAGCCCGGCTAAAAGAGTTTGCCTCAGAAATGCAGCTGGACGACAGATGGGTTTTGTTGCATGGAGACGAAGTAGATGTCCGGGAGTTATCTATGCTGCTAAATGTAAAGTATAAAAAACAGCCTAATGGCGATTTTGCCCATTCCAATGGTATTACGGTTTTAAATACCCAAGGGGAAGTTGCTCATCAGCATGAAGGCCTGGGAGTTGCTCCAGATGAAACAATTAAGGCGATAAAAGAGCTCTAAAAACTAATTAAGCAAACCAAAAGGAGCTGCCATTTCCGGTCAGCTTCTTAAGTTAAATGTTTTTATTTTAAAGATAAATCCGCAAAGAATAGATCTGCTTAATTTACGGCTGAATATAGGTAATAAAGCGGGTAATCCTCCCGGTTAATTAAGGTTCATTCCATTTCATAATCAAATTTTAACTAATCAGCTTTATGCAAACAAATTTACGCAACCAAGTTCTTTGTATACTGCTCCTGGCAATTCTGTACTGTCAGACAGCGCAGGCACAATTATCTCTTTCGGGCCAGCTTCGCACCAGGTCCGAACTGCGCGATGGCCAAGGCACCCTTTCTCCACAAGAAGCAGTTCCAGCTTTTTTCACTTCCCAGCGTGCCCGCTTAAACCTAGGTTATACCGGCGATCGATTTAAAGTATTTACCGCTATCCAGGATGTACGGGTATGGGGACAGGATGCCTCAAGCATTAACCGCGTAACGCTTGCGGCCAATAATGGATTAATGGTGCATGAAGCCTGGGGCGAAGTAATGCTGCTGGACACTGCGGCGGCCATCGAAAATCTTTCGCTGAAGATTGGCCGCCAGGAACTGGTATATGACGATGGCCGGTTACTGGGCAACCTGGATTGGTTACAGCAAGGCCGACGGCACGAATTAGTTTTGCTGAAGCTGGAAAATAAAGGATGGATAGGCCATGTTGGTGTAGCTTTTAACCAGAACCAAGAGTATAAAACCGGCACCCTCTACAATGGAATGCCTAACGGATACCAAGCTGGTACAAACGGTATTGGGATTTTATATAAGTCTATGCAGTTTTTATATGCCGGGCGAAAATTTAACCAAGGAAGTGCCTCCTTTTTATTGCTGAAAGATGATTTCAATAAATATCATCCGGACAGTACTGGTAAGATTTTAGACCCTGGAGTCTGGAGCCGCCTGACTACCGGCGTTTATTTCTCTTCTACATTAATTAATAAATTAGGAATAACTGCCAGCGCCTATGTACAACGAGGCAGAACGAAAGATGGGGAGAAATTAGCCGCTCATCTTTTCTCTGCGGCTACTATGTATGCTGTTTCTCCTTTTTTTAGCCTGGGTCCCGGTATTGATTATACTTCTGGTAATAATCCAAACCGAACCGACGGCGTTAACCGCATGTTTGACCCGCTCTATGGTACTCCGCATAAATTTTGGGGAAATATGGATTACTTTTACGCAGCGGATAGATTCGGCAACAATGGCTTAATAGATTTTTACCTGAAGTCACGTTATAAAATAAATAACCTTACTTTTTCCTTTGATGCACACCAGTTTAAGGCTGCTAACCCCGTAATGAATAAGGAAAGCGTGCGCCTGGAGCGGAATTTCGGAACGGAATTAGATTTAGTAGTAAACTATAGTTTTACCAAAACGGTAAACTTTGAAGGTGGCTACTCTACATTTTTTGCCACCCCGACACTTGCTTCTGAAGCGGTCAAAAATGTTATTAATGCTGACCGGCAGGCAAACTGGGCCTACCTGATGATTAATATTAAACCTACCTTTCTTTCTAAATAAATTTATATGCATTATATAACCGGCTGGGAAAGAATATAAGTGTTATTGCCTTAATAACTTATAAGAAAACAAATTAGATTCTGGTAAGAAATTTAGCTAAACAGTTTGGGCAAGTTGTAGGCATTGCCAGGCAATTAGCTTTATTATAACTTCAGCTTAAATTGAAGGAATACTAATTCCTAATACCAGGTTTCGAAACTCTGTACTTGGCACTTTATTTCTTGGCTATTCTTAAGCTTTAAATATAGAACAGGCTTTAACATAAGTATCAAATGTAAGTTACTTACTTATTTACTCAGGGCTAAGAACCTGCCCCTTCCCTGGGTTTTTGCCTAATCTGAAACAAAATTAGCCCAACCGGAAATAAAACACCTACTCCAAACAACAGCTCAAAATACGCCGGCAGCATGCCCCAGCCCATCCAGAAAAATACACCTTGCAGGAATAACAAGGCTTCGCTAAAAACAAAACCCGCTAAAAATACACCCAAACCCCAGCGGCTGCTCCGGGTTTGGGCCTGCAATTGTTCTTGCTGGATAAAAAAAGCAAACAAAAAGAAAGTAATAAAACCAATGAGCACCAGGTGCAGGTAACCAATAATAAAATTACGAATGTTATAGGCTAAATCGGCCATATAAGGTAAGGCGGTGGCTGCCTGCATCATTATTTTTAAAGTCAGCGCCGTTAAAGAAAGCAGAAACAGGAATCGTCCCCAGAAATTAAAAAGTGACAGCAAAGCTATTCGTTGCTGACAAAGTAAACGTAACAGTAAAAATAAGCCTGCTACCTGCAACAAAGCCGCACCACCAGCTAAAAAATATACCGGCAGTGCTGGTTTAATCCAGAGTACCGATAACAAATAACTGATAAGACACGACCAGAAAAATAGCCGGAAAATGCGCTTAGCCTGTATTAAATCAAAAGGCAATTCGTAATGCTCCAGTAACCAGAAAAGCAAGCCGAAAACAGCAAAACTGAGCCAGCCGTTGTATTGAAAATGCAGGTAAAAATATATGGCATTAAAATATAAGTGGCTGCCGCTGTGCCCGGTGGCCATAATCGGCCCTAAACTCCACGGACCCAGCGTAGAAAGTACCAGGAAAAATAACGCGGCTTTGATAAAAGTAAAAGAAAACTGGTGTACGCCCCGGCTGATACCGGCGCTCCTGGCGTCTTTTAAAAATTGGTAAACAAACCAGTAACTTATTAATATATGCAGCGTGGAAAAAGTTATGGAAAAAAGCGCGTATCCCTGCACCGGAAAACTAAACAGCATACCCGCCACCGCCAACTGCGCGGACCAGAACTGCCAGCTATATACTTTCTTTTGCCGGTAAGCCGACGGCAAATAAGCCTGCCATAAGGCAATAAAAACAGCGGTATAAAGCCACCCCAGAAGAGCCACGTGCGAATGGGCATGCAGCCAATATTTATAGTTAAACCCGGCCGGGGGCAATACCAAAAACCAACGCAGAAACAAACCCAAGCAAGCCACCACCAGGAAATTAAAAAGGGCAATCCGCAGCCAGTAATTTTTCAAGATACTTAAATTAGGTTAACAACACAGGTTACAAAATAGATATAATTTCCAATCAATTCTTCCCCTGTTTAGTTTTAGTAAATGAGCAAAATTCTTCTTAGAACCATTTTAAACGGTTCTAAAGAGTACAATTTATAAAATTACCATTGTCCTGCGAAAAGAGAAGATGACGCATGTCATTATTTTCTATGATTTCCATCATATTGGTATTGCTCCCGACCGTCTACTTTCGGGCTGCGGGATAGTAGTTTTTCTTACCAGCAAATCTATGCTTGAAATAGTAAGATTATAATCCAACTAGCTTGGACACTTTACCCGAACTTTAATCTGATATATAAATATTTATAAATCAATATAATAGCGGATTTGATTAGGCCATCTGCCAGCTTATCTAATATTATTTACAGAAGGTAAAACATGCATTCAACCACTTTACACACGTTCCACATCCCGGTTATGGGTTTGGCTTTTTCCATTGATTCGCCGTTAAAAGTAGCACGTTACGGTATTTCGTCGGTTCTTTCGCTAAGTGATGATACTTTAATTGAACAGATGCGGGAATATTACTGCCGGCTGAACGAAGATTCTTTTACGGCCATTAACCCCAACCAGGACGATTACCGGGCGCAACGCATTACCGCTTACCTGAACTTGCTGGATAAACTAGTTACGAAGCAAACCGAAAATTTACGTTCTCAACCTTTTACCCCGGAATCCGACCTAACCAAATACTTCACCTTGCTTCCGGAAATCTCACCGGTTAAAATGCAGTATTTACAAATGTTGGACCTTCATAATCCGGCAGAAAAGCAGGAGGCGCAAGATAAATTAAGAGAAGTCATCCGGCCCGGCGCCATTGATGTAAATATCATGACGAAGCTGGATAAAACGAATTACCGGAAAAATGGCGAAGCCTTATCGCCCGTTTACTCCGATGCTCTGGCGGCTTTGCGGGGCTTTGCCCAAAGTACCGTAGAAGCTTCGGTGGTATTTTCGGCCGGTATGAATATGCGCCTTTACGCCTACCTGGACCAGTTTCCAGATTTCTTTCCGGACGCTGCCGGTAATTTCCGCAAAAAAGTTATTATAAAAGTAAGCGATTACCGTTCGGCTTTAGTGCAGGGAAAAATTTTAGCGAAAAAAGGAATATGGGTATCCGAATTCCGGATTGAGTCGGGCTTGAACTGTGGCGGGCACGCTTTTGCCACCGATGGCTTTTTACTGGGGCCAATTTTGGAAGAATTTAAGCAAAACCGGCAATTGCTGCAAACCGAACTGTATACTCTTTACCGGGCGGCTTTAACGGAAAAAGGATATGCGGTACCAGGCACTTTACCGGCGCAGTGCATTACCGTGCAAGGTGGCATCGGCACCGCCGCCGAACAGCAATTTTTACAGGAAAATTACCAGGTAGAAGCCACCGGCTGGGGTACGCCATTCTTACTGGTGCCGGAAGCAACTACAGTTGATGCCGAAACCTTGGTTAAACTGTCGCAAGCTGGTTCGGAAGATTTATATTTAAGTCCTATTTCGCCGCTGGGGGTTCCTTTTAACGCTTTGCGCGGCACCAGCAGCGAAATGGTTAAACAAAGTCGCATGGAACGGGACCGGCCGGGTAGCCCCTGCACCAAAAAACACCTGGTTTCTAATACTGAATTTACGGATGTGCCTATCTGTACAGCTTCCCGCAAATACCAACGCCTGAAGTTGGCGCAATTAGAAATCGCCAATTTAAGCTCAACGCAGTATCAGGCCGAAGCGACAAAAGTAATAGCCAAGGAATGTTTATGCGATGGCCTGGCCAATTCGGCGTTGCAGCTACTGCAAGTGGGTCGCAACCCGGCCAGCCGACCGGTAACTATCTGTCCCGGCCCTAACCTGGCGTATTTTTCGGGCATATTTTCTTTGCACCAAATGGTAGACCATATCTACGGCCGCACCAACCTATTAAATCAAACGTATCGTCCGCATATGTTCATCAATGAGCTTAAAATGTACGTCGATTACTGGATTAATTTAAACCAGGAACAACCAGTGCCGATTACAGATAAGCAGCAGAAATATATTCAAAGTTTCCGGGCCAACCTGCTGCAAGGCATTGCCTATTACCAACAGTTAATACCTAAAATTTCTGCTAACCAAACCGAACAAGATATTATGCAAGCACAACTTGTAGCTGCGCAAACGCAGTTATCTTGCGTTTCACATGGCAGCAGAGATTTATCAGGTCGATGAAAATTTGTAAGGTGAAAGTAATAAGTTGTTAGTATGTTTTTATTAGAATGAAGCTGTTTCGTATTTCGGTTAAGAGCTTAAATTAGCCGACATTAATGGTGTTATCACCGGCAATTGTGTAGTCTTCGCTAGGCTTCTTGCCGGTGATAACATACAGCAATGACTAAGGAATTTTCATATTCTTAGTTCCTGTTTTTTACCAGATTAAACACTATATCTGGTCATCCTGAGTTTGTAGAAGGAACTTACTAATACCGATTATTGGGGAAAGATCATGCTTGCCAAGTGCGCATGTTCCTAAAAGTATTCACTAGATCCCGCAACAAGTTCGGGATGATTTTCTTATTTCCAAAATTGACTAGTGCTCCATAAAGATTAGTTTGTCGGGAATCCTGTCCGCCGTTTCAGTGTGTTTTCACCTGAAGCAAATTACCAGTTATTCTTCTACCCGACAATCTATAGTTTATTAAGCACTAGCTGCAAAGTAGCAGCTACAATTTTCCCACTGGCCGGAGCCACAGCTTTAAAATAATTCTCCAAAACAATAAATAAAAAGTGTTTTTACCAATGCGGGGCAAAGCAGTGTAGCAGTTATAAAGCTTATGATAAATTATAGGCGGCATTAGTACTGCCCCAGGCTACCTTTAAAACTACTTTAGTTTCTGCTACTTTTTACTTTTATAATGCTTACCTTTGCGGCGCAAAAATCCTGATTAAATTTTTGCTGCGCTATTTTATAAACTAAAACATGCTTAAAGAACGCATTTCGGAATGGGCTGCTGTACCCACGCCTTTTTATTTATACGACTTAGAATTATTATCCCGGACTTTACAGGCCGCGCAAACGGCCGCGGCTAAATATAGTTATCATATTCACTACGCCTTAAAAGCTAATAGCAATAAAGCTATTTTGGAACTGATTAATTCTTTTGGTTTTGGCGCCGATTGTGTGAGCGGCAATGAAGTAAACCGGGCTTTAAAGAGAGGTTTTGCCGCCAAAGATATTGTTTTTGCCGGCGTAGGAAAATCGGATGCCGAAATAAATTTTGCCTTACAAAACGATATATTCTGTTTTAATTGCGAATCTTTGGCTGAGATAGCCGTTATAAACGAACTGGCGCAACAGCAAAACCGCCCGGCCCGCATTGCCCTGCGTATTAATCCTAATGTAGACGCCAATACCCACAAACATATTACCACGGGCCTCGAGGAAAATAAGTTTGGCATTAACCTCTGGGAACTGGATGCGGTACTGCAACTAGTGCAGGAAAGTTCTTACATTAATTTAATTGGCCTGCATTTTCATATTGGTTCTCAAATTACCGATTTAAGCGTTTATCAAACACTTTGCGAACGCGTGAACGAAATTCAGGAATTATTTATTGCCCGTCATATTGCTTTACCGCATCTTAATTTAGGTGGCGGTTTAGGGGTAGATTATTACCATCCGGATGAAAACCCCATTCCGGATTTTGAAACTTATTTTGACATATTCCACCAATATCTAAAACCCCAGCCGGAGCAGCAGATTCATTTTGAATTGGGCCGGTCGCTGGTAGCGCAATGCGGCACGCTTATTTCTAAAGTGCTTTACGTTAAAAAAGGCCTGACCACCAATTTTGCCATTCTGGATGCCGGCATGACTGAATTATTGCGCCCGATGTTGTATCAGGCGTATCATAAAATAGAAAACCTGACAAGCCAACTACCGGAAGAAAAATACGATGTGGTGGGCCCGATTTGCGAATCGACGGATTGCTTTGCCAAAGATGTACTTTTGCCCGAAACCAAACGGCACGATTTATTTGCCTTGCGTACAGCCGGGGCCTACGGCGAAGTTATGGCCTCGGAATACAACCTACGCCATAAAGCCAAAGCGGTTTACTTACCCTAGACTTTAATTTTGCGGGTACATATATCTTTCTAACTTTGTCCCCGGTCACGCATTTATTTACATGGAAGCACTGAAAGAAACTAATTTCTTTTTCCCGGATCAAACCGATTTTTACCGGGGCAAGGTTCGGGATGTTTATTATTTCGAGGACAAACTAGCCGTAGTAGCCACCGATCGCATATCGGCTTTTGATGTGGTTTTGCCCCGTGCCATTCCGTACAAAGGGCAGGTACTAAACCAGATTGCGGCTTATTCCCTGGCGGCTACTTCCGATCTGGTACCTAACTGGGTGCTGGCGCAGCCCGATCCGAACGTAACCACTGGCCTTAAATGCGAACCGTTTAAAGTAGAAATGGTAATCCGGGGTTACCTGGCCGGCCACGCCTGGCGCGAATATAAAAGCGGCAAAAGAGAAGTATGCGGCCAGGCCCTGCCGGAAGGCCTGCGGGAAAACGATAAACTACCCACTCCTATTATTACGCCTACTACCAAAGCCGCCGAAGGCCACGACGAAGATATCTCGCCCGAAAATATAATTGCTGCCGGACTGGTTACCGCTTCCGATTACGCGCAACTGGAGCAATATACCCGCGCGCTTTTTGCCCGGGGCACCGCATTAGCTGCCAAACGCGGCCTGATTTTAGTGGATACGAAATACGAATTCGGGAAATCCAACAATAAAATTTATGTGATTGACGAAATTCATACCCCGGACTCGTCGCGCTATTTTTATGCGGAAGGATATGATGAACGGCAAAATAACGGCGAACCGCAACGCCAGCTTTCAAAAGAATTTGTGCGGCAATGGCTAATCGACAATAATTTTCAGGGCAAAGCTGGACAGCAAATTCCCGCAATGACTGACGAATGGTTAAACCTGATTTCGGATCGTTACATAGAATTGTACGAGGTTATGACCGGAGAAAAATTTATTAAAACTGATTATACCAATATTTTGGCGCGGATAGAATCAAGTATCAACCAAAACTTTTTAAGTACAATTCATTCTTAATTAAATATTTTTTAATACCTTCGCACTCTAAAACTATATTTCTGTAAGCATGAAGTACACCATCGATAAAAAAGAGAATTATACCATTATAACAATTGATGAGAAGAAGTTGGACACCACCATTGCTCCTGATCTGAAATCGGAATTTGTGAAGCTGAATGCAGAAGGTATAACCAATCTTATCCTGGATCTTAGCAACGTAAAATATACCGATTCTTCCGGCTTAAGCTCTATCTTAATTGCCAACCGTTTGTGTAATTCTTCTAATGGTTTATTAATTCTGGCCGGCCTGCAAGATCACGTTATGAAATTAATTACCATTTCTAAATTAGAATCTGTTCTAAATATTCTGCCTACGGTAGAAGAAGCAATCGATCGTGTTTTCTTACACGAAATAGAACGCGATTTGACTAACAAAGAAGAATAATCATCAGGAAAGAAGGACATTTTGGACTTTGAGCTTAAAATACTAGGCAGTTCTTCCGCAACCCCTTCCGTAGACCGTTATCATACCGCCCAAATATTAACCATTGGCAGTCAGATAAGCCTGATTGATTGTGGCGAGGGCACGCAAATGCAGCTGATGCGTTACAAAGTAAAGCATCAGCGCATTTGTAATATCTTCATCAGCCATTTGCATGGCGACCATTTTTTCGGGTTGTTTGGTTTACTCTCTACCATGCACCTGCAAAACCGCACTTCCCCGCTCACTATATATGGTCCACCGGGCCTGGCCGAATTAATTACCCTGCAAGCAAAAAGCTCCAATACCTTTTATTCTTTTCCGTTATTATTCCAGGACCTGGATACCACCATTTACCAACAGATTTTTGAAGATAAATATATAACGGTGCATACGCTGCCCATGCAGCACCGCGTACCTTGCTGCGGATTTTTATTCCGGGAAAAGCCAAAATTACGTCATTTAGTTAAAACAAAACTGCCGGACTTTCTGACGCCACCCCAACTCATCAGCCTGAAAAACGGGAAAGATGTTTTGGATGAGGCGGGTAATATTTTGATACGGAATGCCGATGTTACCACCGATCCGAAGCACAGCCGCTCTTATGCTTACTGCAGTGATACCCGCTACAAAGAAGATATTATTCCGTATGTTAAGGGCGTAGATTTGCTTTACCACGAAGCTACCTTTTTAGATGATATGCGGGAAAGAGCGGAATATACCTGCCACAGCACCGCCCGGCAGGCGGCAACTTTTGCATTAAAAGCCCAGGTTAAACGCTTATTAATCGGTCATTTCTCTGTTCGCTACAAAGACCTTACCCCCTTATTGCTCGAAGCCAAAGCAGTATTTGATAACACCCACTTAGCTATAGAAGGAAAAACGGTAGGCGTTCTGGAATAAGGCTTTCTTGTAAATTTATAGAAAGCAACTTTTAAGTCTATAGCTGCTTTTCTTTACAATTTTAAACCTCTGTTAATATTCTTACTATGACCGCTGCTTCTGCTTTTGAAAAAAAGAAAACTTATCTTTTTCTGGTTTTATCCAGCATATTTATAACCAATGCGCTTTTAGCAGAATTAATCGGGGTTAAAATATTTTCGGGCGAAGCCTTGTTTCATTTGCCGGGCGCCCAAATTCCGCTGTTTGCCGGAGCTAAACTTGATTTTAATTTGTCGGCAGGTGTAATTATCTGGCCGGTGGTTTTTATTACGACTGATATCATCAACGAATATTTTGGCAAAAGCGGCGTAAAAAAAATCAGTTTAATTACGGTTAGTTTAATTCTGTATACCTTTTTGGTTATCGGCATTATTACCAATCTGCCCCCGGCTGCTTTTTGGCTGGATGTAAACAGCAAAATACCTACTGGTCAATCTTTCGATATTGATTTTGCTTTTAACAGTATTTTCCGGCAAGGAGGTGGTATTATTATTGGCTCGGTTGTTGCGTTTTTGCTGGGACAAATACTGGATGCTTCGGTTTTTCATTGGCTGCGGAAATTGACCGGCAGTAAAAAAATATGGCTGCGCGCTACCGGCTCTACTTTAATTTCGCAGTTAGTAGATTCTTTTGTGGTGTTGTATATCGCCTTTTACGTATTCGGAAACTGGCCTTTTCAGCAGGTTTTGTCGGTTTCCATTATAAATTACATCTATAAATTTTTTGTCGCTATTGCGCTTACGCCCTTGCTTTACCTGGTGCATTTTGGTATCGACCGGTATTTAGGTATAAATAAAGCAAAAATTTTAGTGGAAGAAGCGGCCCAAGACGAATCGGTTATTGTTTAACAACCATTATTAAATCTGCAACTGCGGGGATAGCATTAATCTTTTACTTCTAGGCGCAGTTACGCTGTTTATCCTCGTAGACCAATTTTTAAAATTATCTACCGGTAAATTGGTACAAATTGGCTTACTTTGTAAAAAATTAAGCTTTTCATGTCCAGAATACTCACCGGAATTCAAAGTACGGGCCGTCCGCATTTAGGCAATTTACTTGGTGCCATTATCCCGGCCATCCATCTTTCTAGAAATACCGATAACGAATCTTTTTACTTTATTGCTGATCTGCATTCGCTTACGACCGTGCGCGAGGCCGAAGTATTGCGGCAGAATACCTACGCCGTAGCGGCAGCCTGGCTGGCTTTTGGTTTCGATACCGAGAAGAATATTTTTTACCGTCAATCGGATGTGCCGGAAGTATGTGAGCTTACCTGGTATTTAAGTTGCTTTACGCCCTACCCGATGCTGGCCAATGCACATTCGTTTAAAGATAAATCCGGACGCCTGGCCGAGGTAAATGCCGGTTTGTTTACGTATCCGGTGCTTATGGCTGCCGATATTATTTTGTACGATGCTGATTTTGTGCCGGTAGGAAAAGACCAGA
>Ga0210040_10006060_pt1 | contig 15188 bp, 13 predicted proteins | sample CryGeyCG12114_NA_FD_185462 | JGI IMG/M metagenome (GOLD analysis project Ga0210040, IMG submission 185462) | Groundwater microbial communities from aquifer - Crystal Geyser CG19_WC_8/21/14_NA (SPAdes) (version 2) | ecosystem: Environmental > Aquatic > Deep subsurface > Groundwater | place: USA... | reverse complement strand
TCGCCTTCCATGAGCACCTGTGCGTGTTCGAGAGCGGGCGCATCCTCTACGTGCTCGTCATGGGCGACGATGGCGCGCAGGGCGACTGCTTCGACGAATACGCGCTCATCCAGCTGCAGCAATTGGCGCTCGAACCCTGGCGCACCGCCGAAAGGGACTATCTGGCCTTCCGTCCCGGTGGGGAGCAGGCATCGGGGCAGGCGGCGTCCTCGCTGCATGACTTCGTGCGGCAACGGCTTTCCGCGCTGTCCCGAGGCTGCGCCGAAGATGGCCAGCCGGCCACGGCTTCGGCACTCGACGACGTGCTGCGCCCCTCCGGTATCGTCGAAGGCGCGCTCGAGCTTGGCGCCGACGTGAATCACCTTGCCGTGCAGAACGCGATCGTCATGATCGAGGATGGAGCGGTTTTTGCCGCAGCGCGCCACGCCTGCGACTTCTATCGCATGGATTCAGCAGTGCAGAACGCCTGGTCGGGCGCGCCTCAGCCCCCGAAATGGACCGAGGCAGACCGACGCTGGCGCGAGCGGATCGACGAGGCCCGCTGCCACACCACGGCCGGCTTCGGCCTTGAAAACGACGAGCGGCCGATCCCGCGCGCGCTCAAGGCCTTTGCCGGACTGGCGCAGGCGGTGCCCGACTTCCCGCGCGTGGACGAATCGGAGCTGCACGATTCCACGCGGCCCATCTCGATCGCCCCGCAGACGCTGTTCTACAACCATCCCGCCGTGCAGCTGGAGGTGGGCGTGCAATGGCGCACTTTCCGCGAGGGGCAGGCGGGGATCGGCGCGTGCCCCTATGCCCTGCTCACCTGGCTCATTGCCGTGCATGACGAGCTGATCGTCTCGGACATGGAAGCGCGCATCGAGCGGATGCTGCTGGGCGCCATCGATGCGGACACGCCGCTGCGGGCGATCGGCCCCACCCGGCCGATGCGCGATCTCGACACGGTGATGAAGCGCCTGCGCGATCCCTGGCCCTCGAGCGACCGGCTGGTGGACGACAACCTCAAGGCGCGGATCGACATCTTCCGCTGGTGCTCGATCCACCGCTCGGGCAACATCTTCCGCTATCCGACCGAGCGAGAGCTGCTGGCCAACATCAACACGGCGCGCGGCACGGGCGAGCGGTTCGAAAACGCGCACCAGATGCTCGACCGGTACGAGAGCCTGATCGAGGACGTATCGGCGCTCGCCAGCTTCTATTCCTCGCGCAACACCAACTTCCTGCTCGGCGCGATCACCGTGTTCGGCATCCTCCAGCTCGTGCCGCTGGTCGACAGCATGAGCGCCATGGGTCCCGGCAACGCCGTGGCAAGAGTGCTCGTCATCATGCTGATCCTGCTGGTGATCTTCGCCCTGTGGCGATGGGTCACTCAGCTCAGGCGGTCGCGAAAATCCTCATAGCCGAAGCGGCGCACGCATTCGAGCACGTCTGTCTCCGAGTCCCACAACCAGATCGAGGGCAGCGGCACGCCGTTGAAGGTGTTGGTCTTGACCATCGAGTAATGCGCCTGGTCGAGGAAGGCGATCCGCGCGCCCGGCTCGCACGGCACGGGCAGGCGGTAGTCGCCAATCACGTCGCCCGCGAGGCACGAAGGCCCGCCCAGCCGCACCGGCTCTTCCTGGCTGTCCGTCGCCTCGTGCAGCATGGCGGGGCGATACGGCGCCTCGATCACATCGGGCATGTGGCAGGTGGCGGAAATGTCGGTGATGGCCACGGGCATCGCGTTCCAGTGCGAATCGAGGATCGTGCCGACCAGTATGCCCGCATCGAGCGCGACCGCCTCGCCGGGCTCCAGGTACAGTTCGCACCCAATATCCTCGCGCACCGCCTTGAGGAACTCGACAAGCGCATCGAGCTGGTATCCGGCGCGCGTGATATGGTGCCCGCCGCCGAAATTGAGCCATTGCAGCCGGCCGAAATAGGGCGCCAGCTTGTCACGCAGCGCCGCCCAGGTGCGCGTCAGCGGCTCCAGATCCTGCTCGCACAAGGTATGGAAATGGATGCCGGTAACGCCGTCCAGGTGCTCCTCACGCAGCTGGTCGATCGGGAAGCCCAGCCGCGAATGGGGCGCGCAGGGGTCGTATCTCGGCACCTCGCCCTCGGCATGAAGCGGATTGATCCTCAGCCCCACGTCGAAGCGCTCGCCTGCCGCGCGAGCGGCCGCCAGCGCCTCGCGCGCGCGGTCATGCTGGAAGGGCGTGTTGAAGATCACATGGTCGGACAGGCGGCAGATCTCGGGCAGGTCGTCCGCCTTATAGGCCGCGCAATAGGTCGCGACCTCGCCCCGGTAGAACTCGCGGGCCAGCCGCGCTTCCCACAGGCCCGAGGTGCATACGCCGTCGAGGCGCTCGCTCACCAGCGGCGCCACAGACCACATGGAGAAGGCCTTGAGCGCCGAGAGCAACTTGATACCCGCCCGGTCGCGCACCTGGGCCAGCACATCGAGGTTGGCGCGCAAGCGTGCCTTGTCGACAACGAAGGCCGGCGTATCGACGCGCGTCAGGTCGAAGCCGGAAAAGGCGCCCGGATCGCCGGCTCTGGTTTCCATCGGCTCTAGCGGTTCTGCGATGTGGCTTGGCGGACGTGGGCGGTCATGCCGGTCAGAAGCTGACCGGCTGTGGCAATTCCTCCACCGACCACGGCAGGCCGTTCACGCCCAGCATCGCCAGGAACCGGTCGGGGTCCAGCTGCTCGATGTTGAACACGCCCTCCCCGCGCCATTCACCGGTCAGCATCATGGCGCTGCCGATCATCGCGGGCACGCCGGTCGTATAGCTCACCGCCTGGTTGCCCGTTTCGGCATAGGCGTCCTCATGGTCGCAGATGTTCTTGATGTAGAACGTCTTCTCGCCCGACCCGTCGAGCGCCTCGCCGGTGGCGATCACACCGATATTGGTCTTGCCCTTGGTGGTCTCGCCCAGAGTCTCGGGCTTGGGCAGCACCGCGGCGAGGAATTGCAGCGGGATGATCTCCCTGCCCTGGTAGCGGATCGGCTCGATCCCCGTCATGCCCACGTTCTGCAGCACGGTCAGGTGCTTGATGTATTCATCGCCAAAGGTCATCCAGAACCGCGCCCGCTCCATCTCGGGCACAAATTTTGCGAGGCTCTCCAGCTCCTCGTGATACATCAGGTAGGCGTTGCGCGTGCCCACCTGCTCGAAGTCGAACGCGGTCTTCACCTGCATCGCCGGCGTTTCCACCCATTCGCCGTTCTCCCAGTGCCGGGCTGGCGCGGTGACTTCGCGAATGTTGATCTCCGGGTTGAAATTGGTGGCGAAATGCTGCCCGTGATCGCCGCCATTGCAGTCGAGTATGTCCAGCGTGCGGATCGTCTTCAACTTGTGCTTCTTGAGCCACATGGTGAAAACGCTGGTCACGCCCGGATCGAAACCGCTGCCGAGCAATGCCATCAGGCCAGCGTCGCGGAAGCGGTCCTGATAGGCCCACTGCCACTTGTACTCGAATTTCGCCTCGTCCTTGGGCTCGTAATTGGCGGTGTCGAGATAATCGACGCCCGCTTCCAGGCACGCGTCCATGATCGGCAAGTCTTGGTAAGGCAGCGCCAGGTTCACCACTAGGTCGGGCGCCTGCTTGCGGATGAGGTTGACCATCGCGGGCACCTCCTCGGCATCGATCTCCGAGGTCGTCACTTCGCGCCCGGTACGCTGCTTCACGCTGGCGGCGATCGCATCGCACTTGCTGCGCGTGCGGCTGGCGAGGTGAATTTCGCCGAACACATCGGGGTTCATCGCCATCTTGTGAACCGCTACCGAGCTTACTCCGCCCGCGCCGATGACCAGAACCTTCGCCATATTTCTCCCTTCGGATTGCATAGCGGCGCATCCCACCGCAAATGCCGACCCCATTTAGGGAAACGGACAGGGACGGCAAGGTGATCGACGAGGAGCAAATCCGCGCGCCGACGCGCGAAGGGACGGAGCGGGCTGCGCACAGGATCGCCGAGATCCTGCCGCCCTCGCCGCTTCTGCCGGTGGAGATCGCGGGCGTCGCCACGTGGGTGAAGGCCGAGTGCCTGCAGCCGGTGGGCGCGTTCAAGATTCGCGGCGGGTGGCACCGGCTCTGCGATCTTTCGCACGCGGAACGCGCCCGCGGCGTGGTCGCGGTCTCCAGCGGTAATCACGCGCAGGGCGTCGCCTGGGCCGCGCGGCGGCTGGGCATTCGCGCCGACATCGTGATGCCCGCCGACGCGCCGCGCATCAAGATCGAGCGCACCCGCGAGCTGGGCGCCAACGTGATCTTCTACGACCGCATGCGCGAGGATCGCGAGCAGATCGCGCAGGACCTCGCCACCGAGCGGCAGGCGATCTACGTGCATGCCTATGCGGACCCGTGGGTGATAGAGGGCCAGGGCAGCGCCGGGATCGAGATCGCGGCCCAGCAGGGGCGGCAGCCCTCGCGCATCCTCGTCCCGTGCGGGGGCGGCGGGCTCAGCGCCGGGCTGGCGCTCGCCTGTCCCGATGCCGCCATCATCCCCGTCGAGCCCGAAGGCTGGGACGATGTGTGCCGATCGCTGGAGGCAGGAGAAATCCGCGATGTCGGCGCGAATCCGCCGCCCACCGCGTGCGACGCGCTGCAGACCTTCGCCACGCGGCCGATCAATTTCGCGGTGCTGAAGGAGCGTTGCGAATTCGGCCTGCGGGTGAGCGAGGCCTAGATCCGCGAGGCGCAGCGTTTCGCCTTTGCCCGCCTGCGCCTGGTGCTGGAGCCCGGCGGCGCCGCGGCGCTGGCGGCGGCGCTGGCGGGCAAGGCCGATCTCGACGAAGGCACGGTCATCATGCTGACCGGCGGCAATGTGGACCCGCGCAGCTTGGCGCAGGTGATCTGGCCGGGGGATTAGGTAGCGCGGTCGGTTTGGGCCAACGCGGGCTCCACTGCGCCCGGGGCTCTGGACCTCAGCACACGCCGCGCGGCACGGATTGCAGGTCCTGCACGAAGTTCTCCGTCCAGCGCAGCACGTTATCCTCGCGCACGGTGACGATCAGCTTCTCCCAGCGGGCCTTGCGTTCTTCCAGCTGCATGTCGAGCGCCAGGCGTATGTTGTGCGAGAGATCGTCGGGGCTATGCGGATTGACGAGCAATGCATCCGTCAATTGCTGCGCGGCCCCGGCGAAGCGAGAGAGGATCAGCACGCCCGGATCCTCAGGGTCCTGCGCGGCGACATATTCCTTCGCGACCAGGTTCATGCCGTCGCGCAAGGGCGTGACGAGCGCGATCTTGCAGGCGCGATAGAAGCCGAACAACTCCTCCTGCGAATATCCGCGGTTGACGTAGCGGATCGGGACGATGTCGACCTCGGACCGCGCACCGTTGATCTCGCCGGTCTTCTGCTCGAGGGTTTCGCGGATCTGCTGGTAGGACTTTATGTCCTCGCGGCTGGGCGGCGCGATCTGGATATAGACAAGTTCGCGTACCCGGTCCTCATTCTGATCGAAAAAGCGACCGATGCCGTCGATCCGCTCCGGCAGGCCCTTGGAATAGTCGAGCCGGTCGACCCCGATCATGGCGCAGCGATGCCGGGTGCTGGCAAGCAGCCGCTCCTCCGCGTTGCGCGCCAGATCGGTTTGCCCCTTGGCCATGAAGAAATCGTAGTCGATGCCGATGGGAAAGGCCCGGGCGTGGCTGGTGCGCCCCTCGTGCGTGATACACCCCGCCTCCTCGTCGACGTCGGCGCCCAACTCCTTGCGGCAATAATGCAGGAAGCTCTCGAGCCATTCGTCGTTCTGGAACCCGATCAGGTCGTAATGCAGCATCGTGAGCGCCAGCCGCTCATGGTAGGGCAGCGAGACGAACAGACGCGCCGGCGGCCACGGGGTATGCAGGAAAAAACCGATACGGTTCTTTATGCCACGCGACCGGAGGCGCTCGCCCAACGGGATGAGGTGGTAGTCGTGGATCCAAACCATGTCGTCCGGCTCGATCAGCGGCAGCACCGATTCGGCGAAACGCTCGTTCACCCGCTCATAACCGCGCCCGTACTCGCGCTCGTACTGGGTGAGGTCGATGCGATAGTGAAACAGCGGCCAGAGAGTCGAGTTGGCGTAGCCGTTGTAATATTCGTCCAGGTCCTGCGTCTCGAGATCGATGGTGGCGGTAGTCACGCCATCGTCCGACCGGCGGACATGGATATCGCCGGTGAACTCGCCGATGTCCTGCCCAGACCATCCGAACCAGATGCCGCCATGCTCCTTGAGCGCCGCATTCAAGGCTCCGGCCAGGCCACCCTGGGCGCCGGGCTCCCCGCGCGCTTTGGGTACGGCGACGCGATTGGAGATCACGACGAGACGGCTCATGGGCGGCTCATGAAGGCATCAGCGGACAGCATTCCAGCTTTTGGAGAGAAGTGAGGCGCAGTTGATCACTCCCACCAGCGAGTAGGTCTGCGGGAAGTTCCCCCACAACTCGCCAGTTTCGAAGTCCATGTCCTCCGAAAAAAGGCCGGAGGCGGTGCGGTGGCCCAGCATCGTGCCGAACAGCTCACGCGCCTCGTCCTTGCGATCGCACAACGCGAGTGCCTCGATCATCCAGAACGTGCAGATGTTGAAGGCGGTCTCGGGGGCACCGAAATCGTCCTCGGCGGCGTAGCGCAGCATGTGCTCGCCGCGACGCAGCGCCTTCTCCAGCTGTTCGAAGGTGGAGCGGAAGCGTGGATCCTCGGCGGAGAGGAACCGCAACTCGATGAGTTGCAGCAGGCTTGCGTCGAGGTAATCGCTCTCGAACGAGGCGCCGTAATGGCCGCCCTCTCCATCATGCCCGTTCTCGACCCAGGCGCGGGCATCGATCTTCTCGCGGATATCCTCGGCCCGCTCGCGCCAGACGCGGGCACGATCTTCCTTGCCCAGATGCGCAGCCACGTTGGCGAGGCGGTCGCACGCCGCCCAGCCCATCACTGCCGAATAGGTGTGCACTTCCTGCCGGGTGCGAAACTCCCACAGGCCCGCATCGGGCTGGTCGTGCATCTTCCAGGCGACCTCGCCCACCTCCTCCAGCCGGGCGAAATCGCGCTCGTCGGCCATGCGCAGCAGGCGCTTGTCGAAGAAGCCTTGCACCGTGGGGAGCACGATCTGGCCATAGCAATCGTGCTGCACCTGCATGTAGGCCGCGTTGCCCACCCGCACGGGCCCCATGCCGCGATAGCCGGCGAGGTGGGGCGCAATCGTCTCGTCGAGCTCGGCCACGCCCATCACCGAGTAGAGCGGCTGGATCTGCCCGCCGCGCGCATCGTCGACGATGTTGCGCAGGTAGGCGAGGTACTTCTCCAGCACGTCGAGCGCGCCCAGCCGGTTGAGCGCGCGAACCGTATAATAGGAATCGCGGATCCAGCAGTAGCGATAGTCCCAATTGCGCTGCGAATAGGGCGCTTCGGGGATCGAGGTCGTCAGCGCGGCGACGATGGCGCCGGTCTCCTCGTGCTGGCACAGCTTGAGCGTTATCGCGCAGCGGATGACCTCGTCCTGCCACTCGAACGGCGTCGCCAGCCCGCGCACCCAAAGCTGCCAGTATTTGCGCGTATTGGCCTCCATCCGGCGCAGTTCGGAACGGATGTTGCCGCTGAACGGCTCGTCGGGGCCGAGGAAGAAGTGCTGGTCGCTTTCCACCCGATAGGTGCGGTTCTCGAGCACATAGCCGACCGGCGCATCGGTCGACAGGCGCATCGCCTGGCCCTTGACCAGATAGCGGATGTGGTTGGTGCCGCTGGTCGTATCGGCCAGGCTAGCGCCGTAATCGCGCATTGGCCGCAGCTTGATCTTCAGGCGCGGCACGCCGGCTACCGGGCGCACGATGCGCACGAACGCCACCGGCCGGTACATCCGGCCCGAGCGTTCGAAGCGCGGGCAGAAATCCGAGATTTCGACCGCGCTGCCGTCCTCGCTCTCCAGCCGGGTGACGAGGATCGGCGTGTTGCGCTCGTACCAGGTCGTCGCACGGACCTGGCCCTCTAGCTCGAACCGCCAGACCCCGGCGTCGGGCGTATCGCCGTTCATCAGCGCGCAAAATGCCGGATCGCCATCCACCCGCGGCACGCAGCCCCAGACCAGGCCTGCCTGCGAATCGATCAGGCCGGACACCTGGCAATTGCCGATCGGCCATAATTCCAGATCGGAACGCTGCGGCATCACAGACCAAGCCACGCGTGGACCGCCCGGGTATCCGCAAGGTGATAGAGCGCGGCGGTCGGCATGCGCTCGCCCACCGAGATGCCCATGCCGCCCATCTCCTGCACCGCCAGGATGCCGTCCTCGTCGGTCACATCGTCGCCGATGAAGACCGGACGCCGGCCCGCGAATGGCGCCACCTGCATGAATGCCTGCACCGCCCCGCCCTTGTCAGCGCCCGGGCGGACCAGCTCGATGACATACTTGCCGCGCTTCACCACCAGCCCGTGCTGCGCGGCAAGAGTGTCGGCGAAGGCGGAGCCCTCGGGCTCCGCCTCGGGGTTGGAGCGGTAGTGCAGCGCGCTTCCATGCGGCTTGGTTTCCAGATGCAGCCCCCGGCTGGTGGCGAATTCGCGCAGGCTCGCCTCCGCCTCTGCGGACATGCCTTGCGGCGCTTCGCCCAGTGCGGAACCATCGGCGTGGCGGCGATCGATGCCATGGGACCCGGCGCTTGCCACCTGCAATGTGCCAAGGTGGCGCTCCAGATCGATGACGGCCCGCCCGCTGATAAGCGCCAGTGCATGGTCGAGCGAGCCCGCCAGCTTCGCCAGGCGCGCCGACAGGTCTGCGGGAACCGCGATCGCCTCGGGCGCGTCGGCCAGGTCCACCAGGGTTCCGTCGAAGTCGATGAACAGCGCCAGCGGCGCTTGCGCGCTCAAGGCGCTCAGCGGCGGCGGCGCGTCCAGGTCACTGGCTGTCTTCATCGCCGATGCCTTAACCAACAAACCTTAACGGTCAATGCCAAGCGCAGGGGCCATGCCGGCCGTCTGCAGCCCGCGCCCTTGACGGGTGCCGACCCTGCCGACACAAGCGCGCGCAGCGATCCCGCAGGACCCGACACGATCCGCCCACGATGCAGCCCCGCAAGACCATGTCCGGCAAGGAAGCCGCCCGCCTGCTGGCCGATCGCGTCGCGCCGCTCGCGCGGGGAGAGCTTCCGCCGGTAATCGGTCTGAACGGGGCGCAAGGTTCGGGCAAGTCGACGATGGCGCTTGCGATGGGTGAGGCGCTGGCGGCGCAGCACGGATTGGCGCAGGTCATCCTTTCGCTCGACGATTTCTATCTGGGCAAACAGCAGCGCGAGCGGCTCGCGCACGAAATCCATCCGCTTTGCGCGACGCGGGGCGTTCCTGGAACGCATGACGTCCCGCTGATGCGCCAGACCCTGGAGAGCCTTTTCAACGCCGGGCCGCAGGACCGCACGGCGTTGCCCCGCTTCGACAAGCTGGCCGACGACCGGGAAGCGCCATCGGCCTGGGATGAGTTCGCCGGGCGGCCCGACATTATCCTCCTAGAGGGTTGGTGCGTCGGCATCAGGCACGCCGACCTCGACGCATGGAGGGGCCCGATCAATTCGCTCGAGAGCATGCACGACACGGACGGACGGTGGTTCGCCTGGTCCAGGGCCGCATTGGCAGAATACGAGCCGATCTGGGATCTGTTCGACCTGCTTGTTTCCATCCAGGTTCCGGCCTGGGAGACCGTGATCGAGTCCCGTCTGCGGCAGGAACAGGGCCTCACCTCCACCAGCGGATGCGAGCCGATGGATCGGGCTGGCGTGGAGCGGTTCGTCCAGCATTATGAACGCTATACGCGCGCCATCTGGGCGGCGATGCCAGCCCGCGCGGACGTGCTGCTGCGGCGTGATCGGGAGTTCGGCTTCACCCTCGTCAGCTGAGCCTTGGCAGCCCTGTTGCGGCCTGCCGAAGCCGGTTGACCGCCTAACCCATAGCTGCAATGCGCCGCTTCGCCGCTGGTTGACACGTTTGGCGAGGGGAATGGGTCTGTGACGCAGGCGCGCAAGGGTATCATCTTGGCCGGCGGGTCGGGCACGCGGCTCTACCCGCTCACGCATGGCGTCTCCAAGCAATTGATGCCCGTCTACGACAAGCCGATGATCTACTATCCGCTCAGCACGCTGATGCTGGCCGGCATCCGCGAAGTGCTGGTGATCACCACGCCCGAGGATGCGAACCAGTTCGCGCGGGTTCTTGGCGACGGATCGGCCTGGGGCCTGTCAATCGCCTATGCGGTCCAGCCCAGCCCCGAGGGCCTGGCGCAGGCTTTCCATATCGGCGCGGATTTCGTGCAAGGCGGGTCCAGCGCGCTCGTGCTGGGCGACAACATCTTCTTCGGCCACGGCCTGCCCCAATTGCTGCGCAGCGCGGACGAGCGGCAGAGCGGCGCCAGCGTCTTCGCCTACCGGGTCAACAACCCCGAGGTCTACGGCGTCGTCGAATTCGATGCGGCCGGCCGCGCGGTTTCGATCGAGGAAAAGCCGGACCGGCCCAAGTCGAACTACGCCGTCACGGGTCTCTACTTCTACGACGAGACCGTGGTGGAACGGGCGCGCAGCCTGAAGCCTTCGCCGCGCGGCGAGCTGGAGATCACCGACCTCAACCGCCTTTATATGGATGACGGCGCGCTTCACGTGGAAATGATGGGGCGCGGCTTCGCCTGGCTCGACACAGGTACGCACGGCTCGCTGCTCGATGCCGCGACCTACGTGCGGATCACCGAGGAGCGGCAGGGGCTGCGCATCTGCTGCCCCGAGGAAATCGCCTGGCGGCAGGGCTTCATCGATGACGAGGCGCTCGACCGCATCGCCCAGCCGTTGCGCAAATCGGGCTATGGCGAGTACCTGATGCAATTGCTGAGCGAGCGGTGAGGAACGCGGGGCCGCGGCGGTGAAGATCATCGAGTGCGACATTAAGGGGCCGCTGATCATCGAGCCCGACGTCTTCGGCGACGAGCGAGGTTTTTTCCTCGAAAGCTGGAACGCCGACAATTTCGCCCAAGCGGGGCTCGACTTCACCTTCGTGCAGGACAATCACAGCCATTCGCAGCGCGGCGTGCTGCGCGGGCTGCACTTTCAGAACCCCAATCCGCAAGGCAAGCTGGTGCGGGTGACCCGCGGCGCGGTGTTCGACGTGGCGGTCGATCTGCGGCGCTCGTCGGGGACTTTCGGGCGCTGGGTCGGAGCCACGCTGTCGGCGCACAACAAGCGCCAGTTCTGGGTGCCCGAAGGCTTCGCGCACGGTTTCCTGGTGCTCGAGGATGACACCGATTTCGTCTACAAGTGCACCGCCTTCTATGCGCCGGAAGACGAGCACACCCTGGCCTGGAATGACCCCGATGTCGGCATCGACTGGCCGCTCGACGGCATCGAACCGCAGCTTTCGGGCAAGGATCGGCAGGGCCGCTCGCTCGCCCAAATCAAGGCATTCGCGTGAAGGCACTGATCACCGGCGCGAACGGACAAGTGGGGCGAGCGCTCATCGCGAACGCTCCCCCGGGCTGGTCCGTGACAGCGGTGGGCCGCGATAAGCTCGACCTGCGAGACGGTGCAGCGATCCGCGCCCTGATCCAGGCCAAGACGCCCGACTGGCTGCTCAACGCCGCCGCCTATACCGCTGTCGACAAGGCCGAGAGCGAGGAGGAGTTGGCGACCGCCATCAATGCGACGGCGGTGGCGCAGATGGCGTCGGCTCTTGCGGAGACCGGGGGGCATCTGGCGCAGATTTCGACCGACTTCGTCTTCGACGGCCGATCTGCGCGCGCCTACCGGCCCGGCGATGCTCGCGCGCCGATCTCGGCATATGGACGCAGCAAGGCTGGCGGGGAGAATGCCGTGGGCGGCGGCGATCTCGTGCTGCGCACGGCATGGGTCTACGCTGCCGGTGGAGCCAATTTCGTGCGCACCATGCTGCGGCTCATGCGCGAGCGCGACGAGGTGCGCGTGGTGCGAGACCAGATCGGCGCGCCGACTTGGGCGACCGGGCTGGCCCGGACATTGTGGGCTCTGGTGCAGGCCGAAGCGAGCGGCACCTATCACCACAGCGATGCCGGGGTGGCGAGCTGGTACGATTTCGCCGTCGCCATCCAGGAGGAGGCGCTGGCCATCGGCCTGCTCGACCGCCAGGTGCCAGTGCATCCTGTGGGAACGAGCGATTTTCCGACGCCGGCGGCGCGTCCTACTTTCTCGCTGCTCGACTGCTCGGCGACCAGGAACCTGCTTGGCGACGAATGGACCCACTGGCGTACCAATCTGCGCCTGATGCTCGAAGAGGAAAAGGCGCTTGGCTAACCTGCTCGTGACCGGCGGCGCCGGCTTCATCGGCGGCAATTTCGTGCATTTCTGGTCCGCGCAGCATCCCGGCGACACGATAATTGTATTGGACAGCCTGACCTATGCCGGAAACGAGAGCACGCTCGCCGGCGTGCCACGGGCGGAGCTGATCGTGGGCGATATCTGCGACACGCCTCGGGTAGAACGTCTGCTGCGAGAACGCGCTATTTCCACGATCGTCCACTTCGCCGCCGAAAGCCATGTGGACCGCTCGATCTCGGGTCCCGATGCGTTCATCGAGACCAACGTGCTGGGGACGCACAGCCTGCTCAAGGCGGCGCGCGCGGTATGGCTGGAGGAGGGTTCGGGTTGCGCGCACCGCTTCCACCATATCTCCACCGACGAGGTGTACGGCTCGCTCGGTCCCGACGACGCCCCCTTCAGCGAGACGACCCAATACGCGCCCAATTCCCCCTACTCGGCATCCAAGGCGGGTTCCGATCATCTGGTGCGCGCCTACCATCACACCTTCGGCCTCGAGGTGACGACCAGCAATTGCTCCAACAATTACGGGCCCTACCAATATCCTGAGAAGCTGATCCCGCTGTTCCTGCTCAACGCCCTGTCGGGCAGGCCGCTGCCGATCTATGGCGACGGCATGAACGTGCGCGACTGGCTGCATGTCGAGGATCATTGCCGCGGCATCGAAGCGTGCCTGCGCAAAGGCCGGCCGGGCGAGACCTACAATATCGGCGGCGGCGAGGAACTGCCCAACCTGACCGTGATCGAGCGCATCTGCGCGCAGGTCGACCGCGCATTCGCCGAAATGCCCGAGCTGGCCGATCGCTTTCCCGATGCGCCTGCCGCGCAGGGCAGGCCGACGAGCGAGCTGAAGACCTTCGTCGAGGATCGCAAGGGCCACGACCGGCGCTATGCCATCGACGAACGCAAGGCGCGGGCCGAGCTTGGGTACGTTCCGCTGCACGATTTCGAAGGCGGTCTGGAGCGCACGCTGCGTTGGTATCTTGCAAACGAGGATTGGTGGCGGCCGCTTCTCGCACGCTGAACCCCCTGCCTCGGTTCAAGAGCTGTCGATCGTGGCGGCCTTCGCCGGGGGCAGCACCACTGGAAAACAACAAATGAAGCTGGGCAAACTCGCAAAGGACCTGAAAAGCTGGTCCAATTCGGCCGGGATCGAGGTGGCGGTGCGGCGCATTTACCGCTCCAGGCCCGGGCGGCGCGTCATCTATTTCCTGCATATCGGCAAGGCTGCGGGATCGCAGGTGAAGCAGGCACTGCACCAGATCAACCAGCATGAGAACGGCATCCTGATGCGAGCGATGACGCACGACGTCAGCCTGAAGGACATCCCCGCCGACGCCGAATATTTCTTCTCCGTCCGTGATCCGGTGTCGCGATTCCGCTCAGGCTTCTACTCGCGCAAGCGCCGCGGCCGCCCCCTCAACGATTTCGCGTGGACCGCTCACGAGGCGCAAGCCTTTCACGAATTCGAACACGCAAACACCTTGGCCGAGGCGCTCTTCGAGCCCGGCACGACCGGCATGAAGGCGGTGGCGGCGATGAAGTCGATCGAGCACACCGCGCAAGACCAGATCGACTGGTTCGTGCTTGCCGGCGACATCTTCGCCGTCCATCCGCCGGTCTGGATCGTGCGGCAGGAACATTTCGGCGAGGATTTCGACGCCTTTCTATCGCGCGCCAGGATTGGCTTTCGTCCCGAACTGCGCCGGGACAGCGTCGGCTCGCATTCGAATGATTATGCGAATGTCCCGCCGCTGAGCGACGAGGCGAAGGACAAGCTGCGCCGGTGGTATGCGCAGGACTACGCCTTCTACGACGCCTGCGAGACCTGGATGGAGCAGAACCGGACCTCAGGCTGAAGCTTCGGCGCTCTCCAATCGACGCATTGCCCAGCGCAGGGCGAGCCACGACAGCGAGTTCCGTGAAAAGCTGGCGACGGTGGAGCCGGCGGCGACCGCGACGAAGCCATATTGCGGCACCCCTAGAACGATAATGGCGATGGCACACACAGTTGCCACGCATTCGATGACGAACACGAACTTCTCGCGCGACATCATTGTGAGCGATGCGCCCATCGGCCCGAACGCAACGTTGATGAGCTGACCGATCGCCAGGACGCGCAGCGCATCAGCACCGGCGACGAAGCTCGGGCCGAACAGCAGCAGCACCAGATCGGGGCGCCACATCACCAACGCGAACACCGGCAGGCAGATAAGCGTACCCAGGCCACTTGCCGTGCGGTTCGCCTGCCTTATCGCGGCAACATCGCGCCGTGCCGCCGCCGCGGCAATACGAGGGCCCACGATCACGGCGAAGCTGGCGTTCACGATCGTGAACAGCATGCAGACCTGATAGGCGGTGCGATAAATTCCTGCGCTCGCCGCCCCGTCGGCGTTGGTCAGCACCACCAGTCCGATCCAGTCGCTGGCATTGGCCAGTCCCTGGAACGCCGCGATGTAGAGGCCCGCGGAAAAGGATAGGGCGACCGTGCCGCTGCCCCAGCGCGCGGTCATGCCGCGGATTTTCCAGATTGCGTAGAACAGGACAAGACATGTGCCGCCAAGATACGCGACCGCCGGAAGCAAGGGCCACTCGGTCCTGCCCAGCAGCGCAGCGGCCCCGATGAGGGCGGCGGCAAAGGTTGTGTAGGTCACCCCGTCAAGCGATTGCGAAAGCAGGACCTGGCCCTTGCTGCGCAGGAGCGAGGCGCAAAGGCGAATCAAGGTCAGGCTGAGGATCGCGGGCGCGAGGAGCCTGAGAAAATCGGCCGCGCCAGGCTCTTCCAGAACATCACGCGCGAACGGTTCCGCACCGAAGAAGACGATCGCTGCGGTGATACCGCCGACCACGAGCTGGCGTGCTCGCGCAGTCCGGAAAAACGCCGCCGCGTCATCGAGGCG
>Ga0210040_10006059_pt1 | contig 15189 bp, 6 predicted proteins | sample CryGeyCG12114_NA_FD_185462 | JGI IMG/M metagenome (GOLD analysis project Ga0210040, IMG submission 185462) | Groundwater microbial communities from aquifer - Crystal Geyser CG19_WC_8/21/14_NA (SPAdes) (version 2) | ecosystem: Environmental > Aquatic > Deep subsurface > Groundwater | place: USA... | reverse complement strand
CGTGGAATTTACATGTTAACTGCTAAGCTACTGCACCAAAACCATTCAAGTGCCCATGGTCACTTAACTGCTGGAGATCCATGTCTACAAATCATATCAGTGATGTTAAACACCTCAAGCATTTGTTTAAGTCATAAAACACCAAAATCCCAACGTTCGTTTAATTTTTACACGGGTTTAAATGAAGCATGTGGAGTTAACATGTTAACTATGAAACTACTGTACTAAGAATATTCAGGTGCCAACTGTCAATCAACTACTGGGGATTCATGTCTACAAATCCTAGTAATGATGTTAGACACCACAAGCGTTAGTTTAAGTCATAAAACACCAAAATCCCAACGTTCGTTAAATTTTGACACGGGTTTAAATAAAGCATGTGGAGTTAACATGTTAACAATGAGGCTATTGTACTAAAAATATTCAGGTGCCAATTGTCACTTAACTGCTGGAGATCCATGTCTACAAATCTTATCAGTGATGTAAAACACAACAAGTAGTTTTAGTCATAAAACACCAAAATCGCAACGCGCGATAAATTTTGACATTGACTTAAAAAAAAGCATAGCTCGCATGTTATCTGTGTTGCAACATGCACTAAAAATATTAAAGTGCCTATTGTCACTTAACTGCTGGGGATCCATGTCTAAAAATCCTATTAATGATATTAAACACCACAAGCGTCAGTTTAAGTCATGAAACACCAAAATCCCAACGTTCGTTAAATTTTTACACGGGTTTAAATAAACCATGTGGAGTTCACATGTTAACTATGAAGCTACTGTACTAAGAATATTCAGGTGCCAATTGTCACTTAACTACTGGGGATCCATGTCTGCAAATCCTAGTAATGATATTAAACACAACAAGCGTCAGTTTAAGTCATAAAACACCAAAATCCCAACGTTCGTTAAATTTTGACACGGGTTTAAATAAAGCATGTGGAGTTAACATGTTAACTGTGAAGCTACTGTACTAATAATATTCAAGTACTCATTGTCACTTAACTACTGGAGATCCATGTCTACAAATCTTATCAGTGATGTAAAACACAACTAGTAGTTTTAGTCATAAAACACCAAAATCGCAACGCGCGATAAATTTTGACATTGATTTAAAAAAAAGCATAGCTCGCATGTTATCTGTGTTGCAACATGCACTAAAAATATTCAAGTGCCTATTGTCACTTAACTACTGGAGATCCATGTCTACAAATCTTATCAGTGATGTAAAACACAACAAGCTTTAGTTTTAGTCATAAAACACCAAAATCGCAACGCGCGATAAATTTTGACAGTGGCTTAAAAAACAGGCATAGCTCACATGTTATCTGTGTTGCAATATGCACTAAAAATATTCAAGTGCCTATTGTCACTTACCTACCCATTTTTTTAGTTTCTTATTATAAGATTGTATGATGATGCTTAACTCCTGTACCGGGCTCAGCTAAGTTGTACCAGAAGTTTTTTCAATACATCCGGTCATTGCATACAATTTTTACTTGGTGAATATACACACGCTAAATCTGTAAAGAAACTCACAAACTTGAGTGAGTCACTCGTTTGGTTCTGCATGAAAACAGATTTTTGCATTTGCCATTTAGCAGTATTCTTTGTTTATTTCCCTAAATGTCAGGTTCAATGCTTTCAGATGGTCATGCATTGCACATTCATAATGCTGCTGCTGTTCTTAAAACTAAATGTTAGCCTCCTATGATATAGTACGTTGTTATAAGCTGTAACTGGCATTGAGACTCCAGTATAATAACAATGTTTGAGCCACACACACACACAGATTTAGACCACAGTTATAGTTAGTTAGCAATTGATTTTAACCTTGTGTCTGACGTTCGAATGAATACCATGTCATAACATATTTTTCTGGAAATATGTTTAGTTAGCTACTAACTAAAAAGATAAGGCGATTTAGACATGTGCTGCAGTATTTGTGCAGCCGAGAGGCCGCAAGATTGAATGTATAATATTTACTGTCAAATCAGGGCCACTTCTTCGATTTATCGATTTTATTATGCATTTGGTTTTTTAAATGCCTCTATCAGTTTTAAGAAAGCCATGTGTACATTTCTGTGGTGTTGGGTGGTGTTTAGTAAAACAAAAATCTGTCATGCTTCCTTTACCACATGTTCATTATCAAACAACAGTGGTAGTGTTCTTTTCTTAAGTTACGAGAGACGAGATTAGGCTTATAACACAACGAATGTAAAGAAAAGTGTTTTGTGGGTGAGATTCACTCCACTTTCAGTACGATATCAAAAGAGCGCCTGCTTTTAGATACAACTGTGAATGTGTTCACTGCATTGGTTTTTGTGTGTGTACCTCCTTGTATACGCTTTCTAACTTACTTAAAGTTCACGATTTAATTGTTCAGCGGTGAATGGGTGGCCATGTTTTTGTTCAAGAAATTTGTATTTTTAGTTTTTAATTACTGAGTGAGTCGAATGATTTTTAGTTTACTATGTGGAGTGCAACATGGAGCCTAATAGTAGTAAAGAAATTGAGCGACATTATAAAATCCTGGTGTTGGGTGACACGAAAAGTGGAAAATCTTCGGTAATTCAACGATACTGTGATAACTCATTTTTACCTGTGTATGATCCTACACATGGTAAGTACTATAATGGATTTAAATAGGAGAAAATTATAAACTGATAAATACGACAAACATTGTGTATTTTTTTAGGTCCGGAAGTAAGAAAATTGGCAACTTCTTGCTTAAATTCAGATGTGGAGTTGGAGATTTGGTAATATTGATTCACAGTACAAATATGGTATCTTTAAGTCATGATGAAACAATAGCTGTACTATACATAGGGATTTAAATGGAAATATCTTATCGAATAATTGCGATGAGAAGCCTGAGAAATATTTTGACGGTGCAAAAGGAATCGCATTTATTTATGATGTTTGCAGTCAGGAGTCATTTGTTAACATGCAAAAATGTCTTTCTGCTGCAGAAAAATACTGTGGTGAGCATTTTTAAAAGAATTTACCCTTTTTTTTAGCGAGTTTGTATAACTACTAAACTATAAATCACATGAAAATTTAGATGAAAACTTGCAAGCAATCATCATGGGTACCAAATCTGATCTCATGAACCAAAGAAAAGTCTTAAGAGAAGATGGTGAACTATTTGCTATGGAAAATCAAATGAGGTGATTAATGCAAAAATAACCCAAATGCTTGTAAATCAAATTGTATTATATATTGAACAAAAATTTTCATCTCAGATTTTTTGAAACTTCTGCCAAAGACCAGTGCAATGCCGAGATCAGGAATGCATTCTGTGTTCTCATGTACGATATTAAAATGCAACATGAAGGTGCCAAACTAGAAACATTTGAAATTGAAGAGGCTCAAAAGCCTAAAAAATCTATAACCCAGCGTGTTAAAAAAGGATTCTTCAAGTTTTGTTGCCCCTGCTGTGTTCGAAAAAGCAAAAAATCTACTAAACAACAGCAAATAGAACAAGATTTCAATGACGAGAAAAAGAATGTCTAAAATAGCTCTATATAGAGTAAATCATTACCTTACATACATACTCAAAATATCACTAATGCTTCATAGACTGTGAATGAAAATTCTCAACGAATCTATTTTATGATTGTATAACCAACATTCTGAATTTATAAGTGTTGATTCCATTTTAGTCCTAGCCTACATTCTCACACGTTTGCTTGCATGCAACTGACTTTAATCAATTTATGACCTATATTTAACTCCAGAAAATTTAAGCTCAATAAATTGAGTCTAGCTACAGTGAATCCTCTTCATTTTTAACTATATTTACAGCCTAAATTAATGTAAGGCCATGATTCCTCTCCATACTTACTAACTTGCTATCAATATAAATTCAAGCAAGCTCACGCACTCTAGTAGCCAAATATGCAACTTTTGTGCTCGCTGTAGTTTTCAGCGCCCCCATAGGTCGCCTAAGCATAGCCACTCAACTTTTTCTTTACATTTTGTTTTTCGGCTAAATCATAACGCTAACATAATAGTTTAAAAAAAAGTAATTGTAATGCCAAACTGAAGCTTAGATTGTGTAGAATGCGTGGAATCGCATATCCTATACTTAGCTCTGGTAGTCTTAAATGCATTCTAAATTAAATCAATCAGGCCTGAATTTTTTGTTTCACACATAGTTTTCAATTAATTTTCAGGATCGACTAAAACAAAAATAATTATGGCAGATATGATAGATTAAGTCCATAATGCAGCAGTAATTAGCTTAACCTATTTTCTTGAACTCTCCATCAGGTATGCAAAGAAGTTTGATTCAACTCAAGCTGGCAGAATTTATAAGTATCAACTTTTTTAATGTGTGTCTTCCCTAATGCCAGGGAAAACTTGTTTGTGCATGTTTCAATCACGTTATGATTAGTTTGGTTAAAAATGCAAGCTTTAGACAGTGATGACTTTATAATTAGAAAGGAAAGTACACTGTGAGTCAGAATTACAGAAGAATACGTCACTGTTACTTTTCCCATGTAAAACTCAATCTCAAAAGGATTACTAACCTCCAAGTGCTTACGAGATGTAAAAGAATGTGAAAAAAAATCTTTCAATTTTTTCAAACTAACTACCCACAAACTCATATTATCCTTCCATAAGTGATTGAACGAACTTTTAATATAGACCTAAGAATGGATTGGATATTGACTGTACTATAGTAAGTTAGTAAACCGAAAAGTTTAAGCATCCAACTAACTGAGAGTGAGAGTGGAATTACTCTTTTCTCATTTCAAATACGACTCATTGGCTCCACACATTTGCATATACATTAATACGTGGAAAGAAATCCTACATGTATTCTCTGGCATTAGTATCATTGAGACTTGTCCTTACATATAGCACTGAAACGAACTAAAAACTAACTAGCACGATGCTCCTAATGCATAGGGGATGAAACGGAATCTGAGAGTACCAGAGCCAAGTAAAGAACACAAGCTTTTTGTCCCTTTAAGTGCTATGGATGGTAAATTTTGTGTCCCACTAATTAGTTGGAAAAGCAAAAGCTATAGCGCTCTAATGCAATGATGAAGCATAAGGAGAGCCACATAAAGCCAGAAATTGCCGAATCTTCTGTAAGCAACCAGCAGGAACGGGCACCACTACAACCCAGCTAGTTAGTTAGTTAGTTAGTAATGGTTAAAACCAAGAATCATACAAGTCTCTATAGTATTTATAAGGAGTTAGTTAGTTGAGCTCACCCAACGGAGTGAAAGAAGAATGGACAAGTATTTAATAGCAGTGGAGAAGATGATGACTAGGGTGATTCTTTTTGCTCCCATCAAATGGTCGTATGTACTACATCTCAGACTACATTTCATATGCTTGTGTGGCGTAGTTTGGACTTTAAATCCTATGTAGAGTATGTATGAGAATAATTATTTACCGAGATTTGTGTAATTCTGAGAAAAACTAGAAAAAAATTCTTGCCGATATTGACTTTGTATTGAACTGCCGACAGTTAAAACTTTATATACATTAGTTTGGATACATTGGTGATTGATACTACTATAAAGTACTGTTACCCATGCTTAAAATTATATTTTCAGGTCGATTTTAACCCACTAGCTATAGTTTTTTGTAAGAATGGCGTAATGGACTATAGGAACTAACCAACTAACTAAAGGCAGCCAACCCCGGGTATTAAAAGTGAGCCGAGTGGTGCTGCATACCAAGTTCGGGAAAAACACAAAAGACTGTTCATTTGAAAGCGAGTGGTGAAGATGCCCATTCGTTAATTTGGTTTAATTGATGGTATTAAAAGATGATTTGAAGCAGAGGAACATCTCTCTGCTCACTACTTGACTATAGCTCCATACGGCTGTCTCCCTCCTCTAATGGCGCATTCCCCTCGCAATTTTTAATCCATCCTTTGTTAATCTCTGAGGCTCTTTGGCCTGAGCGTGATTTTTCATCTAAATACACTCTTTTGTGCCATCCCAACACACGACTATATGGGTGAACTAACTGACTAAGTTAGCAGAGAAATCCCTTTTTTCCAAGACGTCCCTCCAAAGTCTTTTCTTCTCTTTTATTCTTAGTTTAATGACTTGTACTAATTAAGTCGATAACGAATTTTTCCCTCTCTCTCTCTTTTTCCCACTCACACTTGTCTTCATTCTTTCTCCATATCCGATCCATTATTATGGAAGGAGAGAGAAGGCTAAACGCTGTCTGTGTCCTCTTTTTTTCCATTTCAGATCTCTCGCACAAGAGAATCTTGTAAAGCTCATCATTTTTTTCTTCCTTTTATGTAAAAACACTTTTTTTTGCCCTTTTGTTCTTCCCTAACTGACTTTTCTATTTGTCTTACTCTTTATTAAGACATGAGTCGACATGACTAACTTAAGTCAGTAACTACATGCTTGATCTTTTCCCGGCAACATGTCTACAGGACTCTCCCAGTTATTACGTACATGCACAACTTTAATATTGCAAGCTTTCTTTTAAATTTTTTCATTATTTGCTCCTCGTGTTTTACTTACTATACTATACTATAGTTACATTATATGATGTCAGTCAAGCTGAAACCATCATCATCATCATCTTGTTCTTGTGATTCCATCTTTTTTCTTGCTCCAAGCTTTACAAGTGTCATCCGGCTTTGAGTGGAATCTTTGTCGACTTCTTTACGTCAACGTGATATTTAAAAAAAAGTAAATATGAAAATGTAGCCAAATTTATAGTTTCTCGTTACGTTAACTGAATGCACTGAGAGAGAAAGTAAGCCGCTCTTCCATATGACATGCATGGTATAACCTTTGGCTTTAATAAATCGCATTTAACTATGGAATCTAAGAAGAATCACAGATGAATTTTTATAATAGACTGGGCTCATTCATATTGTTATTACTTACCCCTTGTGGGCTTTCACTAAAAAGAATTGTTATACATTTTTCCGTAGTCAAGATTCCAACAAGGAGAGGGTGATTAAAGTTCAGAGGATATTAACTAAAAGTAAGTACGAACGCTCAAATATATTTTTTTCTCTCTGTAATGTGTGCATATGAGCTTATGATGGGTGAGTTTTTCCTTTATGAGAAATGAAATGAAAAATACTATGTTCCTTCGCATAACCTGTTTTCCGCTACGCCAAATGAAAAGTAAAATGTATTCCAGGAAGAGTAAGATGTAAAAAATTGGAAATTTTAGCTATTTATTATTCTCATGTTGGGGTTTAAATCCTTTCCCTTCAGAATTAAGCACACAGGAACAGATATGGGGAACTTATATAGGAAATAAACAAACTAACAACGTACACCTACTAGTAGTGGTAGTAAATTAGATTAAGTCATCGAGATTTCATGAAATATGGGCTCATGTCAAAAGATATTTTTCTAAATTACAGCCTTACCTCGTGCTTTAACGTATCCTAAACGGGAGAACCATCATGTTTATACTATTTGAAGGGAAACCATGTGATTAGTTTCTTAATAAGTCAGGGGGTTATGCCGTCCATCTTTATTATCAATAGGGGACCATGGTCATAATACTGCCAAAACGGTAATACCACATACTATTGAACACTGGAGTCACATAGCCCCCGTAAGGAGTTCATTATCTCAAATCTGAAGAGAAAATATACTCCAGTAAGTTCCTTCACTCAAGATTATTGAGCCTTCTTTCTCTCTTCCATCAAATCACGGGTATAATTATATAGTATGTGTTGCTCCCATTTATTCCCGATAAAAAAATATATACCTGCATGCCTGTATAACTAACTAACTATAAGATGAATCATGTTTTCACTATATAATGAAGGTAAATACATAAACCGTGTGTCAATAAAGAAGATTCCCCGTTCAGTTTGCAGGAGCAGGTACAAAAAATGCTGGGGAAAGGAACACGTACTGGAGAAAAGATGATAGGGACTGTGTACGCAATATTTATGCATTATGATGGCCAGAAAAGTGGCTTGTTAGTGTAATAAATCAAGATTTAAGAACATACTCCCCGTAAATACAGCCATAAATAGCGAGTTATAAGATATTGAGCGATTTGTCCTCTCCTCTGGAGTGAATTATTTTTGACCCAAACTGATAATTCCTTAGTTTATGGGAGTATGTATTGCCGTTTTTCTCTACGTTAGTAGTCTATGGGGAATTCTCCTGCCGTCCTCGATGGAGCAAACAAAAACAAGAAAGTGAAAGGAGGACATACTGTGGAGATAGCGAGTGGAAGAAAGAACTACTCTAGTCTGTATTATACACTATAGTTTTATTTAGGAGCAGTTTGCGGGCTCTCTCAGTCAGTCAGTCAGTCAGTGCGATTTACCCCTTTAGACGATTGCCGTTTCATATTGCCCCAAAAATTCTTGTTTCTTGTTTAGAAGCGTCTCAAATTGGATAGCAGAGCAAAACATTTTTGAAAATTTACAAATTTACCTTCAATTTTATTTACTCACAGTATTCGGTACGATCCGAACAACATGATAGTTTGTATGGAGTTTTTTATGTTCTGCTGAAAAGATCTACAAGGTACTGAAATTATGCAAGAATTCAACCCATTTATTTATTTTTTATCCATACTCTACTGAAATACTGGGGAATGGTTAACTTTAGCAAATATTTTCCCACTGGTAAATTCCACAATGCTGATAGCAAAGTACATTAAACCGAAAGAAATGATAATATTTTCCGCTTCCTTTCCTCATTGTTTAATCCAGAAATAGAAGAATTCATCGAAATGGAAAAATTATCTATAGCATTTTTCACCCAAAGACGACAAAACATGTGTATTCAATCATATTATGTTAGTTAGAATGTGGTGAATTCCGAGAAATATGGATGTCACTATGCACAGTACAATGGTGAACTGATTAAAGACAGTATTTTTCACGCTCTGCCAGTTTTAAGCATAAGTAAGCATGCCACCGACTAGAAACTAATAAAGCTCAGTGAGTGAGTCCTAAAGTGAAAGCTTTGTTAAGGTTTCTTTCTCACCATTTAAGGAAGTAGTATGACGCTCCGCAGTTGTGAAATTGATAATGTCAACATGAGCACAATCTTTTCATTTTTCCAACTAACTAAGACTATTTAAACTTATATACAAAACATATGGTTGGAACCATGAATGATAAAAGCTTTGTTAATAAGAATTGAAAAAACGTAAAGAAAAAAATTAAGAACTTTTCTAGATTCATTGACGCTCTACGTAACGAATAGCAGATGATATTGAATTCGTGGGCTCCAAACCAATCACACGTGAATCACTGAATCCATATTGACTAAATGAGAATATTTTTTCATAGGATTCCTTTCGTAATATACAATTAGTTTTTTCATTATCTACGGGACTGAAATTTAATAAATTTGAGCTAGCTATACCAAATAAGGGAAATTATATTCTTTGTTTTCCTATAAGTTGTCTGATAGTCCTATAAATACGGCTGTTGTCAATTGTCATCCACTTGAATGGGTGTGAATAGAAAACGCGGTGAAATGGGTAGCATTATAAAGAAGGAGAAATAGGATACTATAGTACCAACTAAAAAGATATGATGAAATGAAACCGAGAGTTTGTTTTTCTGGAGAAAACTTCCCTGTGCTATAGATTCATAAGTAAGTGAATAACTATCTATAAGTAAGTTGGAATCAAAAGACACGCTCCATGTTTTAGGGGAGAGACAGAGACCGGGATGATTTCATTTAAAGACAACGCATTCACCAGTGTCAATGAAACGAATCTCTTCACAAATACCCTATGCATATTGGATTCTGTGAAATAAAGTTAAAAGGTGGGTTGTCTTCTTCCTTTTCTCACTCTGCAGCTTTATTGTTTGAGTTAGTTAGTTATGCTCAACATTTTATATTGTTTACTTGTTTAGGGTAGACAAGACACACTCATGAATATTGAATCAAAGCAGTCTGCTGGGAAAGTGGATTCATTGTTTGTTTTTGACTTTACTGTTCCAATCTCGATACATTTCCTCTGTGTGGAACTATTCGCTTATAGTTTTTAGCAATTTGCGTTCCATATAATTACTTTTGCTATGACGCAATATATCCAAGGGATGTTATGATGGCGGTCTATACAATTTGTATCAAGCATTATTTTTGGGATTCTCACATATTGCCCCAAAATTTGACCTCACAGTCACAATGTGATGAGCATGCCTAATGCAATGTGGGGAGGACAATGATCTGGTTGTGTATATAAACGTGCCCAGCCAGTGTGATATGATTGTATGGTTGAATGGAAACCTTGTTGCATAAAATGTGACCTATTACTATATGGACTAGTGTGGCGTAGCATAATCGGTATGTTTTCATTATTTCATTGCTCACCCTAAAACAAAGCCCAGAATGTATACAGGGATGATGATGAAGTGACACGAAAATGGCTCTGGAACAAAGACTGGGAGAGAAAAGAAGGATGAGACTCGAGTAAAATATGAGTGTCTTTTAATTATTATTCCAACTGGTAGACTCTGTTGTACTACATAAAAGTGTAATGGAGTAATAATAATAATGATGGGAGGAAGGGAATGAGGTTTTTTGGACTCGAGCTTAAAATATTAAGAGGAGAAGTAGAGGATGATAGATGCTCCACAATCAAAGCCATATAGGGAGCGAGTGCGAGTCTGTTTTGGGAAGTTAGTTAGTTATAGTTGGTTGGTAAGTAGACCTTACTAACTAACCGAATGAGTGGTTGAAACTATGTAGTTTAGTCTGCTAGTAACTAACTAACTAACTTTGTACAGTTCTTTCTCTAAATTCCTTGGCAAACACTTTCACTCTCCCATTTATGTATTTCTTCATCATCATTTGTGGTGGAAACTAAACCTTTTTGCCTTAAACAGGGCACCAGAGGAGTCACAACTGTGCTCCTAAATCACACAACTGTACATGCACGGTAATGCTCTAGAATGTATATTATTATTCTAAACTTTTAGTTTTCCTAACCAATTCTTTATATGTTGGGCTTACAATGCATCTCACTTGTATAGACTTTGGCTAAAGGAAAAAGGCAGTTACACAAACCAGTTTTACTTTTTTGAACTATCAATTTGTAAAAAAAAGGGGAAAAATTTTGATTTTTTTTTGCTTTCACGAAAAATGTTTATTTATATGACTGACGCGGATTTCTAGTATTATTGCTTAGCTGTATATATCATGGCTGCAGAACAAGCTACCATTATTAGTTCACTTAATTCCGGTTGGGACCCAAAAGTGTACAAGACCTAACCATAAGCACGCAGGAGACAATTTTATAATATGCAAAGATGAGGTTTGTCATACAGCCGTTATATGAGCTTTCTACAAAGATTTACTTCCTTGTGTCTTTTTCGTGTGCGTAATGAGGACGCTCTCTTTTTGTTTTAAGTTTTTAAATCCATCCATTTATTTTCTTCTGTGTGTTGTTATATAGTGCTGACCAAAGATGGGGACCAGTCTTTTCTTTCCAAGTGCTTATACCTTTCTGAAAGATAATGCTACTCGATTTATTGCAAGGAGCAAGGTATGAGAACTCTACTGTAGTTAATAGTTGGTTGTATATTCCCAAAGAGTCAGTCGAAAGACACTATATGGGTGTTTAGACGACGTAATGACGATGATTACAAAAATTTATGGCTTCAAATAAATATGAATGAATATACTTGTGTAGTTTTGTTTTATCTTGTTTAATTTATTGGATTGAAACAGTCCCGGATTTGTTTTTGATTGAGTGAGCACATTTTTGACTAAATTTGGACCAATATAGTATAGCGGGAAGTTATGGAGTTAATATTTACAGGTATAAAAATTTGTTGCATTTGAATTGCTGCGAGCTTTAACCATAGAATCCTACAAAAAACAGAAAGTCAAATCAATTTGGTTTTCAATGATACACTAGGTGACCAAAATATTGTATGTAAAACGTGTTTTATCTTACTATGGCCATATCCGAAGCCGAATCCTCGTCCGAAGCCACCTGAACAAAAATCAAATTATCATATCACATTGGCAATACAAAAAGAATAATTCAAGCATGCCTGTTTAATTTATCTATAAACTAATTCATTGGACAAAAAAAAATTTATTAAAATTTCAACTTACGACCATAACCTCCATATCCTCCGTAGCCACCTGAAGAAATAAAAAATCTGTAATCTCAAACTGCCTTTATGTTATTTTAAGAGTAAAAAAGTTTTTTTTACCGAATCCGCGACCGTATCCCCCATAACCTCCAAAGCCTCGACCATACCCGCCGAATCCGCCATATCCACCATAACCACCATAAAATCTGCCTTCAGCCCCCTCCAAGTCCTCAGCTTTATTTTCTGTCTGCTTCTCAGTAGCAGCAGCAGCCAAAGCCAAAACGGCAAACAAGGCGAAAACGAATCCGATTTTGAAAGACATGTTGTGTCCGATTTTTGATTAGCTTGCTCAAAGTGTGATACTACTGGTTGCTTGTAAAAAACAATGATACTCAATTGAGGGCTGTCCCAGTCTTTATATATAGAATGAAAACCACGGAAAAAGTACACACTATCATTACTCTTTGTACATAGGATCATACCATGTAAAACAATAGGACTAGTCACACGTACTGTTTTTTGGTGAAAAATGTGTAATGGAGATTATGATAATCAACCCATAGATTGCATCATGGGAAACAGGGGCTTGGGCATGTAAACAAAGGGGTGAGATTTGGAACGCCAATTTCCTACACGTCTTTTTTTTGTGGAAACAATGTGGGGAGCAGGTGGGGGCAAAGCTCCATCCATACTCATCATGATCACAATCTTTGAAGGTCATCTTGTGTCGGCACCGTACCATAGGAGAGATTGGTTAGTTTGCTAATTTTTTGTCATCGATATGCCCTAGTTAGTTGCTCACATATTTGACAAGCAATTTGTTGTACGTGATTGCCTGTTTTTGCGTACCATTATAATGTGCGTGCAGAGTGAGTGAGTGAGTGAGTTGGTTTTATGCATGCTTGCTTACACACGAGAGCCATGAAGTTCATTGAACATGCAAAAAAATATTTTTCTCAGTCAGTAAGAAACAGAGACACTCTGTAACATTACCAACTCTTTTAAGTGAAACCACAAGTGATGTAGGGAAGGGCGCTGATATCACTGTTAAAATTGCATTAAGATCAAAATGTGGCTAAAAAAATGTGCAGCGCGTTGAATTTTTTTGCACGCTTTTAGACACATTGCATTACATCCTTTAAACAAGATTTGTACACATACAAGTTGGGCAGTTGTGTGAATTTTAGTTATTGTTGATATTTGAAATGATGAATTTCATAATAAACAATGCAATAAATTCTTCTGGTAAATGGTTACTTTTACCTCAGTGACTCAAGAAATGTGCAGCATGTAAAGTCCAATTAGTTGAGCGGTTCATTACCTTTTATGACCTTTTTAAGCGATGATATTGCGTAAGTTTTCGTCAATTGTCCTCCCACGAACTGATACATAATGTGGTGAATATTTGTCATGTCAATTTCACTTGTTGTATGTTCTCAATATTATTGTTAGTTAGTGGGGAACCAAAAACAATGAAAAAAAATTTGACCCATGACGAACAATTAGGATTTGAGTTGGCTCAATCTACTGTCATTTTTGTCATTTCAAAGCTAGGCAAACAATTTAGAGGGGAATAATAAAGGAACAGAAGCAATTTTGGCCTTTGCAAATTTGAGACTGTCAAACTAACTAACTAACCATAACAAAGATAAGGTTTAAGGAACTAGAAACGGCGAAACAAACCACAGTATTTTTATTATATTCATCTGGCTGAAAGCTTAACATTTGCCATAAGCCCACGCACAATGAGACGAGCATAATGAGATGAAATGAAGCCAATCTGGTACAAAGCCCTGAGTAAAAAAAGATGAATATGATACTTACTCACTTATGGAACTCATCCGATTTTAACAACTCAATGAAAAGTGTACTTTGCTAACAATATTTAAAAATGGTCACGTTGAGCAACAGTAGATACCCTGTGTGTACTCGTCATCCTCAAAGATTTATGCAGATGAAGCTTAGCAAATGCCATATTGTACTTGTTGTCATTTTCTGTCGAGTTTCTTTGTTCAGCTAACACTATTGAGAAGAAAAACTTGAGTCAATGCTAAATATATAGTAGACGAGTTGGGATGCATATATTCATAATAAGAATCATGTCTTTTCAAGTCCCCCCTCCTCTCTTGTGTATGCTTAATTGGACAAATCTTTAAAAAGTCACAAGTCTTTTGATCTCTGATTTCTAAATCGTTTCGTTTCCTTCAGATTATCAAGAAAAGGAGAACTATAAGCCGATTTGGCTCTCATTTACAAAAGACGTATCCTTTTCACGAGATCACTCACTCACTGTGCATTCATCTCCTAGTTAGTTAGTTAGTTTGTGAATATCAAATCTTTAATACATTTGCTGATTCAACATGGGTTGCTCAATTTACACATTCAGGTTTCTATTTGTACCAGTGGTGGTGGCAGTCGTAGTATATGATTCCATTAATTGCTGTCAAAGTTTCCAAGAAAAAACTTTTGCCTTTCATAAATCGTGCTTTTAGTTGATGATCCTGGTTTCAATTATGAATGGAATGCTCAAAAATTGGTCTTTTAACTTAAATTCCATTAAATCCATTGTGAATTAGAAAAAATCTTTTTGGCATGTATTGGAAATTTTACGATTATAGAGGCATGCAAGCAATTTAAAGCATTTTTTTTAAATTTATTGATATTTAGTTGAGCAAATTCAAGTGAAATTTACAAGTTCCGTGTGATAATTTAACCCCTGCTAACTACTTACTTAGAATGTGTATTTGCTACTCTGAAGGCATTTATGATTCCCCACCAAGGAAGCTTAAGTTCCATAATTATAATTAGAGGGAGAACTGCTCTCGTAATTGCAGCTCAACAAATCTTCTTAATATGAGAACGCAATTAATGTATTCATGTTTTGGATGAGAACGAAGCATCGCATATTACGTAAATGGTGTTTGCTATTGGTTATGAAATGGTGGATTTATTTCTGTTTTCAGAATCTCGCGTTATAAGTAAACAGTTTGACGAATTTGATAAATGAAGAGAACATAATTCCTTACAATGTCTAACTAACTAAGTAAGATATTTCTCCAAAAGAATTAATAACTCTTTGATGATCATTCCTCAATTAATTATGTCATAACACTGAAAAACTCATCAAAAAAAGTTGCACTT
>Ga0210040_10006058_pt1 | contig 15191 bp, 10 predicted proteins | sample CryGeyCG12114_NA_FD_185462 | JGI IMG/M metagenome (GOLD analysis project Ga0210040, IMG submission 185462) | Groundwater microbial communities from aquifer - Crystal Geyser CG19_WC_8/21/14_NA (SPAdes) (version 2) | ecosystem: Environmental > Aquatic > Deep subsurface > Groundwater | place: USA... | reverse complement strand
CCTTCTGTTTTCAACTCCCCGATCTTGCCCTCACTCATGCCCAGCACCTCCTTAAGCACCCAATCAGTATGCTGACCAAGCGTGGGCGGCGCACTCCTCACACCAACAACACTCGCACTGTACTTGACCGGCGGACTAACGACCTTCAACTTCCCACAGCTCTCGTGCTCGACCTCCGTCACCATGCCCCTGGCCCGCGTATGTTCATGCTCCAACGTATCCTTCACATCATTCACAGCCGCATACGGCATCCCACTGCCCTCCAGAATATCCAGCCACTCCTGCGTCGTTTTTGTTTTCGTAACCTCACTAATCATCTCCTCGAGCACATCCCGATGCTGGACCCTCACGTTATTCGTGCGAAACCGCTCGTCCTGCGCCCATTCCGGCCTGTCGATCCTCTGACACAACACGCCAAACAATCTATCGTTCCCACCACCGAGCATGATTCCCCCGCCCTTGGTCTTGAATTCCTTGTACGGCACAATGCTCGGGTGTGCGGTGCCCCACCGCCCTGTATCCCGCTTCCCACTCACAAGCACCGAGCTCGCGATGTTAGCTAGTGTCGCAGTCTGGCAGTCACTCAGCGCGACGTCCAGCCACTGTCCCTTCTTCTCTGGGTCGGCGCCGCGCTGCAACAGCGCGGCCATGACGGCGTTGGCGGTATACAGCCCCGTCGTCAGGTCCGTCACCGCAACGCCGACTTTCACGGGCGGCCCATCCCGTTCACCGGTGATGTGCATAAGCCCGAACTCTGCCTCAACCATCACGTCGTACCCGGCTCTCTTCGCGAAGGGCCCCGTCTGTCCGTATCCCGTGATCGAGGCGTAGATGAGCGACGGGTTAATTTTCGAGAGCGACTCGAAGTCCATTCTGTACTTGGCCAGGGCGCCGGGGATGTAGTTTTCGACTACGACGTCGGAAGTTGCTGCTAGCTCGTGGAGGATCTGTTGGCCGGAGGGGTGTTGGAAGGAGAGGCCGAGGGAGTGCTTGTTGCGGTTCACGCCGAGGAAGTAGGCGCTTTCGCCGGGGCCTTGGAGCTTGCTGTCGGGTTTGTATTCTGCGTAGGGTGGGCCCCAGGCTCGGGTGTCGTCGCCTCTGGTTGGGTGCTCGATTTTGATGATTTCTGCTCTGTGGAGGGGACTTGGCGTTAGCGCGGGTACGGACATGACGATGATACGCCATTCAAGCAGTAGCTCCGTCGTGGGGCCCTCCGGACGGAGACCAGAGCTCTCTCCTGTCCCCTGCTCGTCCAACTGTGGACCTGGAATAGGGGCCGGATGAAGAGAGACACTTACTCACCCGAGGTCGCCTAGTATTTGGGTGCAGTACGGCTGGAGCACAAGTCAGCAAACGTTCCGCAGCAGGATGTTCACCAAATGGCAGGCCTCGATTGGAGCAATAGCGCTTGACAGGCGGAATTCAAGTTCGGGACAACACGTACTCCGGCCAAGACCCTGGTCATGTCCAGCACCCGTATGCCACTCAAAGGTCCTTTCTTGTCATTGTCGGTCTTCCGAGGCGGATTGCGTTGCCCGACAGCAGCATTGAGCCATCGTCGCTGCTGCGGTAGAAGTCGGAATACCCCGTTCGGTGTCGTGAAACGACAGCTGCATAGCAGGTGAGTCGGAGCTCTCGAGGGTGCCATAGTGTGACTGGGTTAAGGAGGGACTTCTTGTCAAATTCGCGGAGCACTCTAGTCACTACGCCGCCGAGCCTTCAAGCTTATTCGTTTGAACGTGATGAGCTTAGCTTTTCACTGTAGAGCACGAAAGATACTGCTCGGCAGGTTGGGGACCGGATAAACCCCGGGACGAGACATTACCGAGGCTCATCTGGTGGACACTGAAGCTGTGACGCATACTTAGGCTCTATTGTTCCTTCCGTTCGTAACTTCGTTTCAGTATTGCCACGTGTCGGAAGACGAAAGCAAATGCAGGTGCAGTGATCCAAGTAATGCCCCTAGCGGAAGTCTCATGCAAAGGAGATCGCGACTAAGGCAGAAGACATATAAGGTTACTGCAGAACATAACATAGTTTCAGCCTTCAGGGCCGTACTGGTGCTCTGCTCACATTGCAAATCGGATCGACCTCGAAAAGACCACACTTCATCTGTAGTCATCTCCAAGCTTTCCTAGTTTTCTATAACACATGTTGGTACACATCGTAGCCGGAAGTCCGGGTACATGCAGCAAATGGCCGGGTCTAAGCCCGCAGGTATCTCGACAAAATAGCCTCCCAAGCAAACAATCAAAAGTCTATAGTAAATCAGAATGGTCGTGTGCTCCTTCATCAAAATGCTCTTTATTGCATCCTTCAGGCAGCATTCCGGCTCGCACCGGATGGTGTTCGTATCGCTCGACGCTCGAAAATTCAAAGGTCGTTAAAGGGTCTGTTTGTGCATCGGCTGAGGCACGGGATTGATGGCTGGTGCATTTAGCAGTTACCAGTTTTGACATCGTTGTTGAGGTCAAGTTCGTCGATTTTAACGAGGTGGTCGGCCTTCATTTCTGGGTCTTCGACGGTTGCGGTCATGAGCGGTTCGCACACGGCTTGGTCCTCCTCAGTGTTGGTGGAAGCATGGTGTGGCTCGGTGTCCTTGATGCAGTAGGCTTCCAGCGCCCCAAGTATACATACAAGTCCAGCTGCCCACCATGCAAAACCATTATAACCTAGTCTCAGCCCAGCTGCGTGAATGGAACCAGAGACTGTTGGGCCGAATGCTCGGCACAGGCAAGCGGTCGAGGCAGCCACGCCATTGATGGTCCCGAGTACTGCTCTCGACGGAGCCGCATTAGCAAGCAGGATTGCGTTGGAAGGAAATGCAATCACATGGAAGGTGATTTTGATGAGCATGGCGGCGTAAACTCCGGTGTTCTGAAGCCGTTGTGGCAACAGAACAATATATGGTACAGCCAAATAGAGCAATGGCCAGACCAGCATGACCATGCGAAAAGCCGTAAGCGTGCCGAGCCTCTTGACAATAGCCGGGAAGAACCAGAGCTGGGCGATCATCGAGTAGACGCCCTGAACAGCAAGCATGAAGCCGATACTCTTTGTTGACATTCCAAACCCACCGATAAACTTGAACGGTAAGGAGGGTGCGGTGTCCGACGGCGGCTCGCTGAGCATAGTCGGCATTAGGGAGTCGAACGACACTGAATGGAATGCCAGGATACCGTAGCCCAAAATCACGTAAATGACCTGTTTCGAGAACGTGGTGGCAAGACCACGGTCCTGTTTCATAGCAGCAGATTCTGGATCGACCACAATTGCAGGAGGCGGACTCGAAGACAGTAGAGGCGAGTTTTCTGTGCTTCGGTAGCCCGGGGGTGGATCAAAATTCAGATGCTCTGCTGCGTACGTGTCCTCAGACTTGTCGCTGAGTGTGGAAGAAGACCTGACACCCGAAAACGTCTCTACGAGATATTCACCAAGCCGGCGACCCATGTCGCGTTTGTGCTTGAGTGTGGGATGCGTCTCGTCGATGAAGAGTATACCAGTGAGTATGCCAAGGAGTAGTATGACGACGCAGACCAAGTTCGGCAACAGGAATGGGTACTTGTCGAACAGTCCGCCTCGTGGAAAGAGCGAAGGGTATGATTCGCAAGGCATGGCCAGGGCCCCACCCATAGCTGGCCCGATAATCGACCCCAAGCACCATACAAAAGGCATTATCGAATATGCCCTGGGTTGGTGTTCCTTCTTCTTCACAAGTTCCGCTACTGTGGTTTGGAGAACTCCCACATTGCCGTTGAGTAGACCGCCAAGTGCTCGCGAAAGAACGGCAGTCCACAAGTTTGTCGAGAATCCAAAACAGAGCATGCTTATGCCCGTGCCCGCAAGCCCAGAAATCAGTACTGGTCGTCTGCCAATGCGGTCCGAAATTCGGCCCCAGATCACTCCAGTCGAGAACTCTGCGAAGGCAAATGCCGTAATGAGCATGCCAGAGTATATTGATAGCTTGGTCTCATCGTTTGTGAGGTCGAAAGACTGAACCATTCGGTAGGAGTAAGGGAAGACGCTCATGAAAGCAACAGGCTCGCAGATTCGGCATAATGCTGCACCGTAGTGTTAGCGTTATTTGCTCCAGATACACACCAAGACCATCTGCGAAGTGACTTGTACTCGAAGAAGCTGGTCACTCTGATTGGCAGAGGCAGAGAAGGATGAGCGACTTACCTAATACGAATAGTTGTCTGGTTGGAAACATGTCTTGCTCTTGTGAGGGTTGGAAGTGGTGTTGTCCAACACGCTGCCATGGTAGCATGTTTGCGCTGTGATAAAGGAAGGTTGAAGAAAACGTAAATGTCGAAGTTCAAGACATTGTAAAGGATCAGGACGTAAGCGCATATATGAGAGATTGTGGGAAGCAAGCGGTGTGGGAATACCATGTTTGAGCTGCGTTCCCGGTAATGTTACAAGGGGATGCGGAAGACCATACAGAACTCTGCCGGCACTGGTAGCTCGGGTCTCTCCTTCCGCGCGTGGTGTAAGGATAAATCAGCAACGCAGCGTTCTGACCGATACCCTGCGGCGTGGGTAGGTGGGCCACTGGGCGGACACATCACACCATCAACTGGCATGGTGGGCAAGCTGTTTCGAAGATGGAAGCTGGCCGGGGAGGATCCAGCGGACATCTGATTCTTGTGGAGACACGACAAAATGGATTCGAGGTGGCTAATCAAAATGGTAGGAACAAGCGGTGGCGGCAGGCAAGAGTCAGCAGGCAAGGCACAAAGCATGTGTGGCCGGACTCGGATCGTCCGCGCGATGTTCTTGGTAACACGGCAGCAGTAGTGCAGAAAAGCACACAGTGGCCCTGCTTGGGTGAGCAGAAAGTGCTCAAAATGAATGACGAAGTGCGGGCTGAAATAGGAGTACCAGAAGCAAGCAGGGATATTCCAGATCTAGCTGGAAAATCAAGTGAAGTCAAATTGAGGTGCCCAGTAGTGGAGCAGAAGAACAATGGAAGTCTCGCGCGGTTGCGGGTGGAAAGCCTGGAAGTGCGGCTTTCGGTATAAAGACTTCAACGTGCGTCGTCGCGGGTGCTGAGATTGAAGCAGATGGAGGAAAGTGGAGTCTATCTCCAGCCAGTCAGCAGGCACGCGATTCGCCCCTCATCCACACCGATTGCTTGGAACCTGACGAAACGCATTCATACAGTAATGCCAGACCAAGATGATCAGCAGCGTTTCGCTTACATACAGTACGCTGTATGCATACCATATGCGATAGTCCGTTTATGTCGTGCCGAATCCGAATGTATCACCTAAGCCGGGTCACGCGGCCATATGCATTCGCTAGCTTCTTTGGCTGCAGTGCAATATCAAAGTGATGCGATTTTCGCGGATTGTTATTGGGATGCCCGTTGCCAGCTGTACCAGCTGTGTGGACGTTAGCAACGAGCTAGCATGCCCTAGAGTAGCCGAGCTTTGGAGCTCAATCCAACGGCCTCTCGTTAGCGGCAGAAGCGATAGCGCCCAGGAAATTTTTTCTGCCGGCTCCCTGCAAGGGACGAAACCCTATACGAATCGTGGCTTTGCTTAGCAATTTAATGCTTTCGGAGGCGAATCTGGCTCGTTTCAAGCTGTCCCAGAAACACGGCCCATGATCTCACTGCCTATGGATCCTTGTACGCGATGCTTCGCGGAAGTTCCGCGTCCTCCTTCGCCTGGTTTATGCCCCGGTATGACTGGACATGCCGCTTTGCCTTTCGACTCCGGCAAAGGGACTGGCGCCTGTGCTTCGATAGGTAGTAGTGATGTGCAGCGTGAGTTGGTCCTGCAGCCTGAAATCGTCGATGTTGGCCCACTGCAATAATGCTCGGCTTGTTTTAATGCCTGATCATTTTCGGAACTTTCGTTCGCGATGCCGGCATGAGGGGCACGCTGTGTGTGTACCAAGTGGACATACCGAAATTCGGATCCCTGCTTACCACGAGGCACATGACTCTAGGAGCTGTAGCTTCATTACTCATGACAGTTGGGCACTATTCCTGTCAGTTCTGCTTTGCTCCTCTCATCCTTGACAAGTTGCCTTACAATGAATGCCACGATGTCGAGCCTAATGTTGTGAAACCCACACATGCACAACAAATTGCCAACAGTCGCGTTGGAGATTGTCATTTGCAGGCGACTGGCTCATTTGAGGCATGCAAAAGGCGGTCACGCCTAAACCTCGAATGCAAGGCATCATCGTCCGCCAATCAGACTACAGTTGGGCTGCTCATGACAACGAGAGCATGTCGCTGCAATATCGACGTCCATGACGCACAAATTGCTTTACTGCATCCCGTCGTCTAGCTGTGCTGTCACTTGACGTCTAGAAGGTCTTACTTGGGCAGCGGTACGCCGTTGCCTTCGATGTGCATTGCCGGTCTTGCAAAACGCAACATTGACCTCATCGTGCAGCAAATATGAACCTCTCAGAAATACACGGTTAGCACCTAACGATGGATGCGCTTACCGACGCTTTCCCAAGTATACACGGTTGGTGGCATTGCCTAACAGTTAGATAGCGCACAGCTTCGAGCCGCAGTCAGCTTGTCTAGAAGGTAATATGTTGTCATCAGCGGTCCGTAAGGCTCATCTGAGCACGGCTTACCTCGGGGTAGTCATGAAGGTTGCCTGAATCCGTGGGGCCCGAAGTTGTCCTTTTGACATCGTGGGACAAGTACGAGAGGGAAGAATCTGATGCACCATGGCGTGTGCCTCATGCCGACAGGCATATCCCACGGGATGTGACAGATGTGTCCACGTCCACAACAAGGAAATGGCTCGTGAGCAACTTTCATCTGCAGCTAAAGGAGCGGTCTGGGCTGGTAGGTTGTCGCAGTCCTTCAACGACAGGCTGTGCTTTCCACATTTCACACATCTCTGGATTTCATGAGGTCCTCAAAGACAACCCGTTTCGCAGCAAGCCACCTGCTCGAGCACACTTACCAGTAGCACTGCCCAGTGAATACGACAATCCACCTAAAGATAGGCCGGAGTGAATGTTGCGGCCACTCTGGCGTGTCTTTGTTGACAAGGCAACACTTGCACATTTCAAGTTAGTCTCCGTTGACCACCTCAGCATCCTGAAAATTCTCGATGTTCTACGGTGCTTCCTGAGGCTAGCCAGGCCCGACCGCGAGATTTATTTTCCGGCTTGATGCTTGACGCCTTGCGTACCTCCGATCGGCATGGTGGGCTCCGGTGCTCATTGGCGAGAAATCCTTCACCGCTTTGCAAGAAGTATATTCGCTTCTTGTCTGCAAAGGCCCAACCCCGCGTCGATCGGTTATCCCCCCTCAAGCATGTCGAGAAGTCGACGCTGAGTTTCTGCTCCTTTGACCGTTCAGCGTGTGCCACCAGTCTATAAACTATGTGCACAAGCTGATGACTCGACCACCTTGCAGGCAACAACACCTACCTGTAAGATGACCTTGATTGATGTCTCACGAAGAGTAGTCGCAACAGAGGCAGCGGCCACAATTTGGTTCTCGTTACTCGGCGCCCGTGATGTACTAGGTGGCATATGGCTAGGCGTAATGGTCATGTGAGTACTGCTTCATGCGTGATGAGGCAAGCAGACTGGAGGCAAGAAAGTGACTTGCATCTCATCGCACTGGCAATCTCGAAGCGAAGATGGCCCACTTCCACGTGAGATCAGGGAAAGCTACCGTACACGCCGCGAGTGCGTCATCTCCGCGCATCGAAGCATACAGAATCTTGAACCGCGCTTGGATACTTTGTACATGCTCTCTTCACTCGGGTTCCGATGAACTGTTGTTCATGCTAATGTTGTTCCTCTTCATGAAGCTTTCCATAGATGTGACAGTAACGTGGTGTTGGCATGAGCGACGTGATCATCACATGGTCTCGAGCCAGTCAGAAGCCAAACCGTATATGATTAATTAAGTTTCGTCGGTGACTGGAAGGTTTCGGTTTGCCGGCTTCCCCTGCAGCTAACGTTGACCCGATGGAGCGACGCCGCTAGCACTGACGGAGAACCGTTACTTGTACCCTGCAGTGGATGACCTCCTTACGACCCGCATTAGCGCATGGTGGCAAATTCCGGGGACCTGTGCCTGCTTCTAGTGTAGAGCCGGCGCAGTGGAGGATCGCGTTACTTGATGACTACCGGTACCATATTCGGAGGCTGATGGACTATCCTCGGTCACCGCTGGTCTTCTTCATTGTTTTCTTCCTTCGCGTGCGAGCCGTCGACAACCTCATACAGTCCCAGGTTGAGGATATCATCCGGGTCAGGAGCTCTTGTACTCGCATGTCGCCAGGTCTCCTTGACCGTGTTTACGTTAACCTTGGTTCTTGTTGCTACCTCGTCGAAAGGTAATTCTTGCTGATACCCCATACGGTACAGAGGACCAGAACTCTCCATGCCCTCAGCATTTCTTTCCTTTTTGTCCTATTGGTCCTTCGCGGCATACCTATACGTAGGTAACTTGATAATGCCAACCGAATGGCGATGGTCTCGTGACCAGCAGGTGGGAGTCGGCTTTGTTCTAGTGGAAGCTACTCATACGATTTGGCACGATGCCACGAGTAGAAATCTTGGCGCGCTGATGCAGGTAAATACCCGGGTCGTCATGGTACAGTCATGCCACCTTCTTATGTGTATATCCAGATTTAGATTGACAAGATCGTCCTTGCATTGGATTCACAAAGCTACTCAGATGCATCGAATCGTCTGGCTTTGTCGGGTAAATGTTGAGACCAGTAGGCGTGCCTGCGGATTTCAGCTCGCATTTCCGCGCAGAGCTTCCTCAACTGGGCAAGGGCTAACAATGCAGGCACAACCAAGGCCGATCATGTTATGCTAGGCGGACTTACGTAACCGACTGGTGATGTGGTGCTGTTGATGTCAATCATTTGCAGTGCCTCAGCTGGAAACGTTATCCTGCTCAACGGCGAGGCCGAGTCCTGCAATGACGATCATTACTGACGCTTCTGCTGCGCTATAGAAGTTTATCGCATAACGTTTTCGGAAACTGAAGCTGGACAAACTGGATTCCTGTTGCGTTTTGGAATTTTTCTCCAAGTTTGGCATAACGGATACATCTCTAATACTCACGTTTGTCTCTAGGGTGCAAAGCGTACCTGTAATAATATTGCGAAGTCCGGCGGAATTCAGAGTTTGGCGTTAGGACCGAGAAGGTACACGCAAGGAACGGGCTCCAGCTGCTGTACACGCAGATCTATACTGTCAGGTCTCAAAGCTTCTACCACTTCCTCTCTGGTTGACCCCTCCGTCAAGAAGGCCGGTTCTTACTGCGAGGGTCCTGTCCTTTAGATATTTCGGCAGCTTCTGTGGCATTTGAGTGGCGAAAAGGTAAACCCTCCAGGATCTGGCTGTGCAATCGTACCACTTGATACCTTCTGCACGATATTTCTTCTGAAGTGTATTGATTCTGTGGACGCAGTCTTCGAGAAGTATAGCTGGCCTCAGGTGGTGCTGTCTTGTGCGGCACCTCATGCTTCGGCTCCTGACTTGCTTCGCAGCGATTCAAAGCGCCTGCGTACAGAATGCAGACGGAATGGCGGAACGTTTGTAAGCAGAGTTATCGAGGACCCAGCACGGAAGTGCAGAAGGTATTGAATACTACGGTAAGCTCGTACCTTCCTCCAAGCCATGAGCACAGTATGCAGGTGCCACAGTAGTATCAATCCAAACCATCCATCTCATAGCACATTCAGCAAATACTTGAACACTATGCCGCCCCCAAACATACCCGCAACAGTGACAAAGCTGCTCACAGACAGCGTCGACATACCCGAGATACCATGACCACTAGTACAACCACCCGCCAATCTCGCCCCGAAGATGCTACAAAACCCGCCAAGTAGCGCAGCCCCAACACTGACGACAGGGCCGCTCTCAACCACAAGAGATATCCTCTGGCTCGCCAACTTCGCACCAAGCATGACTCCACCCGCAAACACGATGTTCCCAAACCCACCACTCAACCCGCTCCCGTTCAGCAAGGTCGAGAGATGGCCCGCAAGATCAGAATAAGCCGAAGAAACACCCAGCGTCTTCTTCGAAAGCAACACAGAGCTAGCCTGCGCAACGCCAATCATCAGTCCTCCAACGACGGGGTCAACCCAAAAGCTTCGTCCATCACTCGACAAGCCGAGTCTGTCAACCACAGCAATCATGCCGACGAGCATAGCCTCGTACCCGAGCACGGCCGTCTCATCCGGGACCTTCAACCTCTGCATAACAGTGTGCTCCTTCACCACCGTATCTCCTGCACCTTGCGCACCGCGCGTCCGTCTAATCCAAGGACTCAGCACCACAAAGCCAACCCCGCCCAACAATCCACCGACCAAGACCACCGGCGCAGTCTGCATGCCCAGCGCAACCTGAACAAGCACAGTCCCAGGACAAGCGCCCGTCAGCGCCATGCCAAGACCCTGCAACAACCCACCCACGAGATTCGCGTCATAAGACCCAAACCAGCCGTAGGACGTATTGGTCCGATGCGGCAGCTTCGCATAGCCGAGTTTGTTGGATAAGTAGATGATAACAGCGCTGCATGCTGAGGCCGTCAGGAAGGTCTTGAGCATGACGATGCTGGTCAGCGAGAGCTGGCCGAGGATGACGGAGGGGAGATAGACGGAGGAGGCAGTAAGGGAGGCGCCGAAGAGGGCGCCGGAGAGGAGGGGCGGGACGAGAGTCGCCATGTTGTATTGAGTTCGTAGACGCCTTCGACTGAGCTAAGTGGTGTCGACTAAGTACAGGGCACTAGTGTTCAAGGTGAGTCTCTCTGGGATGTAGGATGTAGGATCTTAGATAGAAAATCAACTCGTGCTGATGCGCGTGGGCTGCTCAATCCTCGATGTGCTACAAGTACGTGCTTTTCGTCCAAGGACACCGATGAACCGCCACGCTCGGGGATCTATCTAGGTTTTCGGGGACCAAATAATCTGAATTCAATGATGGAATTGTCCTTAGGCGGAGAATTTCATGATGTGGCAAAATGAGTTTTCAACGGTGTCAACTTAGCATTATGCTCCACATATCGTTCACACCGAAAGGAACACGGTGAAAAGCAACTCCTGTGCTCACAATCCATAAGCATGAAAACAGGCAGAATAAAATGAAGAGAAAATTGTTTGGATCAATGTCCCCATGACTTTCATTGTATGAATGAGACAAATGCAAGTGTCATTCTGGGTATGAAGTAGGCGGGCAGAGAACCTACTCGGCCGAGCGTCAAGGACCGTGCTATAGAGCATATAGTAGTAGCCTTGGGTACTTTGCGCGCCGGAGCCGAGCTTCACTTGTTTACGTGAGACATCGCATCGTCCTTGAACCATGCACCAAAACTCGGCTAAAGAGGCGTGGACATCCAATTCGTGAAGGAGGGATCTTACTCACTGTTGGTAGTCGAGTCAAAGGGATGCGTCGTTGCCTGCTCATGTCAGCTAAAGGTGGCGGTCAAAGAAGCGTAGATCTGATACGACAGGATCCAACCGACAGACGCCAGTTGTTGCAGCCTTCAGCCTCCTGTGCCGGCGTCTGCAGCCGCAGCCTTCTTGCCCTTCTTCGCCTTCTTCCGGGCTTTCTTGTCCGCTCTTGTTCCTGTTGGCTGTTGACCTGACTGGCTACCATTGTGCTTGCGTTTCTTGCCCGAAGGCTGATCCGAGTTTGTGTCGAGAGGTATGTTGGAGATGGGGTGCTGAGTCTCAGGGTCTTCCTCAATCTCTCCTTCTTCGGAACCTTCACCATCAAGCATCTCGATCTCTTTGGCAATGGAGTCGAGCACCTCTGTGGCGTCGGCTGCTGCTGCTGGGGCACCGACGGCGGCTGCAACTGCGGCTGGGGCTGGGACTGGACTGGCGTTGTTCTTTTGTTGGCGCTTAGCCAGGAGGCGTTCTTTAAGCTCCTTCTCTCGCTGAGTCATATCCGATGTGCCATTGCCGGCCTGCCCAGCGTCAGAACGTGCCGAGATCTTACCTCTTTCTCCTACCAGTGAATGCTGGATTATTCTTGCAGCAGCCTGCTTGTTCAGTGTTGTGCTTGGTCTGGCACCAGAGACCTTGCCTTCTGCTTCCTTGACTTTGCCGAAATACTGTTTTACGCGTTGTAACTCCTTGAAGACAGGATGGTCTACCGCGTTGACGCCATTGATTCTGAGGTATGCTGGCACGAATCAGCAAATTCTCTATGCGATGTAGATTTCGACGCACAGAAAAGCAATGACTCGACAGCATATACCACTGTGATGTTCAGCTTCGCTCTATCAAGTATGGGCAGTCTCTTGGTGGTCGCGCTCAGCGAGTCTTGTAGTAAAGGGTCGAGTGCTTCTTCTAATCCATCGAGGTTGCCGTCAAGTTGATCTACCAGAGCTAGCAGCGCCTTGCTTTCCATCGTGTCCAGAGGATGGGGACAATAACGAGCAATGTCAAGCTGTGGTCGGCTACCAAATGCGACAAGGTGTAAGCATGGAGTGCGAGCAAGAACGATTGGCGCTGTCTGAAAACTGCAAGAGCAAGACCAGTGGTAGTGAATGCCTGAGGCTGCTATTAATTTGCGAATAGACAGTGACGTGCGGTCGGGGGTGCTCCAGCACGCTTGACTGCACCCACCTGCTCTTCTAGCAGCCATTACTGCATAGACCCGAGGCTCGAAGATGCTCATCTGTCTGCACTCCGGATGAGGTCTTTTACCAAGGTCCAGGCCAGAGTCAGACCTCGCCATGTACATCTCCGCACAAGCTTAAGCTCAGGGAGGTGCATATCGTCCTTACGAAAGCTAGCGTGCTGGCAGGTGCATAGAGCGCAGACGACCAGAAACCGGCCTGCTATTTACCTCCCCCAATTCTCGACCATGACCAGTTCGCAGTCATGGTGGGAAGCACCAGCCACTCCTCCGCCCGAGGAGGGAAAGGCTCCAAACCTCGACTTTGCAAGAATGGATCCTGAAAGCGTGCCCGAGGACACGGAAGAGCTACTGACGAGACGGGTACACCTGCTCGGTACTGGCAGTATTGGTACGCTCGTCGCCCATTCGCTGATGGTTCTGCCCAATCCTCCTCCAGTAACTCTGCTCATGCATCGCCCCGAGCTATACGAGGATTTTAAGGCTGGCGATCGAATAGTGCGCCTTGTCAACAAAAATACCGACGTCAACGATGAGCAGAGGGGTTACGATGTGGATGTCATTGAACGGGATGCCGAGCGCGTCACTTGGCGACATGTACCTCATTTACTTTCTCCCTCCGAAGGAGGTGGCCGTAAGCATCGGCTCAACGAAGCAGAGAAGATGGAGAGTGGTGAGGTTTTCATCTACACCCTGATCGTCACCGTGAAAGGTCCTGCCACCGTTGCCGCTTTACGCTCCGTCAAGCATAGAGTTGACCAAAGGACTACAATTCTGTTGATGCAGAATGGCATGGGCCAAATTGACGACCTCAACAGACAGGTCTTCACCAACCCCAACACCCGCCCAACATACATGCTTGGTGTCATCTCTCATGGCTGCTACATGCAAGGCCCATTTGCAATCGTCCACGCCGGCTTCGGCACAGTCGCACTCGGCATCTATCGCGATACAGACAAGTACCCCCTGCCACCAAAAGGGAATGACATAAATACTTCGACCCTGTCCGAGACCGATCGCAAAGCTATGTTCCCCACCGACAAAGACCTATACTCTAATCTGTCCTCACGCTATCTTCTTCGAACTTTGACACGATCGCCAGTCCTAGCCTGCGCCGCATACCCCTACCTCGACCTGTTCCAGCTACAACTCGAAAAGCTAGTTTCAAACTGCGTCCTGAATCCCCTCACTGCACTCCTGAACGTCCAGAACGGCGCCATGCTAAACAACGCCCATCTCACACGTGTGCAGAGACTCCTGATCGCCGAAATCTCACTCGTCATCCGCGGCCTGCCAGAGCTAGAAGGCATTCCCAACGCTCGAACGCGCTTCTCGCCAGCCCGGCTCGAAACCCTATTCCAAGGCATAGCCAACAAAACAGCCAAAAACTCAAGCAGCATGAGGGAAGATGTCCGAAAACTACTCTATACAGAAGTAGATTACATCAACGGCTACATCGTGAATCGCGGAGAGCAACAGGGCATCAGATGTGTCTTGAACTATATGATCATGGAGCTCGTCAAGGCGAGGTCATTCCACGACAGGGAGTCATCAGGCGCTTCCCTTCCCAATGAACACGATTCCGAACCGGTCGCGACCGTCCAGCCGCGTGGAGCCGTCAGCATGATGGAGGCCGAGCGGCAGGGCGATGCCGTAGTCCTCGAAGACACGGGAAAGCCCGCTAGTTGAGGCAGAGACATCGCCCACGAAAGCTCTCCCATAGCCAAATGTGGTGCAACCCCGTCAAATCTGACGTGGCGAGCCTGACCCTGACATGCCACCACTAGTCGGGGACGTGCGTGTAGTGCAATCACTCTACATGCATACACTGCCAGCCCAAGCCTCTGTCCCAAGCTTCGAGGCTACCCCACCGCACCGCACCGCACCGCACCGCAACATGGGGGACCGCGTGGCGTGGCATGACGCGTAACCCACTGCAGCCCCCCGCAGGTTCGCGACTTCCAGTTATCGAGGCCACACCAGAGTTGCGTCGCAGTCCAGTCCGATCCGAGCAACAAAGCATGTCCTCGTCCGCGTAGGTCGAATGCCGCGAGTTTTGCTACAGACAAGCGAGGCCTTCCCCATTGATTCATCCATTCAACGGATCAGGTCAGGTCATGTCAAGCTTGACTCGCCCACCGCGTCCATTCGATCAACACTGCGAGCACCCATCCAGGCAGGATGAAGCGCTTCTTCTGGTCCCGGCTGATGTCTAAGAACAAGGACATGCCGCTAGTTCCGACAGCGAGGACGAGAACGCAGTATTGTATGGTTGCAGGACACCTTGCGGTAAAAAGCCAATCAAGTGTGTATACGCCAATGCCACAGAGACCGTATTCATAGTTTGTTTGAATACAAAATTCATCACTGCTATCTTCAAGCTAAGCTAAGCTCTGTCCGCAGAGCAAATGGGTATCATAGCGCATTATGCACATACTTGAATACGTATGTGCAGAAATCCAAGCGTTGCCACAATCTACTATAGAGTGCCATCCAACCTGGTCCCAAACCATATACTCGTGAACCTATGCTTTTGAATCGTATCGTAAATTCGTCATCGTGGGGTTGGCCATCCATAT
>Ga0210040_10006057_pt1 | contig 15192 bp, 17 predicted proteins | sample CryGeyCG12114_NA_FD_185462 | JGI IMG/M metagenome (GOLD analysis project Ga0210040, IMG submission 185462) | Groundwater microbial communities from aquifer - Crystal Geyser CG19_WC_8/21/14_NA (SPAdes) (version 2) | ecosystem: Environmental > Aquatic > Deep subsurface > Groundwater | place: USA... | reverse complement strand
CCGTCATAGAGCTAGTATCGATTCGGCATGTCGGAGCAATCGTCGCTGTGTACTTCATCAGTCTTGCCTTTTATCGCCTCACCTTCCATCCTTTGGCTGGCTTTCCGGGCCCATGGCTTGCGGCTATCTCGCGTTACTACGAAGCCTATTACGATGTCGTCCAAAACGGACAATACACGTTCAAGATCAAAGAACTGCACAAACAATATGGTGAGCCACCGTCAAACCAGTAGCGGACTTTCATTAATCAATCACAGGTCCTAACATTCGCATTAGCCCTCACGAGCTACATGTGAACGATCCCGCGTTCTTCGCGACTCTCTACCGGCATAATGCTCATTACGACAAGTTTGCGTGGGCTATGGATGCCTTTGATGCAACAGGTGCGACACTTTTTACGAACGACCACAAACTTCATCAGTCTGGAGGGCGCCGCTCAACCCTTTTCTTTCCAAGTCAAAGGTAGCCAGCCGCCTTGCGATGATCCATCGTCACACGGAAAAGCTTTGCGAGCGTATCACGAGATATGCCAATGCGAGGACAATATTCGATCTCGGCGCTGCAACGGCAGCATTGGGAAGAGATGTAGCCAACGACTACGTGCTGAACAAAAGCTATGACAGTCTCGAACGTGAAGACTTTGATGTTGCGATGGTCGCCGCTAGCGCTGGGGCGGGTCAAGTGTGGCATCTTACCAAGCATGTGCGCTGGGTAGCACCCGCTTTTAAGAGAATACCAATTTCTTGGATGGTCAAGCACGCGGGAAAAGGCATGCGAGTCTTCTTTAGGCACTTGCTGGAAACCCAAGAAGACACCAGAATGCTTATGGCCGCAGTGAGGTCTCCGACTTCGAAGACCACCGCGACCCGCACAATAGTTCATGAGATCATGGATTCGAGGCTGCCGAACTCCGAGAAAACGTTTGAGCGAGTCTTCGAAGATGTCTCGACTGTGATAGGTGCCGGATCCGATACCACAGCCAGTGTCCTGCGTTTGATATTCTTCCATCTCTTCAGTCCGACTGAGATGCTCAAAAGGCTGAGAGAAGAGTTATCAGCTGCGACGAGTCCACTCGATCTGCGCACACTCGAGCAGCTGCCATACCTGAACGCAATTCTCATGGAAGGTTTGCGTCTGAGTCCCGCGATAGCCACCCGTATGGCTCGAATCACTCCAGACTCTGGCCTAACTTATGACAAGTGGCATATTCCTGCCGCGACACCTGTTGGAATGACTCTCATCTTGATACACAGCAACGAGTATCTGTATTCTGAGCCACGAAGGTTCAATCCTGATCGCTGGATGGATTCAGATGCGCGAAAGAAGGTTGATAAGACATTCGTACCGTTCTCCAAAGGTACGCGGAACTGCCTCGGGATGCAGTAAGTGAATGTCCTCGAGCTGGCGAAGAGAAGCATGTTACGACATTGTGCTAATATAAGAGCCAGTCTTGCGTGGGCGGAAATGTACATTTCTGTCTCTACTCTGGCTCAACGCTTCGATTTTCGATTTGTAGACGCAAAGGCGGAGGACTTCGAGTGCGTCAGTGACCAGTTCGCTGTGGGTACTGGAGGAAAAGGCAGGTTGATGGCCACTCCTGCTCTTCGCAGCCATCGATGAGGTGGGGAGAACCGTTATCCCTAGATTTTGTAAGAAGGATGTCAAGGAGATGTTCTTCTTTTTGCGTTGCTCTTCCGAGTGAATCCAATCAAAGGACGCTAACTGCATTGGCGCTAGCCGCCTGCAGCTACTACCTAGCGCCAGGCGTGCGCCAAGTTGTGGACACGCCTCTAAGACCTTCTTTCGTTCTACACTCCACGCCAATGCCATCGAATCGCAAGGTTTCTCTTGTCGCCTCTACTTATCTTTGCTTGATGCACAGCGAGATGCACGCGATGGACGCCTGTTACCTGGAACAGCCCCAAAAGGAAAATGGGCGATCCGTGCAAGCGTGTCGCTGCGATGTTTCGCAGCACTCGCACCGTGGAGTTCTTCGTGGCTTTGAACGCGCCCCGGCGCCCATTCTACGGCCTTGTGCAAGAGCTGCCGAAGAGTTCAGTGAGGAAAATCGCGTGCGTTATGGCAATGCTCGATCGTCTCCCAAAGGAAGCCCAACCACTCCGAAGCCACTCTATGATTTATCCACGAGGACGCTATTGGGTGTGCAAATTGCTGGACGCGGTCGAGTTAATATGGGAATGGGACTTTTCTCTTGAGTTCGTGCTCGACGCTCACGAAAGTGCACGGCACTCCATAGACGAACCCGGCGAGATGATCTTTTAGCTACGGAGTTCCAGAACATATGAGATTTAATCAAAAGGTGTCCAAGACATCAGCGCCAGCGAATCTGCTCTCAGTGAGAGGATAGTGTTACGAAAGAACCTAGAAGTACACTACAACTACAGCGCAATCACAAGACTACACGACCATCAACCCTCAATATTTCTCTCCAACCTATCGATCGTCGCCCTCAGCTCGGTCTTTGTCTCCTCGTATCTCTCGCACACGTTCTTCATCCAGACAGACGCATTAAGCTTCCCATTCTCATTCGCCGGCTCGAACATCCTCGCCAGAAGCTCACGGTCTGACGCGAGCACCCAGCCATAATGCGTGTCGAGATCAGCATACTCCTGCTGCAGGGTTCGCGCTCGCGTGAGAAGCTGTTGCCGCGTGTACGTACGTGGCGTCGCAGAATTTGGAGGAATACAGGTATGACGAAAGAGTTCGTCGATGAGTGCTTCGAGCTCTTGCAGGGAGATGAGCAGGTCTTTGAAATCGGAGGGTGGAAGGAGAAGGATATTTGGCATTTTGAATTGCGGTAGCTTTTTTGATGCTAAGATATGATAGAAATGATCCTGAATGATGCAGCGGTCGAGCCCGGAGGTTCTCGAGCAATACGATTTATACAGATAACGCTAACAAGAAGGTTCGGCGATGGAACACCTTGCCAGTCTAAACTTTCTGTTCAAGTACACCGTTTTATTCAATGTTGCCACATATTTAACACCACCTCTCTGCTGTCACGTCGATCATCACTCCTGCACAGCTCCGTCATGACATGCTAAATCTTAACCCATCATGCATTCTAGAGACAAGATAGGCATACTCGCCCTTTCTCGAAATTTCCTAATCTATATCTGTCAATATTCTGGGCGTACTCAGCTTATCTGGCTCGCGCGACCGGTCTTTCAGAACGCATTTATCTATCTCGCGAAGCTTCTCGAAGATCTCAGCTAACATCTCAATCAAGCAATGCGCTGCTACTGCCCGAACCCAGGCTTTCGTGAGCCTTGCGTCCCACCTAGTTGCCTCTGTGACCTCTTCTTTCTTGTAGTAGACGTCCCAAGCAACGCGTGTCACATGCGGTGTCGTTACCCACCCCCATTTCGACTTTTCATATCCATCAATGCGCCGTCCTGTAGACACCAACAGGTCCTTGATCCTTTGATGTAACTCCATCCGGATTTCTCTGCGTGACTCGTCATTGGCCTTGCAAAGCAAGTGGCAGTGCGATTGTATCTCCTCCATAGATGGTCTTAGCTCGCAAAGAATCCATCGCCACTCAAGCTCGTACAGTACTTTGTCGAGTATCCAGTGTTGAAGCTCGCGCTCGCTCAAGTGGTGAGGTGCACCGTTTTCGAGCATCTTTGTCATAGCCTGGGACGCAATTCGGACGTCTGCAGAATAGTCTAGAAACCTATGAGAGCGGCTTAGGTGTCTATCAATATAAACTCTCGTTTCAGCAAACTTCTCGAAGATAACGGGTTGAGCATAGCGTTCTTGGCCGCTGACTAGCTCTTCGATCTTGTTAAGGAAGTAATCGGGGTCGAAATACATATTCTAGTACGCAAATAGTATTGTACAGCCTAGATATATCGCTGCATATTAAGCTCAGAAAGTGCTATCTTAGTATCGAGATTATATACTTCCATGAACATGACTATCTGAAGTCTTGACTCTTAGTGATGCAAGCTTGACCTTTCATGACAGTGAGAGCCATCACTTACGATGAGTGACTCGCTGCATGCCACAGAATCGAGGAAACTGCCAACATTCATGATAGTGATAACAAACTGACCAACCACCTCCGCACGTTGCGGAGACAGGCTTCGTTTCCCAGGCGCCGTCATTATGTGCTATCACTCGTATATCAGCAAAGTTTCTGCTTCCAAGAAACACGTGTACAAGCTCGACATTCATTATAGTAGGTAATCGGCAGCCGATGCTCGACTGTGTTCTCGGCATATTGCTACTTTCTGAGTCATTATCAAAGACTCACAAAGCCGAGATTATGTGAAGGTTCATAGTTCCAATACCAGTGATGCATATCAGTTAATTCTAGAGCGCATTACCTCAAATTTCTTTTATTACATCTTCTCGTGGAGTCTATGGTACCACCTCGGATCGGCATGAGGTTTGTGATCCTCGTCGAAGTCCTCATCCTCGCATCCATCAGTCAATCTGAACTCATAGAATACTTCATAGAGCTCGATGAAAACATGCTTAGCTGCCTCCATATGGCTCCATGCAGTGAGTATAGTCAGCCTCCACTGTTCTGCATCGCTGCCTTTATAATTAAGCTCTTCGACTATATTCTCCAAGCCGGGCCGCAATATCCAACCAAAGTGGTCTTTCCCAGCCGGAGCTTTTCGGTATTGTTTCAAACCTCTATAGTTTTTGCGGAAACCTCTCAATATATCATCGTGGCGGTATGGGCGATGCGAGCGTCTGGTGATGTAGTTGAAGTCCTTGACGGTCCTAGTTAGATGTTTGCAGACGCTGTCCTGGATTTCCTGTACGTCCAGCATTTGGATAATTTCTTTCATGACTATCTGGGCGCCGAGTTTGGAATCCATGCTCTGCTCTGGGGCTATCTCATGGAGGAGACGCTTCACGAACGTTTTCCGCGTACCAATAAGGACTTTGCCTTCGGAAGGAGTATTCCCAGGCGACTTGAGAATGCCATCAACAACGCCTTGGATTTCGTCCAGGATATTGAGCCCATTCGGGCAGGAACTGTTTGGGTATGCATAGTAGGCACTCGCGAGTGCTTTTATATCTCTCAGCATACTGAACACCGGTTCGAAGTCATCAATTATCTTCAATCGCCTGAATATGTGGATTAAGTGCTCAACAGCATATGCTGTTGCCTTGAGTCTTCCGAGCTCGGCAACTATGTCGTGTTTCCATTGTTCCGAGATGCTTCCGCCATAGTCGAGGTCGGCGAGAACGTCTTCTCGGCTTTCATTCAAGATCCAATCCCACTTCTTCCGCCCGAATTCTTCTTCGTATGTCTTTGCAAGCTGAAACTGTCGCTCTATTGCACTATGATGCTCGACACGCTGTTGCATTGCGCGGGTCTTCTCGTGCCTAGCATCATTGTTGCTGATGAACAGCTCGCAAAGCTTGTCAAACTCTCTAGTCACCTCGTGTAAACAGCGTGCAATGTCACTCCAGGTCTCTCGCGGTTTAAGCACCTCCAAGATGTCTTGGGCAGTACTACCGCTAAGGTTCCCGCAGTCCGAGGTGGCTGTGAGCTCGACATGTCGTCGGAGATCTTCGAAGTAGTTCCTGCATCTGGCACTGGTATGCTCCGTTTGCTTCTCGATGTTTGCGCTGACTTCCTGTTCGGCCAACTTCAATGAAATCAATACTCTCTTGTAGCGTTCTTGGGTGAAGGCGGCCTTTTTGATGCATTGTACTGTCCGTAATGCATCGAAGCTGTAATAGGTGTATACTGCTGCCATGTCAGTAAATTAATGGTCGTGGTATCGTGGTAGAGTCGATGTGATCACTGAGGAAGTCGCAAACCTTTGCAATCGCCGCTCACGATGAGTGGTCAAGCGTGCTCAACGCATAATGAGTGACACAAGTAAGTGTTTCGCGCGCTTGACTTCTATAATCCACTGACGTATGCTTGAAAGAGTGATCATGTGTTGAATGACTTAGCGAGGGTGTTACCAACGACAATGTACTACTCACGAATGTCTTGAAGCACTGCGACGTGATGTATCAGCCTTCAAGCTGAACACTGGTCCGTGTCTCAGCACTGCAAGCATTCACATCGTCAAGCGCAAACCACACTTAAAGCGCTCTGTGCCCATCTTCCTATCGCCTTTCGTCATCTACCAACAACTCAGTGCGCACAGACGCATCCACGACTGACTGCACAAACCACGATGACATTTGCCCCGCACGGTCAAACGCCGAGCTCACCCAGTCAAACACCCTGCATGCCCTACCAGCCTCGCACCCACCTCTTTGACTCAACATTCTGGCAAGTCCTCCCCGCTCACTATGACAAGATTGTGACCCGCTGGACACTCATCGCGCGCTTGTATCACGAAGCGAGTGCGGCCATCATGGCTACCGACCGTGCGGCCGGCAGCAACTCGCTCAAAGCAGAGCTGGAGATGCTGGAGAGCGACATCAAAGAGTACCGAGAGGTCGTCAAGGGCATCGAGCCCGAGGATCTTGTGGGACTATACGTAGTTGGAGGGAGACAGATATGGAGAGCGAGACAGATTGCAAAGGAGGACTTCGACGATGTGGAGAAAAGTTTGAAGGAAGTGGAGGAGAAAATTAGGGAAGTAAAAGCCGATATGGTGTATGGGTTTGAGAAGCAGTAGGGAGCTTCGGTGGCCAAGCGATCATGGATGCCGTAGGACCGCGAACAGCTTGCTACATCGCGTAGCTATATTCTGTAGTAATGACACTAATTTTTACGGCCCTATTATAAGTATTTAAGGCGCCGATCGTTCGCGTGCCGACGCGCTGTCGATGTGCTGGTGACTGACGTGCTAGCCAGTCGCATAGACACCAAATTTGCTTATATGGAGCTAACAAGCACCATCACCATGTCCCATACTCGAGATGGTTGTATTGTCTGGATAGATGGTATGCGATGGTGGTTCGATGTTTGCTGGGTGGCCGAAAAGATGCATGGATGAAGGAACGAATGAGCGGCCGCGGCAAGATTAGCCGAGGCTCCTTCCCCGGACACTGTTCAATGCACCATGTTATGGGTAGCCTGCTAGTGCCGTCTTTTGCTGCTTCTCTTCCATCGTGCGGCACTCTGTCTTCCCGATAACCGCACTTTTGTCAGGCTTCTTCAACAACTCAACATGGCGCAAGAAGAGGCGGGCCCCAAACTGTCGCTTCCCGCTCTTGCAGGCGCCATTGCGACCTATTGGCTGGTAGCGACGCTGTACCACCTTCTGAACGCCCCACAACCGCCAACGTCGATACCGTGGCTCGGCTACGGCAATGGCTGGACCGCAGGCGTGCGCAACTTCTTTGCGCTGACCAAGAGCAAAGAATGGCTGCAGGCTGGATACGACAAGTACAGCAAGAAGAACAAGATCTTCGTCCTACCCGCCACCCTGGGCATGCGGGCCGAGATTGTTATGCCCAGAGAGCAAATGAGCTGGATGTTCGATCAGCCGGATTCGGTTCTTAGTACCAGCGCTGCGCATTACGAGTTCTTGCAAGGCGACTATTGCTTCGTCGAGCCTGCCATTTTGCGAGATCCTTACCATGAACACGTGGTACACAAGAATCTTCTGCGCAACCTCAATGCGATCATACCCGATTTGGCAGAGGAAGTACCGGTGGCGGTGGATTCGATCTACGGAACGAACACGGATACCTACACGAAGGTTGATGTTCTGGACACGTTCATGAGAATGATACCCAGCCTCACAAATCGAATCCTCGTCGGACCGACTCTTTGCCGTGAGCGGAAGTTCCTTGATGCAGTGCTGTCGTTCACAACGGATGTCGTCAGAATACAGGCGCTACTGTTTCTCATTCCAAGGGCCCTGCATCCGCTGGTTGGGAGTCTGCTAAGCTTGACATCGAAATACCACTACTGGCTGTCTTCGAAATTCAGTCTTCCGTTGATCAGGAAGCGACTAGAGGACATTAAGAAGAAGGATGCTGGTGATCCGGAATACAAAGCCTGGAAAGAGCCACAAGACTTCGTCACATGGAGCTATCGGACAGCCATGGCCGAAGGCAGACTCGATGAGGCCCATCCTGTACGCATCGCTAAACGTATCATGCCTGTCAACTTCGCCTCTATCCACACCACATCACTTACCGCTTACGAAACGATGACCAACATCCTGAGCTCAGATCCAAGCGTGATTGAGAGCTTGAGAGAGGAAGCGCATCGCTTACTCCAGGAAGAAGGCGGATGGACCAAGCAAGGTCTCAGTCGTATGCATCGGATGGACTCCGTGATTCGCGAGTCACAGCGCGCATCGCCGATTGCTCTGACATTCATACATCGAAAGGTAGTTGCGAAAGAGGGTATAACTACACCAGAGGGCGTACATGTGAAGTACGGCACGATGCTATCGTGTCCATGGGCGCCTCTTGCATTGGACGACGACATCCATGACAACCCGACTGAATTCGATGCTTTCCGGTATTCTCGCGCGAGAGAAGAGTACGACTCGATGAAACCAGAAGAAAAGGAGAAGGTAGATACGCTCAAGCTGAAGCAGACCGGTTTGGTCACTACGAGCGATCGTCATCTGGCTTTCGGTCATGGCAGGCACGCCTGGTGAGTGCATCCATGTGTTGATTGATATTGTGACTGACCGTATGATAGTCCAGGACGATTCTTCATATCACACGAGCTGAAGATGATCTTCGCGTATCTTCTTCTCAACTATGACTTCAAGCCCCTCGAATACAAGCCAAAGAAGTTGTGGGTCGTGAGGTTTCAGGTGCCACTTCCCGCACCCATTGAGGTCAAGCGCCGAAAGAGTACATGGCAGGGCCCGGAATAGATGCCGCATTGAACACTACAGTGCATGGTTCGGAAGGGTACGATAACGGCTGCCAGGTGTACATACGTTCTGGAAGGAGATGTGGGCGGGGATCGAGCTGGCGAGCTACCCCGCACTAACTCAAACTCAGGAGGCAGGCGTACCCGAGTCAGGTCCTCATGCAATCTTATCTTGTTTTCTCTCTGCAATCTCCCTTGTTCTATTGTTGTCATACGAAGATTCCCAACCTACAGGATGGCAGCTGTCTCCGTCGAGACGCCGTACTCGGTGGACAAGACGACGTACGATGAGGCCCACAAAGGAGCGGCAGCCTACTTACAAGCAAGACTCGCTGCGCAGGATGAGAAGCTAGATGAGGGCTTCGAGATACCAGTAATCGATCTTGCGCCCTCTTTCTCTTCGTCTCTTGCAGGCCGCCAGGCTGCCGCTGCTCAGATTCGAAAAGCATGCACAGTCTCTGGCTTCTTCTACATCGCGAACCATGGTGTGCCGGGAGTTGCTCAGAGAGGCATCTTGCAGCAGGCTGAGCGCTTCTTCGATGAGCTGAGTATAGAGCAGAAGGAAGCGTTGCATGTCAAGACGAGTAAGCTAGGCTTGGGCTGGGAACCGAGCGAGTACACATCACTTGCCGGCGACCAGGAACGAAAGGAGGGCTTCAACTTTGCGTACGAAGAAGCACTTGATCCAACTGGTGGCGACGGCATGTATCGCAATCTAGACGGCACGCACTATAACGGCAATTTGTGGCCCAGAGAAGAGGATTTGCCCGGCTTCCATGGGGCAGTCAAGCAGTACTATGGCGCAGTCAGTGAACGTGCCAGAGCACTTCATCTCGTGTACTGATCACTTATCTAGGTTCTCGACTTAGCGCGTCATCTATTCCGGCTTTTCGCACTTTCCCTCGATCTGCCAGAAGCATACTTCGACTCAATGACCACGCATCCTGGTGGCATTGCTCGATTGCTGTACTACCCTCCACCCAAGGATCGTCTACCACGACCACAACCGACCCATTCAAGCGAAGAGCAGATTGGTCTTGGCGCTCACTCGGACTATGAATGCTTCACGCTTCTATTAACTTCTTCGACGCCTGGTCTGGAGATTCTCAAGCCTTCGGGACGATGGCATGTGGCTGAACACAAGTCAGGCGCGCTCATCGTGAACGTCGGCGACTTCTTGATGCGCTGGACAAACGGGCTGTATAAGTCTACCGTTCATCGAGTTGTCAACAGAAGCACGGAGGCCAGATACAGCGTACCGTTTTTCTTCTCGGTGAATTACGATACTGTCGTGGAGACACTGCCGACATGCCTGAAGGAAGGAGAAGTGAGCAAATGGAAGCCCATCCGGGCTGGAGAATACATTCTCGAGAGGTTGAACGCCACCACGAAAGATGGGTATGGCTTTGTAGGCAACGAGAACACTCACGAGAAGGGACCCGAAAGTACGACGAGTTGAAGCAAAAGCGTTCAATGAGAAGGGTAGCAGCTTGACCCTGTCAGAAGCTGTGCCGCAATGGTGAGGACCGTTTATTCTAGGTGCCGCAATCTCTCACTCTGAATCATCGAAAAGCTCGTGAAAATATGACCATCCATAAATAGCAGTCACTGGCCCAGGATAGGTGCGCGGCTTATGCAGTCTACCACGCGTAGAGAGGGTGGTAAGCTCTCGAAGGGTTACGGAAATTGATTGGTGCTGTGCCGCCCACCGACAGCCTACGCGCCTGGGAGGGCCTGAAATAGCCTCAACACCACACCATATCGCTACTCGCCTCAAGACTGGACGTTCCCTTCCTCGACAGAAATTGGTTTTTGACAATCGTCGACTGTGGTCTGCTCTGCACTGCCATATCATCATGACAATGAGAGGTGGCGTCCGCCTGGCCTGGACTTGGCAACAGCATAAATAGCGGTCATGAAGCGCTCTCTGCCTTCCCTCCAGTACCATCTGCCTCAAGCTACTCTTCATTTCCAAGTCACGTGGCTAGATCGCGTGTCACTCGAACTTCTTCCTTGTTTCAGCTTCTCTGCATTCATACATCGTACACTTGCGATCTACTTCACCACCATATAGCAACTCTTACGCTATCCATCATAATGGCTCCCACTCAATCCAAAATGGTCGTGGCTAGAGGCAACGCTGCCAAACAACCTGCTCCCAGTAATTATACGAGAATCGCAGGAGATCGTGTTGCGAAACGTACGCGACGAGCGTTGCGCAACTCTACGAATGTCTCACTTCACGCGGTCGCAGAAGCGACCGTCTTCGCAATGCTGCAAGATCCACGCAAGCGATATGGTCACGTTGTCGGCACTGCAATGCGCATGGGCGTTTCCACGTCAGTGTGCGCCATCTTCGACATTAAAAATTACAGCGAGTGCACGCACTGGGACAATGACGACATTGGCGATGATTGTCTCCGCGACTTCAAGGACTTGGGCACCCTTTCTGGCGGTATCGGTATGGGCCCTACTCGCGCCGCCATTTACCGTGGTAATGAAAACACTGCGAACGCGAATGTATTCATCGGCTACTTGTACGCCAACAATGACCCTACGCCCGAGCTCATCATGGCCACGCTGGTACGCAACAAGAGAGGCCGCTGGATTGGCGAGAACGTCGTCAACTTATCTGCTGCCATGATGTTCCGCTTGAGCGAGGACTTGCCGGCTGGTATCGTGTGGCAGATCGAGCAGTTCAGAGAAGAGAAGACTCGACGAAAGGAGATGGAGCAGAGGGAGTATGAGCTGGAGAAGTGGGAGGCGGAGTTGGAGGAAAGGGAGAAGGCTGTGCGCATTAAGGAGGAGGCTGTGGGAGGAGTGGAAGAGCGGTAGTGGTTTTGGTGGTAGACTGCAAAGTAGCGTGTATGGTATGTCGTATGGCATACGGGTGGGTTTTTTCCCAGCGTCTTCTGGGTTATAGCAACTAGTACCGAAATCTCATCAAGCGGGCTGGCGATGACGTTGCTTGTAAGCTTCCGAATGCGAGAAACCGTAATCCGTTTCCCGTATCCAGGATCCCAACATCGCTCAGCTTCACAGGTTTAGGACCCCGCAACCCGTTCCCGTTCTCAGGATCTCGCGATTCATCAACTATATTCGGGCCAAAGTCAAGGCTTGCTCTGCACCTGGTGTGACTTAAATACAATCTGAGGAGCTGCTTCGGAAGTGAGAATATACCAGCCCTTCACTCATTCAATCACTGCATACATCGCTTCCTCGACATATCATTGCAAGACATTCTTAACAACCTAACTCTTGTCCTCCAATGCATCCAAGATCCATCTGCATGATGACCTTCCTCATCGCCCGCTTACTATGCCGCACTCCGACGTGACGGACGATATTCCGCGCTTGGTCGTGGTCTTGCATGAGTTGTGATGACAATATGTGTGTAAAAGCTTTTCGAACTAGGTTCACGCTGAAACATTAGAGGTGCTAGTTCAACAGGACGCATCGATCAGATATCAGCGACATCGAGGCGACACTCATCATGACCGAGGAGGCTGGCTTTTGGCTTCAGGAGAATTCGGCGTGAGGCTCAAGATTTAGACTTTCTTCGAGTAGTGGTCGCGGTACGAGACTATGTATACTGCAAGCGCTCTTTCAGGTCCATCGACACGGTCGCATCTGATTGCTTCCTTCTTCATTATGGACCTGTCGTAATATTGTCAACGTTTTGCCACATGTCCATTGCCCTTACTCATCTCTTGATCACGCGCCATATGCCACTGAACACCTCGTCGAAACCCTTCTGCCACACTGACTTGAGCCTCGTACCCCAGCCTTTCCCTCGCCTTCGTGATGTCGAATGTCCGGCGTTGAGCGGTATACTTCATCATCTTCAGCGTCACTGGTGGCGCTCCACCAAATGTAAATAAGCTGTAGATTGTCTCCCAGATGACCATGAAGAACGACAGCACCTCAATAGGTATCTTCCATACATCCTTCTCTTCGATCGGGTACCCGCCCTCTCGACAGACGAATCTTGCAGCTTCCCAGAATGGCCAAGGCTCGCCATTGCTCAAATTGAAAGCCTCGCCGTCCACGCGCTTGCCCTCGTCGACCGAAGCATTCGAGTGTGCAGCGCTCAACAAAGCTTTCGCAGCCAAGATGTGTGCTTCCGCCGCGTTGCCAGAGTATATGAAATCATACAAGTTCTTTCCTTCGCCAATCTGAAATCTGATCTTGCCCGTCCTACCGAGGTCGAGGAAGTGCTTGGTCAATATCATGTCGTTCTCGCCAATCAACGTCGTCAGCCGAAACGCGCATGTCAAAAGCCCTCTCTGTCGGTTCGCATTGAGCACCATGACTTCGCCGATCGCTTTGGTTTTCGCGTAGACACTGCCGTCGACTGGACTTTGCAGCACAGGCTCCTCTTTAAGAAACACCAGATCATGGTAGGAGTCCTGAGCTACTTCAGAGCTCGACGTGTGTACAAGTACTCGAATGCTGCGCTCCTGCGCGCACTCTAAGATGTTCTGCACACCAAGAATATTGCATCGTTCGAAGATGGTTTTGCCCGGTTTGATGGCGTCGGGTGAGGCGGTATTGATGATCACGTTCGGCTTCGCTCGGTCTAGTGCTGAGCGAATTTCGCTTTTGGACCCGATGTCGCCGCGGACGTATGTGACTCCTTCATGGCGGTTGTTTTGCGTCGAGATGTCGAAGACAAAAATGTCTTTTGGAGGATGTCCGTGCTCGAGGAGGTGTTTGACGATGTGAAATCCGAGGAGGCCACAGCCGCCGGTGATGAAGATCGAGCCGAGGGCTATGCTGGATGTGCTGCTGCAAGCCATCTTTATGTCCGAGATTGCAGGTTAGAAACAGACTCACTGAGTATATGAGAATCTATCTTGTCTTAAGACGCCGTCGGCGTGCCATATGCTGACATTAGGCCACCTCGGGCGTAAAAGCGCCCATGCATGGTTGCCAATCGAGTCTAAGGCCATCTGCGTACGTCCTTTGGGCCATCGAGCAGATCACATATCCGGGATGTCTGCGCTCAAGGCCTGGTGTTGGAATGGGAATGTGTTCAGGGAAGCGGAGAAGCTGGATACTTCGGAGGACCTCGGGATGGGGCCGTGGGGGCCCGAGCTGAAAAGACGCCACCCCCAACAGTGTAAAATAATCTCAAGTCATGAACAACAACTATAGGTTGAACAAAAACGCAATGTGGTGATAGGAGGAGGAAATACGATATTTGTGAACGCAGTCAGGCACGACGTCATCTCTTCCAAGGTTTGATAAGGTTGCCCATTCTGTCACAGGTAGCGTTTCATCCCCTGATCTACAGCTCCAGCGGATCCTTTACGACTCATGGATCATCTGGCGTCCGACGTCCACTTCTCCGCACCCATCTTTTTAGCTCATCTCATTGAAAGCCAGATGTTCTTATAGATGCAGATGCAGGAAAAGCTGTCTGGAAGAAAGTCCAATTTACTTCTTGTGCTCCTTGTGCATGGTCATACCAATGAATATAATCTTGTCACATTGCTACGTGCCATGTGCGGCTCTGACAGGCTTGCAAACACCAAGGAGCTTCCTGATGCCCTTTTGTAAAGCAAGATCAAAGGAAATACCGGCATCGCACTACGTCAGCAAATGCGGGTTGCCTTGATACACAAAAGACGGAGGCTTGCGCATCTTCAGTTCAGCGTTCTCCTCCTTCCACTCATCATACACATTGGCTTGCTGCGGGCCTTCCACCTCGCGTATGTAGCCCAGCGCACACTCGTCAAACTTGACCTTGGGCTGCTCATCGTAGAAAGCATCATAGTGACGCGCCAGCGAGTCCTTGAGCGACTTGATCTTGAGCCCAGGTTGCAACACGTTCCACGGGTGTCTACAAGCGTCGCCTTTGCAGGACTTCAGAACCATCATGAGAGCGTCCAAGCGGTCAACGATAGCCTTAAAGGGACGACCTGCGATCTCGTACGCTTCGCGCTTCTTTACGATGTCTTCGTCCTCGTCGTCGAAGTAGTTCTGTAACTGACCGGGATCGTGGCGCATGTCGTAGTACTCTTTGTCGCCGGTGCACCATACAGAGTAGTAGAGGTTGTAGTCTTCGCCGATAAGCCGAAGCCCTTTGTAGGTGTTGTTCCGAATGGACCACAGATAGCCGCCCCAGTCTTGTCCAGGCAAGGGCTTCTCATAGCCAGGATCCTCGTATTTACCCCACTTGCCTTCGGGGATCGCTCTGCCCCAGTACTCAATGTTGATGTGTTCCTGGCGATCCGTCGATTCAGCTGCGAGTGTATCCTCCTCGGCAAGAGGGATGGCAGAACCGTCGAAGTCGTCCCGCGAGGTACCTGCCAATTTCATAAGGGTGGGGGCGAGATCGGTGTGAGAGCTGACTAGATCGGTTGTGTGGCCTTTGGGCACGCCAGGTCCGC
>Ga0210040_10006056_pt1 | contig 15193 bp, 7 predicted proteins | sample CryGeyCG12114_NA_FD_185462 | JGI IMG/M metagenome (GOLD analysis project Ga0210040, IMG submission 185462) | Groundwater microbial communities from aquifer - Crystal Geyser CG19_WC_8/21/14_NA (SPAdes) (version 2) | ecosystem: Environmental > Aquatic > Deep subsurface > Groundwater | place: USA... | reverse complement strand
CCAAGTCCATGCTGCGCCTTTCCCAACCGCTTGGGCTGTGCTCTTCACAGCCTGTGCAGTCTTGCTTCCTGCGACGCCAGCAGTAGCATCGTACGCTGCACGAGCCTTCCGAACTGCTTCAGACTCCTTGAAATCATGCGCCGAGTCGGCTAATTGCTTTGTTGATTCATTCCACTCCTTAGACTCCTTCAGTTCTGCGTTGAAGGTATCCCTGAAGACTTGCCACGGCGATTTATCTCCATGCGGCGGCGGAGGTGGTGCATTTTTCTTGTCATCCTTTTCCGACTTCTTGCCGTCTTCTGTGGTTTTCTGGCCTTCGTCGGTCTTCTGCTGCTCTTCGCCTTCAGGCCGTGGGGGATCCTTTACGTCTTCTTTCTGCTGTGCCTGCTGATATCTTGCGGTCGAGGTGTGTAAAGAACGGAGTAGTGTTTGAGATGAGGGAGTAAGAAGAGGAGCAAAGGGAGTAGAGGGAAGTCGTGGCTGAGAAAGTGACGTTGAGAGCTTCGATTGTGATTGCAAATTCTCTAAATCTGATAACCGTCGGTACGCCGCCGTCCTACCATACTGGGCCGCGGAAACAGAGGCAAACGATCTAGTCGGTATGAAATGAGAGGCGTTCCTCAACGGCAACGCACGAGATGCAATCATGCTAGTATAGGAAGGAGAACGGAAGGCGTGATGGATGAACACACGGAGAAAGCAGAGAATGAAGGGTGTGTTGATGGTACAGCACGCAGAGTATATGGCAATGTAGCTGTCGCATCCACCTAGAGAATCTTCGAGGTGTGGACATGCGGCCGAAAAGTGCTGTGTCGGAGCTCACGTGATATGACTCGCTATAGTTACCTTTCTCGAGGATGCGCAAGTCGAGCCTCCAAAGCTGTAACTTGAGACAAAAGACAAGCGCAATATCAAGCCTCTAAGGAGAGCAACATTTCGTCGTGCAACTACTCCTAGTCTCTCTCATTGGGAACTAAGTTCCGTATAAGCGGGAAGCAACACCTTCGAAAGACAATAAATCGGCCAACATGGCAGGCACTTCCCTTCTTTCGACGATGTGCCGGTCCTGTCGAACCCAATATCTTTCCCAGACACGCCGTGTCATCTCGACCACCACAGCTAGTCCTGCTCCGCGTGATGGACTCGGCGCCTTTGCAGAGGAGCTCATGAAAACGCGGCCCCAATCACGCCCGTCGGCCCAACAAGAACGTCCCGCCGCACCCACTATGACTGCATCCTCTCAATTACAAGATCTCCGCGACCAAGCCATGCGCGAAGCAGCCACCAAGCCTGGCTCCCAAGTCTCGCCGGACGAGCCGTATCACTTGAACGTCTATGCTCACAAGCACAACACACATATCACCTTCACCGAGCCATCGCGAAATCCCATTCTCTCATTCTCTGCTGGCAATATTGGATTACGGAAGGCGCAACGAGGGAGCTTCGACGCAGCATACCAACTGGCAACGTATACGATACGCAAGATGGCAGAGAAGCAGTGGAGACAGGGAGGGAAGAAGATGACTACAAATCGGACTTTCACATTGGCGGATGTAAGTAAAATTGAGGTTGTAATGAGAGGCTATGGACCAGGAAGGGAAGCCGTGCAGAAGGCTATGCTGGGAAATGAGGGTAAATTGATCGTCAAGAAGGTGACCAAGGTGACGGATGGAACGAGACTGAAGTTTGGTGGTGTAAAGAGTGAGAACGTGAGAAGATTGGGTTAGAGTCGTTTCAGGGATAATCGTTCAGTTTTACGAAACACTTTTCAAGGTTGTCTTCATGTCGAGTAATGCGCCGAAAGCACTGCGTCTCGTACAACCAGGGAAGCAAAAAGAGAAAGCAGTCCGAGACGCTCTTAGTGGGTTCCATCCATCGACCCAGCGATGTTGTGAGTCGACTAAACCTAACTACAATTGGCTTACTCTAAACCAGGGAGCTACAGGACCGGTGAAGCAACATGCACGCTGTGTGAGATAAGATAATGAGTCGACGGTGCTGGAGATGATTCTAGATCGCAATCAGTGTATGTCACGGACTGCATCACAACTCAAGTCCAGATAGGGGCTCAATGTACAGAACTTTGAGATGTTGTATAATACCTATCCAGAAATAAAATATACCGTTCACCGCGCCTGATATCCTTGTGGAACTTCTTGCCCTGCTCTTGTCCCTTCTTATGCGCCTGGTGATGCCGAAAAGTAGTCACCCCCTCCACTAGCGCTGCTAACAGCACTAGACGCAGCGCTTCCCGGCCTACGCTGCGAGGTACCTTGCTTACTCCTGGGCTCTTGAGGTATAGTTAAGCCTAGACTCGAACCATCCGGTTGCAGATATGTGGACTTGCCTGTGAAGCCCACTGCCTGTATAACTCTCCGCAACGCATTGCCGCGTGGGTCAATGCCCATCATAAACCGCGCCAACTCCGAACAAAGCTCATAATCTCCCTTCTGGTTCGCCAATCTCATGAGACGCACGACGTGCTGTTCGAACTTCCGCGTATCCAGTACGTCATGCTCTTGCTCTTCTTCCAGACCTTGGAGCACAATCAGATATCCGGTTGCCGTTTTGAGGTCTTCGAGCTCAAGAGCTTGCTCGAAAAGTGCCAGAGGTGGAGGGAGATGGGCGAAGAGTGTTTGCCAGGATGTCAGCTCTGTCTTGCGAATACATTGCACCACTGTCGAGAGGTACGTGGTCGGTGATAGTACCATCTGCAAGAATGACAGCACAGCTGGTAGTGGATCCTGCTTATCGTCGTTGGCTGTAACCTTTCCCTTACGGCTCTTCCTTCTGTCGACTTCGTCATCCAATACATGATGGAGTAGAATCTCCAAGGCGTGTGGGAAGTATGACAGGTGCTGGTACTGATTCGCCAGGCCAAATGCTGCCGCTGTGTCGTGAGCCGCCAGAAGCTGATGCCTCAGCACATACGGAATGAAAAGCTGTGTACGAATGGCAGACTTGTGTTGTGCAAAGTTAACGTCGCGTCGCTGCAATAACTCGGATTCTATACCGAGAACTACGCCTTTGGTCAACAAGATCGAAAGCGGATAGAAGTCGACTGGCATAGACAACAGTGGTGCGCCGCTAGCCAGATCACCTTCCGCGGCATGATGCAATACATCTCGTACATCTGGCCACATCCTGAGTCCCGCACCACTGAAGATCCACAAAGAATCCCGCAAAGAATAGTGCGCATGGCTCCTGTTTGCACCAAAGGACGTCGATCCTGATGGCGTTGCTGGCGTCGGTGGCATGGACTCATCGCCTGCACTGGCAAAGTTGAAGTAGATTTGATCGCGCATCAAGATATAATATTCGACATGATGTGCGATCACCTTCATATCGTATTTCAGGGTGTTCTCCGGAGTACGCGATGGTTGCAATAACACAAGTTTGTCGTCAACCAAGAACATTACTGACGCAAATTCAACATCTCGTGACGGGTCGCCGTTTCGAAGCTGTAAGTCCGGCACAACCCAGCTGACAGAGCGTACTCTAGACGGGGCTCTAACCACGCCATGGAAGGCTATCTGACCGACCTGCACTAGCTGCGCACCGCGTGTTGTAAAGCTGATCACATAATGATACAGGATGTTCTCATATGTGTAAACCAGCAGTGAGTCTTCGCCAGAAGGTCCAACAAAGACTATTGGCATTGAGAATGCTTCCGCATGTAATGGATGTCTTCCTAGGTCCAGATCTCGTGAATATAGACGAAGATCATACCCCCCACCATGCTCACTGGCAGCAGCCAAGATGTGATTGATCCAGCACATACCACCTCGGACAGCAAACGAGCTCTCAACTTCAACGTCAGCAAATGTTTTCCATCTGCCACTCTGTACACTGTAGTGAGCAATGCCACGTCGACCAGCAACCGCCACGTACTTGCCGTCTTGGGACGCCACACAAGCTCTGATTGGCCAGTTATTGTGAAGATATGCTGCAGGGTATTGAGCATGGTGCCACAGCGAAGCCTCGTTGGAGATTGAGGTCAAGTCTGGCATCTCATGGCCACGGTATATGGTGATTTCGGTTGGAGTTTGTAACAGAGCTCGGACAAGATTCGCGCAAGAGAAGCAGCCCACTGCAGCACTTCTAGATATCTCAAGCTTCCAGATACGATCATCTTCGAGGCAGGTTAAGAGCAACTCGGAGCCTCCGCCGATCCAAGTAGCTGCTCTAGTGCCTAGAAGCCAGTTTTCTCGATTGGACTGAGCATGAGACGCATTGGTGTTGAAGCTTGATGCGCCTTCTCGACCAAAAACACTCCAAGTAGCCCAGCCTTTTTCGTAGCCTGCGAAAAGGCAATAACCATCAGGTGACCACGTCAAGGTGGTAATCGCTCCAGTAGACACAGGCGTAACTGGTGCTTGCAAGATATGCGACAGTGATATATTTCCTACATAATCTTTGGCTGTATAGCACAGTAAGCGACCGTTTTTTGTTGCCACTGCGATCAAAGAAAACCGCGCATTGATACTGACCAGGCTTGCGTATTGGTCCGGTTTAGAAGGCTGGTGAAAGCAGTAGCCTTCGAATAAGCGGGTAGCTGCAGTAGCCGAAGAGGTCGACGATGGGAAAGACTCACTGGAGCTTTGGGATCTTGCGAGTTGCGGTCTGGTCCTTTGTACAGCATAGCCATATCCATCATCGGCCAACCAGACAGACAGGTTCATGGCACGATCATGCACCATGGCTCGGATGGGAGTCTTGTTCTCGAGCCAGTCCATCTTGCTTAGTAGTTGAGCCACTGCCTGCGGTTGGTCCTTTTGTTGCTCCCATTTGATACATTGCGCTGCCGCCGGCTTCTGTGTTGCCACGACGAGCTCTTGGTCCAGGGCAAGAACAGCATTGATACCTGCGTCGATCTTGATAGCACGCCGAAACTTCAGTATGACCTCTGTCACTCCTCCCGAATCGTTAGCGCCGAAACTCCTTAAGGCGCCCTGCCGACGAGACTGGCTATTTGCGTAGTGCTGCTGATATACGCGCGTGCCTGGGTCACTTCCGACGGAATATGTGACCAGGTAGCTATTGGATGTATGGATCACAACTGTACTCGCGTCTGGTCGGAACAGAACAGCTTTATTGACACCATAAATTTCAAGAGATTGCCTTGAACGGGTGATAGCAGCGAGGGCCAGTACTGGACGCGTCGACCACAAAGTTAAGGTTCTTTCAGTAATGGTAGCAAAGTATTGCTCTGAGCGAGTCGTTCTAAGATCGACGATCGCGCGGTAGGAATGTGCGATGTTTCCTTCTTCAGTCACAAGTTCCGCGTCGTGTGCTTCATCGATATGCTCAGAAGTCCTAGCTAAAGCTGACCTGTCTTCGACGGATTCGTCTCCATTGGTGCTGAAGTCTGCTGTGCGATCTGTGTGCACAAAGACTTGAGGCACACTGCATGGCCAATACATTGCTCGTTGACTCAGTGTACGCAACCATTTTTAGATCTGTACATGCTCTTGTGCTTGTGAGATTGGTCGTGATGGATGGCTCTTTCCTGTACCAATTTAGTTTGTTCCAAGCTATGCAGTCGTAGTATTAGTTACGACATTCTTGCTGAGCTGGACGATTTCCGAAATACAGCGGAGAACCGTGTTCAATCTTGATCCATACTTAGGTACGATAATGAGAGCTGTGTATTGTCCTGTTTGATGCCAAGTCATTCTGAGATCTAGTACTAGTAGTCGATACGTGGCTGTGCGTATCACGTGGTATGACGGTCTTGTCCCGCGTACACAAGGCTGCCTTAAACACGGCTTCATGCAGCCCGCGACCTCAGTATCTTTTTGTTGCACCTACCATCAATAATCCAAGCAGCATTACACGATGGTATGTCTCGAATTCGTTCAGAGCCAACTAAAGCTGACATCTGTAATAGTCTTTATCGGATCCGAAAAAGCGCCTTGCTCTGTCCATCATAGACTTTCTTTCTAATTCGCTCAAAGATGGCAGTCTCAGCTCCGACGATGCTGAGAATATCGAGGTTGCCAGTTCGTGCATCGCCGATGCTTTCAAGGTCGACCCCTCCAACAAGGCTGCTGTCAGCGAGGCAGTCGGCTCGCAATCGCTCCTCAACGTTTTTACCGTCTACGAAAAGCTGAAGGGAAAGAGCACCGCGTCTACTACTGGCCCAAGTTCAGCAAGCGAAGCACGGCCGAAAACTCCAACAACTCCAAGTAACACGGCTCCTTCGAAGCCTGCTGGTGCCGTGAACCCTGAGGCTGAGAAGCTCAAGAGCGCCGGAAATGCTTCTATGCAGCAAAAGGACTACAAGACTGCCATCGGCAAATACACAGAAGCTATCTCGTATTCGCCCACGAATCCTATCTACCTGTCGAACCGTGCAGCAGCCTACTCAGCAAGTGGTGACCACGCAGCAGCAGCAGCTGACGCGGAAGTTGCTGTCGCATCTGATCCCAAGTACACAAAGGCGTGGTCTCGACTGGGTTTGGCCAGATTTGCAATGGGCGATGCAAGAGGAAGCGTTGAAGCATATCAGAAGGGCATCGACTATGAAGGCAATGGCGGCAGTGATGCCATGAAGAAGGGGCTTGAAACGGCAAAGAAAGAGCTTTCAAGAATGGAAGACGAAGAGGACAACCTACCCGAGGAAAGCGTCGACGATGCCGCAACCACGGGTCGTGGTGCAGGTGGTGGCATGCCAGATCTAGCAAGCTTGGCGGGTATGTTCGGTGGCGGTGGTGGCGGTGGCGGAGGTATGCCTGATCTCTCCAGCATTATGAGCAACCCCATGTTTGCTGGTATGGCACGAAACCTCATGCAGAACCCAGACCAGCTCAGCGGCATCATGAACAACCCTATGGTACAGAACATGATGAACAGCAGGAGAGATGGTGGTGGTGGTGCTGGTCGGGGAGGTGGCGGTATGCCTGATATGAGCCAGATCCAGCAGATGATGCAAGACCCAAACATCGCTAACCTGTAAGTCAACAATTAATTTTTCTTTTGGCGTGTGATGCTGACATTTCTTAGTGCTCAACAATTCATGGGCGGCATGGGCGGAGGTGCTGGCGGTGCTGGCGGAGCTGATGCAGGCGCCGGCAGGGGCGCAGGGCGATGAAGATACAGACCATACCTATCGAGTATGATGGTGGGATGGTGAAGTCAATGACCTGAATGAAATTCTGGACTAATCACCACACATACACCTTCCCTCATGTCTCATTGTCCATTTACTCAGCATGCCATACAGCAATTCAACCACTAGCCCAGGTTGCCCGATCAAAGGCTGAAGAAGTGTCTTCGGATTGCCTGTTGTTGTTGTCGTCTCCGGATGAACGCTTGGCAACAGGTGAATTCATTACATCCGGGTGCAGTAGCAGAGAACACCTCTTGCAAACAACCTAGATAACAAATACCCTTCCATCGACAGCTACCGTGCCGCGTCTAAACAACGGTTAGTCTGCCTCTCACCCAAATTCTCGAATTCTGATGCCAGCTTCGGCCTGTGAAGGTGGGTTCCAAGAGACCGGAGGGACTTCGTGAGTTATAAAACAGTAAATGTGCAGGTGCCATGGATTCCCCCCAAAACTGCTAAATCCCTTAGCAGAAGCCCACCATGCCAGTGTACACTGTTAGAAGTCCTAGCAAAGATCCGGATCCAAACTCCACGCAATCTCCCAAAAAAAGGCCCCTCCTTTCTCCTGCCTGGACAACCTACGTGAGTAGGCTGCAGAGGAATATAATAGCTTGGGGCTTCAGCGTCATGTCAACTTTTCTTTGTACCTAGACATCCGTCGAACATGTCGGAGACTGTGGCTAGAAGGACACACAATGCTGTGCAAGGAAAACATCATCGTGATTCATCTTCTGCTTGAAAGAAATAATAACTCACGAGCCCCCACACTTCTATCTGGCTCCTAGCCTTAATAGACGAAAACCTCCATCACAACGAGAAGTTACCGACAGCCATACTCGCCCACATGCAGGAAATCCATGTCGTCTCGTAATGGGCAACTCTGGTACATCAGCCAAAGAAGCATGGTTCAGCTGCCGCCGGATATGCTGCCAAATACTTATGCGAGCACCTCAAGTCAACTTCTGCATCTAAGCATATCAAGATTGAAGTTTATGGAAAGTTGCGGCTAGTTTCGGACTCATGCTCGATTACTTCCGCTTACTTCGATGTAGAACGTTACATTCTGCAACATAGAATCGGCATCGTACCCGGCCTGCATCTCACTCATCGAAAACTCCGAACCTATTATCGACCTTCACGCAATGTGAAGTAAATCCATTCAAGAGCTGCGAAACATGCGCATTTATAAGGCTAGCGGATATACAACGTCTCCTGTGGAACACAAAGGCTGCAGACAAGGCCGCTGTGGGTTGGGACGTTGAAGCATTTGTCGTAGCCAAAGCTCGTCCGGCGGACGCGGTGGCCGGTCTTGTTATGCAACGCACACAGATAGTATGTACCTTACAAGTTACCACCCACTGGAGCATTTGCCCGATGTCAACGGAAAGCTCATGGAAGCCGCTTCGATGACAGACCAAGCCCTTGACTTGGAGTTTTTGATAAGTTCTGTTCTCCAACATGGTGTACGTGCTGCTGCTCAGTCGTCCACATCATGTGACCCAGCAGTAAAGTCGAAAAGTAGACACAACATGCAGCCAACGTACAGAGGGTCTCAAAGGTGGTAGGTTAGCGGCGGAACGTTCGAACAGAACATCAGTTCGTTCGACAGCTCAATTAATAGCCTTCAAGTCTCTTCCTGTTCGAACGAATCACAAAGTAGGTACTCAAAGAGCGTGTACGGAAAGTCGCCGCTGTCATCTGATATAACTCATTCCATGCCGGACGGGAGTGCTATCATGGGACAAGATGATCATGTGAGCAGTGATAGTAGCATGAAAACGGTTCTGTTTTGCCTCCCTGCATCCACGCGTGCGCTTTAGTGTGGCTTCCAGGACTTCGTGTCTGTTTCACCGTACATCAGATAGTTGTTGGTTTGCGTGGTATGATTTAAAAGTGGTTCAAGCAAACTTGTATCCCAGAAATCAGCCCTTGTTTGCATGAAATTGCAGCCCAATGCCCCCGGATTGCTTGGTCGACGTCATCACAAACTCTCTCTGCTCCACCACTGTCACTGGCACTCGACTCAAATAGTAGATAGCGCCTACTCCAAGCCGGAGGCTTTTGGGCCTCGAGGCATAGCAAGGATTACATGCAGCCTTTGCATCTTTGTGTTCCTCAACATCTCCAAAGTCGAAATGTCTGCGACCTACGATGATTACGAGCCGCGAAGTCGACGGGCACGAGATGACAAGCCGAGATTTGTAGACGTCGAAGACGACGACTATCCACCGGTTGACAGTCGGAAAGCACGTCGTGCGTACGACGAATCGCCTCCGATCGACGAACCCAGACGTTCGATGAAGAGCAGTAGCAAAACCTACCCTGTAGAGGACGACTACTCCGGTTCAATTCGTGATCCACGCGACATCGAGTCGAAAAGCAAAAGAGCGGCCGCGCACACGACCAGAGGTGGCGCATACGACAGCGACGAAGATGATCGTCCAAAGAGAAAGTCGGACACGCGGGACAAACGTAGAGGGTACGACAATGATGATGATGACGAGGAACCGGACTATAGGCGCAGAGATCGGGATCGAGACCGTAACGCTGGAACAGTCGACCGTCATCGACGGCCAGAGGAACCACTGCAGATGAACGAAGGAAAGAGAAGAGGCAAAGATCCATACGACGATGAGCCACCGCGGCGGTCCAAGCCAAGGGACAGGGACAGAGATAGGGACCGAGATTACGACGAGCCAGAACCAATACGACGAAGAAACACTGAGCGAGATCCGTATCGTGATCCATACCGTGAACCTGCTCGACGGCCACGTGAGGACCGACGATACGATAGCCATGACGATGACTACCGACCTCGCCGCCGTCCCACCTACGATGACGACCGCGACGACCGCGATTACCGGTCTGACCGCCCAAAGTATGGAGGAGGCTACGCATCCGATCGTGGTGCACCGCGCAGATCAGACCGAAGCTACAAAGACGACCGACGTGACCGTGACCGTGACCGGGACCGGGACCGCGATCGAGACAGATCTTACCGCAACGATAGAGACCGGCCCCGGGACAGCAGAGACAAATACTACGATGATCGCGACCGCGACCGTGACCGCAAGAAGAAGTCGTCTGCCATCCCCAACATCAAGGACATCAAGGTCGAGGATCTAGGCCGTTACTACGAGCAAGGACAGAAACATTACAAGACATTCAAACCCATCATGGAGGGTTTGACGAAGATGTATTTGGACCAGAAGAAGTGATGCAAGCAGATGATGGGATGGGGTTATATTGCATTGCTCAGGCGTTCCATACCCACTACTCATTTGTCATGATACAAAAGATAGCGAATGTTGCATAGTTTAGGAACAACGTCGCTACGTCCCATCTTTGCTCCTGTGTCTTGCTCCTAATGCCTCTCCTCGACACCACGGCCCATCCCACCGCACTGCCAAAAACAAGTTGAAACTCCACAACTGCCTTACGTCGCTCTGCAGTACTTGAAAGTTCAGATAGGTTAATTTACGAGATGCACAGTAGTCTGCGTTGAACCATTAGTCTTTTTCCAACGTATCAAGAGGCTTAGTACGTATTCAAGCCTCCTGGATTCGAATCTGTTACTCTGCAATATGCGGTCAAGTACGTTGAAACACGATGCCTATTCGGTACTCATCGCATGATGAGATACCGAGACTACATTAGGACAGGAATGGGACAAGGATGCGAGAGAACGAGAATGGTGGGAGAGTCGATTGACAGGGCGTAGCTACCTACCTTAGGTACACGAGCGCAACTTGTAGATACCTGTCTCAAAGAACGTGGCACTACCTCATATCTGTGTATCTTACTCTGCATGTACACGGCAATTGCTTGTAGACACTTAGTGGCACAACGACCGCGTGAGGAATGCAATTTTGCTATCGTTGAAAGTCGAGGGAAAACTGTCGGAAAGCTCATAACGTTGCCCTTCAGCTACGATCAGTTCTTAGGACTCGTTATGTGGGCCGATATTAGTGACAGCCTGGACGTACAGAGGGTCGATGAGACGCCTGAGTACGAATCGTAACAATAGATGGATACAGACCTGAAACCGTGTCAGTGAGGTATTAACATAGTAGTTACATTAATGTAAGTCCGGAACCATATTACCAGGAATTAGATATATCTATATTGGGGTTAGCGTGCCAAGACCACCGGCTCTGACGACCGACGGATCTAAACCGTGACTTGTATGGATCTGAGCTTGACCACACTTCATTCTTTCACTCCCAACTATTCTACCACGCACCATTGTTGGCTTCGTTGGAAGGAGACGATCATCAGATCGAGGCAATGGCACGGCATAGCAAGTTGGGCGTGGTCGAGCCCACACTGCAGGCTTGTCATGGTTTGCTTGCATATTCAATTAGAGTAGGCCAGCGCATGCTGGTTTCCTTTGTTGCTTTTCCCATTTGCCTTGGATCTGCATCAGAGTCACGGAGGTAAGTTCAGTGGGTACTGACCGCCTCAGAAAAAGATGTTCGTGGCTGTTCTCCTAGTTGAGTGGCGTGGTTTTATTCCGACGCCAAAGCCAGCTCTTTCTGCACTGCTTAGATCGAATTCTGACAATGTTGAAATGACTGGATCGCTTCCAGCATAATTCTGACCCTCGACTGCAATGTCTTGTGCATGCAGATACTCAGACTCAGCTTGGCACAACGCGTGGACCAGATATCTGCCATCCCTTTGGGATGGAGCGTGGTCGAAGCTGCCCACAGACAGCACGAAATCCTGACACTCCGCAAGACTCACAGCAAACTCCGATACTTCGCTGAGAACGCGAGTGGTTTGTTATCTGGCCAAGGTGGAGTGACGAAAGAATTTGGTTGGCAGGAAAGGGGCTTCCTTCTCAGCCTCGCGAACTTTCGGCGCTAACCTATTCCGGATTCCGACATGTAGTGATACACGGAGTGAGGTACAAGGCGACCGTAACAAAGGCTCTCAAGATCGCTGGACGATCTGTTAGAGATGATTGGGGCCAGCGCATACTTACCAAGAGATCTCTATCTCTCCAGAGGTAGTATCACACACGTACACCTTCTTTCTATACACACTCTATTCAATATGAGCATAGAAGCTTGAAGTTACTCATCGAATCCTAGAGCATACAACACCAGGAACCTTCGTCACTACTTGGCAGAGTGTTCTATTCACGCAGCTTGCGTCCAGGCAATTCTGCCGGCCTGTCCCGGGCCCTGTTTACGGATAGAGACAAATTCTGCCCGTGCAAAACAACACTTCACTTCACTCGTGCCAAGACCAAGGCAGTATCGCGCTTTGCCGCCTACTTATTCAGACTGCGGTCTTCTCGCACATTTGCATTTCCAACAGCAGTACAACAAATATCTCGTTCCCAAGGAACCATGGCGTCGATCATGGCGCTTTTCTGGGTCGCTATCCGTTGGTTGGTCGATACGTTCAAGGACGTATTCGGCGCTCTGCTCTTGATTCCATCTTCCGTGGATATCACACCGACTATTGTCACACAAACCATAACGCGAGTCCTCACAGCCACAGTGACGCAGTCGACAACAACAACTGTCGTCCCTCCCATTCCATCCATCCCAGCTTTAGTGTTGAAGCGCATCTCGAACACTGCCGACGAATATCTGGAAGACGCTTTGCCACAAGGTTGGCGACACATTGCTACAGCTTGCGTCAAAGCTTCTGTCGCAATAGCCTCCATCTGCAGCGTCCATCTCGCCATAACATCTATCCGATTCGTCTTGCGCGCTATCAGCCCTCCCCATGCCACTCCTCAAGCAACAGACCCTGCTGCTTCTACAGACCAGACGAGCTCTACAAATCCTGTTATTCCTAGAGGTCCTGCTACTACAGATCGTCTGCCTGGACTCGCCGCTGAAGGCCAGCCGTCCTCCTTTGACACAGCTGCAGCCCGCCAAGATACTCATGAAGTCAGCAGCCAGAGAAACGATTCGCAAGATGTAAAGTCTCAGATGATCGCAGCCATGTCTGAGCAGACATTTGCTGAGCTGTATCAAAAAACAATCTTTGGCCAGTCATCAGCTTGGGCAAACAAGACATCTACTTCCACATCACGTTCTTTCGGCGAACAGTCAACCGGGAACAGCCATCCATTCCTCTCTTTGTCTAGCAGCACTTATGGAGAGATCGCTAGTCACATCCAGCAGCGACTATTCAGTCTTCAAGAAGTAGACGAGATGTGCATGATTCAATGGCTGTGCGACTACGTGTTACTGCACTCAAACCAAGCTAGCAATCTTGAGCCTTGTGTTGGACCTCGGCATGTATTCTCCATCGAACATGCTCAGATAATGGCACGCCGAAATCGTGAAAGAATCACAGTGAAGCCTCTATTGAATGACTTGTTCGACATGAATGGAGTACGACGAAGCAACATTGGCGATATCCTCGAGCAAAACCATCCATTCCGCCGTCATTTCGACAGCATTCGCGAAACGGAGAAATCCATTGTTGCATCCCGATTCCATCTGCCAGAGTGCAAAGTGGAGGAACCCGGATCACAACAACATGCATCCGTTGGCAATCAAGAAGATTCAAGCATTGAATCGGAGCATACTCCGGATGTGGACTGTGGTCCTCTCGAGCATGAAGCGGAACAAAAGGAAGAAGTCCGTACACCTATCCAACAACATGACAACGCTCCCCCAGAACCACGAGCCGATGATCATCCAGGGTTCAGCAAGAGTGGGATTATGCTGCCCACTAGATCATCTGTGCGTCCTCGCCGTTCACCTTTACCCAACCCTTCTCGGGAAAACCTGCAGGCAACGTACGACCTCCGGTTCTTCCGTGAGACGGAGAGATTGGAGAAGAGACACGCAGCTGACCTCGACCGCCGGAGCAAGGCAGTGGAAGAGAGGCTTACTGCACAGCTTCAGGAACGACTTCGAGCAATGGAACAACAACACGCCATTGATCTCCGCCTTGAGAGAGAGGAACAGATTGCAGAGTATCAGAATCAGCTGCGTGTAAACCAAAGAACTGCCGCAGATGCTCTCCAACAGGAGACCGATAGATCCAGTGCAGAACTCGAGCGCCAAACAGTCGAGGCTACACGTAGACACGCGGATGATCTACAGCAGGAGAGAGACCGGTCCAGTGCAGAGCTTAAGCGTCGACAAGTTGAGATGGAACGCAACTACACCAATGCTCTGCAGCGAGAGAAAGACAAATCCGGTGTAGAACTTGAACATGAACGAGTCGAGATGGAGAGCAGACACACGCACGCCCTCCAAGAGGAGAAAGATAGACTCAATGCGGAATTTGAGCGCCAACGAGCCGACATAGAACATAGACACACAGATACTCTACAACAGGAGAAAAACAGATCCAGCGCAGAACTTGAACATGAACGAGTGGATATGGAGAGCAGATACACGCGCACCCTCCAAGAGGAGAAAGACAGACTCAATGCCGAATTCGAGCGCCAACGAGTCGGAATGGAGAGCAGATACATACACGCCCTCCAAGAGGAGAAAGACAGATCCAGCGCAGAACTCGAGCGCCAACGAGTGGACATGGAACGCAGATACATAGATGCTCTACAGCAGGATCAAGACAATTTCAGCGCAGAACTCGAGCGTCAACGAGTGGACATGGAACGTAGACACACAGATGTTCTACAGCAGGAGAAAGACAGATCTGGTCAAGAACTCGAGCGTCAACGAGTGGACATGGAACGTAGACACGCGGAAGTTCTCCAGCGCCAGAGTAACGAAGCCGAAGTAGAACATCTGCGTCAATTGGAAGCAGGGCGACAACAGCGCCACAAAGAAGATCAGGATGCGAGGGGGACCGAGTCTGGGCTTGTTTCAAGAAAAGACGCCGACATGGCGGATGTTCCAGCTCTGCAGAAGATCAATATCGCGTCCCCATCATCAGCCATCCAGCACACGTCAATGGAAGACGCAAATATGGTAGACGTACCAGCACCACAGAACGCTGGTGTTTCGACCCACTCAGCAGGCTTCAAGCACGCATCTACAGGAGACGCAGAAATGGCAGATGTTCCAGCGCAACATGCTGATCCTCCGTCTCAGTCAGTCCCGGTCCAGCACGTATCCACAAGAAATCTAGACATGG
>Ga0210040_10006055_pt1 | contig 15194 bp, 24 predicted proteins | sample CryGeyCG12114_NA_FD_185462 | JGI IMG/M metagenome (GOLD analysis project Ga0210040, IMG submission 185462) | Groundwater microbial communities from aquifer - Crystal Geyser CG19_WC_8/21/14_NA (SPAdes) (version 2) | ecosystem: Environmental > Aquatic > Deep subsurface > Groundwater | place: USA... | reverse complement strand
CGTCGTCGACACGCTGGATCTGGCGGAAGCCAAGACCAAGGTGCTGGCGCAGACGTTCGGCAATAATGGCTGGAACGGCAAGGTCCTGGTGATCGATGGCGAAGCGGTGGAAAGCGGCTTCCGTCTGGCCGCTGGCAACCTGCCGGGCGTGAACGTCCTGCCGGCCGTGGGCGCCAACGTCTACGACATCCTGAAGCATGACACGCTGGTGCTGACGCGCTCCGCGGTCGAAAAGCTGGAGGCGCGCTTCAATGGCTAAGAAGCAGGAAATCGACGCACGTCATTACGATGTGATCCTGGCTCCGCACATCACGGAAAAGGCGACGCTGCTCTCCGAGCACAATGCCACCGTGTTCAAGGTGTCCGGCGATGCGACCAAGCCGCAGATCAAGGCGGCGGTGGAAGCTCTGTTCGACCGCAAGGTCAAGAGCGTGAACACCTTGGTCACCAAGGGCAAGTCGAAGCGCTGGAAGGGCAAGGCCTACACCCGCTCCGACGTGAAGAAGGCGGTCGTGACCCTCGTCGAGGGTCAGGACCCGATCGACATCACCGAAGGCGTGAGCTGATCCGATGGCACTGAAGAACTATAACCCGACCAGCCCGGCACGCCGTGGCCTGATCCTCGTCGACAAGTCGGCTCTCTACAAGGGCAAGCCGGTCAAGTCCCTGACCGAGGGCAAGCACAAGACCGGCGGGCGCAACAACAAGGGCCATGTGACGAGCCGCGGCATGGCCGGTGGTCACAAGCAGAAGTACCGCTACATCGACTTCAAGCGTCGTAAGTGGGACATGCCGGCCGTTGTGGAGCGGCTCGAGTACGATCCCAACCGCACCGCGTTCATCGCCCTCATCAAGTATGAGGACGGCGAAGTGGCCTACATCCTGGCGCCGAGCCGTCTGGCACCGGGCGACACGGTGGTGGCTGGCGAGCGCGTCGATACCAAGCCGGGCAACGCGATGCTGCTGGGTCAGATGCCGGTCGGCACCATCTGCCACAATGTGGAGATGAAGCCGGGCAAGGGCGGGCAGATCGCCCGTTCCGCCGGTACCTATGTCCAGCTGGTCGGTCGTGATCGCAACATGGTGATCGTGCGGCTGAACAGCGGCGAGCAGCGTTACCTGCGCTCCGACTGCATGGGCACGGTCGGTTCGGTGTCGAACCCCGACAACTCGAACCAGAACTTCGCCAAGGCCGGTCGCAAGCGGTGGATGGGCGTGAAGCCGCTGACCCGCGGCGTCGCCAAGAACCCGGTCGATCACCCGCATGGCGGTGGTGAAGGCCGGACTTCGGGCGGTCGTCATCCGGTCACGCCGTGGGGCAAGCCAACCAAGGGCGCGCGCACCCGGCACAACAAGCAGACTGACAAGATGATCATCCGCTCGCGTCACGCCAAGAAGAAGAAGGGGTAAGCGACCATGGCTCGTTCCGTCTGGAAAGGTCCGTTCGTGGAACTGTCCCTGCTGAAGAAGGCAGAGGACGCACACGATTCGGGTGGCCGCGCGCCGATCAGGACCTGGTCGCGTCGCTCCACCATCCTTCCGCAATTCGTCGGCCTGACGTTCAGCGTCTATAACGGCCACAAGTTCATCCCGGTGTCCGTCAATGAGGACATGGTCGGCCACAAGCTTGGTGAGTTTGCGCCCACGCGCACCTTCCCGGGCCACGCCGCCGACAAGAAGGGCAAGCGATAATGGGCAAGGAAAAAGCTCCCCGTCGGGTTGCCGACAACGAGGCGCTGGCCGTGGGCACCACCATTCGTGGATCCGCGCAGAAGCTGAACCTGGTTGCCGGCCTGATCCGCGGCCGCAAGGCGGAAGAGGCGATGAACATCCTCTCTTTCTCCAAGAAGGCGATGGCGGTCGACGCACGCAAGGTGCTCGCCTCCGCGATCGCCAATGCGGAAAACAACCATGATCTTGACGTGGACGCCCTGGTGGTGGCCGAGGCGAGCGTGGGCAAGTCGATCACGATGAAGCGGTTCCACACGCGTGGCCGTGGCAAGTCCACTCGCATCCTGAAGCCGTTCAGCCGGCTGCGGATCGTGGTGCGCGAAGTCGAGGAAGCGTAAGATGGGTCACAAGAGCAATCCGATCGGCCTGCGCCTGCAGATCAACCGCACCTGGGACAGCCGCTGGTATGCCGAGGGAGCTGGCTACGCCCAGCTGCTTAAGGAAGACATCGAGCTGCGCAAGTACATCATGTCCAGCCTGCCCCAGGCGGCGATCTCCAAGGTGGTGATCGAGCGTCCGGCCAAGCTGTGCCGCATCTCCATCTATGCCGCGCGCCCTGGCGTGATCATCGGCAAGAAGGGCGCGGACATCGAGAAGCTGCGTTCCAAGCTTGCCACCATGACCAAGAGCGACGTGAAGCTGAATATCGTCGAGATCCGCAAGCCGGAGATCGACGCCAAGCTCGTCGCACAGGGCATTGCGGACCAGCTGGTGCGCCGCGTGGCGTTCCGCCGGGCGATGAAGCGCGCGATGCAGTCGGCCATGCGTCTGGGTGCCGAGGGCATCAAGATCATGTGCGGTGGCCGTCTGGGCGGGGCGGAGATCGCCCGGGTCGAGCAGTATCGTGAAGGCCGGGTGCCGCTGCACACGCTGCGCGCCAACGTCGATTATGCCGATGCCGAGGCGCTGACCGCGTACGGCATCATCGGCATCAAGGTATGGGTCTTCAAGGGCGAGATCCTGGGGCATGACCCGATGGCGCAGGACCGGCTGATGATGGAGGCTCAAACCTCCGGCGTCCGCCCGGCGCGCTGACGGAACGAGGCTGAGTAGAAACCATGCTGCAACCGAAAAAAACCAAGTTTCGCAAGATGTTCAAGGGCAGGATCCACGGTCTCGCCAAGGGCGGTGCGGAGCTGAACTTTGGGTCTTATGGCCTGAAGGCCATGGAGCCCGAGCGCCTCACGGCGCGGCAGATCGAGGCCGCCCGCCGGGCAATCACCCGCCACATCAAGCGCCAGGGCCGCCTGTGGATCCGCGTGTTCCCCGACGTGCCCGTCTCCAAGAAGCCGGCCGAGGTCCGTCAGGGCAAGGGCAAGGGATCGATCGAGTATTGGGCGGCGCGCGTGAAGCCGGGCCGTATCTTGTTCGAACTGGACGGGGTGCCCGGTCCTTTGGCGGCCGAGGCGTTCGAGCGCGCGGCGATGAAGCTGCCGATCAAGACCAAGGTCGTCGCCCGTCTTGGCGACACCTCGCACCTGGGAGGCGAATAATGGCCAAGTCCGAGGACCTGCGCACCAAGACCGACGATCAGCTGGCTGACCAGCTGGTGTCGCTCAAGCGCGAACAGTTCAACCTGCGTTTCCAGGCGGCGACCAGCCAGCTGGAGCGGCCGGCCCGCATTCGCGAGGTTCGCCGCGAGATCGCGCAGATCAAGACCCTGCAGGGCGAGCGCAGCCGCGCCGCCGTGCAGGCGTAAGGAGTTTAACCATGCCCAAGCGTATCCTGATCGGGACGGTTGTCTCCGACAAGACGGACAAGACGGTGACGGTGAAGGTGGAGCGCAAGGTCAAGCACCCGCTCTACGGAAAGATCATCCGGCAATCTAAGAAGTACCACGCGCATGACGAGGCGAACGAATATCGCCCTGGCGATCGCGTGCGGATCGAGGAGACGCGCCCGCTCTCCAAGACCAAGACGTGGAAGGTTCTCGACCGCGTTCTGGCCGGCAAGGGCGAGGCGTTCGAGGCCGATCTCGAGGGGTAAGTCCTTGGCTGACAAGCGGTCGGGTTTCCTGTACGGGACCCGGCTCGCCGACAGGCTGAGCGATTTTTTGGAACTGCCGGACTTGTTCCGGCAAGCCGAGTGAAAAGGAACCGGATCGATGATCCAGATGCAGTCAACGCTCGACGTCGCTGACAATAGCGGCGCCAAGCGCGTCCAGTGCATCAAGGTGCTGGGCGGATCGAAGCGCCGCACCGCTGGTGTGGGTGACGTTATCGTCGTCTCCGTCAAGGAGGCGCAGCCGCGTGCCCGCGTGAAGAAAGGTGACGTACACCGCGCGGTGATCGTGCGTACCCGCAAGGACGTGCGCCGCCCCGATGGCACGGTGATCCGCTTCGACAGCAATGCGGCGGTGCTGGTGAACAAGAGCGAGGAGCCGATCGGCACCCGCATCTTCGGGCCCGTGGTGCGCGAGCTGCGCTCTAAGGGCTTCATGAAGATCATCAGCCTCGCGCCGGAGGTGTTGTAATGGGGGCCGCGAAGATCAAGAAGGGCGACCGGGTTGTCGTGTTGAGCGGCAAGGACAAGGGCCGCACCGGCACTGTCACCCAGGTTTTGCCCAAGGACGGCAAGGTTGTGGTTGACGGCGTCAATGTCGCCGCCCGCCATCGCAAGCCGAGCCAGACCAATCCGCAGGGCGGTATTGACCGTGCTCCCGCGCCCATGGCGATCGCCAAGGTGGCGGTTGCCGATCCCAAGGACGGCAAGCCCACCCGCGTCCGCTTCGAGGAGCGCGACGGCAAGAAGGTGCGCGTTGCCGCCAAGTCCGGGGAAACGATCGATGGCTGACAAGTACACGCCCCGTCTCAGGACGGACTATGACACCCGCATCGCAGACGCGATGATGGAGAAGTTCGGCTATTCCAACCGCATGGAGATCCCGCGGCTGGAGAAGATCACGCTCAACATGGGCGTGGGCGAGGCGAGCCAGGACAAGAAGAAGGTCCAGGTCGCTGCCGAGGAAATGGAGCTGATTGCAGGCCAGAAGCCGGTAATCACGAAGGCCAAGAAGTCCATCGCGCAATTCAAGTTGCGTGAGGGCATGCCGATCGGGTGCAAGGTGACTTTGCGCCGCGAACGGATGTACGAATTCATGGATCGCCTGGTTACCATCGCGATGCCCCGCATTCGCGACTTTCGCGGGCTAAATCCGCGGTCGTTCGATGGCCACGGCAATTATGCCATGGGCCTCAAAGAGCAGATCATCTTCCCGGAGATCAGCTACGACCGCATCGAAAAGGTGCGTGGCATGGACATCATCGTGACCACCACCGCCAAGACCGACGATGAAGCGCGCGAGCTGCTGCGCCTGTTCGGTTTCCCGTTCCCGGCTGCCGAGGCCGAAGAGAAGCAGGCGGCCTGAGGCCGCCGCAGGAGAGCTTAAGTCCATGGCGAAACTGAGTTCCATCAACAAGAACGAGCGGCGCAAGAAGCTCGTTAAGAAGTACGCGGCCCGCTACGAGAAGCTGAAGGCGACCGCGAACGACGATACCCTCGACGAGGGCGAGCGGCTGATCGCGCGCCTGAAGCTGGCGGAAGTTCCGCGCAACGGCAATCCGACGCGCGTGCGCAACCGCTGCGCGACGACCGGTCGCCCGCGCGCCTATTACCGCAAGTTCGGCCTGAACCGGATCGAACTGCGGGATCTGGCCAACAAGGGCCTGATCCCCGGCGTGACCAAGTCGAGCTGGTGAGGACGCACTGAGATGATGACCGATCCTTTGGGTGACATGCTCACCCGCATCCGCAACGGCCAGCAGGCGAAGAAGGATTCTGTCCTCTCGCCCGCCTCCAAGCTGCGCGCCAACGTCCTGGAAGTGCTTCAGCGCGAAGGCTACATCCGTGGCTGGTCCGAAGACACGACCGGCAAGCACCCGGCGCTGCGGATCGAACTGAAGTATTTCGAGGGCCAGCCCGCGATCAAGCACGTGGCTCGCGTTTCCAAGCCCGGTCGGCGCGTCTACTCAGGCAGTCGCGAGCTGCCGACGGTACGTAACGGCCTGGGCATCACCATCGTCTCGACGCCTCGTGGCGTGCTCTCGGATGCCGAGGCGCGTGCGCAGAATGTCGGCGGCGAAGTGCTGGCGGAGGTGTTCTGATGAGCCGCATCGGCAAAAAGCCGGTGGTGATCCCAAGCGGCGTCACCGCCAATATCGACGGCAAGGTACTGAACGTGAAGGGTCCCAAGGGCACCCTGGCGCTCGGCCTGTCGGAACTGGTGTCCTACAAGCTGGAGGACGGCTCCATTGCCGTCACACCCGCTAATGACAGCAAGGCAGCCCGCAGCCACTGGGGGATGCAGCGCACGCTGGTGTCCAACCTGGTGGAAGGCGTCACCCAGGGCTTCACCAAGGTCCTGAACATCACCGGCGTCGGCTATCGTGCTTCGGCGCAGGGTCGGAAGCTGAAGCTTCAGCTCGGCTACAGCCACGATGTCGATCTCGATGTGCCGGAGGGGGTCGAGGTAAAGACCCCGGATCAGGTGACCATCGAGGTGAGCGGGGTCGACAAGCAGGCGGTCGGCCAGTTCGCGGCCGAGATCCGCCGCTGGCGCAAGCCCGAGCCGTACAAGGGCAAGGGCATCCGGTATCGCGGCGAGTTCATCTTCCGCAAGGAAGGGAAGAAGAAGTAATGGCCAAGCTTTCCCTGTTCGAGCGGCGCCGTCGCCGCGTGCGCACTGCGCTGCGCCAGCGTGGCGGCGCTCGCCCGCGCCTGTCGGTGCACCGCACCGGCCGGCACATCTACGCCCAGATCATCGACGATGCAGCCGGTCGCACGGTTGCCGCGGCGTCCACGCTGGGCATCACCAGCTCCTCCGGCGCCAATGTCGATGCAGCGGTGGAGGTCGGTCGCAAGATCGCCGAAGCGGCGAAGTCGGCCGGCGTGACCACCGTTGTGTTCGATCGCGGCGGCTACCTGTTCCATGGCCGCGTCAAGGCGCTGGCCGATGCCGCCCGTGAAGGCGGGCTGGAGTTCTGATGATGGCAGACGAAACCGAAAACCCGATCGCGACAACTCCGTCGGAAGCGTTCGACAACCAGTCCGTAGCGGGCGGTGAGCCGAGCCAGCCGGCACGCGAATCTCGCGATGGTGGCCCTCGTGGCGCTCGCGGTGGCCGTGGCCGCAGCGGAGGTGGCGATGGCGGTCGTGGTGGCAATCGTGACGGCCGTGGTGGCCGTGGCGGCCGGCGCGACGATCGCCGCGACGACGACGGTGGCGAGGAGCTGATCGAGAAGCTTGTCCACATCAACCGCGTTTCCAAGACGGTGAAGGGCGGCAAGCGCTTCGGCTTTGCGGCGCTGGTCGTGGTGGGTGACGGCAAGGGCCGGGTCGGCTTCGGCCATGGCAAGGCCCGCGAAGTGCCGGAAGCCATCACCAAGGCGACCGCTGCCGCGAAGAAGAAGATGATCCGCGTTCCGCTGAAGGAAGGCCGCACGCTGCACCATGACGGCAAGGGCCATTTTGGCGCCGGCAAGGTGAATGTGCGCTCCGCCCCGGCGGGTACCGGCATCATCGCTGGCGGCCCGATGCGTGCGGTGTTCGAAAGCCTGGGTGTGGCCGACGTGGTCACCAAGTCGATCGGCACCTCCAACCCGTACAACATGATCCGCGCCACCTTCGACGCGCTGGGTGAACAGACTTCGCCGAAGTCGGTTGCGCAGCGTCGTGGCAAGAAAGTTGCCGACCTGCTGGGTCGTGGTGGCGCGAGCGAGGCCGAGGCTGAAGCCGCTGCCGAAGCCATCGTGGAGTAAGCAGACATGGCAAAGATCAAGCTGAAGCAGATCGGCTCGCCGATCCGACGCCCGGAAAGCCAGAAGAAGATTCTGGTCGGCCTGGGCCTTGGGAAGATGCATCGTGTGGTGGAGGTGGAAGACACCGCCGAAGTCCGTGGTGCGCTTGCCATGCTGCCGCATATGGTGGCGGTGGTGGAGTAAGGCTCCGGCCTTTTCGATACTACTCGTTTGAAAGCCTCGCCGCTGATGTGGCGGGGCTTTTTTATGTGTTCGAATGAACGGCTTTGCTGCAGTGCAGCAGTTCTCTTGTGGTGATCGATGGCTTCGGCCTACAAGCGGGCACAGCTGCCGCTTGTTGCGGCTGAGTGCGCTGTCACTTGGAGGCGGGGAACGGGATGAGCGTCGACGGGCTCGACATACCGGCGGGCGGTGGGGCGGATGGCCGGTTCGTCTGCGTGTTCAACCGATCACGCGACAGCTACCAGGTCCCCGTGGCGCTGCACGAGGCGGACCTGCTCCAGGCGCTGGTCACCGACTATTATGCACCCGACCGGGCGCCTTCCTGGCTGCCTGGGTTCCTGCGGCGCAAGCATCATCGTCAGCTTCCCTCCGAACGAACGGTGAGCGATCGGACAGCGTTCATCGTGCAATATGCTGGTGCAGTTTTGCGACTGCCGATGGAGCGGGTGTTCCGCTGGGTCGATTTGCGTCTCGGCCGGACCGCGGCAAAGGTGGCGACACAGAGCGGCGCTCACCTGTACTGCTATCATCACTACCTGCCTGAGCACGTTTCGAACGACACTTGCTTGATCGTGTTTGTGTTTCACCCCCTGCCGAGCTTCTACCGGCAGATGCTGGCTGACGATTTTGCGCTTTATCCGGAAGTCGAGACGTCATTCCGGCTTGAGGACCGATCCGGGCTGGAGCCGCACATCCCGTTTCCCTGGACCCGGCCGGACGCTATCGTCTGTGCGTCGAAGATCACCGCGCAATCGCTCATCGCTGCAGGCGCTCCTGAAGATCGGATCGCGATCATTCCGTATGGTCTGCCCGAGCAGAGGGCTTCATCGCCGCCATTGCCTGATCAGCGGCCCGAGGATCAGCCCACGCGCTTTCTGTTTGTCGGCAATGGGGTGCAGCGTAAGGGCATTCACCACTTGTTGCGCGCCTGGGGCGCCCGTGCTCGACTGGGCGCCGAGCTGATCATCGTCAGTTACGAGTTGGACCCGGCAATCGCGCGTCTGGCCTCTGGCGATTCGAGCGTGAGGATCTTGGGCTACCAATCCCGCGGCGAACTGGACGCACTGTTTGCCGGCAGCGACGTCTTCATCATGCCCTCTTTGCTCGAGGGTTTTGGACTGGTCTACCTGGAAGCCTTGGCTGCCGGGTGCCACGTCATCGCAACTCCCAATACAGGTGTGCCAGATCTCGGTCTAAGCGTCGAAGCCGCGACGCTGGTGGAGCCCGGCGACTTGCAGGCGATCGATGCGGCGATCAGCGCCGCCATCGCGCATGCAGCAGCTGTCGGCTTCGACCGGGCGGCCATCGCTGCGGAAGCGGGACGCTGGACTCAGGCCGACTTTCGCCAAGCCATCGCGGCGCACGCCGCCCGCACCTTGGCCAAATTCAACGATGCCGCGACAGGGCCGCAGCCGGAAGGTGTCGAAGCTTCGGCTATAATCGCCTAGACTCAACCTTCGATACGCTCCCGATGGCGATTGACGAAATCATTCGTCAGGAGCTCCACGATGCGGGCGCCTACCACCTCTGGCGGCTTCACGTTCTGCGGATCCTCGCCCGGAAAGGCACGGGCGCGCATTCGGGTGCGGGTGGCGCCTGGGTCGAGGACCGCAACGCGGGTGCCGCTGATCCGCTCCACTTCCTGCGCATAGGTGTCCAGCAAAGCCTCCAGGCCCGCCTTGCTCGCCGCGTACGCGCCCCAGTAGGCGCGCGGTGCGGTCGCGACGGAGCTGGTGAGACCGATCACCCGCCCGCGCTCGCTTCGGCGCAGCAAGGGATCGAAGGTCGCAAGCAGCGCGTGTGGCGCGAGCAGATTGGTGGTCAGAGCCTGAGTCAACGCTGCGCCCTCAATCTGCGTGACCGGTGTCAGTTGCGGCAGCATGGCCGCGTTCAGGACCAGAATGTCGAGCCGGTTCCATCGTTCGGCGACCGCCTGCGCCAGGCGGGCGACCGCGTCGCTCTCCGTCAGGTCGAAAGGCGCGATCGTGGCGGTGCCGCCGGCTTGGTGAATGCTTTCCTCCACCGCCTCCAGCTCCGCGGCGGACCGGGCGGAGAGCAGCACATGCGCGCCGGCCGCAGCCAGCGCCTGCGCCGTGGCAGCGCCGATACCGCGGCTCGACCCCGTGACGTAGGCGATCTTGCCCGCCAAGGGGCGCTCGGCCGCTTCCTCTGCCATCATGCGACCTTGGGCACTGGCTTGGCGACGGGGAAGGTCAGTTGCTTCTCGTTGGCGTGCCGCTCGGCGAGGTCGGTCAGCGCCGTGGGGTAATCCCCGGTGAAGCAGGCGTCGCAATATTGCGGACGTGTGTCATTGCGCCCGGGCAGGCCCACGGCACGGTAGAGCCCGTCGATCGAAACGAAGGCCAGGCTGTCGGCCTGGATGAACTCGCACATGGCTGCCACATCCATGCGCCCCGCCAGCAGCTTGGAGCGCTCTGGCGTGTCCACGCCGTAATAGCAGCCGTGGCCCGTGGGGGGGCTCGCGACGCGGAAGTGCACTTCCTTCGCGCCTGCATCGCGCATCATCTGCACAATCTTGAGGCTGGTGGTGCCGCGCACAATGGAGTCGTCGATCAGCACGATGCGCTTGCCCTCCACCAGCTTGCGGTTGGCGTTGTGCTTGCGCTTCACCGATGCATGACGGACGCTGTCCGACGGCTGGATGAAGGTGCGGCCCACATAGTGGGAGCGGATAATGCCGAGTTCGAAGGGGATGCCCGACTTCTGCGAATAGCCGATGGCCGCCGGCACGCCGCTGTCCGGCACAGGCACCACGATGTCCGCCTCCACCGGAGCCTCGCGCGCCAGTTCGACGCCGATATGCTTGCGGGATTCATAGACCGAACGGTCGTTGAAGATCGAATCCGGCCGGCTGAAGTAGACATGCTCGAAGATGCAGGGCCGAGCGGCGGGAGTGCCGAAGGGGCGGTGCGTGCGGCGGGTGCCGTCAAAATCAACCTCGATGAACTCGCCCGGCTCCACCTGCCGCTCAAATTCGGCGCCCACGACGTCAAGAGCGACGGTCTCGCTGGCGAAGACGGTGGCGTCTCCGAGCCGGCCCATCACCAGCGGGCGAATGCCCAGCGGGTCGCGACAGGCGGCCATGCCACGCGGCGTCATCACGATCAGCGCATAGGCGCCCTCCACCAGGCGCAGCGCATCGACCAGCTTGTCCAGCATCGTGGGGTAGCGGCTGGTGGCGACGAGATGGATGATCACCTCCGTATCGCTGGTCGACTGGAAGATCGCGCCTTTCTGCACCAGTTCCTGGCGCAGGTGATGAGCGTTCGAGATGTTGCCATTGTGCGCCACTGCGAAGCCGCCACTGGCGAGATCGGCATAAAGCGGCTGCACGTTGCGCAGCCCGGCGCCACCAGTGGTGGAATAACGGACGTGGCCGGCGGCCATGCCCCCCGGGAGCTCGGCGATGGATTCCCCGGTGGAAAAGTTGTCAGCCACATGGCCGATGCCGCGGCGGGTATAGAATTCGACCCCGTCGAAGGATGTGATGCCCACCGCTTCCTGCCCGCGATGCTGCAGGGCATGAAGCCCCAGCGCACAGGCGGCGGCGGCCTCTGCCGCGCCGATCACGCCGAAAATGCCGCATTCTTCACGCAGCTTGTCGCCGTCCGCGTCCAGGAAGGGATGGGTCAGGTTCATCATGCTCGCGATGGTAGGGTGCCGCCTCGCCAATGACGATGTTACTGCCCGATTACAAGGACCATGCGGCGAATGTCTCCTGCAGCGCGGCGCGAGCTGCGCTGCAGGAACCGCTCGGCGATCGCGTCAGCAGAGCTCCAGCGCGATCGCGGTGGCTTCGCCGCCGCCGATGCACAGGGATGCAACGCCCTTGCTGCCTCCGCGCGCTTTAAGCGCGGCGATCAGGGTCACGATGATGCGTGCGCCGCTAGCGCCGATCGGGTGACCCAGCGCCGTGCCGCCACCATTGACGTTCACCTTGTCGTGCGGGATGCCGATGTCGCGCATGGCAAACATGGGGACGCAGGCAAACGCCTCGTTCACTTCCCAGAGGTCTACATCGCCTGCAGCCCAGCCAGCCTTGTCGAGCAGCTTGCGCACCGCGCCCACCGGGGCGGTGGTGAAGTCGCGCGGTTCTTGCGCATGGGCTGCGGAGGCGACGATGCGGGCGACCGGCGCCTTGCCCAGGGCCCGGGCCACGCTTTCGCGAGTGATGACGAGCGCCGCCGCGCCGTCCGAGATCGAACTGGAACTCGCCGCAGTGATGGTGCCCTCCTTGGCGAAGGCGGCTTTCAGCTGAGGGATCTTCTCAGGATTTGCCTTGCCCGGCTGCTCGTCGCGGGCAACGGTGACATCGCCCTTGCGGGTCTTGACCGTGACGGGTGTCACCTCGTCATCAAAGGCTCCACTGTTGATCGCCTCGTTCGCGCGAGCGAGCGAGGTGATGGCGAAATCATCCATGTCCTTGCGAGTCAGCTGGTACTCGTCCGCGGTGCATTGGGCAAAGGCGCCCATTGCCGCGCCCTCCTCGTAGGCATCCTCCAGACCATCAAGGAACATGTGGTCGTAAGCCTTGTCGTGCCCGATCCGCGCGCCCGACCGGTGCTTCTTGAGCAGATAGGGGGCGTTGGTCATGCTCTCCATGCCCCCGGCAACGATCAGGTCCGCGCCGCCGGTGGCAAGCGCCTCGGAGCCCATGATGACGGTCTGCATGCCGCTGCCGCAGACCTTGTTAACGGTGGTCGCTTCCACCGAGCGGGGCAGGCCCGCCTTCAGCGCCGCTTGTCGGGCCGGAGCCTGGCCGAGACCGGCCGGCAGGACGCAGCCCATGTAAATGCGATCGATCTGCTCGCCCGCCACGCCGGCCCGCTCCATTGCCGCCTTCACCGCTGTCGCGCCCAGATCGGTGGCCGAGGCATCGGCCAGGGCGCCCTGCATCCCGCCCATCGGCGTACGGGCATAGGACAGGATGACGATTGGATCGGCTTCATTGAAGGTGGCCATGGATTGCGTCCTTGCTGCTGGCTTCTTCCGGGCATTTAAGCGCACGCCGACACCTGCGCAACTTTCATCGGCAGGCGCCCCGACCAGGTCAGGGCACTGTTTTGATAAGGGTTCGCAACAGGCAAGCGGACCTTGAACGTGCTGCAAGGCGGGATTAGGGGCTGGGGGAAACCTTCGAAATTACCGGGCGATTCAACCATCCCTCCGGACGGGCGCCCCGCAAGGACAGCAATGGTCGATCTGAGCCAATATCTCCCAATCCTGATCTTTCTGGTGATCGCGTTGGGCTTGTCATCGCTCTTCGTGTTCCTGCCGATGGGCGTTGCCCGCCTTACCGGCGCGCACAACCCCAGCGCCGACAAGCTGAGCGAATATGAGTGCGGCTTTCCGGCATTCGAGGATCCGCGCAGCCAGTTCGACGTGCGCTTCTACCTGATCGCAATCCTGTTCATCATCTTCGACCTGGAGGCGGCGTTTCTGTTTCCGTGGGCGGTCAGCCTGGATGTGACCGGTTGGCCCGGCTGGATCACCATGATGGTGTTCCTTGGCGAACTCGCGATCGGGTTGGCCTACGCCTGGAAGAAGGGTGCGCTGGAGTGGGAGTGAGCGAAATGAACAACCTTCCTAACGACAGCCAGGGCAAGCCCATCGGCCTGAACAGCGCGCTCGACCAGCCACTGGCCAATCCGGCCGGCAGCACCGTGCGTGGAGATGCGCACAATCAGGTGTTGCACCCGGAAATCCGCCGGCCGGACGAGGGCTTCTACAACCAGCTGTCGAACGAAGTGTCCGACAAGGGCTTCCTCGTCACCACCACAGAAGATCTCTTCCAGTGGGCTCGAACCGGCTCGCTGTGGTGGATGACCTTCGGTCTGGCCTGTTGCGCGGTGGAGATGATCCACGTCAACATGCCGCGGTATGATATGGAGAGGTTCGGTGCCGCGCCCCGTGCTTCGCCGCGCCAGTCGGACGTGATGATCGTGGCCGGTACCCTGGTCAACAAGATGGCCCCTGCGCTGCGCAAGGTCTACGATCAGATGTCGGACCCGAAATATGTGATCAGCATGGGAAGCTGCGCCAATGGCGGCGGCTATTATCATTACAGCTATTCGGTGGTGCGCGGCTGCGACCGGATCGTGCCGGTGGACATCTACGTGCCCGGCTGCCCGCCGACGGCGGAGGCGCTGTTGTATGGGGTGATGCAATTGCAGCGAAAAATCCGCCGTGTGGGGACGATCGAGCGATGAGCGCCGTCCTGCATTCCGCCCCCCGCTTCGTCAACGCCCCTGGTCTGATGGACACGCTGGCGACCGCCCTTGGCGCCATGCTGGTCGAGGCGCACGAGGAGCATGGCGAAATCCAGCTGACCGTCCGGCGCGAAACGCTGGAAGACACGCTGCGCCTGCTGCGGGACGAGCATGATTACCAGCAGCTGATGGAGATCGCGGGCGTCGACTACCCCAGCCGCGCAGAGCGGTTCGAGGTGGTCTACATGCTGCTTTCCGTGACGCGCAATCACCGCTTGATGGTCAAGGTCGTCACGGACGAGGCAAATGCGGTGCCGACCGCTACCCGGTTGTGGCCGGTCGCCGGCTGGCTGGAACGGGAGGTGTTCGACATGTTCGGCGTGCTGTTCGACGGGAACACCGACCTGCGGCGCATCCTGACGGACTATGGCTTCGAAGGGCACCCCTTCCGCAAGGACTTTCCGCTGACTGGGTACCAGGAGGTGCGCTACTCCGAAGAGGACAAGCGCGTGGTGTACGAGCCGGTGGAGTTGCCGCAGGATTTCCGCACCTTCGAGTTCACGAGCCCGTGGGAAGGTGCCAATTATGTGCTGCCCGGGGACGAGAAGGCGGGCGGTCCCTCTCCCGCGATGGAAGTGAAGGTAACGGAGAAGCCGTCTCAGACCGGCGCCGGCAGTCCGACCAACGAAAAAGGGGCGCAGCACGTCGCGCGGGCTGGGACCGATGGCACCGTAGCCGGACAGGGGCACGGTGATCCCGTGCCGGAGGAAACCGGCATTGACGCGCCGGGCGCGCCCGAACCGACCGAGGACAGCCCCGATCGCTTGCCTCGCCAGACCAACGCGATTGAGACTGGCGGCGCCACGGAGATCGACAAGGAAGGCAAGAACTGATGGCCGGCCTGATCCAGGAAGCCACGCCCACCACGGGCGATGACGTCATTTCCAACTACACGATCAATTTCGGGCCGCAGCACCCGGCGGCGCACGGTGTGCTGCGCCTGGTGATGGAGCTGGATGGGGAGATCATCGAACGGATCGATCCGCATGTCGGCCTGCTCCATCGCGGCACCGAAAAGTTTATTGAATACAAGACCTACCTGCAGGCGCTGCCCTATTTCGACCGGCTCGACTATTGCAGTCCGATGTGCATGGAGCATACCTATGTGCTCGCGATCGAGAAGCTGCTGAATCTCGAAGTTCCGCTGCGCGCCCAATATCTGCGGGTGCTGTTCGCCGAACTGACCCGCATCAAG